>OIXA01004697.1_pt1 | contig 12853 bp, 12 predicted proteins | sample 1587721 | NCBI WGS metagenome assembly OIXA01 (sample SAMEA3888900, study PRJEB22519) | human gut metagenome | biome: human gut; feature: human-associated habitat; material: faeces | place: Denmark | collected 2013 | reverse complement strand
CCCTTTGCACGTTTTGAAACCGTGCAAAAACCGTGCAGAAACCGTGCACTTACTCTCCGACAAACAAAATCACCCTCTCCCCCACCGGCTTGACGGCATTGGTTTGAGTGACCGCAAATTCGAGCCAACAACATAGAAACACTGCCTTTTCACCTGAAAACATTTTCTACTGCGTCTTTGAAACACACTGATGGTTTTCCCCGTGGCGGAGAGAGAAGGCCCCACTGCACCCATTCCAGTTCAAAGAAAGATGCAAGATTTATCACGATCACGAATTATTACCTTTATGAGACTACTCCGGCTGTACACTTCGGGAAAGTTGTTTCAAACCTGTAAACCAGAGAAAAATAAAGAAGTCCTAGTGTGCAGAAAATCCTCTTTCGAGAATCTTGCTTCTGAACGTAGTGTTCTCCGAGTATGAACCATTCGATTCAGGTTAACGGCATCTTTGGTGTTTTCAAGAACAACTCCAAGTTCAAATGTTTACTTATGGGTCAGAGAAGTCCCTCTCCGGCTTCCTCCAGATTATGGGCAAATAGCTCCTCCACGCCCAGCTGCTTGGCGAGCGCCTGAACTTCCTTGTATCGTTTCGACGCCTCTTCGTTGTCTCCGCCATGCTTGCAGGCTTCGATGAGATACAGCAGGGCCTGCAGCTCGTACAGGCGGCTGTCGCCGCGCTGCGAGTTGTGGCGGCGGCGCTCCAGCAGGGTCTCGAAGGCCTCTTTCTCGGGGACATGGTCTCCCAGCGCGCCATAAGCAAGGCCGATGTTGCTATAAGCGCCGGTGCTGCATCTCTCGGAGATATCGAGGGCCTGCCGGCTCCAGCGCAGCTGCCGTGCGGCCTCCTGCCGGAGATGCTCCGGCTCGTTTTTGCCCCGCACACCGGCGCAGTAGGCCAGATTGATGTAGGTGCGGAAGGTGTCCGAGCTGTGGAACGTGAACCGCTCTTCACGCAGCCTTGCGGCGTACTCGTAGCAGGTACGCTGGCGGTCGTCATAGTCACGTTTATCCGTCCGGCCTGCCCACACGCTGTCCTCGCCAAAGGCAAGCGCGTCGGCATGGCAGGTCAGCTCCAGCAGGGTCTCCCGGTCCTCGGGGCTCACCCCCCGCAGCAGGAGCTTTCCAACATCGCCGTATGCCCGGCCAAGCGTCTCATAAATTGAGGCTGCGGCACTGGGGTTTTGCTCCAAAGGGCCCAGCTCATTCAGGCATTTCATCGCTTTTATGGCGGCGTCAAACTCCGCCGGCGGCTGCTTCCGGTCCCGGAAGATGAGTGCCCGGTTCTCATACAGCTGCGGCAGCGTCCAGTGCAGGGCGGGCTGCGCCTTTTCCGCGATGATCATGGCGTTGTTCCACTTCGCAGCCTTCTTGAAATCGGCAAGGCAGAAGTACAGGCTCGCGGCGCGGTAGGCCCAGAGCTTCTTCTGCGGGGTGTCGAGCCGGGCGTCCGGGTCGGACTTTTCCAGCACAGCGGAGTAAATATCGGCGGTGCTGCGCCGGTCGGCGGGCGTCTCCTGAAACTCCCACAGTCCGTCCAGAAAATGGGCGTCGTCCTCTCCGTCAGCCCCCGGCTCCCGCAGGCTGCACAGCTTGCGGATGAGGGTGTGGGGGACAAGGCACTCGTCTTTCCCGCTGCCCGTGCTGTTCAGGTAGCGCAGATCCACCAGCGCGTGGAAATCCCTGTCGTCCGGCCGCAGGCCACAGGCGTTGAGGAACAGCTCCCGCGAGAGCCCGCTCTCCCCGATGAACATGGCGCGGTGCAGCAGGGTCCGCATCGGCGGGGTCAGCTTCGCCAGCCCGAACAGGGTGGTCAGGTTCTGCAGCACGGTGCCGCTGCGGCTCTCGCCGTCCTTTTCGCTGGGGATGAGCATTTCCAGACTGTTGTCCCGGAGGGTTTGGCCCTTGCTCAGGTCCTCGGCGATCTGCCCGGCCGGGATGTGGGTGAACTGCATCAGGGCGGCCACCATGGTGACGGTCATGGTGTGGCGCTCCACCAGCCGGAGGATATCTCGGAGGGTGTCGTCGTCCGAGTCCGGCAGCCCCCGGGAGCCGTCCCGCAGGATGTCCAGCAGGACGTCTTCCTTCAGGGAGTTGATCTCGAAAAAGCGCCCGCCCGCCGCATGTTCCAGATTCTGCCGCGTGGTCAGCAGCAGGCGGCAGGGCAGGGCGCACAGCTGCTGGTAGAGCTGCTGCTCCAGACTGCCGCTGGCGCCGGTCAGCTCGGCCCAGGACGAGGCCTCATCGCGGTCAAAGTTGTCGATGACCAGCAGGTCCAGCTCCGACAGGTTCTCGCACAGCAGCTTCTGCACGTCCCCAATCAGGTCGGGCCCGCCGCGCTCCACCGGCATGGCATGGGCGAAGGTGTCGGTGTACAGCGCCTCCAGCGTGCCGGGAAAGCGGACGAAGTACGTCCGGCTCAGCGGGTGGCGCTGCTGCCATCCGTGGGCGGCGGCGAGGGCCAGTTTGGTCTTGCCCATGCCCGCAAAGCCCCACAGCACATGGGGGTTCCGCTTTTCGTTTTCCAGTTCGTTCAGCAGGTTCTTTACGTCCTCGTCGCGGCCCCTCACCTCGCCATCGTTCAGCGCGCCTGCATTCTGGGCAAGGCTCCATACCGGCGGCGTCAGGCGGCGGCGCCACTCATCCATCTGCCGCGCCATCTCTTCCAGCGTGATGCGTTCTTCGGGGGCTTCCTTTGCGGCAGCGGTCAGCAGCGCGTTCACCTGAGCCAGCAGGGAACCTTCCAGCCCGGAAGGTCTTGCTTGGCTTGCGGTCAGCGTCACATCCCTTTCCAGGAAGCTCAGGTCCCGCTCCAGCCGCAGATTGTTCGCCGCTGTAGGGTCCAGCAGGGCATAGAACAGCCGCCCCACCGCGTAAACGTCGGACGCCGGGGTCGGTGTCCCGCCGTTTTGCAGCTCCGGTGCACGGAAGCCCGGTGTGCTGAACACCTCGCTCTCCGGCCCGGTCTCTTCGTCCCAGCCGCTGCCGAAGTCCAGCAGGGATACGGCCAAGATCGTGCCGTCGGACAGGCTGCCGTCCACAAAGAGATTGCCTGCGCTGATGTCGCCATGGATGCAGCCGCTGCCATCCTCATCGCTGTGGATGCGTTTCAGGTTCGCCAGCAGGGCGCAGAACAGATCCACCGTCTTTGCGAACTGCGGCACAGAATTTCCGCAGCCCGGCCGTCTGTTGCCGAAAGGATGATCCGAACTGCAGGGCTGGGCGGCTTCTTCCAACAGATCTTTCAGCCAGAAGCCCTGCCGTTCGGTAAGGCACTCCATTTCCAGAATGCAGCTGTACGGCGGCGTGCAGGGGTCTTTTCCCGGCAGCTGGATCGACCGTACCGAAAGCTTTCGGTCCACCGGCACCGTGAGCCGGGTGCGCTGGCGGCTCTGCTGCCCGACGCGGATCTCGCGATTGGCCCGCTCGTCAAAAAGCGTCTGCATCTTTTCAATTCTTTTTTTACGCTCCGGGTCATTCTCCGGCAAGGCTGCGGCTTCCTCCGGCAGAACAGCCCCGCCCACCCGGACATAACCCTGCCGTGGGAAATGCTCCTTGAGGATGACCGGATACATCTGCCCTTCTTCCTGCGCCTGATAGAGCAGCGCAAAGCCGCCCGACGTGATGTACTTTTGGATCGTGAACCGTCCGTTCTCTGTGCACAGCACTGTTCCATCGGGCAGAGGCACACGGCGCGTCTCTTGCTGGTCCCACATGAAAAGCCCTCCTCCGTTTGGATATTCTGGCTTTATTATAGCGTATCCTCCAAAATATTCCAAGGCGGTGCCGCGCCCTTTCTGCCCTGCGCCAAATATTTATTCCCGTAGAAGCTGCCGGGCCGCTCTGCTATGCTTTGAAGCAGAAAGCCGCACTTCCGGCGGCTTTTTTCCGGACATGAGAAAGGAGAACCCTATGAACGCAAGTATCGAAGCAAAAAAGGCTGAGGCCGTTGAGCGCATGAAGCTGTGGGGCATCTACCCGCCCATTATCAAGTGCTTTGAGCAGGAGGGCATCGTTTCCGAGAGCGCTCCTCCGCTGGGCACCTGCAGCCAGCTCGAAGGAGAGCAGCTTGAGCGCGTCAGAAAATTCGAGGAAAATTACAACGCGGTCGTTTATCATGTGATCCACAGCTTTACGAATATCGGTGAGCTCGAGAGCTATCTGTTCGTCAGCGACCGCCCGGATGAGTGGGAAACGGACCGTAAGGACCTCAAGTCCGGGCAGCCGCTCGCGTGGGTCTACAACTACGATGAACCCGACTGGCCGGAGCTTGGGTATATCGGTGTTTCGCTGACGATGGCTGCGGGCCTCCGCAGAACCTGGTAAGGAGGGATATTTCTATGTATCACGCTGATCTGCACACTCACACTATCCATTCCGACGGCGAGTATACGCCTGCGCATCTGGGCCTAATGGCTCTTCAAAGCGGCATCCGGTATCTGGCGTATACCGACCACAACTACAGTTATTCCCCCGCCGAGCTGAGCGACCTTCGCCTGCAGTTCCCCATGCTGCGCATTCTGCGCGGCTGCGAGTTCAGCTGCTTTTATCGCACCGCCGACCAGCGCCGCGTGGAGATCCACATCGTGGGCCTGAACTTTGACCCCGACTGCCCGGAGCTTCAGGCTGTGCTGCGCCGCAACCAGCCCGACCGCCGCAGCTACGTTACCAAGATCCTGAACAAGCTCGACGCGCTGGGCGTCGGCATCGGCACCTACGAAGACCTCATGGCCTTCAGCAACGGCCCACAGCATCTTGGCCGAATGCACATTGCCCGCAGCCTTGTGGCCCACGGCTATGTCAAGACGGTGGATGAAGCGTTCGACATATACATCGGCAACTTCGGCCAGCGTCTGGCCTATGTCGAATCGGAGCTGGACTATGCACCCATCGAGGACGTTCTCTCTGCCCTGCAGAAGGCACAGGGCATCGCCATTCTGGCGCACCTGTTCTTCTACCCGCTGGACGATGCCGAACAGCACCGCCTGCTGCGCACCTTCAAAGCGCTGGCAGGCCCCTGCAGCGGCATGGAGGTCTACTATGGCCGCTACACCGACGAGCAGCGCTGTCATCTGGCCGCACTGGCGGCGCAGTACGACCTGCTGCCCTCGGCGGGTTCTGACTTCCACGGCCCCGGCGACGGCAACGCCACCCATGACGGCGGGCTGGGCCATCACTTCCCCGCTTCGGTCTACGAAGCGCTGGAAGCCCGTCAGCGCGAGGTCTACGGCGTCGTTCATGACTAAGCGTTAAGCACAACATATCAAAAGGCCCGGGAGCTGTTTCTTCGCAGCTCCCGGCCTTTTCTGTATCCTGCTTTATTTTTTTTTTATCGTTTCAGCTTTCGGCATCGGACAGCCGTCGGCACCAGTCCTCTGCCGCTGCCAGCATCTCATCCATCGAAATGCGCTGCTCCGGGTCCGGTGCTGTCGCCCGTAGCAGCAGACGGTTCACCTCTGCTCGCATCTCCTGCGGGAGGCCGGACGGGACACTCTCGCCCGCGGTTAGGGTTTGGGTGTTATCCAGGAAACCCAGCGGACGGTGCAGCCTGACATTGTGCACCGCGACCGGGTACAGCATACTCAGCAGCAGCCGGCCGGCCGAAAAGACATCGGTCTTTTCGGTGACAGGCCCTGAGAACAGCTCCGGCGCATGGAAGCCCGGCTCAGCCGTCGCGGGCATCTCATTCTCGCCGATCTTCCGCACTGTACTGGCATCCGCAAAGGACACGCCCTGAATGCGCCCTTCGGCAAGGCTTCCTTCCACGAAAAGATTGCCGCTGCTCAAGTCTCCCATGATCCACCCCGCACGGTGCAGCGGACGCAGCGCCAGCAGGGTGTCCCGGAAGATCTGCATGGTAACAGTGGCTGCCGGTACCGCACAGTTTCTTCGGGGGACAAAGCATTCTTCCTGTTGGCGCAGGTTCCCGAAGGGATGCGCCGGGCCGTTGGGATTGGTGCATTCCCGCATCAGCGCCTGCAGCGGGAAGCCCTGCGCTGCGGTCATGCCGTCCATTTCCAGAAAGGCACAGTAGGGCCACTGCCATTCGGTGCCGTCCGGCAGGACCAGCGTACCGGCGGGCAGCACCGGCTTTTCCGGGATGACGCATCGGACACTGCCGCAAAGTTCCTGATTCATGCGCTGCTCCTGCTCTGCCTGACGGCGCAGCCAGAGATAGGTGCGGCTCAGCTTTCTGCTGTCGGGCGGTTCCTGCTCCCAGCCTTTCGGCGCGGGCGCACCGCGCAGCCGCACCCAATGGCTGTTGAAGAACTCTTTCAGCACGACGGCCTGACCGGTCGTTTGGCTGCGCACCTCGTAGAACAGGGCGTTTTTGTTTTCTGCAAGCAGATCCTGCAGCACGAACTCTTCTCCGTTCAGGAACGACAGGATCGTTCCATTCGGCAGCGGCTCGCGCCGCATCTTTTTCCAGCGTATCATCTCGTAAACCTCCTGTGTGCGGGCCGGCGGGTTTGGGCTGCCGCCGGTCTCCGCACGAATTCAAGCGAAAAGTGGAAATTCCCGCCAAAAATTCTCCCGAAGATTTGTGCTGATTGGCGAATGGATTTTCCATCCCGGGTTGTTTATAATGGAGACCCGGACCTGACATGTACAACCACATTCTACTTTTTGAAACATTCTTCTGCCATGGAATAAATTTTTGTGCCGGGGCCGCACGGTTTTTCGCAAAAGGGAGGGATCTTATGCCGAAATTGGAGACATTTTCAGCGCTTCTGGAACAGGAGACACAGAAGTGGATCGACGAGGAGATCAGCAAAGGCAATGACGCATGGAACGCCCGGCGCTCCTTCGACGGCCTTTCCAACATCCATTGGGACATGGTCGCCCAGTCTGCTGCACAGATCAAAGAACATCTGGCCTGCTCCGGCCAGAACATGACGCAGGGCATCTTTCTGTGCCGCTGCATCCAGAACCACCGCCCGGAGCTCCTCCAAAAAAGCGATGGTACTATGGCAGAGGCCGCCGACCTTGTCAATTGCAAGCCGGAGGAGCTGCAGCCTTGGCCAAGCGCCACCATCAAGATCGTCGCCAAGAACCTGAAGCGCCTGTGCCTTGCGGAACTCGGCTGCGAAAACCCCGGCACCGCATGGGATTCCATTCTTAAGAGGGATGTGGCCTATCGCCGCGCAGGAAACCGGCAGGAAGCCTATCACATCGCCTTTCTGCTGAACATGACGACCGAAGAGATGCAGCGCTACTTTTTCCTCACCCGTCAGGAAGCGTTCAGCCTGCGCGACCCGCTGGATATCGTGTGCTTCGCCTTCAAATTTTTTGATGCGAAAAAAGACCATGCGGATTCCTTTCACTGGTGGGATGTGACCGATGTTCTGCAGGGCTATCTGACCGCCTGCAAGACCGCCGACGCAGCGGCAGAGCAGCCCGTCCACCACTTCTCCCAGAAGAACGGCAGCACCCGCCTTCTGGGCCGCGATGCCCAAAAGCTGCAGAATGCTATGCACCGCGCCAACGATCCTGCCATCGACATCCCCGCACTCCGACATGACCTGCAGGAGTATCTGCTCGCCCATCGCCGCAATCTTACGGAGATGAAACTGGAGCGGATCTACCCGGAAAAGCTTCCCCCGGATCAGAGCCGCGTTGAGATCTGCATGGGCTACCCGTATTCCCACACCGTCCAGCGGGAATTGAGCATTCTGGTCGGTTATCTGCTGGTGCTGTATGGCCGCTGGAACACGGTGGTTAAGACGGTATACTCCAAAAAAGAGCAGGAGCGGCGGGATAAACTGCTGCTTTCCTCTGAAAAAGGCGCTGCGCCGAAACTGCTCTCTGCAAATGATTTTATGGCCGTTCTCAGCAAGGCACGCCGGGAAACCCTTGAGCCGCTGAAAGAAGCGTTTCAGGAAAAGCTGGACCCGGACTCCCTTCAAGAACCTCCTTCTGCTGCCATCAAGCCGCAGGAGACCGCTTTTCTTATGGGCCAGTGGCTGCTGCGCATCACGCCGCAGGAGTCTGCGAGTCCCGATGACTTCAAGACAGCGGTGCAGCCCTTGAACAACTTCCTTCTTCAGGTAGAGGCGATCAAAGAATCTGATATTCCGAAGCTGACCTATCCGGGCAGCGCCCGGCTGACCTGTAATGTGATCTGGCACCTTGCCGGCTGTCTCCACTGCAAACGGGCACTTTCTGCCCGTATCGCCGATGGCCCGAAAGCCGCACATCCGAGTGCATCTGAATGGGCCGACTACTTCCATAAGCTGGGCAATGCGCTGGTCGAGGTGTCTGCCGATGAGGAGCATTTCAAAGACCGTGAACGCTGCGGGATCCTGAACAAGGGCCAGCACCAGAACCTTCAGAGCGAATTCACTTCTTTTTCCACCTATGATCTGTACCCAGATTCCGGCTCGGAAAAGGACGTGGAGGCCGATCGCTACAGATACATTCAAGACCATCTGGAAATGGGCCTGCCGAATCTCTGTTACAAGATCGAGGCTACTCTGCACGACTATTCTCCGAAGGCCGAGGAGTACGCTGCAAGAACAGAACCGCCCAACGAAAAAGAACTTGACTGCTGGCAGGCAAATAATGCTTTAGGCAGCAGGCTGCTTTCCCGTGAGGACATCCTGCAGCTGTTCTTTTTCCTCATTCTGGCCATCTATGACTGCTGCACAGCAGACGCCGGCAAAGCGCAGGAAGCGTTTACGGCAGAACACGCATGGCTCAAGGCTATGCGCGATAAAGCCGAAGCGAAACTGAAAGAGCCGGGCGGTACCACCGGAAGCTTTTTCGAAGACGCCTTATTTGCCAGCGTTTTTGTCGAGCTCGAGGGCCTTTGGAACGAACCGAAGTCCGACACGGTCACATCGGACCAGTCAACGACCATCCGCCGCATTTATGACTTCCTGTTGGAAAGCCTGACCCTTGCCAGTGGGACCACTTGGCACAGCATTTACTACCCCGCCTATACCGACCGGTTCTATGTGCTGGCCGGTGCTCTGGCCACAGCAGTGCCGCAGTCCCGCCGGACACTGGGCCTTATGATGGGCGTTCACCGCCAGAAAAGGCCGAAACCCGCCGACAAGAAAAAAGGTTCGGCCAAAGGCTCCCGCGCCGCCCCGAAAAGCTGAAAACTTATTCCTTAGATTCCCTTCTTTTCCCTGTGTTACACTCAAATCGCCGCAGGATCGGGCCAAAATTCTGGCTCTGCGGCGGTCGAAGGTCACACAAAAAGGAAGGGAGTTTTTTATGTATTTTTTTCTGCATGTCCTGCCGGAGGTCGTCTCCGCGGTGTTTTCGTTTCTCGTGGAGTGGTTTTTGTTCCAGGAACAGCCCACGCTGTACGGCGGGACACTGTCTCCCCTCGTGACTGCATGGCTCTATATGGCCATGATGCTGGCCGTGTGGCTTCTCCCGATTTTCTATGACGCCTGTCGGCGCAAGGGCGGTATGATAAGCACCGTGCTGAACCTGCTGCCCGCCGAGATCATCTTTGGAGGTGAGTTTCTCTACCGCCTTCCCCTCGTCGGGGTCGCCGTGCTTCTTTTGTGCGGTGTCGTTCTGTGGCTGCTGTGGTCTGAGTGCTACCGCCGCAATATGGACGCTTGGGATGCGGGCAAACGCGGCATGGAATACGACATCCTTCGCCGCAGGAACCGCCGGGCCGCCGTGCGGATCTTCGTGCTCATCACCTCGCTTCTGCTGCTGATTCCCAGCCTGTACGGCATCCATGTGCTCCGCGCCGATCAGGCCCGGACCGTGACAGCCTTTTACGAGACTTATTATGAGACCGATTCGTCCTTCCTCGTCGATCTGGAAGCCAGCGGTCTGCTCGGCAGTCTCTGAACTGACCCGCGCAAAGAAGGGCTCCTTCCCGGATGGAAGGGGTCCTTTTTTCTATATGGGCTGTCTGGACAGCAAAAACCGCTGCGGCACTTCCCTTGGATGCCGCAGCGGCTGTCGAACTTTATATTTATTATTTCAAGGAGGAAAAGTCATGTATGAAAACCAAAGCAATTGAAGGGAATTTTATCATCTATGGAAACGGTTTCTATCTATAAAAAAAGGAGGGCAGGCAAAATATGTACAAACGAGTTCAACTCATCACATGGCTGAACCTTCAAGGGGGACCGTGGCTGGGACTGCCTATTCGGTTCGATGCGATCATGCGCGTCATACGGCAATGCGCCTCCTTTCTTTGCATTTTCTCCCCTCGGGGAGTATGGCTGTATTATACATTTTCTTTTGCGGCCTGTCAGGTGGAATAAATTTTTTGTTTAGAAACGCTGCTTTTCTTCCAACGCTGATACTCGCCGTGCAACACATTACTGTAATCTCACACAAAATATATCGATCGTTCCATCCGAAGGCGAGAAAAGTTGAAAACTTCAGCACAGAGAGTTTGAAGTGGCCTAAAAACAGAAAATCTGATTTGAATGGAAAAGATGGGATTTCATTTTCCGCATTGCGATTTTAAAAAAGAACTTCTGCATATTATAGGCGAGAAAGAACAGGAACGGTTCTGTAGAGATGTCTGCTTCTCTGCGCATACAGAAAAACAGCCCGTTCACTGCATCGCGCAGCGGACGGGCTATAGCGTTCTTCATCGGAGAGCCGAGGTGTCCTGCTGCATCCGACGGCGGATATGGTCCGCCCGCAGGGCACTGTCGGGGTGGGTGCTGTAGAGCACATCAAAGAGGTCCCGGCCGGGCTGAGGCTGATCCGCAAACCGTTCCAAAAAGCGGCACAATGCGAAGCCATATCCCAGCTCCACGGCGAAGGCATCGGCCTGCAGCTCGCCCTTGCGTCCGGCCGCTCTTGCCAGTATCTGGACGAGGGCCACGCAGACGCTGCGGAAACCTTCGCAGACACGCTGGAGCAGACCGGACAGCCGGTCGGTAAGCATCCACGAGACATAGCCGAACCGGACGCCGCAGCAGAGGGCCACGGCCAGTACGATGAGCCAGAACGTCCCAAGGGCCAGCTGCCAGAAAACTAGCAGACCCGCGAGGCTGAAGATGTTGGCCGTCAGCACCATGTTCAGGACGGCGTCGCCGTGGGCGATGTGGCCCAGCTCGTGCGCGATGATCGCCTCAACCGTGTGGTCGTCCAGCTGCAGCGCCCCCTCGGTGATGCCGATGCTGCGCCCGAAGGCTGCGCCGTTCACCTGCTGGCCGGGGAGGCTGTAAATCTCCACCTCACCGCAGAAGGGCGGGAGTTTCTCTCCGGCCTTTGCCATGACGCGGCGATAGCAGGCCTCCAGACGGCGCTGGCTGCGGCTGACACCCCCCGTACAGGGCACGGCCCCCAGTTTCTTCCGGGTTGCCCACTCGCCGAGGCCTCCGGCCCAGACGAGGGACGCCACTGCGGCCAGCCAGCCGAAGGGGGTCAGCAGCAGGTCCAGCGCTATGATGGCCGCGCTGAGGCAGTATCCTCTCCGCTGATTCATGGCACACCTCCGTTTATTTCCGTCATAAAGGCATCTTTCCGCGTCTTGACGAGACAACTGCCCTCCACCAGCCGGTTGATCTCTTCGGGCCGGAAGAGCGACTCGTAAATCGGGGCAGGGGTGGTGTAATGGTCGACCCGGTCGGTGCCCAGCATCTTATCGATCAGGCGGTTGTTCCGCAGACGGCGGTCGCGGTCCTGACTGTAGACCGGGTGGATGACGGCGATTTTCCCGAACTGGGCGCTGATGGCCTCACAGCTGGACATCTCGCTGTGGTAAAGGTAGATGGCGTTCCGGAACAGGCTCTTGATCCGGCGCACCAGTGCCTCTTCGTGGGCAAAGAGGTCATCGCAGTAGAGGGTGACGGAGGCTCGGCTCATCACCTGTTCCAGCAGGCCCGCCAGTTCTTTTTCAATGGCAGCCTTTACCGCATTGGCACCGCCCTTCTGCTTGGCGCTGATAGCCACACAGCCGGCATCTGCCGCACGGAAATACTTGATCCATTCTTCCGTTACAGCCGGGTCTGCCAGATCGGCCTTGTTCAGCGCGTATAGTTTCGGCTTGCGGGCCGTGATGCGCTCGATCTCCGGGTTCAGGCTGGAAAGCGGGATGCGCGCGTCCAGCAGCACAAGGCTGGCATCAACGTGCTGGATCTCCTGCTCCATCATGCGCAGAGTCTTGGTCATGTGGCCCGGGAACCACTGAATATTGAATTGGTTTGCAAACCGAGTATCCATTTCGTTCATGTTACTTTACCACTCCAAAATCCGAAACGGGCAAAAAGCACAGCAGCACCTTGCCCAGAATATCGCGTTCGTCAATGCAGCCGACGTAGGAAGAGCGGCTGTCCAGCGACTCGTTGCGGTTGTCGCCCATCACGAACACCGTGCCCTCCGGCACCGTATACGGGAACTCCACGTCATAACCCAGATGGGTGGGGGCTGCAATGTAGTCCTCCTGCAGCAGCTCCCCGTTTACTTCCACAGTTCCGGCATCGTAGTCGATGGAGATGGTGTCGCCGCCTTTGGCGATGACCCGCTTGACCAGCGGTTTGCCGTAGGAAGTATAGCTATCCACGATCACCACGTCCCCGCGCTGGGGCGTGTAGCCCGCGCCCCAGACGATCAGCTTGTCCCCATTGACCAGCGTGGGCACCATGGAGCTGCCGTCCACCTGAATGATGCGGAAAAAGAACGAGAAGACCAGCACCAGCACCAGCGCGGCCGAAATGAGTGCTTCGTACCATTCCAGCACGCCCTGCCCGCGCACAGGCTTTGGTTCCTGTGCAGTGGTCGTATTTTGGGTTTCCATATCCGATGCACCTCACCTTCCGGTTTTGCATTACTACCCCGATGATAGCGCAAAAATGCAGCGTTTGCAATGCATTTCTGCGAATTTTTGATAAAGAAAAAAGGGACAACAAGTTGTCCCTTT
>OIXA01004690.1_pt1 | contig 12873 bp, 10 predicted proteins | sample 1587721 | NCBI WGS metagenome assembly OIXA01 (sample SAMEA3888900, study PRJEB22519) | human gut metagenome | biome: human gut; feature: human-associated habitat; material: faeces | place: Denmark | collected 2013 | reverse complement strand
AGCTTGGGAAGCTGATGTTCTACCAATGAACTATATCTGCCTGCATTACTAATTATAGCACCTGAAATAAGAAATACAAGTGCGATTTACGATACCAGTCAGTGATCGCTCTGCCAGCCCTGGCTCATGGTACTGTTATGATATCTGGTGGAATAAGTTACATCTTCTCCGAACCAGTCCGGCGCAGTGTAGGCATTGGCGGCTTCCTCTGTAGGAAATTCCACCTCAGCCAGAAGAACTCCCTCGTATTCTCCGTGGAACACATCCAGTTCAATAAAAAGTCCGTCTTTTTCCGGAATCACATAGCGGTCCTTGGTAATGAGGATACCGTCTGCTTTAGGCTTCAGATGCTCATAGGCTTCAGCGGTGAGCGGAAGATTATATTCTTCACGGCTCATGAGACCCTTGGATTTGTAAGTAAGAAAATAGTCATTATCCTGCCGGCGGATGCGGACGACAGGGGAAGTGCAAAGATACCCCTGCTCGATCCTGTGGCAGGGATAAGAAGCCAGATCCTGCGGAAGGTCATCCTTCCGGATCAGAAATTTACGTTCGATCTCCATATAAAAAACCTCCGGATTTGTGAAATGAAAAGATATTATGTTCAGTCTACAGGAAAAAAACAGGATTTGCAATGGCATATCTGTTGAAATTTCTTGACATTTTCAGATGGAAAAAGCATTATGGAAGGGAATGGGGAATACAGAAAATATTTATGGATTTTATAAAAGAAAGGATGAACAGGATCATGAGTAAAGTATATATTTTTTTCGCAGATGGTTTTGAAGATATTGAAGGACTGACCGTGGTAGATCTGATGAGAAGAGCCGGGATCGACATCCAGACAGTATCTATCAAAGAGACAAAAGAGATCAGAACCTCTCATGGGATCGATCTTCTTACAGACCGTACCTTTGGAGAATGTGATTTTTCCGATGCGGATATGCTTGTAATTCCGGGAGGAATGCCGGGAACAAAATATCTGGAGGAATATAAACCGCTGACTGAGCTTCTGACAGATTTCTATCAGAATGGCGGCAAGGTAGCAGCTATTTGTGCGGCACCAGGTATATTCGAGAGACTTGGATTCCTGAAAGGCAGAAATGCTACATCGTACCCATCTGTTATGGAACAGCTTAAAAGTGCCAGAACATCTCTGGAGCCTGTAGTGGTAGATGGAAATGTAACTACCAGCAGAGGCCTTGGAACAGCCATCGATTTCAGCCTTTCCCTGATCGGACAGCTGGAGGGAAGCGCAAAGGCAGAAGAGATCGCTGAATCGGTGGTGTATGTAAGAGCATGAAAAAAGAGATGAAACAGGTCCTGTGGGTAGTGGCGCTTTTGGTTATACTGATGACAGCCACAGGAAATTTGGTGTCAGCTGCCGGCTTTGACTGGTCGGATGATACATTCGGGAATGCTTGCAAAAAAGTGTATTCCGTATCTTTCAGGTCAGGCGGAGGAGTCTCCTCTGCTATATATGAAAAATTGGAAAAGAAACAGAAATATGGTTCCATGATCACGATTCCCAAAGTGCCGCAGGTCCCAGCAGGATATCAGGCAGAAGGATGGTCTCTGAAAAAAGGAGGAGCGGAGGCAAGATATAAGCCGGGAAAAAAATATTTTGTAAAAAGAAATGTAACGTTTTATGCAGTGATAAAAAAGAAGAACAATCCCAAACTGATCCTGCACAGGAATGACGGAGATATCTACAAGATCATCCAGGCTCCAAGCGGAAAACTGAAACTGCCGGTGATGGCCAATGAAGAGAATTATACATTCCTTGGATGGTCTACCAGGGCAGGTCAGAAGACCGCACCAAGGTATGAAGCCGGACAGGTGATCACAGTCAGTGGGACCATGCATCTCTATGCGGTGAGATTCTGGCGGTATCAGGAACCGAATCTGGTCAGGAACAGCTTTCATTATCCTGAGAATTACGAAAGGATCATCTTTGTGGGAGATTCCAGGACGTATGGTCTTCAGAAGGTACTGTATGAACAGTTTGGAAAGGAGTATGTGGACAGCCATGTCAGCTTTGTATGCTGTTCTAATACAGAACTGGGCTGGCTGAAGTCAACGGGCGCACAGGCTCTTTTTAAAGAAATAGAAAAATGTCGTAAAAATGAAAAATACGCAAAGATCGCAGTGGTGTTTAATCATGGTATCAATGATCTCAGAGATATTAACGGAAAACAGGATCTGAATGATAGACTCTCACAGTACGTGTCTTATATGAAAAAGCTGGGAACAAAGCTTTCCATGAAAAACTGCAGTCTGTATTATATGTCTGTGAATCCGATCAATGGAGGGGAAAAGGGAAGTACCAAGAATCGTAAATGTGAGGATGTCCGGACTTTTAACAGCGGTCTTGCCGGTGAGCTTGGAAGTCAGTACCACTATATTGATGTTTACAGTTATCTGATGCGGACCGGATATGGTACTGTATCCAATACGGGAGACGGTACAGACGATGGTGTTCATTATACGCCTAAAACTTATAAAAGGATTTTTACATTTTGTCTTAACAACATAAGAAAGACAGAAAATTACTTTAACATTGAGGACGTAGGCAGCTGAGAAATGCCCTGTGGGGGCATATGGAAAACTGAAAAAAATACTGGCGTTTTTACAGTGGTTATGCTATACTACAGAAATGACTGTAAATATATAATGCGAGTGTTAACTATTTTATATAAGGTATTTACTCGATATGATTAAGGAGGAACAAGAAACATGAGTTTACAGGTGGAGAAAATGGAGAAAAACATGGCGAAACTTACAATCGAGGTTTCCGCCGAGGATCTTGACAAAGCAATGCAGAACGCATATCAGAAAGCAAAAGGCAGAATTTCCATTCCGGGATTCCGTAAAGGAAAAGCTCCTAGAAAAATGATCGAGCAGATGTACGGTAAGGGAGTATTCCTTGAGGATGCTGCTAACGCTCTGATCCCAGAGCATTACAGCAAAGCACTTGCTGAGTGTGATCTTGAGATCGTTTCCCAGCCTAAGATCGATGTAACACAGGTTGAGCCTGGCAAACCATTTATCTTTACAGCAGAAGTAGCTACTAAACCAGAGGTAACTCTTGGTGACTATAAAGGACTTGAGGTTCCGAAGTCTGAGACAGAAGTAACAGACGAGGAAGTTGAGGCAGAGCTTAAGAAAGAGCAGGAGAAGAACTCCAGAACGATCACAGTTGAGGATCGTGCTGCAGAGAACGGCGATACAGCAACAATTGACTTTGAGGGATTCGTAGACGGAGAAGCATTCGAGGGCGGTAAAGGAACAGATTACCCGCTGACACTTGGTTCTAACACATTTATCCCGGGATTCGAGGAGCAGCTTGTTGGTGCTAAGACAGGTGATCACGTAGAGGTTAAGGTTACATTCCCGGAGGAGTATCAGGCTAAAGAACTCGCTGGTAAAGAAGCTGTATTCCAGTGCGATGTTAAGAAGATCGAAGCCAAAGAGCTTCCGGAGCTTGATGATGACTTTGCTAAAGATGTATCTGAGTTTGATACACTTGCTGAGTACAAGGAAGACGTTAAGAAGAACCTCACAGAGAAGAAAGCAGAAGATGCACGTCGTGCAAAAGAAGACGCAGCAGTAGATAAAGTGATCGAGAATGCCCAGATGGATATTCCGGAGGCAATGATCGAGACACAGACTCGTCAGATGCTTGACGACTTCGCAAGAAGAATGCAGTCTCAGGGACTTTCCATGGAGCAGTACTTCCAGTTCACAGGCCAGAGCGTTGACAAGATGATGGAAGATATGAAACCGCAGGCACTTAAGAGAATCCAGACAAGACTGGTTCTTGAGAAGATCGCTGAGGTAGAGAACATCCAGCCAACAGAGGAAGAAGTTAACGAAGAGATCTCCAAGATGGCAGAGATGTACAAGATGGAAGCAGACAAATTAAAAGATCTCATCGGTGAGAACGAGATGGAGCAGATGAAGAAAGATATGGCTGTTCAGAAAGCTGTTACATTAGTTGCCGATGCAGCTGTAGAGGCGTAATAAACCTCGGAAATGGAGGGCAAAATGAGTTTAGTACCTTACGTCATTGAGCAGACCAGCAGAGGAGAAAGAAGTTACGATATCTATTCAAGACTTCTTAAGGACCGAATCATTTTCCTTGGAGAAGAGGTAAACGATGTCAGTGCGAACCTGATCGTTGCGCAGCTTCTCTTCCTGGAAGCAGAAGATCCTTCCAAGGATATCCAGCTTTATATCAACAGTCCGGGCGGTTCTGTAACTGCCGGAATGGCAATCTATGATACAATGCAGTATATCAAGTGTGATGTATCTACAATCTGCCTTGGAATGGCAGCCAGCATGGGAGCTTTCCTCCTGTCTTCCGGTGCCAAAGGCAAGAGATACGCACTGCCGAATTCAACGATCATGATCCCCCAGCCATCAGGCGGTGCACAGGGGCAGGCTACAGAGATCCAGATCGTAGCTGACCAGATCGCAAAAACCAAAAAGAAGCTGAACGAGATTCTTTCTGCGAATACCGGACAGCCTCTTGAGATTGTGGAGAAAGATACTGACCGTGATAACTATATGACAGCAGAAGAAGCGAAGGCATATGGTCTGATCGATGGTGTTGTAGTCCACAAATAATGCGTAAGAAAAGACTCCTGTAAAGACACAGGAGTCTTATCTTGCTTTAAAAAGGAATTTTAAATGTCTGCGAGAGACGGACATTTACGCTTAGAAAGGAAACAAAAAGATATGGCAGATAAAGTAAAAGAAGGAAAGGTAAGATGCTCCTTTTGCCATAAGACTGAAGATCAGGTACGCAAGCTGATCGCAGGTCCGGATGGAGCATATATTTGTGATGAATGTATCGGGATCTGCTCCGAGATCATGGAAGAAGAATTCAGTATGTATGATCATGAGGCAGATTATGAAACAGGGATCAACCTTCTGAAACCGGAAGAGATCCACAGTATCCTGGATGAGTATGTGATCGGACAGGATGATGCCAAGAAGGCACTTTCCGTAGCTGTTTACAATCATTACAAGAGGATTCTTGCTTCAAGAAACCTGGACGTGGAGCTGCAGAAGAGTAATATCCTGATGCTTGGTCCGACCGGTTCCGGTAAGACACTTCTTGCACAGACACTGGCAAGACTGCTGAATGTTCCTTTTGCCATCGCAGATGCCACTACTCTCACAGAGGCAGGTTATGTTGGCGAGGATGTTGAGAACATTCTTCTGAAGATCATTCAGGCAGCAGATTACGATATTGAACGTGCGCAGTACGGAATCATCTATATTGATGAGATCGACAAGATCACAAGAAAATCCGAGAACACTTCCATTACCAGAGATGTGTCCGGTGAGGGCGTACAGCAGGCACTTCTGAAGATCCTGGAAGGAACCGTTGCAAGTGTTCCGCCGCAGGGCGGAAGAAAGCATCCGCATCAGGAGTTTATCCAGATCGATACGACAAACATCCTGTTCATCTGCGGTGGTGCTTTTGACGGACTGGAGAAGATCATCGAGGCAAGACAGGATACCAAATCCATTGGTTTCGGGGCGGAGGTTTCCGAAAAGGAAGACCGCAATGTGGGCGAAGTTCTGAAGGAGGTTATGCCGGAGGACTTTATTAAATTCGGTCTGATCCCGGAGTTTATCGGACGAGTTCCGGTTGTTGTGACACTGGATTCCCTGGATGAAGAAGCACTGATCCGAATCTTAAAAGAGCCTAAGAACTCCCTCACCAAGCAGTATGACAAGCTTTTTGAGCTGGACGGTGTGGAACTTGAGTTCCAGGATGAGGCACTTGAGACAGTTGCCCGGAAATCTCTTGAGAGAAAAACAGGTGCCAGAGGACTTCGTGCCATCATGGAGCATACCCTGATGGATCTGATGTACAAGACACCATCGGACGACACCATCCGTAAGTGTATCGTCACAAAAGAGGCAGTGGAGGGAACCGGAGAGCCGGAGATCATCCACGGGGAGGCCAAGGCTCCTGCAAAAAAAGCAGGACGCAAAACATCCCGTTCGAGAAAGAAAGGCAAGCCGGAAACAGCTTGATGAAGGGAATGACATAAATGACAAATCAGGTCAATATATTGCCAATGATCGCTCTCCGTGGGACTACAGTCCTTCCGGATATGATCGTACACTTTGATGTGAGCAGGGAGAAATCTATCCGTGCCGTGGAAGCAGCCATGCTCCATGACCAGAAGATCTTTCTGCTGACACAGAAGGATCCTGAGGTGGAAATACCGGAACTTACGGATCTGTATCAGGTAGGAACCGTCGCTTATATCAAGCAGGTGGTGAAGCTTCCGCAGGATCTTTACCGGGTTCTGGTAGAGGGACTGGACAGGGCAGAGGTTCTGGGCCTGGAGCAGGAGGAACCATATCTGAAGGCGGAATGCGAGATCGTTACGGCACAGGAAGAGGATTACCCGGAACCGGTAAAGGACGCCATGCTTCGCAGCATCCGGGAACTTTTCCAGAGATATTGCAGAGAGAGCGGAAAGATAAGCAAAGATCTGGTAACACAGATCATGACCATTGAGGATGTTAAGGAGACCATCGACCAGATTGCGGTGAACCTTCCGATGTCCTATCAGAACAAGCAGAAGCTTCTGGAAGCAGTGTCTTTGAATGACCGTTATGAGATCCTCGGAGCGCTTCTTGGCAGCGAGATCGAGGTGATCCATATCACTAAAGATCTTCAACGCAAGGTGAAATCCCATATCGACAAGAATCAGAGAGAGTATATCCTCCGGGAACAGCTGAAAACCATCCGTGAGGAGCTGGGCGAGGAGAATACTGCTGATGATATCGATGAATTTAAAAAACAGCTGAAGGAGCTGGATGCATCTGATGAAGTAAAAGAGAAGATTTCTAAGGAGATCAGCCGTTTTAAAGGAATGGCAGCCAGTGCTGCAGAGGCAACGGTGCAGAGAGGCTATCTGGAAACTGTTCTTGCACTTCCGTGGAATAAGAAATCCGAGGATTCCGAGGATCTTGAGAACGCATGGAAGGTTTTGGAAGAGGGGCATTACGGACTGAAAGAGGTCAAAGAGCGTATCATGGAATTCCTTGCTGTACGTAAGCTGACCCACAAGGGAAAGAGTCCGATCCTCTGTCTGGTGGGACCTCCGGGAACCGGAAAAACTTCCATTGCACGTTCTGTGGCAGAGGCCATGAACAAGAAATACGTCCGCATCTGTCTTGGAGGTGTCCGTGATGAGGCAGAGATCCGTGGCCACAGAAAGACTTACGTCGGTGCCATGCCAGGAAGGATCACAGTCGCACTGAAGGAAGCCGGAGTCAGCAACCCGCTGATGCTTCTTGATGAGATCGACAAGACCAGCAGCGATTATAAAGGAGATACCTCCGCAGCACTTCTGGAGGTTCTGGATCCGGAGCAGAACAGTAAGTTCAATGATCACTATGTGGAGATTCCCCAGGATCTTTCCGAGGTACTGTTTATTGCCACTGCAAATGATGTTCAGGGAATCCCGAGACCTCTTCTTGACCGTATGGAGCTGATGGAAATTCCGGGATATACGGAAAATGAGAAGGAACATATCGCAAGGGAACATCTGATCCCGAAGCAGATGGAGATCAACGGTATTCCGGAAGGCAAGCTGGTAATCCAGCCGGCAGCTCTTGGCAAGCTGATCAACAACTATACCAAGGAAGCAGGAGTCCGTTCTCTGGAGAGAAGCATCGGACGTATCTGCAGAAAAACTGCACGTGCTATCATGGAAGAGGGTAAGGATAAGGTAGTTGTCACATCCAGAAATATTTCCAGATTCCTTGGCAAAGAACGATATAACTATCTGATGGCCAATGAGAAGGATGAGATCGGGATCGCCCGCGGTCTTGCATGGACACAGGTAGGCGGTGATACCCTGCAGATCGAGGTCAATATCATGCCCGGAAAAGGCGAGCTGCTTCTCACCGGACAGCTTGGAGATGTGATGAAGGAATCTGCACAGGCAGGTATCAGCTATATCCGTTCGGTTTCTGACCAATATGAGATCGATCCGGAATTTTTCCAGAAGCATGATATGCATGTACATATCCCGGAGGGTGCCGTTCCGAAGGATGGCCCGTCCGCAGGTATTACAATGGCAACTGCCATGCTGTCTGCAATTATCGAAAAACCGGTACGTGCGGATCTTGCCATGACCGGTGAGATCACCTTAAGAGGCCGTGTGCTTCCGATCGGCGGACTGAAAGAGAAGCTGCTTGCAGCTAAATATGCCAGGATCAAAGAAGTCCTTGTTCCGGAGAAAAATCGTCCGGATATCGAGGAGATGGACAGAGAGATCATCCAGGGACTGAATATCCGGTTTGTGGATAGCATGAAAGAAGTTCTCGGTGAAGCTCTTGCATAAACAAAAAACAGAAAAACCCTGCCCTGACCTTCAGGACAGGGCTTTTAAAAGAAAAGGGAGGAATAACGAATGGTAATCAAAAACGTATCGCTGGATATCGTCTGCGGCATCACAAGCAAGATCCCGGACACAGGAAGGCCGGAGGTAGCTTTTGCGGGAAAATCAAATGTAGGGAAATCCTCCCTGATCAATGGTCTGATGAACCGCAAGGCCCTGGCAAGGACCAGTGCACAGCCTGGAAAAACACAGACCATCAATTTTTATAATATTAATGAAGCAATGTATCTCGTAGACCTGCCGGGCTACGGCTACGCCAAGGTCTCTGCGGCAGAGAAGGAAAAATGGGGAAAAATGATCGAGGGCTATCTTCATAATTCCAAAGAGCTCCGTGCGGTTTTTCTCCTGGTGGATATCCGCCACAAGCCTTCCGCCAATGACAAGCAGATGTATGACTGGATCTGTCACAACGGATATGAGCCGGTGATCATCGCGACCAAGCTTGACAAGCTGAAACGCAGCCAGGTGGCAAAAAGCCTGAAGGAGATCCGCATCGGACTGGGCCTTCCGAAAGAGGGAAAGATCCTTCCGTTTTCTGCGGAGACGAAGCAGGGAAGAGACGAGATATGGGCACTGATCGATGAGTTGACCGGCCTTGGTGAACCGGCAGCTACAGAGGATTAAGGAGAGCAGAAAAGATGGGAATTATCAAGGCGCTCAAGCTGGGATTTGACTATCAGAGATACGATGATGACGGCAATGTGGTAGACATGCAGCGTGCAGTCAATGATGTGAACCTGGACATTAAAGCAGGAGAATTTGTGGCAGTTCTGGGACATAACGGATCTGGAAAATCCACACTGGCGAAGCATATGAATGCGCTTCTGATCCCAACAGAGGGAACGATGCTGGTGGACGGGATCGATACCGCCAGAGAGACCAAACTCTGGAAGGTACGCCAGAAGGCAGGAATGGTATTTCAGAATCCGGATAACCAGATCATAGGAACCGTTGTGGAAGAGGATGTAGGCTTTGGTCCGGAAAATATGGGAGTTCCTACAGATGATATCTGGAAACGGGTGAATGACAGCCTGGAAAAAGTCGGTATGACAGCCTATCGTTATCAGTCCCCAAACAAGCTTTCCGGAGGGCAGAAGCAGAGAGTGGCTATTGCAGGCGTGATGGCCATGCGCCCGCGGTGCATCATTCTGGATGAGCCTACCGCCATGCTGGATCCTAACGGAAGAAAGGAAGTCCTGGAGGCAGTGCGGGAGCTGAACCGTAAGGAAAAGGTAACAGTCATTCTGATCACCCATTACATGGAGGAAGTGATCCATGCTGACCGTGTTTATGTCATGGACAGCGGAAATGTTGTGATGCAGGGAAATCCCAAAGAGATCTTTTCCCAGGTGGATACTCTTAAGGCGTATGGACTGGATGTACCACAGGTAACACTTCTTGCATATGAACTGAAGAAATCCGGCGTGGATGTTCCGGATGGAATACTGACTACAGAGGAGCTGGTGAGCGCATTATGTCAATCGAATTAAAAAATGTAACCTATACCTACAGCCCCGGGACAGCCTATGAGAGCCATGCGCTGAAGGATGTCAGCCTTGTGATCCCGGACGGCCAGTTTATCGGGATCATCGGACACACAGGAAGCGGAAAATCCACGCTGATCCAGCATCTGAATGCGCTGGTACAGCCAACATCCGGCCAGGTTCTGTATAACGGAGAAGATGTGTGGGCTGAGAAATATGACCGGAAACAGCTCCGCAGCGAGGTTGGTCTGGTGTTCCAGTACCCGGAGCATCAGCTGTTTGAAAATGATGTGATCTCAGATGTATGCTTCGGACCTATGAATCAGGGACTTTCCAGGGAAGAAGCAGAGAAAGAAGCGAAGCAGGCTCTGACTCAGGTTGGAGTAAAAGAGTCCAATTTCAAGAAATCACCCTTTGAGCTTTCCGGAGGCCAGAAAAAAAGGGTAGCTATTGCAGGGGTTCTTGCCATGAACCCGAAGATCCTGATCCTGGACGAGCCCACAGCAGGGCTTGACCCGAAGGGCAGGGATGATATCCTGGATCAGATCGCAGAGCTTCATAAGGTGCGAGGGATAACCATTGTTCTGGTTTCCCACAGCATGGAGGATATTGCGAAATACGTGGAGCGCCTCATTGTTATGAATCACGGAGAAGCTGTATTTGATGATGAGCCGAAGAAGGTTTTTTCCCATTATAAGGAACTGGAAACCATGGGACTTGCCGCACCGCAGATCACTTATATCATGCATGCGCTGAAGGAACATGGGCTGCATGTGGATGCAGATGCCACAACGGTGGAGGAAGCCAGAGATAGTATCCTTGCCGCACTTGCGCAGGCGAACTCTCCATTACTGAACAAAGGAGGGGCGGAAAAATGATCAGAGATATTACCATTGGCCAGTATTATCCGGCCAAATCCGTTCTTCACAGACTGGACCCACGGACCAAATTTCTGGGAACTCTGGGATTTCTGATCTCTGTGTTCCTGTTCCATACATTTCTCGGATATGCGGTGGCAACAGCATTTCTGGTAGCCATGATCGCAATATCCAAGGTTCCGGTGAAATTCATGTTCAAGGGTCTGAAGGCTATCGTTATGATCCTTCTGATCACGGTTGTGTTCAATATTATTCTGACGCCTGGCGAAGTGCTGTGGCGTTTCGGGGTCATCAAGGTCACAAGGGAAGGCCTTGTTCTTGCAGGAAGAATGGCGATCCGTCTTGTTTACCTTGTGATCGGATCTTCCATCATGACATTGACTACCACGCCGAATCAGCTGACAGATGGTCTGGAGAGACTGCTCCGTCCGCTGAACAAGATCCGGGTGCCGGTACATGAGATCGCCATGATGATGTCCATTGCCCTTCGATTTATCCCGATCCTTCTGGAGGAGACGGATAAGATCATGAAGGCACAGATCGCCAGAGGTGCAGATTTCGAAAACGGAAACCTGATCCAGAAGGCGAAAAATATGGTACCCCTTCTTGTGCCGCTGTTTATTTCGGCGTTCCGCCGCGCCAATGATCTGGCAATGGCCATGGAAGCAAGGTGTTACCATGGTGGAGAGCACAGAACCCAGATGAAGCCGCTGCATTATGAAAAAAGAGATTATGCGGCCTATGGAATCCTTGTGGCATATCTTGCGGTGGGTGTTGTATTCCGTGTGGCGGGACTGTAGCCAAATCTTGCCGGTACTCAGACATGGAACGGTCCGAAGCGCTGCATTTTGCACAGCGGAACTGTAACCGGATCAGGCAGGCATTTTGCAGGACGGTATGTCTGTTTTGGGATAGAAAGTACTGCAGGGATGTCTGTATCAGGAGGGAATATATTTTATGAAACGAGTAGGACTTGTTGTAGCTTATGATGGAACCAAGTACTCAGGCTGGCAGACACAGCCAAATGGAATCACCATTCAGGGCGTTTTAAACGATACCTTAAGTGAGCTGCTTGGGGAAAAGATCGAGACCATCGGTGCCAGCCGTACAGATGCAGGAGTGCACGCTCTTGGAAATGTGGCGGTGTTTGATACCGAATCCAGGATCCCCGGGGAAAAATTTTCCTATGCACTGAACCAGAGACTTCCGGAGGATATCCGTATCCAGCTTTCTGAGGAGGTGGAGCCGGATTTTCATCCCCGTTACTGTGACAGTGAAAAAACATATGAATATCGTATCCTGAACCGGAAGTTTCCGGTGCCAACGGAGCGTTTGTACTCTTATTTTTACCATTATAAACTGGATGTGGATAAGATGAAGGAAGCAACATCTTATCTGATCGGACGCCATGATTTTGCCAGCTTCTGCGGCTCCGGCGCACAGGTGAAGACCACCATCCGTACCGTGACCTCCATGGACGTGTGGAGAGATGGTGACATGGTGACCATCCGCATTTCAGGAACAGGTTTCCTTTACAATATGGTGCGTATCATTTCCGGAACCCTGATCGAGATCGGAAACGGGCAGTATCCGCCGGAACGCATGGATAAGATTTTAAAAGCCTGTGACCGTGCAGTAGCAGGACCAACAGCTCCGGCTCAGGGTCTGACACTGATGGGAATCGAGTTTTTCTGAAAAAGGTACGAAAAAGAGGCACTGAAATGAAAAATACGCAGGATCTGCTGCATGGAAATATTAAGAGTGAACTGATCGCACTGACCATTCCTCTGGTACTGGGAAATATCCTGCAGCAGTTTTACAACACCATAGATTCTTTTATTGTGGGAAGATATGTGGGAACAGAAGCCTTTGCAGGCATTGGCGTTGCAGGCAGTATCATGAACCTGTTTATCTTTATCCTCAATGGTGGATGTAATGGAATGTCCATTATTTTTGCAGAACTCTACGGGCAGAAAAATTATGAAAAACTTCGAAAAGAAAGCTTCCTTTCGCTGAGCGCGGGAGGGGGCTTTACCATTGTTTTGAGTATTGTAAGCCTTCTGGTTCTGT
>OIXA01004684.1_pt1 | contig 12888 bp, 8 predicted proteins | sample 1587721 | NCBI WGS metagenome assembly OIXA01 (sample SAMEA3888900, study PRJEB22519) | human gut metagenome | biome: human gut; feature: human-associated habitat; material: faeces | place: Denmark | collected 2013 | reverse complement strand
TGCTGAGGCCAAAAGCGAAGCACCGTTCCTGGTGCTGTGCGATGGGGTAGAGGACCCCCACAACCTGGGTGCCATCATCCGCTCGGCTTACCTGTGCGGCGCCCACGGCGTGGTCATTCCCAAGCGCGGCGGCGTCGGCGTGACCGGCACTGTGATGAAATCCAGCGCCGGGGCAGCGGCCCGCCTGCCGGTGGCTCGCGTGTCCAACCTGGCGCAGGCCATCCGCACTATTAAGGAACATAACATCTTCGTCTACTGCGCTGACCTGGGCGGTGCACCGCTGGCCAGGACCGACCTGTCCGGCCCGGTGGCCCTGGTGCTGGGCAGCGAGGGCGGCGGTCCTTCCGCCCTGACCCGCAAGCTTTGCGACGCCGCCGTCACGCTGGAGATGGCCCCCGGCCAGTCCACCGGCGTGGACAGCTACAACGTCAGCGTGGCTGCCGGCATCCTGTGCTACGACGTACTGCGCCGCCGCACCGCCAAGAAGTAATTTGTATCTCTACCTTATAAAGGGAGCATAAAAATGCCAAGCAAACGTACCAATGATTCGGTAGACCGTATCCTGGCGGATTTGAACCAGCGCCAGGCGGCGGACGGCGTACGCGCCAGCGTCACCGATCATCAGGTCGATGAAATTTTGCGCAGCGTGGGTATTTCCACCACGCCGCTGCAGAACACGCCGACCCAGGACAGCCAGATCGCTTTTTCCGATTTCAGCGGCCCTGACGATTTTGATGAAATTATGCGCAGTGCCGGGGCAACTTCTGCACCTGCCTCCATGCCCGCACCGGCATCCCGCCGCACAACGGAAACGCCCCGTGCGGCAGCCCCCCAGCGGCCGGTGCAATCTGTCCCGGATGCCCAGCCGGCTGCCGCCCCTTCGACCCCAGTGCGTCCGGCCCAGCCCGTGCAGCCTGTCCAGCCGCAGGTCAACCCCGTCATGCCCAACCCGATCTTCACCCAGTCCTTCAGCACCGGCATGGACACGCCTGTGGCCGCACAGCCCGCAGCCCCTGCCGAGGAAGAGGATGACGGCGATTACTTTGACGACCTGCTCAGCATCCTGAACAAGCGTTCTTAATGATTTTTTTGCGAGAGGATGTAAAAAGCCATGCCGTCTGAACCGATGAACATTCAGGAACAGGGTTTTCGTTCCAGCTTGTTCGGCTTTGATAAAAATGACGTGCTGGCTTACATGAACGCACTGGCCAACGAGGCCCAGCAGCACGAGCTGGAGTACAACCGCCAGCTGCAGCAGCTGCAGTCCAAGCTGGACGAGCTGCGCAGCGAGCGGGGCACCGCCGACAGCCGCATGGAGGCCCTGAAGGCCGAGCTGGCTGCCGCGACCCAGCGTGCAGACACGGCCGAGGCCAAGCGCCGCGAGGCGGACGAGCAGCTGGAAACCATCAAGAAAAAGACGGCTTCCTTCCAGTCCACCCAGCGGGAATCCCAGAAAAACGCCAACATCTGGCAGCTGAAATGCCACGATCTGCAGCAGCAGGTGGACGAGTTGCAAAAGCAGCTGACCGCCGCGCGCGCGCTGAACACTGCCGCCGCCCCGGCTGCCCCCACATCCGATTTGGTGCGGGAGGCCAAGCTCGAGGCCGGCAAGATCCTGGCCGATGCCCGCCTGTACGCCGAGAGCGCAGAGCGGGAGCTCAAGCAGCAGGCCGAGACCCAGAAGAACCGCATGGCGGAGAATGCCCGCAGCATTGCGTCGGGCGTCATGCTGGTGCGGGAGCGTCTGGCCCGCGTGGACGAGCGCCTGAGCGCCGCCACGCTGGATTTAGACGGTCTGACGCAGGCCATCTATCAGGCGCTTGACCAGACCGAGGCCGAGCTGAAGGATCTGGGCACCGATATGCGCAGCTTTGCGCAGGGCACACCGGAAACGGATATTCCCGCACCGGTGCCGCCGCGCCCCGCTGCCGCCGCCAAGCCTGCCGCCCCGTCTCCCGAAAAGCCCGCCGAGCGTCTGCGCGTCAAGGCCAAGGCACAGCCCGTGCACCACACGGCCCCTACCGCCCCGGTCCACCGTCTGCGCAACACCCGCCGCCCGATTTCCCAGCTTTTGCAGGATCAGATCGACAAATTGGGCCGGGAGGAGCAATAAGTTTGTACATAGCCACTCGGTTTTGCGCCGGGTGGTTTTTGTTTAGAGCGGCTTCCCCCTTGGAGGAAGCTGTCAGCGGCCCTGCGGGGCCACCTTTCCCCTGGGGGAGGCTTGGTTTGTTCACAAACCCTTCTTAATTTGTTGAATTTTCCTTCACGACTTTAACACAAATGGCGGGTATACTATAAGTGTTCTCAGGAAGGGAGCAGGGACCCGGGCCTGAGAACAGAACCCCAAGTTTTTCATCCATACTCCTCTTTTCTTTTGATGCCGAAGCGGTGCAGGACTTTCCTGCACCGCTTCGGTGTTTTTTTAGGACAGATTTCTGCATTTGACAACGTGTTTTCCTGCACCGTACTCTTGCCGAATCGTGCAGAACCCTGTATAATATAATTTGATATTGTATCGCCGCGGGGCAGACCCGGCGCACATATCCCGCAATTTCACTCCATCCGCAGGAGGCAAAATCCTATGAGAGTTGGTCTGGACATTGGTTCCACCACCATTAAATGTGTTGTGCTGAACGACGCCGGGCAGATCGTCTATTCGACCTACGAGCGCCATTTCAGCCATATTTTAGAGAAGGGCAGGGCGCTGCTTGAGAAGGTTGCCGCCGAATATCTGCCCGATGGCCGCGCCTACTTAGCCATCTCCGGCTCCGCCGGTATGGGCCTGGCTGACAGCTGCAAGGTCCCCTTCGTGCAGGAGGTCTTTGCCACCCGTGTGGCCGCCAACCGGCTGGCCCCCGGCACCGACTGCATTATCGAGCTGGGCGGTGAGGACGCCAAAATCCTTTTCCTGACAAACGGCACCGAGGTCCGCATGAACGGCAGCTGCGCCGGCGGCACGGGCGCGTTCATTGACCAGATGGCGACCCTGCTGAAGATGGGCGCCGACGAGATGGACAAGGCCGCGCAGGCCGCGACCCGCACCTACACCATCGCCAGCCGCTGCGGCGTTTTTGCCAAAAGCGACATCCAGCCCCTCATCAACCAGGGCGCACAGGCGGGCGACATCGCGGCGTCGATCTATCAGGCCGTTGTCAACCAGACCATTGCAGGTCTGGCACAAGGCCGCCCCATCAAGGGCAATATCCTGTATCTCGGCGGCCCGCTGACCTTCTCCGTGACGCTGCGCCGGAGCTTTGACAAGACTCTGGGTGTCACCGGCACCCTGCCGGAGAACAGCCTGCTCTTCGTTGCGATGGGCGCGGCGTTCTATGCCGACGAGGAATCCGACCTGCGCGAGGTTGCCAAGCGTCTCGACGACTACAGCGCCACAGCGACCTACGTCAGCCTGCCGCCGCTGTTCGCAAACAAACAGGAGTACGAGGACTTCCACGCCCGCCACTTAAAGGCCACCGTTCCCTGCCTGCCCTTTGGCGCAGACTGCGGGCCGGTACATATCGGCATCGACTCCGGCTCCACCACCATCAAGCTCGTCGTCATCGACAACGATGCGAACATCCTGTTCGAGCGCTATCGTCCGAACCTCGGCAACCCGATCCCGCTCGTCAGGGAGACGCTGCTCGGTCTCTACAGGGATCACCCGGGCCTGCAGATCGCCAGCGTGACCACCACCGGCTACGGCGAGGAGCTCGTCAAAAATGCGTTCCACTGTGACCGCGGTCTTGTCGAGACTGTCGCGCACTTTACCGCCGCCAAGCACTTTTTGCCCGACGTGGATTTCATCATCGACATCGGCGGTCAGGACATGAAGTGCTTCAAAATTGAGGACGGTGCGATCAGCAACATCTTCCTGAACGAAGCCTGCTCCTCCGGCTGCGGCAGCTTTTTGCAGACGTTCGCCCAGGCGCTGGGCTACGACGTCAAGGAGTTTGCCGCGCTGGGCCTGTTTGCCGACAAGCCCGTTGACCTTGGCAGCCGCTGCACCGTGTTCATGAACTCGTCTGTCAAGCAGGCGCAGAAGGACGGTGCCTCGATTGAAAATATCAGCGCCGGTCTGTCCATCTCCGTCGTCAAGAACGCGCTGTACAAGGTCATTCGCGCGTCCAGCCCCGAGGAGCTGGGCCGCAACATCGTGGTACAGGGCGGCACCTTCTACAATGAGGCTGTGCTCCGCGCCTTTGAGAAGGAGATGGGCGTCAACGTCATCCGTCCCGACATTGCGGGCCTGATGGGCGCTTACGGCGCGGCTCTGTACGGCAAGGCCAAGGCAGGCGCGCACGCCCGCAGCACCGTGCTGACCCAGCTGGAGCTGGAGCATTTCAGCCAGAAGGTCAACACCGTGCAGTGTCAGGGGTGCGGCAACCACTGCCAGCTGACCGTCAACGTTTTTGCCGATGGCAAGCGCTTTATCTCCGGCAACCGGTGCGACAAGCCCGTGACCGGCAAGGCCAACAACGAGGACCTGGACCTCTACGCCTACAAGCTCAAGCTGCTGGACGGCTACCGCAAGGCAGCAGCCCCCGCGAACAGCCGCGGCAAGATCGGCATCCCGCTCTGCCTGAATATGTACGAGCTTTTGCCGTTCTGGCACACGCTGTTCAGCCGCCTCGGCTTTGAGGTCGTCGTCAGCCCCTTCTCCAACCGCAAGCTGTACCAGAGCGGTCAGGCGACGATTCCCAGCGACACGGCCTGCTTCCCGGCCAAGCTGAGCCACGGCCATATTCACTGGCTGTGTGAGCAGGGCGTGGACGCGATCTTCTACCCCTGCATGAGCTACAATCTGGACGAGCACCTGGGCGACAATCATTATAACTGCCCCGTCGTGGCCTACTATCCCGAGGTGCTCGAGGGCAACTGCCCCGAGCTGAAGGCGACGAAGTTCATCTACGATTACTTCAACCTCGAGCGCCGCAAGGATTTCTACAAGAAATTCCAGCAGACGCTGGACCATTATTTCCCGGGGCTGGACCGGAAGGCCGTGCACGAAGCCATTGATGCGGCCTACGACGAGTACGCCCGCCACATGCAGCAGCTGCGCGACAAGGGCACCGAGATCATTGCGCAGGCCCGCAGGGAAGGCCGCCGCATCATTGTGCTGGCGGGACGCCCCTACCACGTTGACCCTGAGGTCAACCACGGTATTGACCAGCTCATCATCCGGCAGGGCGCTGCCGTCATCAGCGAGGACTCCGTCAGCTGGCACGAGCAGAAGTTCCAGACCTCCGTCCTGAACCAGTGGACCTACCACAGCCGCTTGTACGCCGCCGCGAAATACTGCACCGAGAACCCCGACATGGACCTTGTGCAGCTCGTCTCCTTCGGCTGCGGCCTGGACGCCGTCACCACCGACGAGACCCGCGAGATTCTGCAGGCGGGCAGCAAGCTGTACACCCAGCTGAAGATCGACGAGATCACAAATCTGGGCGCGGTGAACATAAGACTGCGCAGTTTGTTTGCGGCGCTGGAAGAACGCAAAGAGGATAAAAAGTAAGAGGCAATTCCATGGAATACATGACCCCCAACTTTACCAAGGACATGGTAAAGACCCATAAAATTCTCATTCCGAACATGGCCGTGACTCAGTTTCGGCTCATGCAGGCGGCACTGGCCAGCGAGGGCTACCAGACCGAGGTGCTCGGCAACTGCGGCAGCGAGGTCGCGCAGCTGGGCCTGAAATACGTCCACAACGACACCTGCTACCCGGCGTTGCTCGTCATCGGGCAGTTTCTCGACGCGCTGAACAGCGGCAAATACGATTTGGACCACACCGCGCTGCTCATCACCCAGACCGGCGGCGGCTGCCGTGCGTCCAACTACATCAAGCTGCTGCGCAAGGCGCTCGTCAAGGCGGGCTACGGCAATATTCCCGTAGCATCGCTGAACTTCTCCGGTCTGGAAAAGGGCAGCGGTCTGCCGCTGACCGTGCCGCTGCTGCGCAAGGTCATTGCGTCGATCTTTTACGGCGATATGCTGGTCGCCCTGCGCAGCCAGACCCACGCCTACGAGAACCACAGGGGCGATGCCGACGCCATGACCGAGAAGTGGATCTCTACGATACAGGGCTGGATCCGCGACGACAAGAACTACTCCGCCCATGACATGAAGCGCCGGTTCTACGACATTGCCGCGGACTACGCGACCATTCCCATCACCCGCGTGCCGAAGGTCAAGGTCGGCGTCGTCGGCGAGATTTATGTCAAATACTCGCCGCTGGGCAACAATGATCTGGAAAAATTTCTGGAAAGCCAGGACTGCGAGGTCAACCTGCCCGGCCTGATGGGCTTTGTGGAGTACTGCGTGGCCAACTACAAGCTGGACATCGACCTGTACGGCGGCAACAAGCTGGTGGCGGGCGGCGCGGACGCGTTCTTGAGCTGGCTGGACGGCATCGGCTGCGCCAGCTATGATGCCATGCGCAAGTACGGCTTCTACGCGCCCGGCTCGTTCCGCGAGCTGATGAAAAAGCCCGAGGGCATCATCTCTCTGGGTGCCAAGATGGGCGAGGGCTGGCTGCTGACCGCCGAGATGATCGAGCTGGTCGAGGGCGGCTACGGCAACATTGTCTGCGCCCAGCCGTTTGGCTGTCTGCCGAACCACATTGTGGGCAAGGGCATGATCAATAAGATCCGCGCCCTGCACCCGGACGCGAACATCACCCCCGTGGACTACGACCCCAGCGCGACCCGCGTCAACCAGGAAAACCGCATCAAACTGATGCTGGCCGTAGCCCGCGAGAAGCTGGACCAGCCCGGCGAGGTACAGCCTGTCACCGCGGAACAGCTGGCAGGCGGCGCACCGCAGGTGGAGACGGTGGTACGATAAATTTATAAAAAAGCCGCTGGCATAATTGTCAGCGGCCTTTTTATACAGGCTTCAAGCCTTCCCCCTTGGGGGAAGGTGGCCCCGCAGGGCCGGATGAGGGGTACGTTCACGGAAATAACCCGTTTACAGGCAATCTCCGCAAGGTTGCCCCTCATCAGTCAGCGGTCTGGGCCGCTGACGGCTTCCCTCACATCTCCTCCACCTGTTTCAGCTCTACCTCCCGCTTATCGATCACCAGCAGTCCTTCCTTCTGCATCTGGCTCAGCGCATTGCTCAAGGCGCTGCGGTCCACACCAAGGTGGTCGGCCAGCTGCTGGCGGTCAAAGGGGAGCGTAAACCGCAGGCTGCCGTTTTGCCGCGCCAGCACCGAGAAGTACGCCGTGATCCGCCCGCGGATCGTCTTGGGGGCGGTGTACAGGCTGCGCTGCGCCAGCCCCAGATTTTTACGCGCTGCAATGCGCAAAAGATTTTGCGTCAGCTTCCAGCGCCACGGCTCGCAGCCGCACTGCAATAGCTGCCCGGTCTCCAAAAACAGTGCCTCGCCGTTTTCTGCGGCCACAACGCTGACCCGCAGCGGCTCGTCCGGCAGACAGGCGTAGGTCTCGGCAAACAGGTCACCCGGCCCGGCCTGGCCCAGCAGCGTCTTGCTGCCCCAGACGTCCAGGTGCTCCATGTGCACCCGCCCGGCCAGCACTACGCCCAGCGCCGGGGCTCTCTGCCCGGCCTCCAGCAGGATCTCCCCCTTGGCAAATGCCCTGCGGCGCATCCGCAGCGCGGTTACGGCTGCCTCGGCCTCGTCGGCGGTCAGTCCGCGGAACAGTGGTACATCCGGCAATTCCATAATTATGCACCTCACATGTTGTTGCTACAACAGAACTCTTGCTGCCATTGTAGTAAAATGACAGCACAAAGTCAAGGAGGCTGACCATGAAACGACAAATCATTCACATCGACCAGGAGAAATGCAACGGCTGCGGGGCCTGTGCCGCCGCCTGCCACGAGGGCGCAATCGCCATGATCGGCGGCAAGGCCACGCTGATGCGCGACGACTACTGCGACGGCATGGGCGACTGCCTGCCGCACTGCCCCACGGGGGCCATCACGTTTGAACAGCGCGAGGCTGCGCCCTACAACGAGGCCGCCGTGCAGGCCGCCAGGCAGCACAAGGCCGCCCACACGCCCGGCTGCCCCGGCAGTGCGCCCAAGGCGATGCACGTCTGCCCGGGCAGCATGGCCAAGGCCCTGCACCCCGTCGAGGCAGGGGAGAGCACCCCGACGACGGCCCCCAGCCAGCTGCGCCAGTGGCCCGTGCAGATCAAGCTGGTGCCTGTGAACGCACCCTACTTTGACGGTGCGCGGCTGCTGATCGCTGCCGACTGCACGGCCTACGCCTACGCCGCGTTCCACGAGCGGTTCATCCGCGGGCACATCACGCTGGTGGGCTGCCCCAAGCTGGACGACGTCGATTACAGTGAGAAGCTGACCGCCATCATCCGCAGCAACGACATTCAAGAGGTCACCGTTGTGCGCATGGAGGTGCCCTGCTGCGGCGGGCTGGAAAATGCCGCCAAGCGCGCCTTGCAGGCGTCCGGCAAGTTCATTCCGTGGCAGGTCGTAACGATTTCCACCGACGGGCGGATTCTGGACTGATTTTTTTGCAAAAAGGGCTTGCATTCCGCAAAGCAGTATGCTATAATAACGTACGTCGCTGAAACGCAGCGACGTATATGCGCGGTTAGCTCAGCTGGTAGAGCATCTGCTTGACGTGCAGGAGGTCACAGGTTCGAGTCCTGTACCGCGCACCAGTGAAAGCCCCTTGCCGATACGTTCGGCAAGGGGCTTTTCTTTTGTTTCCGCGGATGCAAGCATCCGCTTCTGCATGTAGGGGTCGATGCTCGTCATCGACCCGGGAGCTGAACGACTGCCGCAGGGCCGGGCGTGCTGCGCCCCGCCCCTACAATGCACTTTTTGTGTCCCCATTGACGAACCTGCGCTGGTACGATATACTTATATTTTACGGCATTTTGTCGTACTTTGTTCAAAGCAGAAATAGGAAAAGGAGGGAGGATCGCCGTGATTTTCGGCAAAGCGATCAACCGATACTATCTCAAGCACGCGCCGGTGCTGATGCTGGGCATTCTGTCGCTGCTGACGGTGGACTACATTCAGCTGCTCATCCCGGAGCTGTACCGGCTGGTCATCAACGGCGTAAATCTGGGGCAGGTGGTCGTGGACGGCCAGACGCTGCCCTTTACCAGGGAGGTGCTGTTTCAGCACATCTGCCTGCCAATGATCTGGATCGTCGTGCTCATGGTCATCGGGCGGTTCCTGTGGCGCGTCTGTTTCTTCGGGTCAGCGGTCAGCGTGGCCGCCGATTTGCGGGAGCGGATGTTTGACCACAGCCGCCGCCTGTCCCAGCAGTACTATCAGGTCAACAAGGTCGGCAACCTGATGAGCCTCTATACCAACGACCTCGACACCATTCAGGAGTGCTTCGGCGACGGCATTTTGATGTTCTTTGACGCCGCCGTGCTGGGCATTATGGCGCTGGTCAAGATGTGGCGGATGGACTGTAAATTAACACTTCTGGCGCTGATTCCGGCGGCGGTCATGTTCGTACTCGGCACCGTCATGAGCCAAGTCATGACCAGGCGGTGGGAGGAGCGCCAGCAGGCGTTCTCCGACCTGTCCGACTTTGCGCAGGAGAACTTTTCCGGCATTGCGGTCATCAAGGCGTTTGTGAAGGAGCTCAAGGAGCTGATTGCCTTCCGCCGGCTCAACAAGGAGAACGAGGAGGTCAACGTCGCCTACACCAAGATTGCAACACTGCTCGAGGTGCTGGTCACGCTGTTCGTCGAGTCGGTCATCTGCGTGATTTTGGGCTACGGCGGCTGGCTCGTCTGGCGCGGGCAGTTCAACGCAGGTCAGCTTGTGGAATACATCGGCTACTTTGAGGCCATCGTCTGGCCCATCATGGCCATCTCGATGCTGATCGAAAAGACCTCCCGCGGCAAGGCATCGCTGAACCGCATTACCGAGCTTCTGGATGCGCCCATCGACGTGGCGGACCGCGACGGCGTCGCCGACCTGCGCGACCCGCACGGCGGCATTGAGTTCCGCCATCTGACGTTCCGCTACCCAGACGGCGAGTACGACGTGCTGAAGGACGTATCGTTCACCATCAGACCCGGCGAGAGCGTCGGCATCGTCGGCAAGACCGGCGCAGGCAAGACCGCGCTGGTGGACCTTTTGCTGCGCACCTACAATGTGCCCGACGGCACGCTGTTTGTGGACGGGCAGGACGTGAACGCCGTGTCCATCCATTCGGTGCGCGACGCCTGCGCCTACGTGCCGCAGGACAACTTCCTGTTCTCGGACACGATTGCCCACAACATCGGCTTCGGCGTGGACGACGCCAGCCAGGCCGACATTGACCGCGCCGCCGCGCTGGCCGATGTGCGGGACAACATCGTGGACTTCAAGGACGGCTACGAGACCGTACTCGGTGAGCGCGGCGTGACCGTCTCCGGCGGACAGAAGCAGCGCATCTCGATTGCGCGTGCCCTGCTGAAAAACGCGCCGATCCTGATTCTGGACGACTCTGTCTCGGCTGTCGATACCCGCACCGAGAAAATCATCCTCGACAACCTCAAGACCAGCCGCGCGGGCAAGACGACGCTGCTGATCGCCCACCGCATTTCGACGGTGGAGCAGCTGGACAAGATCGTCTTTATCGAGGACGGCAGGGTAGAGGCCGTCGGCCCGCACGATGAATTGTATCGCAGCTGCGCCGAATACCGCCGCATGGTCGATCTGCAGAAGCTCGAGGACGAGGAAGGAGGCGGCAGCCATGGCTAATGTAAATCCGCTGTTGCTGGTAGGCGCAGTCATCGGTGTCGTCACGGCGCTGCTGGTGCTGGCCTGCGCCCTCGTCAAGGACAAAAAGGAGACGATGGGCTTTGAGCGCACGATGAACGACGGCGAGATTCTGCGCCGCCTGGCCGGGTACGCCAAGCCGTACCTGGCGAAATTCGTCGTTGTGCTGTTTTTAATGCTGTTCTCGATTGCCTATGACATCATCTCGCCGCTGATCGTCGGCGCACTGGAGGAGCTGGTCTCAGGCGAGTTCGAGCTGCCGCGGCTGTTCGCGGGCGTCGCCGTCTATGCGGGCGTGCTCGTTTTCTCGATGGCCAGCACCTACTTCCAGGCCGTCATTCTGCAGCGCGTCGGCCAGCGCATCATCTCCGACCTGCGCGAGGACCTATTCACCCACATTGAGTCGCTGTCCCACGAGCAGCTTAACGAGATTCCCGTCGGCAAGCTCGTCACCCGTGTGACGAACGATACGAACGCTATCTCGATGATGTTCACGAACCTGCTGGTCACGCTGACCAAGAACATCTTTGTCATCCTCGGCATCCTGGTCGCCATGCTGGCGCTCAACTATGAGCTGACGCTGATGGTTCTCTGCTTTGTGCCGTTCATCGTGATTTTTACGGTCATCTTCCGCAAGTTCTCCCGCCGGGCCTACCGCAAGGTCAAGGACGCGACCACCGACATCAACACCTACCTGTCGGAGAATCTGTCCGGCATCAAGGTCACGCAGATCTTTGGCCGCGAGGACGAGAAGATGGCGGAGTTCCGCGAGAAAAGCCAGCGCCTCGCCCGCGCGAACCGGGAGCAGATCTTTGTGTTCGGCGTGTTTCGTCCTCTGGTCTACATGCTGTATATCTGTTCGATCCTGTGTCTTTTTTATCTCGGCGGCATGGGGCATCTGAACGGCGTGACGTTTCTGGGCCAGACCATCACGGGCGGCACCATCGTCACGTTCTACATGTACATTTCCAAATTCTTCACGCCCATCCAGAATCTGGCCGAACAGTTCAATTGGCTGCAGTCAGCGCTGGCCTCGTCGGAGAAGGTGTTCTCCATCATGGACATTGCGCCCAAAATGGTGGACGCCCCCGACGCCATCGAGCTGGACGAGGTAAAGGGCGAAATCGAGTTCCGCGACGTCTGGTTCAGCTATCTTCCGGGCGAGTGGGTGCTGCAGGGCGTGTCCTTCCACATTGACCCACACCAGACCGTGGCGTTTGTCGGCTCGACGGGCTCGGGCAAGAGCACGATTCTCTCGCTGATCTGCCGCAACTACGAGTTTCAGAAGGGCGAGATCCTGATTGACGGCATCGACATCCGCAAAATCAAAATTTCGTCGCTGCGCCGTCACTTCGGGCAGATGTTGCAGGACGTGTTCCTTTTCTCGGGCACGATCCGCAGCAACATCGTCCTGCGGGAGGAGGGCATCTCCGACGAGGAGATCCTACAGGTCTGCCGCTATGTCAACGCCGACAAGTTCATTGACAAGCTGGACCACGGTCTGGACGAGGAGGTCCGCGAGCGCGGGAACAACTTCTCCGCCGGGCAGCGCCAGCTGTTGAGCTTTGCGCGGACGATCATCCACAAGCCAAGCGTTATGATTCTGGACGAAGCCACGGCGAATATTGACACCGAGACCGAGCTTTTGATTCAGGATTCGCTGGAAAAGATGCGTTCCGTCGGCACGATGCTGATCGTCGCGCACCGGCTGTCCACCATCCAGCACGCGGACAACATTATTGTGCTGTCCCACGGCAAGATCCTCGAGCAGGGGAGCCATCAGGAACTTCTGGCGAAGCACGGCAGATATTACCAGCTGTACACACTGCAATATCATAAGGAGCAGCTGGAGGGGTAAGCGCATGTAGGGCGGCATGCCCTCATGCCGCCGCTGTCTGCGTGGCTACCCCATCCATGGGCTGCTGCGGAAGGCCGCGGCGGGGCGTCGGGGACGCCGCCCCCTACAACGCGGCCACTCCCCACTTACATTTTCCCCGGTGCTCATATATAATAACTACCGCGCAGCTTTCCCCCTCGGGGGAAGGTGGCCCCGCAGGGCCGGATGAGGGACCGGTTTGCCATTGCAGACCTTTAACAGGCAACTACCGCAGGCCTTGCCCTCATCAGTCAGCGGGCGGGGCCGCTGACAGCTTCCCCCGAGGGGGAAGC
>OIXA01004682.1_pt1 | contig 12891 bp, 12 predicted proteins | sample 1587721 | NCBI WGS metagenome assembly OIXA01 (sample SAMEA3888900, study PRJEB22519) | human gut metagenome | biome: human gut; feature: human-associated habitat; material: faeces | place: Denmark | collected 2013 | reverse complement strand
CAAGGACATGGGATACGTTGATTCCTTTTCCTCCGCAGAAAATATATTCTCTTGTTGTACGGTTGATCTCTCCTAATGTCAGATTGTCTACCTTGATTACATAGTCGATCGCTGGGTTAAATGTTACTGTATAAATCATGAAAATACCTCCTCAATGGTTGTGATTTCTCTTAATTTGTTATTCTTAAGATGATCTGTGATAATGTTTGCTTTCTTAAGATCCGCAAACTTAAATGTTGATATTTGATCAAATTTGCTCTGGTCTGTAAGTATATATCTTTGCTGGCATTGTTCCATTGCTTTTCTCTTGATCGCAGCTTCCTTCATATCTGGAGTTGTAAATCCTCGAACCTCATCAATTCCGTTCGTTCCAAAAAATCCAACAGTGAAATGATACTCCTGAAGTGATAACACCGCCTGTGCACCAACAACCGCTTCCGTTGTACCACGAAGTTCTCCGCCAACCAACAGCACACGATATCCGGCTACTGCCAGCTTTCTGGCATGACTTACTGCATTGGTAACAAAGGTTGCACTGGTCTCCAGCGGATACTCCAACATATATCCGGTTGTCGTTCCTGCATCCAAATACACAAAGTCATGTGGCTTTATCATCGCTGCTGCGTAACCGGCGATGAGCCTTTTTTCCCGCTCATTGACCTGCAATTTCTGTGGAACGGACAACTCTATTCCGTTGGAAACATTATCCGGCACAACCGCACCACCAAATACTTTGGTTAATTTTCCTTCTTGTGCCAATGCATTCAGATCACGCCGAATCGTTGACTCTGATATTCCAAGTCTGTCTTTGATCTCAGCTACCGTCACACTGCGTTTTTCACGTAAAAGTTCTAATATGATATTGTATCTTTCTTCTGTAAGCATTATCGCTGCCTCCTGGTTTACTCACATCCACATTCGCTCTCGCGGACTATCTTGCGAATTGGCAAAATTCTTCCCGGAGATACCGACAACTCATCGATTCCCATTTGCAAAAATTGTTCTGTCAATTCTAAATCTGCACCAAGCTCACCACAGATACCGGCCCAAATGCCCTCAGCATGTGCATTCTGAGCAACCATACGGATCATTTCCAAAACTGCAGGATGATGTGCATCATAAAAATCATCCAGCTTCGGATTCTGTCGGTCAATCGCAAGTGTATACTGGGTCAGATCATTGGTTCCGATACTGAAGAAATCGACTTCTTTTGCAAGTTCTCTACTGATCATAACAGCTGCCGGCGTTTCAATCATAATGCCCTGTGCGACCTCGCCAAATTCAATGTTCTGTGATCGAAGTTCCTCTTTGACCTCTTCCACAATCTTTTTGATCTGCTTTACTTCCCACACACTGGTGATCATTGGATACATTATAGATATATTACCAAATGCGCTGGCGCGATACAAGGCACGAAGTTGTGTTTTGAACACTTCCGGTCTGGTCAGACAGATTCGGATTGCACGATAACCAAGCGCCGGATTGTCTTCCGGATCCATGTTAAAATAATCACACTGCTTGTCCGCACCAATATCTAATGTACGGATAATTACCTGCTTACCAGCCATTGTCTCAGCAACCATCTTGTATACCATAAACTGTTCGTTTTCCGTCGGATAATCTTCTTTTTCCAAGTATAAAAACTCACTGCGGAATAAGCCAATTCCCTCGGCATCATTTTGCAATACCATCGCAAGATCCTTGCTGTTGCCAATGTTAGCATACAATTTGATCTTTTTGCCATCCTTTGTAATGGTTTCTTTGCCTTTAAGCTGCTGTAAAAGCTGCTTCTTTTCCTCCGCCTGCTCCTTCTTTTCCTGCATCTGTGCAAGCACGTCTTCACTTGGATCAATATAAACCGTTCCGTTATCACCATCAACAATGGCAAATTTGCCCTCCAATTCTGCATCTAACGGCATATCCACACCGATCAGTGCCGGAATGCTCATCGTTCTAGCCAAGATCGCTGTGTGCGAATTGACCGATCCCTGCGTTGTTACAAAGGAGAGCACCTTGTCTTTGTCCATCTGTACCGTCTCAGAGGGTGCCAGATCGACTGCCATTACAATCACCGGTTCGTCTGCATCCATCTGCTGTCTGCTCGCACCATTCAATACAGAAACCAGACGTTCGGAAATATCTTTAACATCTGCTGCCCTTCCACGCATGTATTCATCATCCATAGATGCAAACATCTGTGCAAAGTTATCACCGGTTGATGCTACGGCATACTCTGCATTTACAGACTGACTATCAATAATATTTTCAACCGATTCTGTAAAATCTTCGTCTTCCAGCATCATCTGATGCATCTCAAAAATCGCTGCATTGGCTTCTCCAACTTCTTTAAGTGCCTTATCATACAATCCCTGCAATTCCGTAATTGCTGTCTGAACCGCCTCGCGATAACGCTTTTTTTCTGCCTCTGTATCCTGTACTTTGATACGTTTTACCTGCTGTTGTCCTTTACTAAAAACGTGAATCCGTCCAATTGCAACGCCGCCAAATACACTTTTGCCTTGATATTGTTCCACAACGCACCCTCCTCTCGTAACTGAACGATGACTACATATTTTCTTCCAAGAATGCACTTACCTTGGTATATGCTGCATCCTCATCTTCTCCATCAAATGTAACAACGACTTCCTGTTCCTTCTTGACAGCAAGGCCCATCAAGCCAAAGATCTTTTTACAGTCTGCCGTTTTTCCATCCTTCGTCAATGTGATCTTGCAGGCAAATTCTTTGCAAACTTTAACGAGTTCTCCTGCCGGACGTGCGTGAATTCCTTCCGGGTCTGTGATCGTATACTTAAATTCCTTCATGATAATCCTCCATTCTGCACACTGTTACTGTTAGGGCGAATATGCGCCAAGTGTGCTAAGACGCATATCCGCCATTTCTTCATGAAATACTTATTATTAAATATATCGTGTTTCAAGTTCTTATACTTTATGTCACTCAAACCACTTTCTTCTTTAAGATTCCCAAGAGCAATGCAGAGATCACTGTTCCGATCACCAAAGCTACGAGGTACATCCAAGCATGTCCCACTACCGGGAATACGAAGATTCCACCATGTGGTGCCATCAGCGTACACTTGAACGCCATACTGATTCCGCCTGCCACAGCACTTCCGATGATGCAGGAAGGAAGTACACGAAGTGGATCCGATGCGGCAAATGGAATGGCACCTTCTGTAATAAAAGCCAGTCCCATAATAAAGTTTGTAGGTCCTGCTTCTCTTTCCTCTTTGGTAAATTTATCCTTGAAGAGTAACGTTGCTAACGCAATTGCACAAGGCGGTGTCATGCCACCGATCATTACGGCTGCCATAATATCGTAGTTACCTGCTGCGATTGCCGCAGTACCGAAAACATAGGCTGCCTTGTTGAATGGACCAACCATGTCGATCGCCATCATTCCACCAAGTACCAGGCCAAGCAGGATACGGCTGGAATCTCCCATTCCTTTCAAACCACTATTTAATGCTGTATTGATCGTACCCATGACCGGCTCAACAACGAAGTTCATTGCTAATCCAGTCACCAAAATACCAACAACCGGATAGATCAATACCGGTGCAAGTTTTTCCAATGCTTCCGGCATCTTTTCGCAAACTACGCGCAGCGCCTTGATCACGTAACCTGCCAAAAATCCTGCGGCTAACGCTCCCAAAAATCCGCTGGTTCCATTGTGTGCCATCATTCCACCGACAAATCCCAGTGCTAATGCCGGTCTGTCTCCGATCGCCATGGCGATAAATCCTGCTAATACCGGAAGCATCAAGCCAAAGGCAATATCACCAATTCCCTTTAATGTTGCGGCAACCGGTGTGATCGTACCAAAATTTCCACGATCCGCAACAGATAAGGAATTCATATCGACTGACAAACCATCGATCAGAAATGCTAATGCTATAAGAATACCGCCTCCAACGACAAATGGAAGCATATGTGATACACCATTCATAAGTTGTGTATAAATCTGATGTCCGATACTGCCACTGGATTTTGCATTCTCACTGCGAGCCGGAGCATTTGCTGCATGATAAAGTGGAACATCTCCAGATGTTGCTCTCTCGATCAACTGATCTGCCTTGTTAATTCCATCCGAAACCTGACATTCTATCACACGCTTACCATCAAAACGGTCCATTGGCACCTGCGCATCTGCTGCTACAATAATACAGTCTGCATCGTCAATTTCCTGCTGTGTCAACACATTCTTTGCACCACCGGATCCGCGTGTCTCGATCTTAATGGCAATCCCTGCTGCTGTTGCTGCTTTCTCCAAGCCTTCAGCCGCCATATACGTATGTGCGATTCCTGTCGGACAGGAAGTAACGGCCAACACCTTTGCTGCCTGAGCTGTCTCTAACCTTTCATCAATGTCCGGTTTCTCATCGTCTGCCTTGTCGATAATGTTCAAAAACTCATCGACTGTCTTAGCATTGCGGAGTGATTCTGAAAAATCCTCATCCATCATAAGCACTGATAATTTGCTAAGTACATCCAAATGGACATTGTCCTCTGTGTTTGGTGCTGCGATCAAAAATAGTAACGTTACCGGTTCGCCGTCCAAAGAATCAAAATCAACACCATCCTTGACTACCATTGCTGCAAGTCCCGGCTTTGTAACTGCATCGCATTTACCATGTGGAATCGCAATGCCCTCACCAATTCCGGTCGTGCTCTCCTCTTCACGAAGAAAAACCTGCTTGCGGTAAGCTTCAATATCATTGATCTTACCACTTTTGCCCATAAGTGACACGATCTGATTCAATGCCTCTGTCTTGTCCGCAGGCGAAGCATCCAGACAAATGCTGTTTTTGTCTAATAAATCTGTAATTCTCATATGATCACCTTTCCTTCCCATACATTATAAATAATGCACTGCGGTTTTTTCATATTCCGTTTCAATTTCCTGTCTTGTTGCCAAATTTTCAGAGCAAGCGCTGGCACCTCCACTGGCAAGGCCCATACGGAATGCATGTTCGTAATCTCTCTTCTGCATCCAGCCGGCCATAAAGCCTGCAACCATGGAATCTCCCGCTCCTACTGTGTTTTTGACTACGCCCTTAGAGGATTCTCCTGCAATGATCTGCCCATTCTCTGCAATAAGAACTGCCCCTTTACCACCCATAGAAACTAATACATTTTTAGCTCCACGTTCCTGTAGGTTCTTTGCATATGGAATAACATCGCTCCACTCTGACAATGTTACCCCAAAGATCTCACCCAATTCATGATGATTCGGTTTGATCAAAAACGGATGATATTCTAATACATTTAGCAGCAAATCTTTAGTGGCATCAACTGCGATTGTCATATTTTTATCAGACAAACGTTTCAAGATCTGCTGATAAATATCATCCGGCATCGAGCTTGGAATACTTCCTGCCAAAACAAGCACATCATCTTTATTGAGCTGATCAAGTTTTCCCATCAGCTGATCAATCTGCTGTTGTCCGATATCCGGTCCTTGTCCATTGATCTCTGTTCCATCAATGTTCTTTAATTTCAGATTGATACGTGATATACCATGCTCAAGTTTGATGAAATCCGACTGAACTCCTGCCTGTTCCAACATTCGCACAATCTCGTCTCCTGTAAAGCCGGCCATGAATCCCAGTGCTATGTTCGCAATCCCGAGATTTCCAAGGACAATAGAAACATTAATTCCTTTGCCACCCGGCAACATCAGTTCGGATGCAGTGCGATTGGTCATTCCCAGTTCAAAATCGTTCACCGACACAATGTAATCCACTGATGGATTAAATGTTACTGTATATACCATACAACTTCCTTTCCGCTGTCTTCAGCTATTTATTTTCTTCTTTGCCTGATCGATCATTTGCTTTATGATGATTTTATTATAACCGCATACTCTTTCATAATCAATCACAATCAGTCACAAATCTTCATACTGTTTTTTGTGCAGATTGCACAATACTGGTCTTATATTTTTCATTCTTCTAGATATTTCGTGTGTTTCATGCCGTTTTTGCCATATTAGCAAAATAATCTGAACCATTATTCATTCTATTTCACTCATACTCGTTCATTATCGGTCATTATTTTCATGATGGTTAGTTTGCTTCTGTAATCTCTCTTTATTATAAGAGCTGAGAGTACGATTTAGAGCTGAAAGGTTGCGTTAATACAAAAAGACAACCTCTATTTACCATAAAGGTTGTCTTCTTATTATTTCTTTTTATCCAAAAAATATGACTGCCAAGCATGATGTTGGTTTGGCATATTCTGATAATACGATACTGCCGTTCGGCTGCTCGCTCTGGAATTACCAATCTCTTGGCGCTGTTTCAACAGATACCGTTGAAACACTTCCCGATTTCTGCGTTCCAACCCCTCGATCTTAACACCGCAATCAGTAATGACACGGATCAAATTCTGCATTTCCAAGATTGCACTGCGATAACTCTGCTTATCTTGCTCAAGATATGGGCTGACTTTGTGATATACGCTATCAAACCCTTTATCCAGAATATTGATTTCTCCCAGCGCTTTTTCTTTCTGTGCCATTAATTGTTCAAAAACATCTATGTCCATGTTTTCCTGTTGCAAAACTTCGCTTTGTTGTTGCGTCAATGTAAGCAGCTCTTCCATGATCCGTTGTTTCTTTTGCAGCGATTCCTGCAACGCGGATAAATATACTGTTGCCGTCTCCATCAATACTCTCCTACTTTACTATGCCGTTACTCTATATAACCTTGTGCGCAGAAAGCAATGCCTCTGACATCTGTTCTGCACTATCGATCATACCACATTATTAATACGCATTACCTCTTTCCACGTCTCACGCATTGTCTTAATATGGTGCAGCGCATCTTCTAACACTGCTTTGTCTTTTTTGACATTGGCCTCAACCAAGCGACGGTAAATATAATCATAGACGACCTCAAAATCCTTCGCCACCGGATACTTCATATCAAGCGTTGAACGAAACTCTACAATAATATTTTGAACTTTAATAATATTATTATTCGCTTTCTCAATATCGCCTTTATCGATTGCCTCAATCGCCATATTAGCGAACTTGATCGCACCATCATACAACATCAATGTCAACTTAGCCGGTGATGCCGTCTGAATCGCATTACGCTGATACTGCATTGCTGCCTTGTTATATGTTGCCATTCCTCTTATCTACCTCCATGTATTAGTTGCTGCCAAGATAACTTGACAAGGATGACTGCTGTGAATTCAAGCTTGCCAATGCTTTTTCCATCGCTGAAAACTGTTTATAATAATGGTCTTCCATCGTCTGCAATTTTGTTTCCCAACTCTTAATATCTTTCTTATATTGAGTCATCTGCTTTGTCATTTCCTTATCGTTATAGAACGTCAAAGCACTGCTCATCGTTGTCGATTTCATCTTTTCATTTAATGCATCATACAAGTTGTTGGTAAGCCCTGCCATCACTTCTGCCACAACGTCCGGATCTTCTTTCAAAAGATCCTGCAGCGTATTCGTTGAATCAGAGTAAACCGAATCATCCTCATCTCCTTTAATATGAAGCTGACCATACTCTTTATAATCTGTTCCTGTAGTAATACCAAGATTTGCCAAAGAATACTTCTTCCCGTTCGAAGCAGTGATCGATTTACCGGTAATACTTCTCATCGTTGTAATAAGTCCATCCAGAGTGCTGTCACGACGAAGCAAAGAATCCTTAATCTTTGTATTCCATTTCTCTACCTCTTCATCAGACATCGCATCCTTCTGATCATCAGTCAACACATCATAGTTTCTCGCCGATTTCGCATTATACAATGTATTCATTTCTTTCAAAATCGAATTATACTGTGTCACAAACTCTTTGATCGAATCGTATACCGCATCGGTATCATCAGAAACGGTAATAGACACTTCTCCGTCTGTCACATCCATAAGATCTAAGGATAAGCCATTTACATTCAAAGAAGTCTTGGAACTCGTCAATGTTGCACCATTTACCTGTACTACAGAATCTGCCGCTGCAACAACAACCATTCCCACACCGGAAGCAGATTCCTGCACTGCCGAACCGTCAATCGTATCCAAACCAATCTTCTGCAGTTCTGCTGAGGATCCCGCCTCGACCCCGGCCCCTTTTGCCATAGCTGCTGCATAGTCAGTTACTGCATCAGTGATCGTCCGTTTACGGGTTTCTTCTGACTGGATCGTAATCTCATCATTACTGAGACCATTGTTCAACGCTTCCGTAATCTTGCTCTGATAATCGTCTCCGGCAATCTGACTATCCGCATTTTCCTGTATATATTGTTTTGCTAATGTGACTAGCTCTTCTTGTGTATGTGACGCATCATCTTTTTCTTCTAGCTTCCCGGCGTTGATCAATGCCTGTTTAGCAGCGTCCGTTATCACATTATTGCCATTTTCATCTTTTTGGAAATATTTTGTTTCTAATTCTGTAACAATCTGGTTACGGTAATATCCGGTCACCTCAGATTTCGCCTGTGCATCCGATACTTCCATCAGAGAGGCAACTGCCGAATCAATCTTATCCGAAGATGTGTCATTTTGTATACTAGCTAATACGTCCAGCACACTATTCTTCTGTGCTGCTGTCAAACTATCATATTTTACGGCATTGTTCACAGTCTGTTGCGCATTTAACTGCTCCTGCGTAAATGCCGTCATCTTGATCTCAAACTTTTGATCTAAACCACTATCCTTTGCACCGATGAAGAATCTGCCCTGTCCCTCATCAAAAGATGCATTTAAGCCTGCCGATTTCAAATTATCAACAAAATCACTAATCGTAGTATCTGCATTTACCGTCATGCTGACTGTCTGATCTGCCGTCTTGATCTGAATCTGCTTCGTGCCATCAGCCGTCATGCCAAGATCAGAAAGTTTTGTGGAAGAAGTAACCTTGTTTGTAACCTTCTCGCCCTGATCATTAGTAGTCTCATAAGAAGAAATCTTGGCACTTGTAACATACTGTGCCGCTGCAAGGCTCTTCACATTGACGCGATAGGTACCTTTTGTCGCACTGCTATTTGCAGATACTGTCACTTTCGTTGAATCGGAAGATGTTGCTTTCTTCGTCTGATAATTAGACTGAAAACGAAGCTTACCGGCATAATCTTTATAAAAGCTATACATTTTCGTATTCAGACCGGACCAGATCTCCTGTTTCCACTCTAATTTCTGCTTCTTAGACTCTATCTTGGTCTTCTTAGCTTGCTGTGTCTCCATCAAAGACTTTACAATCGATTCCGTATCCAAACCGGAAATCATACCTGACATTCTAATCGCCATAATAACCTCACCTTTCTAAGCGCCTATATATCGTCGACATAACCGCACTATATAATTATTTACATTCTATTTTTTACCATTAGCGCTTTTCATCCACGATCAAACCAGCCAACTCCCACATCTTCTGAAGCATTTCCAAAGACTCTTCCGGCGGCACTTCGCGAATCAGCTTATCACTTGTTTTGTCAAACACTTTGATCGACACTCGCTTGGTTGCCTCATCATACGAGTACTCGCATCGGGTACTCACCATACGATTATTTGCACTGGAAACCGCAGAATCTATTGTACTCTTAGCAGGATCCTTCCCATCAAATGGCATTCCCTGCTTTGCATCAGACTCCTGTCCACTTGTCTGCCCTGTTGTCTGTCCTGTAACATTACTTGGTGCTGCCGTTGTCTTCTGTACGGCAACCGCCTTACCTGCATCTACACGGGTTACATCCGTCGATGCACTTTCCGCAGTCCTGTTTACTCCACTTATAACATCCATATCCATTTTCTTACACCTCCGTGTGCTATACTCTGTAAGTCCCTTAAGCGTCTTGGCACATCCTGTACCCGCTTTCTATATAATATATCGGATTTTCCGAAAATAAATTAACCGTTCGGCATGTTATTTCTGAAACAATCCTCTCAGCGCTTCTACATCCACGGCACTTCCTGCCTGTTTATTCTCTTCCTGAATCTGTACATACAATTCTTTGCGATAGATTGGCACGGATTTAGGAGCTTTCACACCCAGTTTGATCTGATCGCCTTTAATCTCCAACACTGTGATCTCTATATCATTTCCAATCATAATGGATTCATTTACTTTTCTTGCTAACGCCAGCATAATTTTGTCTCCTCTCCATGTATTACTGCAAAATAAAGTGTTTCACCTCATAATCTGTATTTTCAGCAACGATCTGCACGCCCTTACGCGTTCCCGCATTAATGATCAATGGCGCCTTTTTGTTTACCGATGTGCGTTTCACATCTGCCGGTACCGTTGCCAACAAAAATACAACCAGATCATCTTCCTTGATCTCGCCAACAGGCTCTAATAATGCATCCTCAACGATCGGATTGTACTGTTCATCTACCCGCTGTGGATTTACGATTGGAAATGCCAGTCCCGGCTCCGTTGTTGACTGCAACCATGAGAAAAACGGCGGTTCCTCCCCATCGATATCGTAAAGGATCGTGTAATCCTTGTATTCTTCAAAACCAAACAGCCCCTTATCAAAATGTACGATCTTTTCATCGCCGATTTCTACTTCCCCAAAATATCTTGTTTGAATCTTCATCTGTGCATCCTCCTCGTTGATAATCAGTAAGGTGCCAAACTCCTTTGACACCTTACATTTATTTGCTGATCCTGCTGCCTGAAACCTCCCTGCAGGAATTGCCATGTTCTATTCTAGATATAATCTAACAATGAATTACCCAATATTTTTGCCGTAGCCGATAATGATGCCTGATACAGATTGTCTGCCTGTGTCAAGCCGATCACGGCATCTGCGATATCCATATCTTCGTTGTTCGATAATTTTTCCTCCGTATCTGTCTTTTCATCCGAAAGACGATCCTGTGTCATCTGCATTGTACTTGGCTCCAAGTTCAGCTACCGCAACATTTAAGGTTGCCTCACATTTGTTCACCATAGTAAGACCGCGTCCAAAGGCTTCATTCATGATACTGACACGAAGCTGCTGCTCATTTTCCAACGATGTTTTTAAGGTACCTAACGATGCAATTTCATCTTGATCAGACGTATTTGCTATCTTCTTCTCTACATCTGCAATACGGTTTTCTACATCCGTCACATCGCCGATCACACGCTCGATATAATCTAAGCAACGATAAATTTCTGTATCAAACGCATCTTTTGCCTGCGTATTTACTGTCAAAGTCTGACTGAAATTGACCTCGTAATTAATATTTTGATCACTTGGATCTGCAAAGTAAGTGTTCTTCATGGATACTGTATCGTAGCGATCACACTTAAAATACATCTCCGGGCGAATATCACTTTTTTCGAATTTATTTTTGGTATAATCAATTGAAAAATTAGCCTCTTTCTCCTGAATCGTACCATACAAAGTCTTGCCTAGCACAATTTCTCCGGCATCATATATATATAGTGCTTCATAATTAGTGCCGTTCACCTGATTGTACCGGTCAATGTCGTAAGCATACGCATCGTTTTGAGACACCACACCAACTTTGCCATTATCTACCGAATACTCTTCTGTCGTATTTCCATAGGTGAGTGACATGCGAAATACATTGTTTCCGCCTGTGATCGGCTGATTGGAACAATTGTTATAAGATAACTGTATGCGATAACCGGTGTTCACCTTTGCCTCTAACTTAGCATACTCTTCCTGCGTCATGCCATCCTGATATTTAATATCAGACTCTACATTACGGATCGTATCAATATCTGTCGATTTAAATTTCTCCGTAATCTCATATTCTAATGTATCACTAGAGTTCGGGAACAACAGCGATGTGTCCGTGCGATACCCGGTAAACATATATCGTCCTGCGTAGTCCGCATTTGCATTATCCTCAAAGATTGCTGTTGCGTACTGTCTAAGCTGTGTCAGTATCGCTGTTCTCTCTTTTGATTCCGGATAACTGTTAGCGCCTTGGCTAAAATATCCTTCCATATCCGTAAACGTAGAGCTTACCTTTTTCATCGCTCCCTCTGTCGTATCCATCCAATCCATGGCATCCTGCACATTTTTTTCAACATATTGTGTCAACTGTGCCATTGTTGTGCGAAATTTCAGCGAACGGGATGCAATCGTCGGATCCTCTGAAGGACGTTGAATCTTCTTCATCGTCGTGTACTGCTCTTCTGCCGTCAACATTTTATTCTTTGCATTTGATATATGCACCTGTGATCTGTTTGAAATCATTGAATTTGTTACTCGCATAGGTATTCCCTCCATTTACTGATCATCTGTTATACTGCAGTGCCATTGATCAATTTATCCAATGCCTCGTTCATTATGGACAAAACACGATATTGATAGTGTAACAGATTTTGATAGATTACCAAATTCTGGCCCTCTTCATCTTCATCTACACCGGAAATCGAAGTTCTTCGATGATCCACTGCATCCAAAATGTTCTGTGCATTTTCTGTAGCTGCCGTCACACGTGCTGAATCTACACCAAGTACTGCAGTGCATAATACATTCAGGAAAGATCCCGGATCACCCTGCTTAAACATGGAATTATCGGTCTGCAGCGCCAACATTTTTGTGAGATTTTTGGACTCTTCCCATCCGGTCAGGCCCTCTGTATTTTCTGCAGAGCAGGCCAACATTTTGCCGTTTTTAACAATATCGTCATTGGCATGAAAATTAAGGATCGACATATTGTAATAACTGCATACTGCATTCTCATCCGTATTACCCAACTCTGATGAATGAAACGAGAATATGTTGTTGTCATCATCCGGAATGAACACTTTTTCTACAATATTGCCATTTTTATCTTTCAGATTATAGTAGTTCGCTTCTCCTGCAACAGTTTCAAACTGATAACCATCTGCCCGATAAGCCTTCTGCTTGTTAGAATCAAACACTTTACTGCCGTTATAA
>OIXA01004679.1_pt1 | contig 12895 bp, 10 predicted proteins | sample 1587721 | NCBI WGS metagenome assembly OIXA01 (sample SAMEA3888900, study PRJEB22519) | human gut metagenome | biome: human gut; feature: human-associated habitat; material: faeces | place: Denmark | collected 2013 | reverse complement strand
AAAAGTACGTAACCACGCCCGACTGGGAAAATCTCTGTACCGGGCAGCCCCGGGGTGCCAGAGGGACCGCGGTCCCTCTGTTTCGGGAGGAGTCCAGAGGAACCCCTTCCAAGGGGTTCCTTTGGGCAACTTCTTCGCGGAGGCTCGACACCGCGCTTCTTTGCGCAGCTAAGAAGCGTGGGGTCGAAACCTACCAGGCTGGCAGGGCACTGCCAGTTGAAACTGGCGCCTGCCGCCACGGACGGCAGAAACTTATTCTTCCTCCTGCTCGGGATCGACGCGCTCGATCGAAATGACCCGGTTGCCTTCTTCCACTCTCATGAGAATGACGCCCTGCGTGTCGCGCTTATAGACGTTGATATCGGACGCAGCCATGCGAATGAGAACGCCGCCGTTTTCAATCAGCATCACATCGTCCTCCCCGGATACAATCGCGACGCCCGCGATTCTGCCGGTCTTGGCGGTGATGTTGTAGTTCTTGAGTCCCTTGCCGCCTCTTTGCTGCGGGCGGCGCTCGCCGGTTTCGTCCAGACGCAGGTACTCGTTCATCTCGGTGCGCTTGCCGTAGCCGAGCTCGGTGACGGTCAGAAGCTGCTTGCCTGGCTCTGCGATGCCGGCGCCGACGACCTCGTCGCCGTCCAGCAGCGTGATACCCTTGACGCCTGCTGCGTCGCGACCCATGACGCGCACGTCAGACTCGTTAAAGCAGATAGCAAAGCCGTCCCTGGTCGCAAGCAGGATGTTGTTTTCGCCGTTTGTCTTCATGACGGCAATCAGCTCGTCGCCCTCGTTGAGCGTGAGCGCGCGGATGCCCGCTTTTCTGGCGGTATTGAGACTCGAAAGCAGGACCCTCTTGACCGTGCCCTGCTTCGTGACGAACATGAGGTTGTCGTCGTCAAATTCGTGGACCGTGATGCCCGCGGTGACGGTCTCGCCCAGCTCTAACGGCAGGATGTTCACAATATTCGTGCCCTTTGCCGTTCTGCCCGCCTCGGGAATCTGGTAGCCCTTCTTGCGGTGGACCTTGCCGAGGCTGGTGAAGAAGAGGATATAGTCATGCGTGGACGCAGAGAAGACGCTTTCGACAAAGTCCTCTTCCTTGAGCGTCTGCCCGGTGACGCCTCTGCCGCCGCGCTTCTGGGCGCGATAGGTCGAAGCGGGAACGCGCTTGATATAGCCCGCGTGCGAGAGGGTGAAGACGCACTGCTCCTCTTCGATCAGGTCCTCGATATCAATCTCGTCTTCGACGTCCTGAATTTCGGTGCGGCGGTCGTCGCCGTATTTGTCGCGGATGGCAAGCAGCTCGTCTTTCAAAACGCCCTTGAGCATGTTTTCGTCGGAAAGCAGCTCGCGGTAATACTCGATGCGCTTTTCCAGCTCGTCGTACTCGTTCTGCAGCTTCTCGCGCTCGAGTCCCTGCAGGCGTTTGAGCTGCATGTCGAGCACGACCTGCGCCTGAATTTCAGACAGGTTGAACTTTGCCATCAGGCGCTCTTTCGCGTCGTCGTAGCTCTCGCGGATGGTCTTGATGACCTCGTCAATGTTCTGCTCAGCAATGAGCAGACCCTCAAGCACGTGCTGGCGCTCGAGTGCCTTTTTGAGATCGTACTGCGTGCGGCGAGTGATGATCTCCTCCTGGAAGGCGAGGTACTCATCGAGCATGTGGCGCAGCGAGAGAATCTTCGGCTGCGTCTGGTTATTGACCAGCGCCAGCATCGTCACGCCGAAGGTCGTCTGCATCTGCGTCTGGGCAAACAGGCGGTTTAAGACTACCTGCGCGTTGGCGTCCTTTTTGAGCTCAATGACGATGCGCATACCGTTGCGGTCTGTCTCGTCGCGGATATCGGAGATGCCCTCGAGGCGCTTGTCGCGCACCTGATCTGCCATCGCGGCAATGAGCTGGCGCTTGTTGACCTGATAGGGAAGCTCGGTAACGATGATGCGCTGCCGGTTCTGCCCGAACTCTTCGAGCTCCGTGCGCGCGCGGACGGTAATTTTGCCGCGGCCGGTGGAGTAGGCGGCGCGGATGCCGCTGCGCCCCATGATGATGCCGCGCGTCGGGAAATCCGGACCCTGAATGTGGTCCATGAGGTCGAGCAAATCTGCCTCGGGGTTATCCAGCACGCAGACACAGGCGTCGATGACCTCGCGCAGATTGTGCGGCGGAATATTCGTCGCCATGCCGACAGCAATTCCCGACGAGCCGTTGACCAGCAGGTTCGGGAAACGGGACGGCAGCACACGCGGCTCTTTTCTTGACTCGTCGAAGTTCGGGTCCCAGTTGACGGTGTCCTTATCGATGTCGCGCAGCATCTCGTTGCAGAGCTTCGACATGCGCGCCTCGGTGTATCGATACGCCGCGGGAGGGTCTCCGTCGACGGAGCCGAAGTTGCCGTGCCCGTCAACGAGCATGTAGCGCATGGAAAAATCCTGCGCCAGACGGACCATCGCGTCGTAGACCGACGCATCGCCGTGTGGATGATACCGACCCAGCACGTCGCCGACGCACGTGGCGGACTTTTTGAACGGTTTGTCAGACGTCAGCCCGTCTTCATACATCGCGTACAGAATGCGCCGGTGGACGGGCTTTAAGCCGTCTCGCACGTCCGGAAGGGCTCTTCCGACGATGACGGACATCGCGTAGTCAATATAGGACGATTTCATCTCCTGCACAAGCTCGGACTGAACAATCGTCTGCTCGGGGAACAGGATGTCCTCGGGCTTGTAATCTTTCTTATGTGCCATAGATTGGTCTCCTTTTGGAGTTGTAGGGGCTTAAATGTCGAGGTTGACGACGTATTTGGCGTTTTCCTCGATGAATTCCTTTCTGGGCTCGACGTCTTCACCCATGAGGACGGTGAAGATCTGGTCGGCAGCAACGGCGTCGTCGAGGGTAATCCGGCGCAGCGTTCTGGTTTCTGGATTCATGGTCGTCTCCCAGAGCTCGTGCGGGTCCATTTCGCCCAGACCCTTGAACCGGGAGATATCGACCTTCACGTTGGGATTGCCGCCGCGCAGTTCGCTGGAAATCTGGTCGCGCTGCTCGTCTGAGAAGGCGACCTTGACGGATTTGCCGCGCGTAAGCTTATAAAGAGGCGGCACGGCGGAGTAGACATAGCCCTGCTCAATGAGTGGGCGCATGAAGCGGAAGAAGAAGGTGAGTAAAAGCGTGCGGATATGGCTGCCGTCGACATCGGCATCCGCCATGATGATGACCTTGTGGTACCGGAGCTTCTCAAGATTAAACTCGTCTCCGATGCCCGCGCCGAGGGCGGTAATGACGGGCTGGAGCTTATCGTTGCCGTAGACCTTGTCGGCGCGCGCCTTTTCGACGTTCAGCATCTTGCCCCAGAGGGGAAGAATTGCCTGGAAGCGGGAGTCCCGACCCTGCGTGGCAGAGCCGCCGGCGGAGTCGCCCTCGACGATGTAAATTTCGGTCAGCGTGGGGTCTGTGTCGTTGCAGTCGCGCAGCTTGTCGGGCATCTGTCCGGACTCAAGTCCTGTCTTGCGGCGGATTGCCTCTTTTGCCTTGCGCGCCGCCTCTCTGGCGCGGTTTGCCATCATTGCCTTATCGAGAATCGCGCGCGCCACCGCCGGGTTTTCCTCCAGGAACTCCGCGAGCTGCTGGGTGACGATGTTGCTGACAAGCGTGCGGATCGAGGCGTTGCCGAGCTTTGCCTTGGTCTGTCCTTCAAACTGCGCGTCGGTCAGCTTGACGGAGATAATCGCGGTCAAGCCTTCGCGCACATCCTCGCCGGAAACCTTGTCGTCCTGCTTGATGATGCCCTTTTTCTGCCCGTAGGCGTTGAGAACTGAGGTCAGCGCCCGCTTAAAGCCCTCTTCGTGCATGCCGCCCTCGGGGGTATGAATGTCGTTGGCAAAGGAGACAATCGTTTCGTTGAACGAGTCGTTATACTGCAGCGCAACCTCTGCCGTCTGGTCGCCCTTCCTGCCTGCCATGTAGATGACGTCGGGGTGAATCGGCGTTTTGTGGCGGTTATACCACTGGACAAACTCGCGGATGCCGCCCTCGTAGCACATGGAGGCGAAGCGCTCTTTTTCGGGCTTGTCGGCAGACTCGATGCGTTCGTCGCGGATGGTAATCTGCAGCCCCGCGTTCAAAAACGCCTGCTCGCGCATTCTCGTATGCAGCGTCTCGTAGTCATACTCCGTGGTGTCGAACATCTCGGGGTCGGGCTTGAAGGTGACCTTCGTGCCGTGCTGGTCGGTCGTGCCGACAATTCTCATTTCCTTCGTGATATTGCCGCGCGAGAACTGCATCTCGTAGATCTTGCCGTCGCGGAAGACGTCGACAATGAGCCACTCGGAAAGGGCATTGACAACCGACGCGCCCACGCCGTGCAGTCCGCCGGAGACCTTATAGCCTCCGCCGCCGAATTTGCCGCCCGCATGCAGCACCGTATAGACGACCTCGAGCGCAGGCTTTCCGGTCTGCGCCTGAATGTCGACCGGGATGCCGCGTCCGTCGTCCAGAACAGTAATCGTATTTCCTTCGTTGATCGTCACCTGTACATGGTGGCAGTAGCCTGCCAGCGCCTCGTCGATCGCGTTGTCGACGATCTCATAGACCAGGTGGTGAAGACCCGACACGCTGGTCGAGCCGATGTACATGCCGGGGCGCTTGCGGACAGCTTCCAGACCTTCGAGAACCTGAATCTGGCTGGCGTCGTACTGCGTTTCCACGACTTCGTTTTTCAAAATTTCTTCACTCATGGATTTCTCCTTTTGCTTTGATCAAAAAGCGGGGTATCATTGCTGCCTGCCTCCGGCAAAGCGCCGGGCAAGGATGGATGCGTTGAATTTGGTCAAGTAGACGCGCGTCTGCCCGTATTCCTGCGTGAGGACAAACGATTTGGGAAGCTCGTCGGTCGCCTCGATGAGGCAGCCGTCTTCCTGCGCGCGCTGCAAAAATTTGCGGGTGCGCTTGGACCACGACGTATTATCAAGGTCAAAGACGCCGAGCACCTGGCTTGCGCGCACGGCAAGGTCCATGCCGATGTCTACGTACATACGAGCCCTCCTGCGCGAATTTCAATGGTTTTGCCGATTTTTGTGACACGCCCCGGTTCGCAGCAGGTAATCAAAACCTGTCCGGAGGTGATCTGGTTGAGGACGAAGTCCTGCCGCGTGGCGTCCAGCTCGGAGAGCACGTCGTCCAGCAGCAAAACCGGCTCTTCTCCGGTGTCTCTTCGCAGAAGCTCGCGCTCGGAAAGCTTTAAGCTGATGGCGGCGGTGCGCGTCTGCCCCTGTGAGCCGAAGGCTTTGACGGCAATGCCGTCTAAGAGCGCGTCGAAGTCGTCTTTGTGCGGACCTGTCAGACACTGCCCGGAGTCCAGTTCTGCGCGGTAGTGCCGCTCCTGGTGCTCCAGAATCTGCTCGAAGATGGTTTTCCGCTCGGCAAACGGGTCTTCCACGGTCGAGACCGTGCGGTAGACGAGCGTCATGGTTTCTTTTCCTGCGGAGAACGCACTGTGGTAGCCGCTTGCCGCCTGCTCGAGCGCTTTCAGATACCGCGCGCGGTGCGAGATCAGAATCGCGCCGACCTGCGCGAGGCGGTAATTATATTCGGGCAGCGGCTCCAATAAATCCGGCTTTTCGCGGTAGTCCTTCAAAATGCGGCTCTTGCTGTCCAGCAGACGGTTATACTCTGTCAGCGCGGAGGCATACGAAGGTCGGAGCTGGCACAGCGCATTGTCAAGCAGCCTCCTGCGCGGCTGGCTGCCGCCTTTTAAAACCAGAAGGTCTTCCGGGCAGAACAGCACCGTCGTCAGAACGCCGGGCAAAGCTGCTGCGCTTTTCTGCTTCACACCGCCCAAGTAGAGCTGCCGCGGGCGTCTGCCGGAAAACAGGACCGCACGGATGTTCTGGTCGCGCCCCTGCGAAAAGACGTCGGCGTTCAGATCGGCAAAGCTTGCTCCGAAACGGATCAGCTCTTGCGTCTTCTGCGTGCGAAAGCTTCTTCCGGTCGATAGATAGCCGACCGCTTCGAGAAGGTTCGTCTTTCCCTGCGCATTTTCGCCCAGAATCAGATTGACGCCGGGGTCCAGCGTGAGGTCCAGCGTTTCATAGTTCCGGAAGTCAAACAGGCGCAGCCGCGTCAGCTTCATACGTCCTCCTGCGAAACGAGCCAGGTATTTCCCATAAAGGTTACGGTATCGCCCGGGCGGAGCTTTTTACCGCGCTGGGTGCAGGTTTCGCCGTTGACCTGCACCTGCCCGTTCTGAATGAACGTCTTTGCCATGCCGCCGGACTCGCAGGCGTTGGCAAATTTCAGAAAGTCCTGTAATTTAATAAACTCGGTGGTAATCGGGATGGCAATCGGCGCATCCGAAAGCTTTTTTGTGACACGTACTTTCATGGCTTATTCTCCTGCTTTGAGCCGGACGGGCAGCACCATATAGCTGTAGCGGTTTCCTTCGGTGGGATTTAAGACGATGGGGCTGAGTCCGTTGATCATTTCCAGCGTGCACTCGCTGTCCGGCACGGCACGCAGCGCATCGAGTAAATACTTGCAGTTAAAGCCGATCTCCAGATCCTTGCCGTCGCCGGCAATCGGGCAGACGTCGTACGCCTCACCGATTGTGGAGATGGTGCGAAATTCTGCGCTGTTGTCTCCAAACTTGCAGCGCACGGGGCTTTTGAGTTTTTCGGAGATGACAAGCCCGACACGCTCAATGGAGTCGGTCAGGCGGCTGACATTTCCGACGAGCTTGACGGGGTTATTCTGCGGCAGCACGCGCCGCCAATCCAGAAATTCACCCTCCAGAATACGGCAGACGAGCGTGGCATCTCCGATGGTAAAGAGAATGTGCTTCGAGCCCGGATAGAAGGTTGCGGGGTCCTCGGTGTCGCCGAGGATTTTTTCGACTTCTTTTAATGCCGCTGCGGGCGCGACGAATTTGAGCGTGCGCTCCAGGGATTCCTCCGGCAGATACCGGCGCAGCGCCAGACGGTAGCCGTCGACGGCAACGCTCGTGATGGAATCATTGTCGACCTCAAAGAGAATGCCGGTATGAATCGGGCGTGCCTGATTTTCGCTGACGGCGAAGATTGTGCCGGAGATCATTGCCTTCAGCTCGCACTGCGGCACGCGGATGCCTTTCTCTGAGTCGACATCCGGAAGCTCGGGGTAGTCGTCGGCAGAAAGGGCAGTGATGGTGAACGACGAAATGCCGCCCTTGATCGAGACCTTGAAGTTCTCGTCGACCTGAATGCTCACGGTATCGTCCGGCAGTTTGCGGACGATATCAAAAAACAGCCGGGCAGGCATAATGCACGCGCCGTTTTCCTGCACGCTGGCATCGACGCTCACGGTGATGCCTGTTTCCAGATTATAACCGGTCAGCATCACTTTGACACCTGCACGGACCAGAATACCTTCCAGCCCCGAGATGGCGCTCTTCTGCGCGACGGTGCGCGAGGCGACGGAGATGGCAGAAACCAGCTGAGTTTTTTCACAGGTAAATTTCATAAAAGGATACCTCCTGACGTCTTTCTAAAAAGAAAGAAAGGATAAATTCAGTAGTAAGTAACAGTAGGGCGTGCGACATGTGGATAAGTCCGGAAAGCCTTGCGGGCGTAAGAAAAAACTGTCCACAGGGAAACCGGGAAAAAAGAAGGTTCTGCACAGGTGCAACCGTGAAACGAGGGTTTCATGTCTGTCCACAGGGGAAAGCAGAAGTATCCACATGAAAATGTGGAAAAATTCGCGCGAAAAAGAAAAAGCTGTTTTGCGCGGTTTTCAGAGTTTGTTGTTAATATTGGCGGTGATGTCGCGGATGGTATCGTTTAAGGGCGAGGCGCTGTTCTGCAGCGTCTGCTCGACCTTTTTGAGCCCGTGCATGACCGTCGTGTGGTCCCTTGCAAACTCGCGCCCGATCTCGGGAAGAGACAGGTTGGTCATGGTCCGGATCAGGTACATCGCAACCTGCCGCGCCTCGGCGGTATTTTTGTTTTTGAGCGTGCTTCTCAAGACCTGCTCTTCGATGTTGTAGTACTGGCAGACCTCGCTGACAATGAGTGCGGGTGTCGGGAGATTTTCTGCCTTGCCCTTGAACATGTCCTTGATGGCGCGCGAAACGTTCGGCACGTCGAGCACCATGCCGTCGAGCTCCTTGAATGCCTTGATTTTTTTGACTGTGCCTTCAATCTGGCGGACGTTGTTGGTAATGTTCTCGGCAATGTAATTGCAGACGTCGTCCGGAATGTCGAAGCCGAGGTGGACGGCTTTGTTCTTGATGATTGCCATGCGCGTCTCGTAGTCGGGCGGCTGAATATCGGCAAGCAAGCCCCACTCGAAGCGTGTGCGCAGCCGGTCTTCCAGACGGACCATCTCATGGGGCGGACGGTCGGAGGTCAGGACGATCTGCTTGTGGCTCTCGTAGAGATTGTTGAAGGTATGGAAGAACTCCTCCTGTGTGGAGTCTTTGCCGGCAATGAACTGAATATCGTCGACCAGGAACAGGTCCGCGCCGCGGTATTTGAGGCGGAACTCGTTGTTCTTGCCTTCGCGCAGAGCGTTGATCAGCTCGTTGGTGAACTGGTCGCCCTTGATATAGACGATGTTGTAGTCCGGATGCGCTTTGTGAATCTCGTTGGCAATGGCATAGAGCAGGTGCGTCTTGCCGACGCCGGACGGACCGTAGAGGAAAAGCGGGTTATAGGAATCTGCCGGCTTTTCCGCGACGGCGACGGCTGCGGCGTTTGCAAAGCGGTTGCTGTTGCCGACGATGAAGTTATCGAAGGTAAACTGCGGGTTAAACTCAATAAAGCGCGGCTTCTTTTTGCGCGAGCGGTAGGCGTCGATCTGCGTTTCATCCAGAACGATCAGCTCAAGCTCCATGTTGAACAGATCCTTGAGCGCCTCCTGAATATAGACCGCGCAGCGCGATACGATCATGTCCTTGCGGAAGGTCGACGGCGAGAAGAGGACGAGCTTCTGATCGGTCAGCTCCAGCACCTCGGTGTCGTCAAACCAGGTCGAGACGACGGCGGGCGTGAGCTGCTGCTCCATGTGACCGAGAACCTTCGCCCAGATATACGTTGAGGAGTACAAGAAAAAGCTCCTTTCCTATGAAAATCCTGATAATTGGACATAGTATTACACCATAATTTTAACACGGAGAAGCGCCATTTGCAAGCGCGTATACAATATTATATAGGAACTGCACAAAAATGAAAAAGTGATGCACGGTTTCGTGCATCACTTTAGGATAAACCAAAAAGCGTCAGCTTTTGAATCAGTATTCAGTATTCGCGGACGACGGCTTTGACAAGACCCAGAATTGAGCAATCGGTGCCGTCGATGGGCTCATACGCAGGGTTCTCCGGCAAAAGCCAGACCTTGCCCTTTTCGCGGTGAAAGCGCTTGATGGTGGCAGAGTCGTCCAGCAGCGCCACGACGATCTGCCCGTTTTCTGCGGTCTTCTGCGGGCGGACGACGACCTTGTCGCCGGAGAGAATGCCGGCATTTATCATCGAGTCGCCGCGCACGCGCAGGGCAAAGCAGCTCTCGTCTCCGTCCCAGGGAAGATACCCTTCGATGTTTTCAACCGCCAGAATCGGCACGCCCGCAGTGACCACGCCGACGACCGGAATTTTTCCGATCGGAAGCCGGTCCGGCAGGCTGATGGTCCGGTTCTTTTTGCCGTCCATGTTGATGGAGCCCTCCTGCCGCAGAGCGTTGAGGTGATAATGGACCGTCGCCGTGGACGCAAGACCCACGCCCTCGCAGATTTCGCGCACGGAAGGAGAATATCCGTTCTCGCGCGTGAACTGGGTGATGTATTCCAAAATGCGCTCGCGCTTGTCTGTCGTTCGTGCCATCTGCCGCAGCCTCCTGCATGTTATTTTCTTGAGTATAGCACAGGTGCATTCAAAAATCAAACGTTTGTTTTGAATTTATAAGCCCTCAAAGAAAAAATCCGGAATATATTCTTCCGTCGCGGCGGAAAAATCCTGCGTGAAGCCATTTTCGATTCCGAGCAGCTCCAGATAGGAAAGCGCTGCGTCATATTCGTCTTCGGTAATGCGCCGGTCGTAGGGCGGCATGGTTTTCGCCTTTCCCATCGGCACGTACTGGCTCATGAGGCTGAATAAAACGTCTCCCTTCGGGAATGCTTCGGAGAACCAGTCGAGAACGCCCAGCGTATTATCAAGCTCACCGGGCAGCATCAGGTGCCGGACGATCATACCGCGCTGCATGATCTCGTCTTCAATCACCGCGCTGCCTACCTGGCGGTACATTTCTGCGATTGCTGCCTTTGCGATCTCGACATAGTCGGGCGCGGCGCTTAAGATTCCGGCAAGCTTCGGGTCAGAATATTTCATGTCCGGAAGATAGATATCGACGAGCCCTTCGAGCTCGCGCAGCGTCTCGACGCGCTCATAGCCGCCGCAATTGTAGACCACGGGCACGGGGAGCTTCGGAGTCAGCGCCGGGAGAATGGACGGAAGAAAGTGCGTCGGTGTGACGAGATTGATGTTCTGGACGCCGTCGTCGATGAGTTTTAAGAAGATTTCCCGCAGATGGGCGGTTGAAATTTCTTTTCCGAGGTTTGCCTGCGAAATGACGCCGTTCTGGCAGAACAGGCATTTGAGCGTGCAGCCGGAAAAGAACACTGCTCCGGAGCCGAAGCTGCCGGAAATGACCGGCTCTTCCCAATAATGCGCCGCGGCGCGCGCAGCGTAAATTTTGTCCGGCTGGCGGCAGAAGCCGAGCTGCCCGTTCGTGCGGTCTGCCCCGCAGCGGCGCGGGCACAGGGTACAGTTCTGATAAGAAAGCATGGTTTGCCCTCCTTGATTGTCTTTCCCTAGTATAGCGGATGTGATGGCTTTACACAAGTCGGGTTCTGTGGTAAACTTTTGGTGAGGTGTTATGAATGAAACGAAAGATCGCGGCAACTTGCGCCGCTTTGCTGTTTTTGACGTCCTGCTCGGCAAATGGCGCTTCGACGCAGGAGATGCCCGCCAGCCTGGTTGATCATTCGCAGACGCAGGAATCTACTGCGCAGGCGGATACGCAGGATATTGTGACGCTGCCGAGCGTCGTAGAGGGGCAGAAACCGGGTGTAGACGGCGAGCCTTCAGAGGAAAATGCTTCGGATTTGCCTGTTCTCGAAACCTTTACGGACGAGCCGTATGAGGTGCAGATGGATCAGGAGGAGATTGTCAGCATGTCGCTGGTGCTTCCCTATTTTCGGCTCGGCTCGGAGAACGTGGAACAGAAGATCAATGTCGTCTTTATGGAATTGCAGCTGAATTTGCAGGACTACATGGGAACGACCGTCTATGAGGCTGCGCAGGAGCGGCATACGATGGCGTTTCTGGACGGAGATTATACCGCCAGTCTGGACGATGGCATTCTGACGGTGACATACACGGTTACGGAACGGTACGCCGACGCAGACGGTGAGACGCAGCATGAGAATGTCTACCGCTTCGACGCGCGGACCGGCGAACGATTGGATGCGTGAAATGTTTCACGTGAAACACGGAGAGAAAGCAATGGAGAAAAACAAAACCTACCGTGCGGAAATTACCGGCTTGACTGCCGAGGGCGCGGGTGTGGCGCGCATTGACGGACAGGTCGTGTTTGTGCCGGGCGTGATTCCGGGGGAAACATGCGAGATCAAAATTGACCACGTCGGAAGAACCTGCGCGTATGGAAGCCTCGTGCGTGTAATGGAGGCATCGCCGCATCGCGTGGAGCCGGAGTGTCCGTATTTCGGGCGCTGCGGCGGCTGCGTGTTCTGGCACATGGACTATGCGTGCGAGCTGGAGCAGAAAAAACGCCGCGTGCAGGATACACTGTCTCGCATCGGCGGCGTAGAATTTCCGGACCTGCAGATCACCGGAAGCGAGAGCATATACGGCTACCGCAACAAGGTGCAGTTTCCGGTGCAGGCGCAAAACGGCAAGCCTGTCGCGGGCTTTTATCGGGCAGGCAGCCATGCAGTCATTGCCATCGCAGACTGCAAAATTCAGCCGGAAAGCGCCAATCGGGCGCGCGAAGCGGTGCTTCGCTGGATGGAAAAAGAGAATATTGCGGCGTATGACGAGCGGACGCACACAGGCGTGGTCCGGCATATCTATCTGCGCGCGGCAAGCAAGGACCCGAAGGTTCTGCTTTGCCTGATCGTCAACGGAAAGACGCTTGCAAAAAAAGAGGCGCTTGTCCGGACAATCCGCGAGCAAGTGCCGGAAGTCAGCGGGATTGTCATCAATTACAACACGAAAAAGAGCAACGTCATTCTCGGAGACCGCTTTGAAGCACTTACTGGAGACGGTGCGCTGGAAGATACGCTGTTGGGGCTGACATTTCGGCTTTCGCCTGCGGCATTCTATCAGGTGAACCACGACCAGGCGGAGCGGCTGTATGAAACAGCCATTGAGTTTGCCGGTCTGCGCGGTGAGGAAACGGCGCTGGATTTATATTGCGGCAGCGGCACAATTACGCTGTGTCTGGCGCGGCATGTGAAAAAGGTCTACGGTGTGGAAATTGTGGACGCGGCAATCCGCGACGCGAAGGAAAACGCCGCGCGCAACGGCATTTCAAACGCGGAATTTTTCTGCGCGGATGCGGGCGAAGCTGCCGCAAAATTTGCGCGCGATGGCATAAAGCCCGACGTGATCGTCATCGACCCGCCGAGAAAGGGCGTGAGCGAGGATGTGATTGCGGCAATGGCGCAGATGGCGCCGGCGCGGATTGTCTATGTTTCGTGCGACCCGGCAACGCTGGCACGAGATGTGGCAAGACTCCGGGAGAAGGGGTACGAGGCAAAGAAGGCGCACTGCTTCGATCTATTTCCCAGGTGCGCGCATGTGGAGACGGTAGTTCTTTTGTCCCACAAAAAAGCCGACAGTTATATCCACA
>OIXA01004670.1_pt1 | contig 12913 bp, 10 predicted proteins | sample 1587721 | NCBI WGS metagenome assembly OIXA01 (sample SAMEA3888900, study PRJEB22519) | human gut metagenome | biome: human gut; feature: human-associated habitat; material: faeces | place: Denmark | collected 2013 | reverse complement strand
CAGACCATCACACCAGCCTGACCTACGACCCCTACACCTCCGAGCTGACGCTGGACCGCAGCTATGCCGGTTCCCGTGCCGACATCGTGCACCGCCGCAGCTGCAAGGTCCGCAGCCAGAACGGTGCGCTCAAGCTCCGCATCCTGCTGGATAAAAACAGCATCGAAGTTTTCGCCAACGATGGTGAGCAGACCATGACCGTATGGATCTACACCCCCCAGTCTGCCGACGGCATCACCTTTGCTGCCGATGGCAAAGCAACTGTTACGGTGGAACAGTTTGAGCTGAATCTGTAACCTGATATTCCCTTCATTTCTCCTTCATTGAATACAGCCCCGCTTTGGCTTCTCCTTCGCCAAAGCGGGGCTGTGTTTTTGTATGGGTTCTATGCGTTCTGCCCCCGTTCCGGGGGCTTTTTTGTGTCCGGGAGGCAGCGTTTTCTGAAAACGCTGCCAAACTGCAAAAAAAGTTACAATTTTCTCATCAAAAAAGGCGGTTTCCCATTGACAGCCTTGTTATAATAGGAGTGTAAGATTTTTGAGCCAGCACTCTGCGGCTCTGATTGCTGAACGGCCCTTGCGGGCTTTTGGAAAAAGAAAGAGGCATACAGCATTATGACGAATATCGATATTTTCTCCGGCTTCCTTGGTGCCGGCAAGACGACCCTGATCAAGAAGCTCATCAAGGAATCCTTTGCGGGCCAGAAGGTGGTCCTGATCGAGAACGAGTTTGGTGAGATCGGCATCGACGGCGGCTTCCTGAAGGAGTCCGGCATCCAGATTAACGAGCTGAACGCAGGCTGCATCTGCTGCTCTCTGGTGGGCGATTTCCGTGCCGCTCTGCAGCAGGTGGTGGAGCAGTACCACCCCGACCGCATCGTCATTGAGCCCTCCGGTGTGGGCAAGTTGAGCGATGTTACCCGCGCTGTGGAGGGTGTGGCTGAGCATCTGGATGTGAAGCTGAACAGCTTTGTCACCGTGGCCGATGTCAACAAGGTCAAGATGTATATGAAGAACTTCGGTGAGTTCTATGATGATCAGATCAGCCACGCAAGCTGCATCATCCTGAGCCGTACCCAGACCGCCAGCGAGGAGAAGATCGCCGCTGCGGTCGCCATGCTGCGCGAGAAGAACCCCACCGCTACCATCGTGACCACCGCATGGGATTCCCTGACCGGCGAGCAGATCCTGAAGGCCATGTCCTCCAAGGACGATTTCAAGGCAGAGCTGATCGCCATGGCTGCCAAGGCCAATGAGAAGCACGCCGAGGAGGACGAGGAAGAAGAGCACGAGCATCATCACCATCATTACGATGAGAACGGTGTGTGCAGCTGCGGCCATCACCACCATGATCACGATGATGACGACGATGATGAGGACGAGCACGAGCATCACCACGACCACGAAGAGGATGACCACGAGGAGCACTGCTGCCACCACCATCACGATCACGACCATGAGGATGACGATGACCATGATGAGCATGAGCATCATCACCACGATGAGGACGGCCACTGCTGCTGCGGCCATCACCACCACCATCACCACGACCACGATGCCGATGAGGTGTTCACCAGCTGGGGTGTCGAGACGGCCAAGAAGTTCAGCAAGGCAGACATCGAGCATGCACTGACCGAGCTGGACGGCGGCAAGTACGGCATGATCCTGCGCTCCAAGGGCATCGTGGACGGCGGTGCCGACGGCTGGCTGGAGTTCGATTACGTCCCCGGCGAGTGGGAAGTGCGTCAGCGCGGTGCCGACGTGGGCGGCAAGCTGGTCGTCATCGGCTCCAAGCTGGACGAAAAGGCCATTGCCGCACTGTTTGGCTGCTGAGCTGCAAGTTGTGTAAGGAGAAAAACCGATTATGGCAAACGAGATCCCGGTTTACCTGTTTGTGGGCTTCCTCGAAAGCGGTAAGACCAAGTTCATTCAGGAGACCTTTGAAGACCCCAATTTCGACTCCGGCGACAAGACCCTGCTGCTGGTCTGCGAAGAGGGCGAGGAAGAATATAACGAGAAGAAGTTCGCCTTCCCCGGCGTGACCCTGAAGGTCCTCGAGGATAAGGCGGAGCTGAACCCCCAGAATCTGGCCAGGCTCGAAAAAGAATCCGGTGCAGGCCGTGTGGTCATTGAGTACAACGGCATGTGGCTGCTGCAGGATCTGGCCAACAACCTGCCCGAGAACTGGATCGTCTACCAGTGCATTGCCACGGCCGACGGCACCACGGCTCTGACCTACGCCCGCGACAACTCCATGCGCTCTCTGCTGCTGGACAAGATCGCCCGCAGTGAGCTGATCGTATTCAACCGCGCCGAGGCCGTGAACAACGATGCCGCCCGTCAGGAGCTGCACAAGCTGGTGCGTCAGGCCTCCCGCAAGTGCGATATCGCCTATGAGTTCGCCGACGGCAGCGTGGCATACGATGACATCCCTGACCCGCTGCCCTTCGATCTGAACGCCCCGATCGTTGAGATCGGTGAGGACGATTTCGGTATCTGGTATATGGACTGCCAGGACGAGCCCCAGAAGTATGCGGGCAAGACCGTCCGGTTCCTGGCGCAGGTCTGCCAGACCAACCGCGCGGGCAAAAACAGCTTTGTGCCCGGCCGTTTTGCAATGACCTGCTGCGTGCAGGATATCCAGTTCGTGGGCTTCCCCTGCAGCTATGATGGCTACAAGGCACTGGAGCAGCGCGCCTGGGTCACTGTGACCGCCAAAGTCAATTACAAGTTCCACAACATCTACCGCGGCAAGGGCCCGGTGCTGACCGCCATCTCGGTGGAGCCCGCCGAAAAACCGCAGAACGATGTCGTAACATTCTCTTAAATCCTATCTTATACAGGGAGGACTTCACCATGAAAACTCTGTTCCGTGTTCTGGGTGCCGCTGCCGCTGTGGCTGTTACCGGTGCCGCCATCGTCGTGCTGGACAAAGTTCTGAACGACAAGGACCCGCTCCACGTCGAAAACGTGGAGTTCCCCGAGGAAGCTGAAAAGGACCCCGCCGAGGCTGAAAAGACTGCCGAAGCCTACGCCGAGGGCGAGGCCAAGGAGACCGCTCCCGGTGACGCATGGCCCCCTGCCTTTGAAAAGGCTCCTGCCGAGCCCGAGACTGCGCCCGCAGCCCCGGTGGTGGAAGCTGCCCGGGCAGAGGAGCCTGCCGAGGAAAAGCCTGCGGCAGAGGAAACGACCGTGAATCCTGTGGAGGCAGGCCCTGCCGTTGCCCCCAAGGATGAGAACGGCAAGTTCGATACCACCAAGATCGCGGAGGCCAGCGATTTCACCGGCATCGAAGAGGAATCCGGCTGCAAGAGCTGAGCAAAGCAATAAAAGGACGCTGTGCCGCAGGGCACAGCGTCCTTTTTCTGTCTGGGTCATTTCCGCAGGGCTTTGGCGGCTTCGGTGCCTGCCACGGCACCCTCGTACACGGCCTTGGCGACCTGCAGCAGCCCGCCGGTGCAGTCTCCGGCGGCATACAGGCCGGGCAGGGAGGTCTGCATGTGGTCATCCACCACGATCCGGCTGCCGTTCACCTCGGCCCCCAGCTTGCGGGCCAGGGCGGTGCTGCCCGCCACGCCCAGCGCCACGAACACGCCGGAGACTTCCAGTGTCCCGCCGTCTTTCAGCTGCACGCCGGTGACCCGCTCTTCACCGAGGATGGCTTCCACGGCTTCCGTCCGCACGGCCACCTCCGGCGGGAACTGTGCCGTCAGCGGGGCCCCGCCCGTAAGCAAGGTGACGCTGTGAGCCACGGGCAGCAGAGCCTGTACCTCATGCAGGGCGTACTCTCCGCTGCCCAGCACGGCCACATCCCTGCCGCGGTAGAAAAAGGCATCGCAGGTGGCGCAGTAGCTCACGCCGTGGCCCTCCAGCCCGGCAAGGCCCGGAATGCGGGGCGCTGCCCGGGAAGCCCCGGTGGCCAGAATGACAGCATCGGCGGGGAAATCCCCGGCCAGCGTCTCCACGGTCAGCTTGTCGGTGTAGGTCAGGCCCACGGCCTCGGTGGTGACGAACTCCACCCCCACGGCTTTGGCACCCTCGATGCCCCGGTGTTCCAGCTCGGCACCGGTGATGGGTTCGGCAAAGCCGTAGTAGTTCTGGATGAGTTCGGCCCGGTCCAGTGCGCCGGGGCCCTTGGTCAGAACAGTGGTCTGCACCCCGGCGCGCGCGGCATACAATGCCGCCGAGACACCTGCGGGGCCGGAACCGATGATCACAATGTTAGACATGGCAGTTTCTCCTTATGGTAGGTTGTACAGAGGATAGCTTGATCTTATGATAACTATTATACCTCAACTCCCCGCACTTTTCATCTCCGACGAACTGTGCTATACTGAAAACATCGCAAGAATCGACACCATGGAGGGGAAAAACCTATGTCCAAGCAGCGCCTGCTTTTTATCACCACCGGCGGCACCATTGCCAGCGTGCGCACCGCACAGGGGCTCAAGCCTGTTCTGACCAGCGAGGAGCTGCTGGCCCATCTGCCGGAATTGCAGCAGCTCTGCTGCCCGGAAACGCTCAACCTGTGCAGCATCGACAGCACCGACCTTGGCCCGGAGCACTGGCTGATGATGGCCAAGGCTGTGCAGGAAAACTATGCGCTTTACGATGGCTTTATCATCTGCCACGGCACCGATACGCTGGCCTACTCGGCGGCGGCGCTGTCCTACCTTATTCAGAACGCGGACAAGCCCATCATCCTCACGGGTGCCCAGCAGCCCATTTCCAATGAGATCACCGATGCCAAGAAGAACCTGCGGGACAGCGTGATCTGCGCCCTTGATCCGGGCAGCCGGGGTGTGATGGTGGTGTTTGGGGGGCACGTCATTGCGGGCACCCGCGCCAAGAAGAACAAGACCATCAGCTACGATGCCTTTGCGTCGGTCAACTTCCCGGCGCTGGCGCTGGTGCAGGGCGACCGGCTGGTGCGGTATGTGGCTTCGCCCTGGCCCACCGGCCCGGTGGAGTTTGGCCGGGCGCTGAACCCCAAAGTGTTCCTGCTCAAGCTGACCCCCGGCCTTGGACCGGAACTTATCCCGGCCATCTTTCAACAATATGACTGCGTCATTGTGGAAAGCTTTGGCGTGGGCGGCATTCCCCAGCGGCTCATGGATGCCTTTGCCGAGGAGCTGGGCGACTACGACAAGACCCACAAGATCCTGATCCTGACCACGCAGGTCACTTATGAGGGCAGCGATGTGGGCATTTACGAGGTGGGCAAGCGGGTCAAGAACCGCTTCCGCTTCCTGGAGGCCCACGATATGACCATTGAGGCCGTTGTCACCAAGGTCATGTGGCTGCTGGCCCAGAACTGCGAGAACTTTGACCAGCTCCAGCAGCGGTTCTACCGGCAGATCAATTTTGATACATTCTATCATTGAAACAAACGGGAGATGCCCCACCGGCACCTCCCGTTTCTGTTATGCGAACACCAGCTGCACCAGCAGCACATAACACACCGTACCGCCGGTGATGGAGACCAGTGTCTGGTGCTTCCACCGGTGCAGGGCGATGGTCACAGCAATGGCAATGGCCTCGGGGATGCCGTGACTGCCTGCAAAGGGTGTGACGCTTTTCAGGCAGTAGAGGATCAGCATTCCGAAGATGGCGGCGGGAAGCACCCGGCCCAGATACTGTACCACCTCGGGCGGCTGCTGGTCCTTGGAGGAAAAGATCAAAAAGGGCAGAAAACGGGTGAGCATGGTCGCCGCCGTGCACACCGCAATGGTCAGGCCCATCTGGAACGTGGTCATTGCGCTGCCTCCTTCTGCTTCTCCGTTTGGCCGGGGACGATGCCGTCGGCCCGCTCAATGGGCTTGCGCAAAACCAGCAGCAGCACCAGAATGCAGACCATGGAGGGCAGCAGGAAGCTGCCGGAACCAAAAAGGATCAGGCAGACCAGCGGCACGGCCAGCCCGATGATGCCGCTGTAATGCTGCTTCTCCTTTTCCCACTGATTGAGGAAGATGACCACGAACATGGCGGTCATCACGAAATCCACGCCCTTGGTGCTGAAGGGGAGCACCGACCCCACCACGGCCCCCAGCCCGGCGCTGGCGACCCAGTAGAACTGGTCCAGCAGGGTGATGAAGAACATGAACCAGCCCCGGTCGATCCCCTGCGGCGGCTCTGCAGAACAGGTGATGGAAAAGGTCTCGTCGCTCATGGCAAAGATCATGTAAAAGCTGCGCAGGCCGTAGCCCTTGTACCGCTCCAGCATGGCCAGACCGTAGAACAGGTGCCGTGCCTGGATCATCAGCGCCATCAGAAAAGCCGACAGTGGGGAAAAGGTCCCCAGCAGCAGGCTTGCCAGCACAAATTCCAGCGAGCCGCCGTAGACCACGGTGCCCATGAGCATAGGCATCCAGACGGGTAGGCCAAGGCTCTGCACATAGATGCCGTAGCCCATGCCCAACACGAGATATCCTGCAAACACCGGCACGGTCTGGGGTGCGGCGGCCCGGAAGGCCTGCCACACCACACCGGAGCCCGGTACAGCTTGTATGGTTTTGGATTCTTTCATATACACTAACCCCCTGGATTGGTAGTATAACAGATTTCCGGGATTTTGCAAGAAAAATCCCGGGGCCGGATGTTTCCGGTCAATTTGAAAACTTTTTGTCCGTCACTCGTGGACTTTTGGCGAATCAGGACAAAGTTTTGCCAAAAGGCTTGCACTTTGATGCTTTACTGTGGTAAAATCGAAGTGTACTTTCATTTGGAAAGACAAGGGGGAAAAAGTATATGACCAACATCTGCATCATCGCCACCATCATCATCTATCTGGTGGCAATGCTGTTGGTTGGGTTTGCATACAGCAAGTCCAACAACGACAGCACCGATTTCTACCTCGGCGGCCGCAAAATGGGCCCGCTGGTCACGGCCATGAGTGCCGAAGCCAGCGATATGTCCAGCTGGCTGCTGATGGGAATGCCGGGCCTTGCCTACCTCACCGGCATCGCCTCGCCCGGCTGGACCGCCATCGGCCTGGCGCTGGGCACCTGGCTGAACTGGCTCATCGTGGCCCGGCGGCTGCGGCGGTATTCGGCCAATCTGGAAGCCATCACCGTGCCGCAGTTCCTGTCCCTGCGCTTCCACGACCAGCGCAATCTGCTCAACGCACTGGGCGCGGTGATCATCATCGTGTTCTTTGTGCCCTACACGGCTTCGGGCTTTGCCGCCTGCGGTAAGCTGTTCCACAGCCTCTTCGGCGTGGATTACATGGCGGCCATGGTGGTCTCGGCCTGCGTCATCGTGGGCTATACCATCACGGGCGGCTTCCGCGCCGTTACCACCACCGACCTCATCCAGTCCATCGTGATGAGTCTGGCCCTTGTGGCTGTGCTGGTGTACGGCATTGGCGCGGCAGGCGGCTGGGATGCCGTTGTAGCCAACGCCCAGAGCCTGCCCGGTTACCTGACCATGATGGCCAGCCACAACGCCGCCGAGGGCACGGCCACCTCGTACAGCCTGCTGGACATCATCTCCACCATGGCGTGGGGCCTGGGCTACTTCGGAATGCCCCACATCCTGCTCCGCTTCATGGCCATTGAAGATGAAAAGAAGCTGGTACTCAGCCGCCGCATTGCCAGCGTGTGGGTCGTCATTGCCATGACCGCCTCCATCATCATCGGCATGGTGGGCCTTGGCATGACCAAGGCAGGCGCGCTGGAGTACCTGAGCGGCTCCTCCAGCGAGACGGTCATCGTCCGCATTGCAAACCTCATTGCACAGCACGGCATTCTGGCAGCCGTGCTGGCGGGCCTGATCCTGGCGGGCATTCTTGCCGCCACCATGTCCACCGCCGACAGCCAGATGCTTGCTGCCGCGTCCAGCGTCTCCCAGAACATCCTGCAGGAGTTCGGCCACATGAAGCTGACCGAACGCCAGAGCCTGTTTGCTGCCCGCCTGACCATCATCTGCGTCAGTGTGGTGGGCGTGGTGCTGGCCCGTGACCCCAATTCCAGCGTGTTCGGCATCGTCAGCTTTGCATGGGCCGGTTTCGGCGGCGCGTATGGTGCCGCGATGCTCTGCGCCCTGTTCTGGAAGCGTTGCAACTGGCAGGGCGCGCTGGCCGGGATGCTCGCCGGCGGCCTGATGGTCTTTGTCTGGAAGTACCTCATCAGCCCGCTGGGCGGCGTGTTCAGCATCTATGAGCTGCTGCCCGCCTTCCTGACCTCGCTGCTGGTCTGCGTGGTGGTCAGTCTGGTCACCCCCGCCCCCTCGAAGGAGATCGAAGCCGAGTTTGAGGCGGCAAAATAAGAAACAATAGAAAGCAAGGGCCATTGCACAGATTCTCGTGCAATGGCCCTTGCTTTATGCTCGGCGCACAACGCCGTTCTCAACAAAGAAAAGATTCGGCTAAGAAAAAATATTTTGTATACAAAAAAGAAAAAGATTGCTTGTGCAGAATCACGAAAACGCTGCACGAATTAAAGAATACAACAAGAAATACTTTTAAATCGTAAATTCTTCAGGCGGAATCGTAAAAAAATTCTAACATTTTGGAAAGAGATGCCGTATCATGGATTTATAAATATGCATACGGCTTGCGGGCCGTGTGCCAAAATTGTCCGGAAATTTGAGGAAGGAGTATTTTCATGGGAAAATCAACAGTGGATGCGTCTGCAGGGTTTGGATTGCGTGATAAACTTGCGTACGCAGCGGGTGACTTTGGCTGCAATATGAGTTTTGCGCTCAAAGGCTACCTGACGATTTATTGGACGCAGTTTATGGGGATCGACAACTACCTGATGGCATCCCTTCTGCTGATCGTGCAGATCTGGGACGCAATCAACGATCCGATTATCGGAGCAATGGTAGATGCGGATACGCATAAATACCGCCGGAACAAGTTCCTTGCCTATATCTGGTTCGGTGCAATCGGCCTGACCGTGGCCGGTGCACTCTGCTATCTGCCGTTCCCGCAGGCTCCCGGTATGGTCAAGAATATTCTGTTTGTGGCAGGCTATATGATCTGGGATGCTTTCTACACCGTTGCAAATGTGCCGTATGGCTCGATGCTGTCTCTGATCTCGGATGACCCGATCCAGCGTGCACAGCTGTCGACTTTCCGCTCCATTGGTTCTATGGGCGGTGCGCTTCTGACCGGTATGCTGATTCCGGTGATCATTTATGATAACCAGAACAACCTGCGTGGTGAGCAGATGTTTGTCATTGCTCTGATCATGGGTGTGATCGGTCTGATCTGCTTCCGCTTTATGGTCACGAACACAAAGGTGCGTGTGGACACCACGATCACGCTGAAAGAGGATGCACCGAAGTTCAACATCATAAAGGCATTCAACAACTTTATCCATAATCGCCCGGCTGTGGGCGCAACGCTGGCACCTATCGCAACGTTTATTGGTATGTATGGTGCCTCTACTGCAGGTCAGATCCTGTTCCAGGCTTATTTCAAGAATGCAAAGATCTCCGGCCTTGTGGGTATGATCTCCTACTTTGGCGTTTTCATCTTCAGTCCTTTTGTGAGCCGTATCGTCAAGCGCTTTGGCAAGAAAGAAGCCGTGACCTTTGGTTCGGTCGTCTGTGCGCTGGCGTACGTCCTGATGCTGGTTCTGCCCATTACACCGGACAGCCGGGGCCTCGGCCTTTATGTCCTGTGTCAGGTCATTGCAATGCTGGGCGGCGGTATCGGAAGCTGCCTGAGCTGGTCTCTGATGGCAGATGCGATCGATTATAACGAGTGGAAATTTGGTGTGCGAGAAGAAGGCACTACCTATGCACTGCACTCCTTCTTCCGTAAGCTTGCACAGGGCATCGGACCTTCTCTGGGCCTTGTTCTGGCAACCAAACTGGGTTATGATGCATCTCTGAAGGCTGCACAGACGATCGAAGTGGCAACCCGGATGCGCTATCTGGTGCCGGTCATGTATCTGGGAAGCTATATCGTGATGATCATCGCGTACGGCGTGGTGTTCAATCTGGATAAAAAGACGCTGGCGCAGATGGAAAGCGATCTGAAAGAACGCCGGGCAAAGAACGAAAAGTAAATGATCTTAAAATCAGAGGAATAGAAGAACGGGGAAACTTCTGATAAGATGATAGAAAGCCCTCCTTTCGCTTGAGCGAAGGGAGGGCTTTCCTTTTTTCAGTTGATCAGAATCGCCATCATCTCAGCGCAGGGGATCACGAAGCCGAACCCGAAGAAGAACAGCAGGTCGAGCACAAACTTCCAGAGCCGGACAGCAGGGGAGCAGAAGTTCATGGAGCGGGTGACGGAGGCACCTATCTCACCCCAGTGTCGGTAGTAGCCGGTCTGCTCAAAGTTGTTCCAGAGCTCCAGCGAGAGAAATTCTATCCCGACGAACAATGGGAAAAACACCCAGGAGGCAAGCCAGCCGTCTGCCTGCAGGTTCCCATTGCTCAGGGTACGCCAGTGGACGGCCATCCGGCCCGGGCAGGCGAGGATGCCCCAGATGGCCAGTGCGGCACTAAGCCAAAACAAAACTGCCCGTACCGAGCGCCAGTCAATGGATTGTTGACGGCGCAGCAGGGTAAAGAAATTTTCCAGCGGGACTTCCGGTGCAATATCTGCTTCCTGCGGGTCACGGCAGTGCATCAGGTCGGCAAGGGTCAGCCCCAGCGCGTCGGCCAGTGGTTCCAGCGTGTTGATGTCCGGCAGGCCGACCCCGCGTTCCCATCGGCTGACAGCCTTATCTGTTACATGCAGCTGCTGGGCCAGCTCTGCCTGTGTTAATCCCTGTGACTTGCGCATCCGGGCGAGAAATGCCCCGAAATCTCTGGTATCCATAAAGGTCACTCCTTTTCCACAGAATAGCATAATATGGTGGAAAACACAATCGACGCTTCGTTTACAGACGCTGAAACGCAAAAACTCCATATCTTCATCATGTGTACTGACCTGATTTCTCGAAAAGTAATCACATATCGTTGCACGTACCTGCATAACATCATAGGGTTTCATCAGATATGCAAACGCATGCAGTTCATAGCCTTCCCGCAGATATTGATCACTTCCGGTTGCCAATATGATCTCCACTTTGACATCTTTTTTACGAATCGCACGTCCGGTTGCAATACCGTCCATCTCTTTCATAAAAACATCCAAAAAGATCAGGTCATAATCTCCTCTTGAAAAATTACGCTGTAACTTTTCACCTGAGGAAAACTCCACGATCAACACTTCCTGATGTAGTTCCTGTAAAACTGCCGTTACTATTTTGCGAAGTAATCTTCTTTCCACCTCATTGTCATCACATAATGCTATTTTTATCATACTCATCCTCCATCTATCCGTTCATCTACTACCAAAGGAATGGACACATATTTATACTCCCTGCTTTATCTTTTATTCCTGTGCTGCGATCATCATCGCAGGTATGATCTGCTTCTTGCGAGAAACCGTATCCTGCAAAATGATCTGCTTCGTATCTTCAGGCAGATGAAATGCTTTCACTGCCAATTCTCTTGCCCCATTGCCATGATACAATAGCTCTGTCGTACCCTGCAAAATGTCTGTCAGCATAAAGAACAACATCTCCACCTCATGGTTGGCAAGCGCCTTTTCCATATATGGTAACAATTTATCCTTGATCGCAACAAGTTCCTGACGATCCATCGAAGTGATCTGTCCAACCCCAAAGACAAGGTCATTTGCCACAAATTTCTTGAAATCCTGATAGAAAATTTCTTCCGGAGATTTCGAAGATAATTTGCTGCCCGCTGCAAACATTTCTGCCGCATACTGTTCCGTATCAATGCCGGCAATCTCTGCCAGCGCCTCTGCCGCCTCGCGGTCTGTATCTGTGCAGGTCGGAGAACGATAAATCAGCGTATCGGACAAGATTGCGGAGCACAATAACCCGGCAATCTTCTCTGTGAGTTCCACACCTGACTCGCGGTACATTTGATAAATGATCGTTGCCGTACAGCCTAACGGCTGATTGCGGAAAAATACCGGTCCCATTGTTTCAATACTTCCAATACGGTGATGATCAATAATCTCGATGATCTCGGCCTCTTCCATGCCATCTACTGCCTGTGTCAGCTCATTATGATCTACTAAGATCAGCTTTTTCTTACGCGCACCGAGCAGACTTCGACGGGAAATCATACCAAAATAATTCTCATTCCAATCTAAGATTGGGAAATCCCGGTATCTCTTTTTCGCCATCGTGTCACGAATATCATCCAAATATTCTCCCAGACCAAACGTGATCAGATTTTCACTCTTCATAAAGAAACGGATTGGGATACTCTGGTTTATCAGACGTGATGCCGTAAACGTATCATAAGGCGTTTTGATAATATAACAGCCCCTGCTTTCTGCAAGACGGCTGATGGTATAAGAAACCAATGCTCCATCACAGACAATAATACATTTTGCGCCCATCTCAATGGCACAAAGCTGTGACTCATAACGGTTTCCCAATATGACGATATCATCTTTTTCAATATAGCTTTCCATCAGATCCGGGTTAGCGGCTGCAATCAGGCACTTACCGGAAGTAATCTCCTCATCCATATCACCGTGTATCATATCGCCATCTAAGGTTTCTACAATATTATGAAATGGTGTCCCTGCTTTTGAAATGATACGGCTGTCATACACATCCATGTAGGATTTCGCAATATCTTCAATCGTGATCAACCCCAACAGCTTTTGGGAAGCATCGACGATCGGAAGTGTCTGCAGCGTGTCTGTTTTCATCAACTCCCATGCACGTTTCAAAGATATTTCCTGACTAACACCAGTCACTCTCTGCACATCAATATCAATAACCTGTGTCCGGACATCGCCCATATAGTCGGGTGCCGACACACCAAAATGCTTCAACACAAACTGCGTTTCTGCATTGATCTGTCCCGCTCTCTTCGGGATATATTTTTCTCCGGTACTCTGCGACTTCAGATTCGCATATGCAATC
>OIXA01004668.1_pt1 | contig 12921 bp, 8 predicted proteins | sample 1587721 | NCBI WGS metagenome assembly OIXA01 (sample SAMEA3888900, study PRJEB22519) | human gut metagenome | biome: human gut; feature: human-associated habitat; material: faeces | place: Denmark | collected 2013 | reverse complement strand
TTACCCGTACGGCAGTTTAGCAAACTACTGGTTTCAGCCACTCACCCAAACTTCCTTACGGTCGTTCGATGTAATCACCGAATCATTTTCGCTCATCTCTTGATTGCGGATGCAAAGGTATGAATATATTTTTATTCCTCCAAACTTTTCGCTAACTTTTTCTCGCTTTTTCTGCATTTTTCTTGTTTTTTATTCGGTCAAAGATTAAGAAAGAGGCCTTCACCTTATTATATATTAAACTTTCGCAAGTTCAGAAGTTAATGGAATTAAAGAAGTAAACACTCCCTTCGGTCGTTCAAGAAGTTAACGGACAATAGCTTTATTGCTTAAACAACAAGACATTTTTGTCATAACAAAGAAAAAGGAGATGCAAAAATTCATAAATCTCTTGCCCGGGACGACGGATGGAGCAAAAATTTGCTGTCGTGTTCTTGCCTATACCGATTATTATTTCTATTTTTGCATCTTATATATAAGAAAGGTCTTATGGGCCTATGGCTAAAAAGAGAAGGGCCTTATGGGCTAAAGACTAAAAAGAAAAGGGCCTTATGGGACCTAAGGCTAAAAATAAAGAAAAGGGCCTTATGAGCTAAAGGCTAAAAAAGAAGGGCCTTATGAGCTAAAGGTTTTACAAACGAGAAAAGATTTACAAAGAAAGATAATGATAAGCAAGAACAAGATAAAGCACATCAGGGCGCTCGCCTTGAAGAAGAACCGAAAGGCAGAGGGCGTGTTTGTGGCAGAAGGCCCCAAGACCGTGGGCGACATACTGGTGAGACAACGTGCCTTGACCATTGTTGCCACAGACGAGTGGGTGCAACAACACCACGACGAGGCACAACGCACAGACGAGCTGATTGTGGTGACAGAAGAAGAGCTGACAAAAACCAGTTTGCAGCAGAACCCGCAACAGGTGCTGGCGGTCTTTAAACAGACAGAGGAGGAGCTGACGGCAGACAGCATAAGCAAGAAGCTGGTGCTCGCGCTCGATGGTGTGCAAGACCCAGGCAACCTCGGAACCATCATTCGCATTGCCGACTGGTTCGGCATAGACACCATTGTGTGCAGTCCCGACACGGCCGACGTGTACAACCCAAAGGTGGTGCAGGCCACGATGGGCAGCATAGCAAGGGTGAGAGTGGTCTACACCTCCCTACCCCATCTCGTAGACAGTCTGCCAAAAGACCATCCTGTGTTTGGAACCCTGCTCGACGGCGAAAACATCTACACCAAAGATCTGCCACAACACGGCATTATTGTGATGGGAAACGAAGGCAACGGCATTAGCGCCGAGATGCGCAGCAGGATAAGCCAAAAGTTGCTCATACCTACCTTCGCCACAACGGCCGACAAGGCAGACAGCCTGAACGTGGCTGTGGCTACAGCCATTGTGTGCTCCGAGTTCAGACGTTAAAAGGTAAAAAGGTAAAAGGGTAAAAAGGTAAAAAGGTAAAAAAGAAAAAAGAAAAAAGAAAAAGAAAAAAGAAGAAAAAGAAAGAAACATAAAGTGATGGAAAAGAAAGATTTTTTAAAAGAGCGTAGCATATCGAGCTGCCTTAAGAGCGCCTTCGATCTCTACTGCTCCAACTTTGCCACTATATTTCGCAAGACATGGATACCTGCGCTTGTGGTGTCGATCGTGCTCTCTTTGCAGGCGTTCCTGCCTCAACAAGAGACCATTGTGCCCACGACTGCCGACCTTCTATTGAGCCTTGCCACGGCAGCAGCTACGGCTGTGGTGTTCGTGTTTTTGGCTCCTTGGTTCTGGTCAAAGCTTATCGGCTTGTTCTGCGAGATGACCCCGAAGCAGATCTATTGGAAGAACGTGCGGCTGAACGGCGCAACGACCGTTATGTGTGTTGCGTTCCTCGCCGTGGTGCTCGCGGCTTCGTTTGCTTTGGGAGCGGGCTTGGCTGCTGCCAACATCGGGAAAGCCACAGCCATGGGTGTGGCAACTATAGGCACAATTTGTTTGACGATAGTGCTTTTGTTTGCCATCGTGCCCTTGCTCTACTCTTTAACAAAATATGTTGTAGACCCGCAACGCACGTTGCGACAGGCTTTTACGACCGACTACAAAACGGGAGCGCGTCGTTACGGCTTTCTTTTGGGCACGTCGTTAATTCTGACGCTCATCGTGCTGATTATAGTGTGCGTAATGTCGGTACCCATGATCGTGCTCTTGATGGCAAACCACGCCAACGCCGAGGGCATGATGCTGGGTGACGCATCGGCTCTGCCAGGCAGCTTCAGCATGTTCTATTTTGTGGCACAGACCGCCATGTGTTTTGTGGCACAATATAGCGCCGTCTGGTTCTTCCTTACAGCCCTCTACGCTTGTGGAACGGTCGACACAAGACTGAACACACGACAGGCTACTTCGGACAACGGGCAAGAGGCTAAGCTTTGAAGAGCCAAGGCTATAAGTGGGTGTTCAAAAATAATAGCAGAAAACAATACAGAAAACAAAAAAGATTGACAACTATGGATAACATCGCAAACAAGCAGCAACGTGTGCTCTTCATCGATCGTGACGGCACGCTGATAGAAGAACCTGCCGACGAGCAGATCGACGCTTTTGAGAAGCTGAAATTTGTGGACGGCATGATCGGCAACCTCGCGTTCATAGCGCGACATCTCGACTTCAAGCTCGTCATGGTGAGCAACCAGGACGGCCTGGGCACCAGTTCGTTCCCAGAAGACACGTTCTGGCCCGTTCACAACTTTATCTTGCAGACGCTTAAGGGCGAAGGCATAGAGTTTGACGAGCAGCTCATAGACCGCCATTTTCCTGAAGACCACTCACCCATGCGCAAACCCGGCACAGGCATGCTCACAAGCTATATTGACAACCCCGCTTATGACCTCGCCAACAGCTACGTCATCGGCGACCGCGAGACCGACGCGCAGCTGGCGACAAACCTCGGCTGCAAGGCGCTGGTCTTAGGACGCGACGGGCTGACGTGGGACAAGATTGCGGAGCTGCTCTTTGCTGGCGAACGCACGATAGAGATGCGTCGCACAACAAAGGAGACCGACGTGTTCGTGAAGCTGAACCTCGACGGCACAGGCAAGTGTGACATAAGCACAGGGCTCGGATTCTTTGACCACATGCTTGAGCAGATCGGACGCCACGGCATGTGCGACCTTACGATCCACACCAAGGGCGACCTGAACGTTGACGAGCACCACACCATCGAAGACACGGCGATTGTGCTTGGCGAATGTCTTCTCAAGGCGCTTGGCAACAAACGCGGCATCGAACGCTACGGATACTGTCTGCCTATGGACGACTGCTTGTGCCAGGTGGCTCTCGACTTTGGCGGACGCGCATGGCTGCAATGGGACACGGAGTTTAGACGCGAGCGCATAGGTGACGTGCCGACGGAGATGTTCATGCACTTCTTTAAGAGTCTTAGCGACGCGGCGCAGATGAACCTCGCCATCAAGGCGTCGGGAACAAACGAGCACCATAAGATTGAGGGCATTTTCAAGGCTCTCGCCAAGAGCATCAAGATGGCGGTAAAACGAGACATCTACCATTATGAGCTGCCTTCGACGAAGGGAATGCTGTGATAGTAAAGGTAAAAAGGTAAAAAGGTAAAAAGGTAAAAGGGTAAAAGGGTAAAAAAGGAATTGAGTATTAAGATTTGGAACGACAAATTATGAAAACATTAAGATATTTGTTTATGGCTTGCCTGCTGGCCGTTGCCGTGTGCATATCAGCACAGACAAACAAACAGGCTATGGACGTGCTCAACAAGACGGCACAAGTGATTGGACACAAGGGAGGTGCAAGCGCCAACTTCACCTTCTCCAACGCAAAACTTGGAACGACATCGGGATCAATAGCCATAAAGGGAAACAAGTTTAACGCACACACCCCTATGGCTACCGTATGGTTCAACGGCAAGACACAATGGACCTACATGAAGAAGACACAAGAGGTTAACGTCACAACGCCCACCCAAGCGCAGCAGATGACCATGAACCCCTACACCTTCATAAACCTCTACAAGACGGGCTACAACATGACGCTCACACAAAACGCGCAGAGCTATGAGGTTCATCTGACAGCACAAAACAAGAAACGTACCGTGCAGGAGCTCTACATAAGCATTAACAAAAAGAGCTATGTGCCATCACGCATAAAGATGCGCCAAAACAGCACATGGAGCACCATCACGGTAAGCAACTTCAAGGCAAAGAACCAACCCAACAGCCTGTTCACGTTCAACCAGAAAGACTTTCCTCAGGCTGAGGTTATTGACCTTAGATAAAAGGACGCTCTCAAAGGGGAACCGACCCAAAGATTTGCACAAGAAAAAGCTCTCAAGAGGTAGCTAAAAATTGGTTGCACAAGATAAAGCTCTCAAAGGGTAGCTAAAAGATTTGCACAAGAAGAAGCTCTCAAGAGGTTAGACAACAAGCAACAAGGAAATAAAGAAACAAGAAAACAAAACGAAAAAGAATGAACACATGGCAACTCTTTAAGCTGTTGCGCCGCCACAGACAGCTGGCGGAGAAGCGCAGCTTGTCAAACGCGGGCAACAAGGCGGCAAAGGTGGTCATAACGCTTATGTCGTCGTTCGTGATAGTGTATCTGCTTGGAGCGGCTGTGATGCTTGCTCTCATAGCCAACGACGGCGGCAGATACACCTCACCCGAGATCTTGTGCATGTGCTTGCCGTTCATTTTTGCCCTCGACTTCTTCTTGCGCTTCACCGTGCAGCAGACCCCGTCGCAGATGGTGAAACCTTATCTTCTTCTGCCGTTGCCCCGCAACACATGTGTTAACCATTTTGTTGCCACATCGGTTGTGAGCTGGGGCAACGCCGTGTGGCTCATCATGGTTGTGCCGTTCTGCCTCATGTCGGTAGTGTTCAGTTACGGCCTTTGGCCGTCGTTTCTGCTCATCGTCTATTGCTGGCTGCTGGCAATGGCCAACAGCCAATGGTACGCCATCGTGCGCACGCTCATCAACGACTCCATGTTGTGGTGGCTTCTGCCCGTGGCTTTCTACGCCTTGCTGCTCGTGCCGATGGTGCTGCTCGACGGGGCGGCCGGCGACCTGTTCTTGCAGGCCGTCACCATGCCTGGCGAGCAGATTGCTGTGGGCAACCCCCTACCCCTGCTGTTTGCCGCAGCCCTCTTGGCGTTGCTCATAAAGGCTAACGTAGCCACGCAGCAACAGCACGTCATGAAAGAGGTGCAAGCCGTCGAAAAGACCAAAGAGGTGCGGTCGGCAAAGAGCTATGCTTTTCTGAACAAATATGGCGACATCGGGCAATACATAAAACTTGAGCTTCGTCTCATGTCGCGCAACAAGAATCCGCGAAAGCTCTTCTGGTTTGCAACAGCCATCGTCGTGCTGCTCACAATTGTGGTCTGCACAACCGACGTTTACGATTCGGCAGGAATGACCATCTTCTGGTGCATCTACAATTTTGTTGTCTATGGAGAGATGATGCTCACCCGCGTCATGAGTTATGAGGGCAACTATATAGACTGTCTTATGGTGCGCCGCGAAAACATTCTGTCGCTCTTGAAGGCAAAATATTATGTCTATTGCCTGCTGCTCATCATACCCTTCTTGCTCATGCTCCCCTTGGTCATCGTTGGCAAATGGTCAATCCTCATGCTTGTCAGCATGGCCTCGTTCACGGCAGGGTTTCAATATTTCGTGCTCTTCCAACTGGCTGTCTACAACAAGCAGACGGTTCCGCTCAACACCAAGTTCACAAGCAAGGAAGGCATGGAAAACAGCTATGCGCAACTCCTGGCACAGGCCGTGAGCTTCGGTCTGCCCATGATCGTAATCTCCATGACGAGCGCCATGTTCTCAAAAGACATCGCCTACATTATTATAATGGTCATAGGCCTTGTGTTCATAGCCACACATCGCCTGTGGATGCGCAACATCTATCGCCGGCTGATGAAACGCCGTTATGTAAACTTGGCGGCGTTCAGGGCGTCAAGATAAAGGGCGTTTTCCCGCAACAGCAAAACGTCAACCGTTTTAAACAACATTTTTCCTTTTACTACACCACATGCTGACAGTTTATAAAGCGAGCGCAGGAAGTGGCAAGACCTTCACGCTCACCATAGAATATATAAAAATGCTCATCAACAACCCGATGAGCTACCGCAACATTCTCGCCGTGACCTTCACAAACAAGGCCACAGACGAGATGAAGAGTCGTATCCTGACAAAGCTCTACGGCATGTGGAAGCAGCTTGCCGACTCGGCCGACTACACCTCGAAGATAAGCCATGATCTCGGCCTCGCACCCGCCATCGTGGCAGAGAGAGCCGGACAGGCGCTCACGCTCCTCGTACACCATTACAACCATTTTCGCGTGGTGACCATCGACACGTTCTTCCAGATTGTGCTTCGCAACCTCGCGCGCGAGCTTGACCTCACGGCCAACATGCGCATAGAGCTGGGCGACACGCAGATAGAGCAGCAGGCCGTGGACAGGATGATCGAGAACCTGCGCCCCACAGACGAGCTGCTGGTGTGGATCATGCAATATATCACGGACACGATAAACGACGACAAAAACTGGAACGTCATAAGACACATCAAAGATTTTGGACGCAACATCTTCAAAGACTTCTACAAGGAACATAGCGACACGTTGGAAACGACCATCGGCGAAGCAACGTTTTTTGAGCGTTACACCTCCACCCTGCGCACCTTGGCAAAGAATGCTGAACAACGCATGAAGAATGTGGCAGACGAGTTTTTTGCCGCCATCGACAACGCGGGCTTCACCATAGACGACCTTGCAAGCAAGAGCCGTGGAGCCGCCTCGTTCTTTATAAAGCTGCAACGCGGCGACTACAACCCCTCGGCCTTCAACGACAAGAAGACGGGCGAGCTGCTCGCAACCTACCGTAAGGCTCTCGCCGACCCCGACGCATGGCTCACCAAGACAGCCCTTAAAGGGCCAAACGGCACGTTGCTGAAAGCCCTCGCTCACGACAAGCTCACGCCCCTGCTTGAAAAGGCCGAGAGCACGCGCCGACGCGAGTGGAACAACTATCAGGCCTCGCAAGAGGTGCTGGCACACATGCACCAGCTGCGTCTGCTCGGAAGCATAGCGCAAGCCGTGCGCGAAGACAACATTCAGCACAACCGCTTCTTGCTGAGCGACACACAATATATGCTCCACCGGCTCATAGGACAGGACGACACGCCGTTCATCTATGAGAAGATAGGCACGCAGATCAACCACATCATGATTGACGAGTTTCAGGACACAAGTACCATTCAATGGGCCAACTTCAAGGTCTTGCTGCTCGAGTGTCTTAGTCGTGAGGACAGCGGAACAAATCTCATCGTGGGCGACGTGAAGCAGAGCATCTACAGATGGCGCGAAGGCGACTGGCGCTTGCTCAACAACATAGACGCCCAGTTTAAGGACACGCCTTACACACCTCATGAGGACAGTCTGAAGACCAACTATCGCTCGGAGCGCAACATTATAGATTTTAACAACTCGTTCTTCACACATGCTGCCATGCTGGAGCGCCAACGCATTGCCGATGCGGGGTCAGACATGATGGCTGCGCAGCTTGAGAAAGCCTACTCGGACGTGGTGCAGCTCATACCCGCCAACCGTCCGCGGCCTAAGGTGGGACGAATAGAGGTGCAACTGTTGCCGCGACAAGCCGACGACGAGACCGACACGACCACACTCATGATGGAGCGTGTCACGGCAACCATATCGAGGTTGCTCAGCGAGCATGTGCGTCCTCGCGACATCGCCGTGCTCATGCGCCGCAACGAGGATGTGCGCACCATAGCCCGCTACCTGTCTGACCACCTGCCTGATGTGCCTGTGGTCTCGGGCGAGGCTTACCGTCTTGACAGCAGCATAGCCGTGAACGCCATTATCTGGTCTTTGCGTCTGCTCCTCCACCCTACCGACGAGATCATGCAGGCAAACGTGGCATGCTTCTATAAAAAATATGTCGAGAGAAGGGAACAGGACGAAAAGAAAAAACGCACAGGCAACGAAGAGAAAGGCTTTACAGGCAACGAAGAGAAAGGTTTTACGGGCAACGAAGAAAGCTTTGTAAGCAACGAGACCGACGGCTGCAAGAGCTTCGCCATAACCAGCGCCGCCGCAAGCCAAATTGCGGACAGGCTGCTCTTTGGCGATACCGACCTGTCAGCCCTTCCGCTCTTTGAGCTTGCCGAGCATCTGCAACGTCTTTACAAGCTCGACGAGATTGAGGGTCAGAGCGCGTTTGTGTGCGCCTTCTTCGATGTCATAAACAAGTTTGCCATAGACAACCCGTCCGACATAGAGGGGTTCCTTGAACAATGGGACAACAGCTATTGCGACCTGACCATACAGACCGACGATGCCGACGGCATACAGTTGCTGAGCATACACAAGAGCAAGGGTCTGGAATATGACAACGTCATTATTCCGTTCTGCGACTGGAAGATGACGCTCCCTGGCCTCATCTGGTGCCAGCCGCGCACGGCTCCCTTCAACGAGCTGCCGCTGGTGGCTGTGAGCAACATTGTGAGCAGAATGGCCGGCACTTGTTTTGAGCACGACTGTCTGGAAGAATCGTTCGAAAACATTATCGACAACCTCAACATGCTCTATGTGGCTTTCACCCGTGCAGGCAAGAACCTTTTTGTCTATGGACGACGAGCCGACCAGCAGTATCGGTCAAACCTCTTGGAGCAATGTCTGCCCCTCATAGCTGCCGACCTTGAAGGAGCCGAGTTTGAGGGAGCCGAAGGTCCCGACGACGAGGTGCGCTTCGCTTACGGCACATTAGCCAAGAAAGAAGAGAAGAAACAGGAAGAAAAAGAGCAAGGAGAAGGCTCTAAAAAAGAGGCGCAGGAAGGAAAGAAGGCAGGAGAAGCTCATTCTCGCCTTTCGGCAGCCAAGCCTAAGCAAGCCAACGTGTTTCTTGCCGAGAAAGAGCGCATAGACCTCGACTTCAACACCTACCCCAGCAAGGCCACGTTCCGTCAGAGCAACGACAGCAGAGAGTTTGTAAAGGGAGAGGACGAGGATCAACAGATTTCTTACATAAAGAAGGGCAACATCATGCACGGCATCTTCTCGGAGATGCGTACAGCCGACGACCTGCCAAAGGTCATGAAGAGCTATGTGGAGCGCGGCTTGCTTGCCGATGCGCCCATAACCCCCGAGGCCATAACCTCACTCATGTCGAGCCGTCTGGCTTGCAGGCAGGCTGCCGACTGGTTCGCCCCGGGGTGGCGTCTGTACAACGAGTGTACGATCCTCACACGCGACCCCAACGATCCGAACAAGATGAAGGAGTATCGTCCGGACCGTGTGATGGAACGCAACGGCCGCTTCGTGGTTGTCGACTTCAAATTTGCCTCTCCTACCGACGAGCACAAGCAGCAAGTGGGCCTCTACATGGCCATGCTCAAACAGATGGGACACAACGATGTGGAAGGCTACCTGTGGTACGTCTATCCCAACAGAGTTGTTAAATGTTAAGGTCTTAATTTGCAGAACCCTCCTTTAAAGAAAGAGAAGGAGACGAAGAAAGAAGAAGAAGACAAAGACGACGAAGAAGATAGAAGGAGAAGAAAGGAGAAAAAGGAGGAGGAGAAGACGGAGGAGGAGAAGAAAAGAAAAGAAAAAGAAAAAGAAAAGAGAAGGAGAAAAAAAGAAAGAAGGAGAAAAAATATATATGAGCAAAACATTCCTTGAGCTTGTCGCCGCCGACCTGCTCAGCCGATTCGATAAAAACATGTCGCGCGTGGCCGTGGTGTTCCCAAACAAGCGTGCCTCTCTGTTTCTGAACCGTCATTTCTTTGAGATGACGGGAGGAGAGCCCATGTGGACTCCTGCTTACATGACCATCAGCGACCTCTTCCGCCGCCACTCGTTGCTGACCGTGGCAGACCCCATAAAGCTTGTGTGCGACCTTCACAAGACCTATGTGGAGTGTACCAAGTCGAAGGAGACGATAGACCATTTCTACAGTTGGGGCCAACTGATGCTGTCCGACTTTGACGATGTCGACAAGAACCTTGCCGATGCCGACAAGGTGTTCCGTAACGTGGCCGACATTGCCGAGATTGAGCGAGACCTCACCTATCTTGACGAAGAGAAGCAAGCCATCCTGAAAAGGTTCTTTGCAAGCTTCGCCCAAGAAAACGCGGGGCAAAGCGCGTCAGGCGAGAGCGAACTGAAGAAGCGGTTTGTCAACCTGTGGCAACACATAGGCCCCATCTACACACGGTTCAACCAACGGCTCAAAGAGCAGCACCTCGCTTATGAGGGTGCCCTCTACCGCGACGTGGTCTCCAACGCGGAAGCCGAGACGTTCGACGAGTTCGACACCTACGTCTTCATAGGCTTCAACATGCTTCAAAAGGTGGAGCAGCAGCTCTTCAGCAAGCTGAAAAAGGCTGGCAAGGCCCTGTTCTATTGGGACTATGACACCTATTACATGCCGCGCAAGGGACAGCCCGACAACGAGGCGGGCCATTTCATAGCCCAGTATCTGGAGCATTTTCCCAACGCCCTTGAAGAGAACGGAACCAGCCGCGCCGCCCTCTACAGCAACCTCAAGCGCAAGCCACACATAACCTTTGCCGAAGCCTCCACAGACACGGTACAGGCAGCCTACATGAGCAGTTGGCTAACCCAAGAGGGCAAAGGGCGCATAGAGGCCGGCAGCTCAACAGCCGTGGTGATGTGCGACGAGAACATTCTGCAAACCGTCATGCACGCCCTGCCAGACGAGGTGGAGAAAGCCAACATAACAACAGGTTTCCCCCTGCAACAGACATCGGTGGCCTCGCTCATGAGCATGCTCATAGACCTGCAGACCAACGGCCACAAGGCGGGTAGCGACAAATACAGCCTGCACGCCGTCCTTCGCGTGTTGCGCCACCCCTTCAGCACCATAATATCGCCCCTGGCGCCAGAGCTCATAAAGCGCCTCACCTCCGACGCAGAGGCACGCACCTATTATCCCTCCCGACAGCAGCTTGCCGTGGACGAGGGCACGGCTCTCATCTTTGCCGACCTCGCCCCCTCGCCGTGTAGCGAAGCCGAAGCCAACCGCAACCTCTTTGCCTGGCTGCAGAAGGTGCTTAAGCATGTGGGCACACAATGTGCGTCAGACGATGCGCTCTTCACGGAGAGCGTGTTCAGGATGTACACGCTTGTGAGCCGGCTGTTAGAGCTTATCGACAGCGGCGACCTGCAAGCCGACCTCTCAACCCTTGAGCGCCTCTTTGCCCAGCTCATAGGCGGCACCTCCATTCCGTTCCACGGCGAACCGATAGAGGGAATACAGGTCATGGGTGTGCTCGAGACCCGCAACCTCGACTTTGAGCACCTGCTCATTCTCTCCTGCAACGAGGGCAACATGCCGAAGGGCGTGAACGACGCTTCCTTCATTCCCTACTCCATACGCAAGGCTTACGACCTCACGACCGTTGACCACAAGGTGGCCATCTATGCCTACTATTTCTACCGTCTGCTGCAACGCTCTGCCGACGTGACCATAATTTCATCGACGGTAAAGGACGCGGGCACCCCGTGCGAGAAGAGCCGTTTCATGACGCAGCTCATGGTGGAGAGCGGAATAGACATACGTCACATCAGCCTGAGCGCACGCCACGCCGCAACGAGCTTCACGCGCCACGCATGCATAGAGAAGACGCCTGAGATCATGGAAGAGCTGAAGACCATCAGCTACCTGTCGCCCACGGCCATAAACCGCTACCTCACCTGTCAGCTCACGTTCTATTATAACAACCTTGCGCACATCCATGAGTATGACGACGACGAGCAGGCCGAGCTCGACGACCGCACCTTCGGACTGATCTTCCATGCTGCCGCCGAGAGCATCTACAACACCATCGCGCCCACAGGCCTCGTCACAACCACGGCCATAGACCAGTTTCTGCGCCAGCACCATGCGGTCCTGCAACATGTCGACCACGCCTTTGCCAAGGAGCTGTTCAAGATTGACCCCACAAAGCACAAGCCCGAATATAACGGTCTGCAACTCATCAACCGCGCCGTGATAGCCGACTATCTGCGCTCGCTCCTGACCGCCGACAAGGAGAACACGCCGTTCACCATCTGCGGGCTGGAGCAGAAGGTGGAGACAACAATAACCATAAACGAGGGGCTGCCCACGAGCCAGACCATACGCATCGGCGGCACCATAGACCGTCTTGACGCGGTAACAGACAAGCAGACAGGCCACGAGACCATGCGCGTGGTCGACTATAAGACAGGACGTTACCACAAACCCTCGAACGCAGAACAGATAGCGACGGTCGACGACATCTTCACCACGGGCGAGAAGCGCAAGAAGCAGGCGGGCTACTATCTGCAAACGCTCCTCTACTCGCTCATTACGAGCCACTCCTCACGCCACAACCCCAAGGCGTTGCCCGTCAGCCCCGCCTTGCTCTACATTCAGCACACGGCAACCGACTATGACCCTGTGCTCAACCTTGGCCCGGCACGCATAAACGACGTGGAGCCGCTCCGCAAACAGTTTGGCGACAGGCTCCGTGAGCTCATTGCCGACATCTACAACCCGTCGCTGCCCTTTGCTGCCACAACAGACGAGAGCAGATGCAAACATTGTGCTTACAAAGAAATATGCAGTTTTTGAATGTTGAATGTTGAGTGTTGAATGTTGAGTGGTTGCGCAAAGCGCAATGTTGAATGTTGAATGTTGAGTGTTGAGTGGTTGCGCAAAGCGCAATGTTGAATTTTGAATGTTGAATGTTGAGTGTTGAATGTTGAGTGGTTGCGCAAAGCGCAATGTTGAATGTTGAATGTTGAGTGTTGAGTGGTTGCGCAAAGCGCAATGTTGAATTTTGAATGTTGAATGTTGAGTGTTGAATGTTGAGTGGTTGCGCAAAGCGCAATG
>OIXA01004665.1_pt1 | contig 12925 bp, 8 predicted proteins | sample 1587721 | NCBI WGS metagenome assembly OIXA01 (sample SAMEA3888900, study PRJEB22519) | human gut metagenome | biome: human gut; feature: human-associated habitat; material: faeces | place: Denmark | collected 2013 | reverse complement strand
TGATGCTGCCAGAATCTAAGGAATCCCACGGTTTTAACCGTGGGAGTATGTCAAATCTTTGTAAAACTTTGAATTGTCATAAAAACGGAGGAAAAACAATGGTAATCAGAGAATACAGCAAGGTTGAACTGGTATTTAGCTCTAGTGAGAGCGAAGCAGTCAAGATTGCACTTGTGAATCTGCGGCGCGATTTAATTCGTACACTTGACTGTAGCGTGACAGCAGGAGGCATTATTCGTATCCTTGTCGGAACAGTGGGCAATCTGCCAGAGTTAGATGAAAAGGCAGATATTTCAAAACTTCGGGCAGAGGATGGCACGTACCGTAAGGAAGCATTTTTGATTCAGGAAAAGGACGGAGAGCTTTTAATTGCAGGAACAGACCGCCGCGGTACAATTTATGGCATTTATGATTTCTGTGAATGGCTTGGTGTATCACCATGGTATTTCTTTGCCGATGTGCCGGTGCACCGTAGAAGTGAAGCTGTAATTGAAAATGGTTATTGCAAGGTGGATTATCCGTCTGTTGAGTACAGAGGAATTTTTATCAACGACGAGGAAGAGTTAGAGCACTGGGTATGGCGCTATATGGGTGAAACGACCATCGGTGTAAAGACATATGAAAAGATTTTTGAACTGCTGCTTCGCTTAAAGCTCAATTATATCTGGCCGGCAATGCATGTCAATTCCTTTAATCTAAAACAGGAAAACGGTGCGCTTGCAAACCGCATGGGCATAGTTGTCGGAACGTCTCACTGTGATATGCTGATGAGAAGCAATAATCGCGAGTGGAAGCCGTGGCTTGCAAAGAAGGGCTATACCGATGTGGAATATGATTTTTCTATTCCAGGCAGAAACCGTGAAATCTTAAAGGAGTACTGGCGCGAGAGCGTAGAGCAAAACCGTGATTTTGAAGTAAGCTATACAGTTGGTATGAGAGGAATCCACGACTCAGGTTTTGAGACAAAATCACTTGAAGGTCTGACAGGAGAGAAACTACTAAAAGCTAAAATTGAGCTGCTTGAATCTGTTATGGCAGCACAACAGGAGATTCTTTCTGAAACATTAGACACCGAGCCTATGAAGACCTTTGTGCCGTACAAAGAAGTGCTTGAGCTTTATGATAATGGCTTAAAGGTGCCGGAAGATCTGACACTGATCTGGACAAATGACAATTATGGTTATGTGCGCCGCTATCCAGGCGAGGAGGAAAAGGCAAGAAAGAGCGGAAATGGTATTTATTATCATAATTCCTACTGGGCACCGCCGGGAGCTTCCTATCTGTTTATCTGCTCAATTCCAATGTCTCACACTAGAAATGAGCTGTTAAAGGCATACAAAGAAGGCATTCAGAAGGTATGGGTTACAAATTTCGGCGCAATTAAGCCACTAGAGCAGCAGCTTTCCTTCTACGCAAAGCTTGCATGGGAGGCAGATGGAGATGATAATCGCGATCTTGAAACCTTTGACGAAACTATTTTTTTGACAAGATGGTTAGACAGCATGTTTACAGGACAGCCAGGAAAAGCAGCAGCAGCGCTCCTATTAGAATTTGATCAGCTCACAAATGCAAGAAAGATTGAGCATATGGATGATGACTGCTTTTCACAGACAGCATTTGGAGATGAGGCAGCAGCACGCATGCATCGTTATGAATATATTTGCAGTGAGCTGGAGAAGATTTATGAGAACTTGCCAGAGCAGGAGAAGGATGCCTTTTTCCAGATGATATTGATGAAGGTGCAGGCAGCTTATTTTACAAATGGCATGTATTATTATGCAGATCGCAGCCGTCTTTGCATAAGACAGGGCAAAAACAGTGATGCAAAGCGTTATACCGATAAGAGCCATGCATTTGATCTGGCGCGCAGAAAGCTTCTCTACTACTACAATCACGTTATGAGTAATGGAAAGTGGAATGGCATATTAACACCAGAGGATTTCCCACCGCCGCGCACAGCTATATATCCATCATGCCGTGTGCCATTACATGCAGCAGCAGATAAGTTGATTGTCACCTGCTGGAATAACCAAAGTGAGCTCACCTTCACAGACAGCACACACGGTAACGCGAAATGGATTGAACTTGCAAATGCAGGAGACGGCGCACTGTCATATAAGATTGAAAAGCCAGATTGGCTTGAGATTGTCGGTGCACTTCCAACAGAAGGAACACTTACAAAAGAAACTCGCTTCGTTTTTAGCGTAATACCACAGACTAAATCCTCAGAAGCACTTCACTCTGAAAATGCATCTAATGATGCAAAGTCATCACTTGTTCGCCACGGTGAAATCGTAGTATTTAGCGGTACACAAAAGGTTTGTACAATTCCAGTAACCGATAAGACCGATGATGTAAAGGCTCGTATACAAAAGGATGCAGAAGATGCAAAACTGACTAAGGCAGTAGCTTTGCATGTTGCGATTGAAGACAGCGGCAGATGTGTTATTGAGGCAGAAAATGGTACAGCAGTATCAAGCTTGGATGCAGCCGGCTGGAAGCTAATTTCTAATCTAGGCCGTTCACAGGGAAGTCTTTTGGAGGCAGAGATACCTGGTGCACAGTGGTCCTGCCCGTTCTATCTGACACAAGGTGGTGATTTTGTATTAGAGCTTCATCGTTTCCCAACGCTTTGCTCTGTGGGACGTATTCGTATTGGCATATCTGTAGACAATGGTGAAATGAATGTGTTTGAGTCGCAGTCAACAGATGAGCACCGTGCGAATTGGAAACATAACATACTAAACAATGTGGATAAGCTGACAGGCTGTTTTACTGGACTGGCAGCAGGACTTCACAGTCTCACCTTCACAGCAATTGATCCATATGTTTCATTCACACGCGCCGTTTTATACGATGAAAAGAGCGAGGCAGGAAAACAGCTGTCTTGTCAGCTTACAAGTCCGGCAAAACTTGTGGATGGAGCTTATAAAAGAAGCAATCTTGGAATTGTCCTGTCAAATCCAGAATGCGAAACGCTTCCTAAAAATATTGATTTTGATGTATATTGTGAGCACTGGTACGGCAATGTAACACCAGAGCCGCGCCCTGTTTTATATCTTCCGCTTGCAGCAGGAAAAGATTCGCTAGAAGAAGATGATATAATAATTCGTCCAGAAGAAAACAGCGATACGATTACGCCGCAGCAGATCTTAGCAAAAGCAGCAAGCACAGTTACAGAGGCAAATGGCATTATCGAAATTGACGCAGCATCTGCAATGGCACAAACTGCATTTGCATTTACAAATGACAGCGCAGACGGCACTTCTTGGAATTATTGTGACAGTCCGGCATATAACGAAAGTGGTTTTGCTATGTATATCGAAAAGGAAGGCTTATCATGGAGTGAACAAGAAGCGCCAAGCCTTCACTATATAGTTAAGGCACAGGGCGGACATTATCGTATATGGGTACATACATGGCAGTGGGGAGATGACTGTTCACACTATACTGTAGGAGTAGATGGCGTCATTGTACCAGAAAAAGAACTGTATGGCGGACGCCCGCTATGGAAATATGCATCAGAGCATGTATGGAAGTGGGCACCAGTCTGGGAGTGCGAGCTAGAGAAAGGTCAGCACGAAATAAGTGTGCACAGCCTAAATTCACGCCTTCGCATTGATCAGATACGGTTAGAGAAAGTGTAATATTTTAAGGTACATATGCAAAGCTTCGCAAAAGCACCGTAAGGAAGAAATAAAAGACCTGCCTGCCCATCACTGAGCAAGCAGGTCTGCTAATGTAATACTGTCAAGATAGTCATTTACGATTTCACCTAGTTTCATCCACATACCAATTGTGCGGCATTCAGATGCCTTAGGGCAGGAGGTTGAGCCAGATTCAATACAGCCGACAGGTTCAAGACTTGTTTCTGTAAGGCGCAGGATTCTTCCGATTGTGTATTCACTGGGAGACATAGTCAGACGATAACCGCCGCCCTTGCCGCGCATGCCCTCAAGAAGGTGTTCTTGGACAAGAATTTTTAAAATGCTTTCCAGATATTTTTCAGAAATTCCCTGTCTGGCAGCAATTGATTTTAATGGAATATATGGTTCATTTGGATGCTCTGCGATATCAATCATAACACGCAGGGCATAACGTCCTCTGGTAGATACAATCATAAGTCACCTCAAAAATTGGATTCGCTGTGTCACAGCAGATAAACCTATTATACTACAAGGTAAAAAGGAAATCAAATAAAATGTATCTCTTTTAGAACAGAAAAGTGAGAAAAACCTCTGTACAAATAAGAAAAAATCTTCTACAATGAAATTGTGGCAGCGAGCATAGAGCCGCTGACCAGAGTCTGCGGCGCCGCCGTGGTAGACTTTTGTATAAGCGGCGCAGAGAGGAAATTGAAAAATGAAAAAGACAGGTAAGACAGCAGCATTAGCATTGACCATGAGTATGGCAGTGACAGCAATGCCGTTTGGCGTATCGGCAGAGGAGACAGATAAGACAGTTGTGCGCATTAATATGGAGTCTGAGCCAGATAACTTGGATCCATGGCTTTCAGCAGCAAGCGACACAGAGGCCGTATTTCACAATGTATTTGAGGGACTTGTACTGTTTGATGAGACAGGAGCATTGATTCCGGGATTAGCCGAGAGCTGGGATATTTCCGATGACGGATTGACCTATACCTTTCATTTAAGAGACGACGTAACCTTCCACAATGGAAAGGCATTTTCGGCTGAGGACGTCGTATATACCTATGAATCTCTTTCCGGTTTAGGCGGAGAGGAGGCTCTTTCTTCTAAATTTAAAAATCTGACTTCAGTAGAAGCCGTTGATGATTACACAGTTACAATGACACTTGCTGAGGCTGATGCTGCATTTTTACAGTATACAAGAGTAGCAGTACTTCCAAAAGGATATGAGGATCAGTCAAGTGCTCCGGTAGGAACCGGCCCATTTGTGTTTGAAAAATATGTTCCTGGACAGATGGTTGTTCTGGAGAAAAATGAAGATTATTATGATGAATCCAGAATGCCAAAGATCGATGAGGCACAGATTTATATCATGGGTGATGACAGTGCCGTTTTAACAGCGCTGCAGTCAGGACAGCTTGACGCAGGAATTGTTTATGCAGACAGCGCTGATTATTTAACAGGTGACTTTACTGTAAACAGCTCTCCGCAGAACATGGTTCAGCTATTTGCGTTAAATAACTCAGCCACGCCATTTGATGATGTACGTGTACGTCAGGCATTTGAGTATGCAGTTAATAAGGAGCAGATTATTGACGGTGTATTTGCAGGATATGCTACAGAGCTTTATAGTAACTTCAGCCCGGTAATGTCTTATTTTTATAATGATGAGCTTGAAGATGTCTACACATATGATGTAGATAAGGCAAAGGAATTGATGGCAGAGGCAGGATATGAGGATGGCTTTGATATTACAATCACAGTTCCGTCTAATTATCAGAAGCATATTGATACTGCTCAGGTAATCGCACAGCAGTTAAAGCAGATCAATGTCAACGCAACTATTGAACCAGTTGAGTGGGGTCAGTGGTTAGAGCAGGTATACACAAATGCAGATTATCAGACAACAGTTGTTGGTTTGACAGGAAAGCTTGATCCAAACGATATTTTAGGTCGTTATGTAAGCGATTATGCAAAGAATTTCATGAAATATAATAATCCGGATTACGATAAACTGATCGAAGAAGCAAAGACAGCTTCTGATGAGGAGCGCGTTGAGTTATTTAAGGAGTGTCAGAAGATGCTGACAGATGACGCTGCTGCTGTATGGATCTGTGATCCGAATGCCATTGCTGTTACAAGAAGCGATTTAAAGGGCTACACTTTCTACCCGGTAAGCTTCATTGATTTAAGCAAGCTTTACTACGAGGAATAAATCTATATAAGAAAGGCAGCCCGGCGAAAGTTTTTTCGGCGGGCTGTTTTGGAGTCAGACGTATGAATTATTATATACAAAAAGTAGCGGGCCTTTTGGTAACGCTGCTGCTAGTGTCTTTTATTACATTTAGTGTTTTTCAGATTTTGCCGGGAAATCCTGCCTATATCATTCTTGGAGTAGATGCAGATCCAATGCAGATTGAGGCGCTGAATAAGAGCATGGGATTAGATAAGCCTGCACTTGTGCGTTATATAGATTGGATTGCAGGACTGTTTCGGGGCGATCTTGGAATTTCATATCGTTATCAGCAGCCGGTTGCACAGCTTATATCAGATGCGCTTGAAGTAACTGGAAGTCTTGCGATAATAACACTTATTCTGACATTGATAATTGGTGTTTTGGCTGGTGTGTGGCTGGCAGACCACTCAGATAAGTGGTATAGTCTTCCGCTTTCCATGCTCTCACAGGTCAGCATTTCCATCCCGTCTTTCTGTATGGCAATCTTTTTAATTAGCATTTTTACAGTTGGTTTAAAATGGCTTCCATCTATTGGTTTTGTATCATTTTCAGAAAGTCCGTCAGGATGGCTTAAAAGCCTTATATTGCCGTCATGCTCATTAGCGCTTGGTACAAGTGCAATAGTGATTCGTTATGTTAAGGTGTCAGTTAACGGACAAAGAAAGCAAGATTATGTGCGTACTGCATACAGTAAAGGTTTAGGAAAAAATAAGGTGATGTACCGTCATGTGCTTAGAAATTCCCTGATTCCGGTAATTACAATTTTTGGTATGACAGCAGCAGATATCTTAGGCGGAAGCATCATCGTCGAAAATGTTTTTTCCATGCCGGGAATCGGAAGGCTGATATCTGTCTCAATTTCAAGCAGAGATTTGCCGCTGTTGCAGGGACTGACCTTCTACTTAGCGCTCATTGTTGTGGTGTGCAATTTCGCCGTCGATCTGATCTATTCACTGGTAGATCCGAGAATTCGTCTGAAGTAAAGTAGATTGTTCACGGGCTAGTAACCTAGGCTAAGCCATCGTTCGAAGCCCAGTGATAACTTAGGCAGCCCGTGAACTCATTTATTTAGATTATAAAAAGGAAAACAATCCATGAAACGATATTTAAAAAATAAAAGCTTTCTTACAGGAGCAATTCTGGCGTTTATTATGCTTGGGATGCTTGTTGTCAGCTTATTTTGGCTGCCATATGATCCAGAAGAAATGTATCTTGCACCAAAGCTGTCGCTTCCTAGCATATCACATCTTATGGGAACAGATCAGTTTGGTCGAGATGTGATGAGCCGCATAATGAAGGGTATACAGGTATCATTTGGTATTGGTGTTGTCGTTGTAGCAGCAGGCGGACTAGTGGGAACGCTTCTTGGTGCCTGCTCTGGATATTTTGGCGGTTATGTCGATGAAGTGATTATGAAAATCGTGGATGCACAGATGGCATTTCCTGGGATTTTGCTCGCGTTAATGCTGATGTGTATATTTGGACGCGGTTTAAGCAATACGATTCTGGCATTGTCAATCATGTCCATTCCGCGTTTTGTACGTATGGCGCGAAGCGGATTTTTAAAGCTTCGTGAAGCAGATTTTGTAAAAGCAGAGCGTGTCAGGGGAGCATCTGCACCGCGAATCATGTTTTTGCATATTTTGCCAAATCTATTCTCAGAGCTGACGGCAACTGCATCACTAACATTTGCGTCAGCTGTCATGTCAGAGGCAGGTTTAAGCTACTTAGGACTTGGTGTAGCACCGCCAAAGCCAAGTCTTGGACTGATGCTTTCAGATGCCCAGCAGACGCTTCTTATGGCACCATGGAACATTGCCATGCCAGCGATTGTGATTACATTGCTTGTCATGAGCTTTAATTTGATTGGAGACGGAATCCAGGAGGTGACTGAGCAATGATTGAATTTAGGGCAGAACATTTTTCATTGGATTTTGAAAATGAAAAAAAGTGGTATCAGGCGGTGACAGATTTTAATATGCACATTGATGCAGGAGAGATGGTTGCACTGATAGGAGAGTCAGGCTGCGGAAAATCCATCACGGCGCTTTCTATGATGGGCCTTCAGCCGCCAAATACACGCATTATGGGGCACATGTATTTAAATGGCGAAAATGGGCAAGAGGATTTAAATGAACTGACAAAAAAAGAGTGGACGTCAATTAGAGGAAAGCGTATTTCCATGATTTTTCAGGAGCCTATGACAGCTCTTAACCCACTTGTTAAGGTAGGGAAACAGGTGCGTGAATGTCTTTTAACTCACCAAAAGGGCATAAGTAAAAAAGAGGCAAAGAGCCTTGTTTTAGAACAGCTAAAAAGCGTTGGTCTTCCAGATGTGGAAGATCTGTATGAATGCTATCCTCACCAGTTATCAGGTGGACAGCGCCAGCGAGTTATGATTGCAATGGCATTTATAAATAATCCAGCTCTTTTGATTGCCGATGAGCCAACAACTGCGCTTGATGTCACAATTCAGACGCAGATTATGGATTTGATGCGCCAGATGAATAAAAAAACTAATACAGCTATTCTTTTAATTTCTCATGATCTTGGCGTTGTAAGCCGTCTGTGCAGCCGTGTTTACATTATGTATGCGGGACGTATTGTGGAGAGTGGTCCGGTAGATGAAATTTTAACTAATCCGCTTCATCCATACACAAAAGGCCTTGTAGAGGCGATTCCTGATATTACAAAGCGCGGAAAGCCATTAAAGGCTATACCGGGCAGTGTGCCTGGACTATATGCAAGAAATAATACAGGCTGCGGCTTTGCAGAAAGATGCGAGTACTGTACAAATAAGTGCCAAAAAGAAGTGCCACCGCTAGTGCAGGAAGATGGACGCACTGTAGCATGCTGGAATAAAAATTTTGACTCAGGAAGGGGCAATACTCATGACTGAACAAATAAAACAAAGACAGCCATTGATTGAGTTAAAAGATGTGACGAAAACATATCATGACGGCAAGAGAAAAGACGTTTTTGCCGTATCAAATTTTAATCTGACGCTTTACGAGGGGGAGACACTTGGCCTTGTCGGAGAGTCTGGCTGTGGAAAATCAACTATCGGAAATATGCTTGTTCATCTTTTTACACCAGACGAAGGTTCAATTTTATTTCGTGGACAAGACATTGCTTCAATGAATGAGAGGGAGTTTCATCCGCTTCGAAAAGAGATTCAGATGGTCTTTCAGGATCCATATTCTTCGCTTAATCCGAGAAAGAAAATTGGCTGGCTGTTAGAAGAACCGCTTAAGATTCATAGAAAGGATATGAAAAAAGAAGAGCGAAAGGCAAAGGTAGAGGAAATATTAAAAGAAGTTGGGCTTGATGCAGAGTATGCAAACCGATATCCCAAAGAACTTTCCGGCGGACAGCGCCAGCGTGTCAGCATTGCGCTAGCCTTTTTAATGAAGCCTTCCTTTATCGTGGCAGATGAGCCTGTCTCTGCACTTGATGTTTCGGTGCAGGCACAGATCTTAAATTTAATGCGTGAGCTGCAGGAAAAATATAAGCTGACATCCCTTTTCATTTCACATGATCTTGGTGTCGTTTCATATTTGTCCGACCGTATAGGTGTTATGTATTTGGGTCATCTTGTTGAGCTTGGTACGGCAAAGGAGATTTTAGAACATCCAGCACACCCATACACAAAAGCATTATTTCATGCAAATGAGAAGGTGTTAATGGGCGAGATTCCTAGCCCATCAGATCCGCCATCGGGATGTCCATTTCACACCAGATGTGAGTACTGCACCGAGCGATGCAAAACAGAAATGCCGCAGATGCAAACACTTTCGGGTGACGGATACGGTGTTCACATTGCGGCATGTCATAGGATACCAGTGTAACTGCATAGCAATCCGTTGGTATCATTAAAATTACCCTTTCGAGCGAATTGCCTTTTGCTTCCACTTTCCTGATGCATAGCGAAGCAGGCATACGATAGATACTACAAGCCAGGTAAGTCCAGTTGTAATCCAAATGCCCCAATAGCCGATCTTTGGAATCTTTGTTAGGATATTGGAGAAAAGCAGACGGCAGATCACTTCGGTCAGTCCATTAATTACGGAAAATCCAGCATCGCCGCATCCGTTTAAAATACCTCTTGGAATATAGATCATTCCAAGGAAGAAATAACATACACTTGTAATGCGAAGCGCGGATGCGCCAAGTTCAATAACGTCGGTTTCTTTGACAAAGAGACCGGCGATATTTTTTCCAAAAATAAACATGATAGGAATCATAATGGCACTAAAGATTCCAGCAATATAGATGGACTTTTTAAAGCCGAGCTTCACACGGTCTGTTTTGCCGGCACCCATATTTTGACCAGCGTATGTCGTGAGTGCCGCGCAAAGAGAGTTGTACGGCTGGTTGATCAGCTGCTCAATACGGTTTGTGATCGTAAAAGCAGACACAACAGTGGAACCAAAGCTGTTGACAACATACTGCAGCGCAATACATGAGAGTGCTATCATGCTGCCCTGAAGTGCAATCGGAACACCAAGTCGATATGATGTGCCGATAATTGAAAAATTAGGCTTTAGCTGCTCCTTTGTCATGCGAAAATATGGAACCTTTTTAAATGCATAGATTAGGCTTACGACAGCAGACAGTGTCTGTGAAAGAATAGTCGCAAATGCCACACCAAATACTCCAAGGTGAAATACAACGACAAAGAGAAGATCTAAAAGTACGTTGCAAATGCTTGCCATGATTAGAAAGTAAAGTGGTGTTTTTGAATCGCCAAGTGCCTGCAAAATTGAAGAGACACCATTATAGAGTGTGATTGCGACAATTCCTAGGCAAGTTGTTCGCATGTAGATAATAGAGTTATCTATGATATCCTCTGGAGTCTTTAAGAGGCGAAGTGCGGCGGGAGCAATCAGATAACACACAGCGCTTACCACAATAGCAGTAAAAATTAATACATAGAATGAGTTTGCAATAGTTGCGCGAACCTGATCGAATTGTTTGGCACCGTAATTTTGTGAGACAATTATACCGATTCCAAGGGCAAGACCAGATGAAAGTGAGAAAAACAGCCAGCTTATTGAGCCACAGGCACCGACAGCACCAAGCGCATTAGAACCAACGAAATTTCCCACTACAACTGTATCAACCATGTTATATAACTGCTGAAAAATGTTGCCAATAATTAAAGGAATTGAGAAGGTCAGAATTAGTCTGACCGGGCTGCCCTTTGTCATGTCGGCAGTATTTGATGAAGGCTTCATATATATTCCCTCCCTAATGTATAGTCTGCCTTTTTTTTAACATGGTAAAAGCCCGTTGTAAATGGACTATTTTTGCTTAAATTCAGCTTAAAAGATAGATATTATTGTCTAGTTCCGTATAGATGACCTGAAAACTCTCCAAACAGTGTTTCTTCCTGTTTACGAAGGAAAATAGTAACATCTGATTTTCCAAATACAGCCTGAATATGGATAGAGCCAACAGAGGTATCAATCAGGTGAATGCGGATATAAAGCATGTTTTCGCTAAGCCACTCTGCGCTTGCTGCATAACGCATAGAAACAGGCACAGGCTCATCGGCACGGTTTCCCATATGTGTAGTCATATTAAGTGTACCTTCTTTTAAAGCACCAAATCCAAATTCAAAAGTCACTGGGGAATCCACAGTGGAATCCACTATGGATGGAAAAACATGGCACTTTAGTGATACTTTTCCAGTACATGATGGTGTCAGTGGCTCACTCATCTCAAATGAAATCTCATCCCAAATTGTTTCATTTATGATGTTTTTATCAAGTGCCTCTGCAGCGTCAGAAGCCTTTTTGATTACATATGTCCCTTCAAAACTTGACATAATTGGCCTGAAATTTGTTAAAAAACTTGTGTTTATGTCATTGACATTTTCAAATTTGTTGTTCCACGTCTCAGAAGCAGCTTTATTATGGTTAAGCGGCTGCATTGCAAGCTTACTCATAAATTGCTCAAAAGCAAGTTTTTCTTCGTCAGATGGTGTCCATGGAGATTGTCTTTTTTCTAACTCAGGGAGAATGTGACAAAAAATAGCATCGTAGATGACCTGATTGCCGCCCTGATAGCCTTGAGTGTCAGCAGTTGTCACGATTGCCGTGTTATATTCTGGCAAAAGAATAGCAAGCTGACCGCCCATTCCGTAGCAAACGATTGAGTTATGTTCACCAATCCAAAACTGTAATCCATAACCTTGGCTTTCAGATGGAACGGGACCTGTGACACATGTTGCTGTCTGAAATGAGGTCGATTCTTTAATATAATCAGCCGAAATATACTGTTTTCCATTCAACTTTCCGTTATTTAAGATCAAAAGTGCAAAGAGCATCAAATCGCGTGAGGTTGCCATAAGACCAGAACCGCCCATACTAACGCCAAAACCATCTGTAAGACAATAGGCCTCTTTTGAGAAACCGATTTCGTTTAAAACTTTGTTTCGAAGGTAGTCAAGCATTTTCATGCCGGTCAGCTTTTCTACAAGAGCGCACAGTGTATGTGAGGAAGATGTATCATAGTGAAACACAGTTCCAGGCTTATGTGTAGGAGCTACGGTAAAAAAGCTTTTAACCCAGTCTGTTTTTGAACTGAATTTATCGTAAGTAGTTGAAGCATGGCAGGAACGCATGGAGAGCATGTCGCGGATTGTGGTGGCAAGAAGCCATGGATGTGCCTCGGAAGTGTTCGGAACGTATTCTGGGAAAAATTTTACAATAGAATCATCAAGAGACAGGCGGCCTTCCTCCTGTAAAAATCCAATTGCGATGTTTACGAAGCTTTTTGTGACAGAAAACATCCGATGAAGGTCATTTTTCTTTACTGGTGCATAGTAGCCCTCTGCAACAAGACAGTTATCTTTGCAGAATAGAAAGCTGTGCATGGAAATTCCTCGTGTATCGATTTCACGTAAAGCGTCCATGATGCAGGAAGCAGATATGCCTGTTGCTTCAGGAAATGTGGTGCTTGTAATTGTATTCATAAATAACAAAAATCCTCCTTCTTTTTGTTCAGTATAACGAATTAATTATGAAGTGTCAAT
>OIXA01004664.1_pt1 | contig 12926 bp, 12 predicted proteins | sample 1587721 | NCBI WGS metagenome assembly OIXA01 (sample SAMEA3888900, study PRJEB22519) | human gut metagenome | biome: human gut; feature: human-associated habitat; material: faeces | place: Denmark | collected 2013 | reverse complement strand
TGCATGATACCTAAGAAATTAACCATCTGATCACACAAAGTATCTAAGTGTTTCGCAGGCCCACGTGTAATCTTGCCTTCCACCCCGCCAACACCTTCTAATAACAATTGCTTTAATGACCATCCAGCACAATAGCCGCTCAACATACTCAAATCATGAATATGAATATCTCCATTGCGATGTGCATTCGCAATTTCTTCGTCATATGCTTCGGACAGCCAGTAATTGGCAGTGATTGCGCCAGAGTTTGATAAAATCAAACCACCAATGGAATATGTTACGGTACTGTTTTCCTTCACTCTCCAATCCAAAGCATTCAAATAACTATTTACCAGTGATTTATAGTCTAAAGTTGTTGCGGAAATATTTCTCACATTTTCTCTTTGCTTGCGATATAAGATATATGCTTTCGATACATCCGCATATCCCGCCTCACTCAATACCTTTTCAACACTGTCTTGAATATCTTCAACATCGATCATTTCATCTTTGATCTTTGCTTCAAAATCCCGCTGACGCGCCAGAGCGTCCTCAGGCACCAGTACGTTTTCCCGCTTCAAATGGTAACTCCTCCAAAATTATCTGATAAAATGCGTGGCGATCCGCGTTTCCTTTTCCGGCAGGCCGAACCGTTCTTTTCCCAGGGCGATGCTCCGCATCAGGAAGGTCATGTTCCGCGCCAGCGTCCGCATGGTCTGCAAGCCCTCGGCGTCCATCGCCGCCTCGCCCGCAGCCCTGCCGTGGACGCTGTTCCAATACTGGCTCGAGGCGATGGGCATACCGGAAATGGTGAAGTATTTGTTCAGCTCGTCAAAGGTCGCCGAGCAGCCGCCGCGCCGCGCGCACACCACGCTCGCGCCGACCTTCATGGTCTTGTCAAAGGGCGTGGAGTAAAACAGGCGGTCCAGGCAGGCGATGAGCGTCGCGTTGGCCGAGGCGTAATAGACCGGGCTGGCGACGACCAGCCCGTCCGCCGCCTCAAGCTTCGGGGCCAGCTCGTTGACGGCATCGTCGAACACGCACCGTCCCAGCTTCGCGCACGCGCCGCAGGCCGTGCAGCCGCGGATCGCCTGATTCCCGAGCAGCACCGTCTCCGTCTGCACGCCATTCTGGGCAAAGACCTTTTCCATCTCGCGCAGCGCGAGCGCGGTATTGCCGTTGGCCCGCGGGCTGCCGTTGAGCAGCAGAACCCGAATTTCGTTCATGTTCTCTTCCTCCTCGTTTGTGTCGGTTCTTTTTCGGTCGGCAAAAGCTGCCTACCATTCCTTTTCAAGCTTTTCCCGCAGCGCCTCGCGCGCCTCGTCGAAGCCCTCGCGCAGCTCGCGGCGGAGCCGTCCCGTCTCGCCGCGCATCTCGGCGACGCGGCTCATGGCCTCCATCAGGTCGCCCTGCGTGTTGAAGAACTCGTCGCTGAAGCGCTCGTGCTTCGGGTATTTCCCGCTGCGGTAGCGGTCGAGCACGACCGCGTAGCGCTCATTGGCCCGCGCGACCGCATCCTCCCACGAAAGATACAGCTCGCGCATGGCGTTCTCGCCCACGCGGCGCATCGCCTCACGATCCGCACAGAGCGCGGTCAGCTTCGCGCACAGGCTCACGGCGTTCTCCTCGATCAGGAAGCCGTTCCGCCCGTCGGTCACGCCCTCGGCGGCGCAGCTTCCCGCAATGAGCACGCTGGGGCAGCCGCTCGCCGCCGCCTCGCGCACGACAAGACCGTTCGTGTCAAAGGTCGAGGGGAACAGAAACAGGTCCGCGCGGCTATACCACGCGCGCAGCGTCTCGCGGTCGGCAATGGAGCCGGTGAAGAAGCAGCGGTCCGAGAGCCGCAGCGTCTCCACCTCCGCGCGGACCTCCTTCTCGTCGCCGCCCGCGCCGATGAACACCATGCGGAAGTCCTGTCCTTGCTCCCGCAGCGCGCGGAGCGCGTCGAGAATGATATGCAGGCCCTTATACCACATCAGCCGCCCGACGAAGAGGAACAGCGGCACGCCGTCCGGCAGGTCATAGCCCGCTGTCGCAGCGGCGACCGCCGCGGCGCTCACGCGCCCGCGCGGCACGTCCACGCCATTCTCCATCACAGTGTACGCGCCCTCGTAGCCGAGCGAGCGCAGATTCTCGCCCGCGCCGCGGCTCACCACCCACACCTCGTCGCAGGCGTTCACGTTCTGCACAAGGGCACGAATGGCGCTCTCCTGCAAAAGCCTGCTCTTCACCGCCTTGGCAATGTCGATGTCGTACTTCGTGTGGTAGGTCAGCACCAGCGGCGCGTCCACCACCTCGCGCAGCGAGCGCGCGAGGATCGCCGAGGCGATGGGGCAATGCGTGTGCAGCAGCTCGACCTTCTCCTCGCGCACGCGCAGCGCCGTCTCCGGCGAAAACGGATAGCCCGCGACGTAGCCGACGAGCCGGCGCGTGTCGATGCTCGGGTAGCGCACCACCGGAAACGGAAAGCCGCTGTCGTCCGCGCCCGGCACGGCGGGCGTGACCACCACGGCGTGACCGTGATGCTTTTCAATGTTTTCCGCGTAGTTCACCACGGCGTTCGCCACGCCGTCGATGATGGGCGGAAAGGAATCGTTCAAAAGGCAGATCGTGTGTTTGTCCACGGGCACACCTCCGATAAAATTTCTGCCGTTAGTATATCATTTTTCCCGCCGGAATGGTATACTGTCTGTGAATTTTCAAGAGAGGAGCCGATCGCCATGCGCACCCTGCAATGCACCGTCCCCGCCGCCTTCGACGGCCGTCCGCTCAAGCACCTGCTGCGCGGCGAGCTTGGCATCTCCTCCACGCTGCTCAAAACGCTCAAATGGCGTGAGGGCGCGATCCTGCTCAACGGCGCAGGCGTCCATGTGAACGCCGTCGTCCGCACCGGCGATACCGTGACCGTCGTTCTCTCCGAGCGCGCGCCGCGCGAAACGGACGTCGCGCCGCTCGACATTCCCCTTGTCATCGTCTACGAGGACGAGGATCTGCTGGTGCTCAACAAGCCCGCCGGACTCGCCATGCACCCGATGTCCACCGACCTCGCCGCGCCGAACCTTGCCGGAGCGCTGGTCGCCTACCTCGGCGAGGGCACGGTGCCGCACTTCGTCAGCCGCTTGGACAAGGGCACCTCGGGCCTGCTCATCGCGGCGAAGTCCGGCTACGTTCACGAGCTGCTGCGCCGCGCGCTGCATTCTGAGGAGCTGCGGCGCGAATACCGTGCCCTCGCCCTCGGCCGCGTCACGCCGCCGCGCGGCGTCATCGACGCTCCCATCGCCCGCGCCGAGGGCTCGCTCGTCAAACGCTGCGTCGCGCCCGACGGTCTCCCCTCCCGCACGGAGTATGAGGTGCTCTCCTATCACGGCGAGCTGACGCTCCTGCGTCTCGCGCCCCGGACCGGACGCACGCACCAGCTCCGCGTCCACATGGCATCCCTCGGTCATCCGCTTGCGGGCGACTGGCTCTACGGCACAGAGGATCGGGCGCTCATCGCCCGCCCCGCGCTGCACTCGTATGCGCTGTGGTTCACCCACCCGCTCACACACGCGGTCCTGCACTTCACTGCGCCGCTGCCGGAGGATATGGAACGGCTGATAAAATAAGACGGCTCGCCGAACCGTCTTATTTTCATTCTTCTCTTTTTTCCATAGTCAACGCCCGCGCCGTTCTGACGCTGTAGCTGCCCTCGATGAGCACCAGCAGCACCCAGCCGCTCGCGACTGCCACGCAGATGCCGTACATTCCCCACACCGGGATCAGGAAATACGACAGCACCACGCGCAGCACCACCTGCAAGAGCGATGCCACCATCGTCAGCCGCAGCCGCCCGAGTCCGCGGAAGAAGCCCTGAATGACCTCGCCCATGTAGGCAAAGAGGTACAGGTATGCCATCGTGCCCGTGTAGCGCGCGCCCGCGGCAATGACCTCGCCGTTGTCCGAGAAAAGGCCGACGATCTGCGACGGGAACAAAAAGCACACCGTGCCAAGCACGGCGATCAGCGCGGCCTCCACGCACACGCTGACGCGGTAGAAGCGCCGCACGCGCACCCTGTCGCCGTGGCCGAGGTTCTGCGACAGACAGACGACCATCGCCGCGCTGACGCCCTGTGAGAAGCAGAACAAAAACTGCTCAATGCGCAGCGACATATTGTAGCCCGTCACCGTGTTCGTGCCGAGCGGCGTCAGCATACCCTGCACCAGCAGGCGTCCGATGCACACCACCGCCTGCTGCAGCGCCGCCGCCCAGGCGTAGGAGAGCACCATACCGCCCATCCGCCGTTCAAAGCGCAGCTCGCTGCGCTTGAGCGTCAGCGGCGGGCAGCGCCGCTCGGCGTACAGAATGCACCACGCCGCCGAAAACGCCTGGCACAGCACCGTAGAGCACGCCACGCCGCGGATGCCCCAGGCAAGCACGCCGACAAACAGCACGTCGAGCAGCGCGTGGAGCGTGGACGAGACGAGCAGAATGACGAACGGTGTGCGCGAGTTGCCGCACGAGCGCAGCATGGAGGCGTAGTAGTTGTAGAGGAAGCAGCAGATCAATCCCGCGAACACCAGCTGCAGATAGACCGCCGCCTCGCGGCAGACGGCCTCCTCCGTGCCCTGCGCGCGCAGGAGCGGCACCGAGCAGACGATGCCGACCGCGGCAATGACCAGCGTCAGCGCCGCGCCGCCGAGCAGCGCGGTCGCGTTCATGCAGCGCAGCCGCATCCAGTCCTCCGCGCCGCACATCTGCGCGCACAGCACGCCAATGCCAATGGTCCCGCCGATAACCAAGGCGTTCGCCACGTCCACAATGGGCGCGGCGACGCTGATGCCGGCAAGCGGCAGATCGCCGAGGAACTTGCCCACCACGATGGCATCCACAATGCTGTAAAGCTGCTGGAAGATGTTGCCCAGAATGATGGGCAGCGCAAAATAGAAAAGGGTCGGCAGCGGCGCGCCGGTCAGCAGCGCGTCGCTTTTGCGTGCCGCGCGATACATCTGCGCAGCCGATCTGTGCGGCATGACGATCACACCCGCTTTCGTGTTATCTCTTATTTCTCTTTATAGTAAAGCCGGCAATGGCAGTAGCCCTCGAACTCCGGGTCGGCGATCTGCTCGCGGAACTCGCGGCACATGCACACGTTATCCTCGATCTTCTGCAGCCGGCAGGGGCAGTAAAGTCCCTTCTTCAGCAGCGCCTCGCGCAGACGCGCGACGACCTCCGCATCCTCGTTGTAGCGAATCTTCATCGTCTTCCCTCACTTGCAGCCATCAAGCATGGCCTTGATCTCTTCCTTGCTGCGCAGACCGACCGAGCCGGTGAGCGTGTGGCGGTCCTGCACGACGGCGAGCGTCGGGATGGACTCGATGCCGAACATCTGCGCCAGCTCGCCCTGCTCGTCAACGTTGACGCGGCAGAACTTGACCTGCGGCTCCTCGCGGTTGAGCTCCTCAAAGGCGGGCGCGAGCATCCGGCAGGGCTGGCACCATTCCGCCCAGAAGTCGATGAGGATGAGGCCCGGATCGTCGAGCACCTCGGTCTGGAAATTCTCGCTCGTGAGCGTCACAATGTCGGTAAAGGTGCGCGTTTCGACGTAGGGCTCGCGCTCGGCTCCGCCGCCGCAGCCGGAGCAGCCGGCGCACCCGCCGGAGGCGCAGCCTCCTCCGCAGCCGCCGCAGCCGCCCTCTGCGGCAAAATCGCCGTCGGCGGCCTCCAGGTTTCCCTGCAAAAAGCGCTCGAGCACATCGTCCGCCGCGCCGGTGATACCGGAAAAGACGAGCATGTGCTCGCCCTCAACGGCCTGCCGCGCGTGCTCACCGATGCTGCCGCAGAGCACGACGTCCACGCCATGCTCCTTGAGCACGCGGGCGACCGCCGCGTGGCTCAGATCCTCGGGCGCGATGACCTCGCTCGTGACCGGATCGAGATCCGAAACGTTGTAAATGATAAACTCCTTGGCACGGCCGAAATGCTCCAGCAAAACGCCGTCCTGATACGGCATTGCGATCTTCATAACAGTAACTCCTTTGCCTTTTTGATTTTGAGGATAGCTTATCACAATTTCCACCATTCTACAACCGGAAGTTTTCTATCCTCCCTATGCAAAAAATTGCAGAGCGGCCCTTGCGTCTGCCGCGCATTTTCGCTACAATAGGCATAGAAAGCTTCATGCGTGAGCACCGCAAAAAACGCAAGCGAAAGGAAGCGTTATCCATGAACGACGAGCTGACCGCACAGGATATTCAAAAAATGCAGGCGGAGCTGGACGACCGCCGTCTCCGTCTGATGCCGGAGCTGATCGAGGAGGTCAAGCGCACCCGCGCCTTCGGCGACCTGAGCGAAAACTACGAGTACAAGGCGGCCAAGCAGGAGCAGAACCGCAACAAGAGCCGCATCCGCTACCTCGAGCGCATGATCGCCTCGGCCCGCGTGATCGAGGATCATTCCTCCGCCGACGAGGTCGGGCTGTACGACAGGGTGACGGTCCGTATGGTCGAGCTGGGGAAGGAAAAGGTCTTTCAGATCGTGACCACCGTGCGCTGCGACGCCCTCAAGGGTCTCGTGAGCAAGGAGTCTCCCGTCGGCAAGGCGATCCTCGGCAGGAAGGTCGGCGACACCGTGACCGTCCGCGTCAGCGACACGAACAGCTACCATGCCGAGATCCTTTCCATCGAAAAGCAGGCGGACGACGGCAGCGCTCCCCTCCGCGGCTTTTGAGTACGATGGACGAGTCCGTCATTCTTCATGCCGAGCGCAGCTTTCTCGTCTGCCGCAAGCCGGTCGGCGTCGAGTGCGAGCACGAGTTGCCGGCTCTGCTCGCTGAGGGGATGAAATGTAAAGCGGATTCACTTTACTGTGTTCACCGCTTAGACCGCGCCGTCGGCGGCGTGATGGTCTGGGCGCGGACGCCCAAGGCAGCCGCCGAGCTGAGCCGTCAGGTGCAGGAAAAAGCCCTGAAAAAGGCGTATTTTGCCGTTTGCTCCGGTATTCCCACGCCCGATACGGGCGAAATGCGCGATCTGCTCTTTAAGGATTCTGTAAAGCAAAAATCCTTTGCAGTAAGTTCTTTCCGCCGCGGCGTCAAGGAAGCCCTGCTCGACTATCGCGTGCTGCAAACCGCCGCACTCAACGGCTCTCCTGCCGCCCTCGTGCGCGTCACGCTGCACACGGGACGCTTTCACCAGATTCGCTGCCAGTTCGCCACGCGCGGCCATCCGCTGCTCGGCGACGGCAAATACGGCAGCCGCGAGCGCGGCTGCACGACGGCGCTGTGGAGCTGCCGCCTCGCCTTTTTCCATCCCGAGACGCACGCGCCCCTCGTCTTTGAGGCTGCGCCGCCGCGCATCTTTCCGTGGGATCGCTTTCCATGGAACTGAATCGACAACGAGAGACGGCACGCGCCGTCTCTCGTTTCTTCATGGGATGCGGATGATCTTGGTGAGCGACTCCAGCCACGTTTTGCCGTTCGCCCGCACCACCGTCAGCGGCGTCACCGCGACGGTGTTCACCGCGCGCGGCTCGCCGCCCGCACTCCCCGGCGGCAGAAAATTTCCCGCCGCGCTCAGACACCGCGGCTCGCCGTCCTCCACACCCCAGCTGAGCATGACGTGTCCCGGGAAATAGAGGATCGTCCCGACCGGCAGTGTGCAAAGCGCCGCACGCTTCTCCTCCGTGGAAAGCGCCGACACGTCCTCCGCGCCGGGCAGCAGCGCCAGCCCTGCGGCGTCGCGCGGCAGGCGGAAGCCGAAGCAGCGGTAGACATCCCCCACCAGCGCGGAGCAATCCCGCCCGCCGAGCATCCCGCCCCAGCCGTACACCTCTCCGCGCATTTTCGCCGCCTGCACGGCGACGTTCTCATGCGTATAGAGCAGGTCGCCCACGCACACATCCGCGCTGACCGGCACCATCGCCTCGCGATATTCCAGCCATCCGTCCGCGCGGCGCACAGGCAGACGAACAAGGTAGTTATCATAGCTCATGCGCCCGCGCAGCGCGCGCACCGTTCCCGGCGAAGCGGCGAGCGGCAGGCTCGTTCCCATTGGAAGCGTCGCGCCGGAGACGCGCGGCTCATAGGGATCGCAGCAGAGCGTGACGCGGCTGCCGGTCACGCGCAGGAAACCGCCCTCCTGCGCCGTCCGCCATGCTTCCAAATCCCGGCACAGCCCGATGTCTTCCGCCGGCACCCAGCCCGCATAATACGAGGTCTCGGCGCGGCAGAAGCTCCCGTCCGCGCTCTCCCCGAGCAGCGCCATCGGCTCGTTCGGCAGCACCGCGGTGAGCTGAAGCGGGTCGTCGTACCGGTCCCCCTCCCGCGTGGGGCACAGGGCATCCGTCGGTTTCGCGCGCAGACTCGTGCGCCGCACGCTGACACCCCAGCGCACGTCACGACCGCGCAGCCGCGTCAGGTCCCAGAGCCTTGCCGCCTCGCCCGGAACGCACAGAAGCGATTCATTGTACCGCGCAATCTCCTCTGCGGTCATCAAGACCGCATCCTCTTTCCGCATAAAAAGCCCCCCGTCCGGCGTTTTCTCTACTCTATGCGCCGCAGCGGGGGAGCTTTCCGATTTTTATTGAATCATTGTAGGCAGGGCCAGCACCAGCATATGCGCGGGGTAAAACGCATAGCAGGCATACTGGAACGCCTTGCTGTGGTGTCCCTGCCGCCCGCGGTAGAGCCAGATCGGCACGAGGGCAAGCAGCGCAAGCCCCTGCTCGCACAGCTCGATCTCACGTCCGAAGAGCGTGACCGGATACATCTGCCCGCCGAGCACCACCACGTTGAGCCAGTACAGCGCCGCGAGCTGCCCGAGCAGGCACCACCACTTCCGCTCGCGGAAAAAGTAAAAGGCAAACACCGTCAGCACGCCCGCGCCGTAGTAGTCCACCATGCCGAGCGTGCCGAGGGCAAAGCCCAGCACAACGACCGCCGCACAGGTCAGGACATAAAGCCAGCACTTTCCCTTCGCCCGCGCCGCCTCCATCAGGCGGATGCCGAGCAGGCCGAGGAGCAGCGTCCAGATCACGTTCTGATGTACGGGATAGAACACCGTTCCTCCGTACATCAGGTCGAACGGCACCTCGGAGAGCACGGCAAAGAGCAGCATCCGCAGCGCATAGCGCTTGAAGCTGCGCGTGTGAAAATAGCCCTCCACCGCCAGAAAGGCAAAAATCGGAAAGGCCAGCCGTCCGATGTGCGTCAGCCACATCTGCGAGGAAAGCAGCGTCGCCCATAGGTGGTCCATCAGCATAAACGTCATGGCGAGAATGTGCAGCGCCGCGGCGCTGAGATCAAAGGTCTTTTTCATCATGGTCTCCTTTTGTCCGGCGTCTGCGCGCCGTGTCTTCACATCATAGCACAGATCCTGTCGAAATGTCTATCAAAAATGAAATGACCCACTTTAAAAATGTGAATCGCTCCGCCGAACGCCTTTTACGGCAACATTTCCCAAGTATTCTGTAAAAAAGATGCTTATATTTTGTTAAGATTCCGTAAAAAGAAATGCTTTTTCCCTTCCAAGGCGGTATAATGAATTATCTTAAAATGATTGGCGGAAGCCCAGCGGCCCTTATCCGGTCAGGCTTCCGTTTTTTTATGGATACAAAAAGGATGCCTTCTGTACCATGGTCGAATCCATGAAGCAGGTCTCGGAGAATTATCTGAGCACGGAAAAGGGCTACGCAGACGACTGGGCCGCCTACATCGCCAGCTGTCACATGACCGCCGAGGAGGCGCTGGACTACATCCGCACCACCAACACGCAGGAGGACCGCGCGGCGCACCTCGTCGACATGGCGGACCTCTCCGCCCGCTCGACCTTTGTGCGCAACGGTAACCCCTGAGTACACTGCTACGAAGAGCAGCAGAAGCTCGCGACCATGGACAGCAGCGCCTTTCTGGACAAGATGGAGCAGCTTTTCAACACCGGTCCCGACGAGGTGCCGGTGCTGGGTAAATACCGTGTGGGCGAGTCACAGCGGACGGTCGTCAGCGTGGGAACGCGCGTGATGATCCGCGAGGCGGACGGCTCCGACCGCCCCTATCTGCTCCTGCGTCTCATTCCCGTGGAGTATCTGCAGAATACCTGGACCTTTCCCACCGAGTTCCCGCTCGCCGAGATCAGCATGATCGTCAACCTCTCCATCAACCAGAACCTGCGCCGCGCCGTCGATATGGCCGAGCACGCCAACCATGCAAAAACGCGGTTCCTCTCCACCATGTCGCACGATATCCGCACGCCGATGAACGCCGTCATCGGCATGACGGAGATCGCCAAGCTCCATCTGGACGACGCTGGCTATGTGAGGGACTGTCTGGACAAGGTCTCCGCGTCGAGCAGTCACCTGCCGACGCTGGTCAACGATATTCTGGATATCTCCAAGGTCGAAAGCGGCAGGATGACGCTCGACCCCTGCGCCGTTTCCCTCTCGGAGGAGGTGGAGAAGCTGAGCGGCATGGTCCGCCCGAGCGCCGCCGTGCGCGGCGTTGCCTTCACCCTGCGTATGCAGGACATCACGCAGGGCATCGTCGTTACCGACCCGCTGCGTCTGCGTCAGGTGCTGATCAACCTGCTGACAAACGCCGTCAAGTGCGACGGCTCCATCATGGCATTCTTTGAAGGCGACGTTCCCTTCTATGTCTGCAACGCCGAGTGCGTCAGCGGCATGAAAAAGCGCGAATCGAAATCGGAGACCTTTCGCACCGCGCCGTTTGAATACGAATTTCTTTACGCGCCGCTGGGGGATTCCGGCGCTTACGCCTATCTTGAGCCCTGGTACGGCTTCTCGGTCAGCAAGGACAGCGACGAGGCCGAGCTGGCCGTCGAGTTCCTGCACTTTATGTCCACAAGGCTCGACGAGATGGCGGGCATCAAGGGGCTTCCCTCCGTCGCGGCGGACAGCGCCGACGAGCGCTACGCCGGTATCCGGCATACCGATGCCGCCGAGCTCTTCTTCATCAACGACGGCCGCATCACCGAGACCGTGCGCAACGCCTTCCAGCAGGTCTGCGGCGACCTCGGCGCGGGCGTCTACGCGACCGCCGGCGAGGCGGCCCTCGCCTTTGTGCAGCAGTGCGCCGGCTGAGCTTCCGATTTTCCATATCGCGGCAGGCGTGGTCCTTTCGGGACCGCGCCTGCTTTTTGCATGAGTGCCTGTGGAACCGGAAATACTATCCTCACCAAATCAAGGAGGTATTTCCATGTCCGATATGTTTTGCTTTCAATGCCAGCAGACCGCCGGCGGCAGCGGCTGCGTCCGCACCGGCGTATGCGGCAAGCAGCCCACGACGGCACATTTACAGGATATTCTTGTCTGCCGCCTGATCCGGCTCGCGGAGGTCTGCGAACAGAAAAGCGAGCATCCGCGTGAGGTCACGCAGCTGCTCGCCGATGGGCTTTTCACCACGCTCACGAACGTCAACTTCGATGATGGGGCCATCCGCGCCTTTACCGTCCGCGTGGAGGACGCCCTGCGTTCGCACGGCGGAGACGTGCGTGAGGAGGACCCCTCATGGCTCTGGCGCGGCGAGACGGATACGGTGTCGCTGCGCTCCACGCTGCTCTTCGGGCTCAAGGGCATGGCCGCCTACGCGCACCATGCCATGCGTCTCGGCTGCGAGGACGAGACGGTGAGCGCGTGGTTCTACAAGGGGCTTTCCGCACTCGCACAGGAGCACAGCGTCGCGGAATGGCTCGCGCTCATCACCGAATTCGGCGAGGTGAATTTCATGTGCATGGCGCTGCTCGACCGCGCGAATACCTCGGCCTTCGGCGATCCCGTGCCCACGCGCGTCCACACCGATATTCAGAAAGGCCCGTTCATCGTCGTTTCCGGTCACGACCTTGAGGACCTGCATCAGCTCCTCGAGCAGACCGCCGGAAAGGGCGTCAACATCTATACGCACAGCGAAATGCTGCCCGCGCACGGCTATCCGGGTCTGAACAAATACCCCCATCTCGCCGGCAACTTTGGCACGGCGTGGCAGAATCAGCAGAAGGAGTTTGCCGATCTCCCCGCACCCATCCTTTTCACCACCAACTGCATCATGCCGCCGCGTGAGAGCTACGCTGACCGCGTCTATACCACCTCGGTCGTCGGCTACAGGAGGCTGCGTCATATTGAGGAGGACGCGCAGGGCCGCAAGGACTTTTCCCCCATCATCGAGCAGGCGCTTGCCCTCGGCGGCTATAAGACCGACCGCAGCATGAGCGGCATTAACGGCGGTCATATGCTCACTACCGGCTTTGCCCACGCGGCAGTCCTCGCGCAGGCGCCGCAGATCATCGAGGCCATCAAAAGCGGCGCCATCAAGCACATCTTTCTCGTCGGCGGCTGCGACGGTGCGCACCCCGGGCGCAACTACTACACGGAGTTCGTCAAACGCACACCGATGGACACACTTGTCCTCACGCTCGCGTGCGGCAAGTTCCGCTTTAACGACCTTGACCTCGGCGAGATCAACGGTATCCCGCGCATCCTCGATATCGGGCAATGCAACGATGCCTACAGCGCCGTCCAAATTGCACTCGCTCTCGCGGACGCCTTCGGCTGCACGGTCAACGACCTGCCGCTCACGCTTGTGCTGACCTGGTACGAGCAAAAGGCCGTGTGTATTCTGCTCACGCTGCTCGCTTTGGGCATCAAAAATATCTGTCTCGGCCCCACCATGCCGGCCTTTCTTTCAGAGACCGTCATCAAAACGTTGGTAGACGCCTATAACCTCCAACCCATCACGAATCCGCAGCAGGACCTCGACGCCATCCTGCATCGTGGATAAATTCACGGGATGAAAGCAGGGGGCGGAGCCTGTTGCATAGTGCAATTTTAGACCCATTAGACCCAGGCGGGAAATGTAGGTATTAAAAAAGTTTCTGCAAATTCATATTTTGTAACAGTCTCTCTTTTTCTCTCTTCTGGAAAAGAAAAGCGACGGTCATAGACCGTCGCTTTCGTGTTGGCG
>OIXA01004660.1_pt1 | contig 12938 bp, 10 predicted proteins | sample 1587721 | NCBI WGS metagenome assembly OIXA01 (sample SAMEA3888900, study PRJEB22519) | human gut metagenome | biome: human gut; feature: human-associated habitat; material: faeces | place: Denmark | collected 2013 | reverse complement strand
AGGTGGTAGTGTAAATCAAATATTTCGCTTTCTGTATTCTTTGGGTGTCATTCCTTGTAATTCTTTGAAGACTCTATTAAAATGTGGGACATCGTTAAATCCTACTGCAAAACAGATTTCCGATACCTGTTTTTGCGAGTGTTTTAGAAGTTCGCAAGCTGTATTCAAACGATACTGGGTAACGAATTGTGAGAATGTCATTTTTTTACATCGTTTGAAGTAGGAGCAAAATGCAGAACGATTCATTCCTACTTCGGAGGCTATTTCATTTAAAGTGATGGTATGAACATAATGGGCCATCACGTAGGCACAAATTTGTTGCATTCGCCTCACGTCACGTTCGATTTGCATGGGTTTACCTGCAAGAATGTGATCGGATGAATTGAAAATGACAGGTAGTAAACGAAACATTGCGGATAATCGCCCTAAGTCGTCCATATCGTTCATTTGTGATAGCATTTTGCGGATAACACGAGAACTTTCCAAGCCATATTTTAATGCGTTAACAGGGAATGTAAGACTTGTCAAGCGGTTTCGTAATTCAGGAAATACTTCTATGCACCTCGTTATAAGAGAGTGACTAAAAGCAACCATGAGATAATGAATACACCCGTCATTGTCTGCCGATGTTGGTGCGTATTGCCAATAGTGATGCATGGATGGTGGTATTAATACAACATCACCTGCGGAAAAAGGTTGTAGCGTATCTCCAGCTATTCGGTTGCCGTGTCCGTGTATTACGTGGTACAATTCCCATGCGTCATGTTTGTGTAATTTAGCTTCTATGTGAGTCGCTATTCGTTGGTCTATAAAAAAGAATGAATGGTCCTTTATTTCAGGTAATTCGTAAGGGGTTATCATTTCTTCCATAATGCATGTAAAATAGTATAATGCAAATATGCAACAAATATTTGTGATTATATGACAAATATTCAACAATAATGCAACGTAATTTTGCGTCCAAAATGAAGTAAGTCGAACTATTTAAATATAATGTTATGGATTTTTATCAAGTATTAGAGAAAAGAAGAACGATTCGTGATTTTTCTGATAAGGAAGTAACGGACGATGTATTGAAAAAAGTGTTATCGGCAGCCTTTAAGGCTCCAGCTAATGACCATTTGCGACAGTTTGAGTTCATTGTCGTTAGGGGGCAGGAAAACATTGCCCGACTTGTGTCACCGATAGCAGAAAACACTGAAAATATTCAGCAGAATAGGCTTGAAGCTGCTGCAGACGTGATGGACAAGGATGAACATGCCATGTTTGTTGATGCGTTGCCCAAGCAACAACGTATGCTCATGCAAAGCAATTGCCTTGTTCTACCGTTCTTCCGGCAAAAAGATTATCCTTTGTGCCATCCGGCAGACCAAAGTTCGTTGAATTATTTTGCCTCAGCTTGGGCGGCTGTGGAAAATATCCTCCTGGCGGCAACCGCAGAGGGGTTGGCGTGTGCGTTCCGTATCCCCATTGGCAATGAACCAGAATACGTGAAAAAACTCGTCAAAGCCCCTGAAGAATACGAATTCACCTGTTTTCTTGCTATTGGTTATGCTGCAAAAAATGCGCATATCTGTAAACAGAAAGAAATTCGAGTGGAGGATAGGATTCATCATGATGTTTGGTAATGAAGCCCGTTTCGGGTTTCTCATGAATGCTTTACGAAACCGCCAATCCTTTAGAATGTAAAAGAGAGTCAGCTCTTTGTGTGCTAACTCTCTTGTTCTCTGTTTTTCCTCAGCGGAGAGGGAGGGATTCGAACCCCCGGTACCTCGCAGTACAACGGTTTTCAAGACCGCCGCAATCGACCACTCTGCCACCTCTCCAATGCGGATGCAAATATAAGGACTTTATTTGACTTTCAAAGCGATTTTTGAGTTTTTTTATTCAAGGCGTATTTCAAGTAGAAGTAACCGCAGAGTCCAGCAAACAGAGAGCCTCCAATGATACCGATTTTTGCTTGGTTCAATAACATGGCTCCTTCCGTACCCATTCCCGCATAGGAAAGAGTTGCAATGAATAGGGACACGGTGAATCCGATCCCTCCTAATAAAGATACTCCGAAAAGGGAGTGCATATCCATTTTGTCGGGCATGGTTAACCAACCGCATTTTATAAAGAGGTAGGTGAACGAGAAGATGCCGATGAGTTTTCCGAGTACAAGGGAAACAAAAATCGTTACTGATACGCCTTCCAGAGAGGCGAGCGTGAATCCTTCGAAGGAGATACTAGCGTTGGCAAATGCGAAAAGGGGCATTACCACGTAATTCACAAGGGTACGTAGGTCGTCGTCCATGGCTTGTAAAGGACTAACCACTTTATCCGAGGCAGACTCGATACTTTTTAATATAGAAAGTTCAGAGTTGCTTAATATGATTTCATTTGAATTTTCCGGTAGTCTTTTTAAGCTTTCCCGGATACTATTCACGTACTTGTATATATGTAGTTTCGGACGGGCCGGAACAGTAAAGGCCACGATAACTCCCGCAATTGTGGGATGGATTCCGGCGTTGATAAACAGGCACCACACGATGATTCCGAAGGATATGAAAAAAAATTTATTGTGAATTCCCTGCCGACCGCCGATGTACAAGAGGGCAACAATAATCATTGCAGCAATTAAATACTCCACCGTCAGATGCGAACTATAGAATAGGGCGATGACGATGATTCCACCAATATCATCTACAACGGCAAAAGCAGTGAGGAAGATCTTCAAGCTTAATGGAACTTTTTTGCCTAGAAGCGAGAGAACGCCTAGGGAGAAAGCGATATCTGTTGCCATGGGAATGGCTGCACCCCGCATGACTAGACCAGGTTGACTGATCAGATAGAAGAGTAAGACTGGGACAATCATCCCTCCACAGGCAGCCACAACCGGAAGCAAAGCTTTCCGGGGGGACGAAAGTTCTCCAACGAGTAGTTCCCGTTTGATCTCTAACCCTACCGAGAAGAAGAAGATAGCCATGAGCGCATCATTAATAAAATCCAGTAAAGTCATCGGATTGCCATCGTGACGATCAAAAAGGTTGAAACTTCCGATCGTGAGCGTGATGTTTTGGGAAAATAAAATATTGTAATATTCCTGTAAAGGAGAGTTTGCGATAATCATGGCGGCGAGAGCCACAAATAAAAGAACTATTCCTCCATTTATTTTCGTTTGAATCAGTCTTCTAATGGAGAATTTAAATATTTCCTTGACCATTGTCCTGTTTGTTGATTGACTATGTTATATGCTGCAAATTTAATGAAAGTTATGCAAATTTCAAATAAAAAAGGTATTTTCTGCACGTCGGGTTAAACCTTCTTCCAATTCATGCTGGTGATATAAATATCCTGTATCTTCATAATATTTCGCTTGCTTTGGACATTTCTTGATACATGCTCCGCATTTGATACAGATGCCTGTAAGCTCTCTTACATTTTTATAGCTGATAGACCCCATGGGACATACTTTTGCACAATGCTTGCAGTTATTACAACGGTCGTTGGTAAGCGGTTTCACTTTACGGATGTCTACCGGGGTGCCTTGCCGGTCGCGAGGTGTGTAATATCCCCGGTAGGGATATGGGGTTCCGGAAACCGGAATGGGATGTGATAGCGTGTCTGTCTTGTACTTTTCACAGATTTTGCGAACGAATTCATCCACTATATCCATGTCTTTCATGTCCGGCCTGTCTTTTGCCAGTATCCGGGAGAAAGAGTGTTCACCCACGAATGCCCCTGCGGCTATCGTGTGGAGTCCGTTGTTTTCAAGAATGTCTCGTAATTCGATTAGCGCATCGTCGTAATCCCGATTCCCGAAAAGCACAACTGGAATGGCTAAAGCCCCGTTGCCTTGCATCGTGTTCAAATAGGGTAACAGTACGTTTGGAACTCGCCCGGCGTATACCGGGGTACCAAACACCACGAGATCGGAGTCCGTGAATCGCAAAGGTTGTGTTCTTGCCTTGGGTAAGGTAAAATCGTGTTCTTCGAGACTGGTTTTCAATGCTCTGGAAAGTCCTTTGGCCGTGGCGGTTATGATCTTTCGTGTTGTTCCTGTCGGGCTGAAATACACGGCCCGTATCTTGTTGATGTGTGTCATTTGTTGTATGATTTGAACCATTTGGCAAAGCGGGCGATTCCCGTTTCGAGTGATATTTGCGGGGTATACCCGTAGTCTTCCTGCAAGCGGGTGGTATCAGCCCACGTCTGGTAAACGTCTCCCGGTTGCATCCCGACAAACTCTTTACGAGCTTCTTTCCCCAAGTTCTTTTCCAGCAACTGGACGAAATCCATGAGCTGGATGGGGGTACCGTGTCCGATATTGTATATCGTGGCGGGAGTACCAGGTACGTCTTCCCGTAGGATTCCCGGTGTAGACACGATTTTCTCGATACCAGTCACGATATCTTCGATGTAGGTGAAGTCTCTGGAGAGATTCCCGTTATTGAAGATGCGGATCACCTCGTCGTGTTGAATGGCGTTGGCAAAAAGCATGGGAGCCATATCCGGGCGTCCAAAGGGACCGTATACCGTAAAAAATCGTAATCCGATAGTTTGTATACCGTAGAGATGAGCATAGGCGTTTGCCATCAACTCGTCACTTTTTTTCGTGGCGGCATAAATGCTAATCGGGTGATCTCCGGCGTCTGTCTCTTTGAAGGGGACAGATTGGTTGTTCCCGTACACGGAAGAAGATGAGGCGTATATGAATTTTTTGCAACTCGTTTTCTTGCAGGCTTCCAGTAGATTGATGAAGCCCATGACGTTACTTTGCACGTAACTTTCCGGGTGTTTTAGGCTATATCGGACCCCGGCTTGTGCGGCAAGATTCACCACGCAGTCGAAAGCATGTGTGTCGAATAATGTATGAATGGCTTCGGTGTCACACAGGTCCAACTGGCAGAACGTGTAATTCGTGTTCAGGGAAGATACGATTTCTTTGTCGGGAACGGGATGGTCTATGCCACAGGCGTGCAGGCGGTCGTGTTTCAAGGTTACATCGTAATAATGGTTGATTGAATCGATTCCATAAACAGTGTGTCCTGCATTCAGTAGTTTCTGAACAAGATAAAAACCAATAAACCCTGCTGTTCCGGTAACTAAGACGTTCATAATACCTTGCTTTTCGTTTTTTAATACAATATTTGCGGCGACAAAAATATAAAATAACTCCGTAAAGTTTGTATTCTTCCGGAGGTTTGTGCCGTGTGAAGTCCGGTATTTACGAGCCGAAAATGTCGGTTTTCAGCTCCACGGGTACGATTTGGTTTGCTAGGGAAGGAGCATAGGGTATTTCCACACGGATGTAATTGTCCGTGAATCCACCGATCGATCCGGCAATATCGCTTTCTTCAAACAGCACCGGGCGGGTTTGTCCCACGTGTGCCGTGTAAAAATCGTGTAATTTCTGTTCGGAAATATCGAGAAGTGTATTCACCCGGCGATATTTTTCCGCTTGTGGGACTATATACGGGATGTCCAGAGCTTTTGTTCCGGAACGTTCCGAATAAGGGAACACATGTAGCTGGGAAACATCTAGTCCGGCAATGAATTGTCGGGCATCTTCGAACGCCTCCGGCGTTTCTCCCCGCATGCCGGCAATCACGTCCACTCCGATAAAGGCATCGGGAATAAGTGTTTTGATTTCCTGTACTTTCTCGGCAAAAAGTTCTCGTTCGTAACGTCGCCTCATCAAGTGTAACACTTCGTTACTCCCGGATTGAAGAGGTACGTGGAAGTGTGGCATGAAACGCCGGGAGGAGGCCACGAAACGAATGATGTCATCTGTCAGTAGGTTAGGTTCGATGGAGGAAATTCGGAAGCGTTGGATTTCTTCCAGCTCATCCAGTGTTCGTATCAAGTCGAGGAATGTTTCCCCTGTCTCTCTCCCGAAATCTCCCGTGTTTACTCCCGTGAGAATGATTTCCTTGATACCCTTGGATGCCACGTCACGGGCTGCCTTGATCACGTCTTGGATGGCAGCACTGCGGCTACGTCCGCGAGCGAAGGGAATCGTACAGTAAGAGCAGAAATAGTCGCATCCGTCTTGAATTTTCAGAAAACACCGGGTTCTGTCCCCGTACGAGTAAGCAAGATCGAAGTTTTTGACCTCGAAAATATCACAAGAATGTGGTTCGTGTCGTTCCTGTTCTTCGAGGTGGTTCAAATAGTGGGCCACGTTGAACTTGTCTCGTGCGTTGAGTACCAGGTGGACACCTTCGATATTCATGATTTCCTGCGCTCTAAGTTGGGCATAACAGCCTACCACGACAATGTAGGATCCGGGATTTCGGTGGATGATTTTCCGAATCATCTGCCGTCCTTTTTTCTCTGCAATATCCGTGACGCTACACGTGTTAATCACGAATATATCTGCCCCATCTTTTTCTCCCACAGTCACGGCTCCTTCCTGTTCAAGGTTGTGCTTGATCGTGGAGGTTTCGGAGAAATTTAACTTGCATCCTAACGTGATGTATGCCACTCTCTTCCCAACAATGTTCATATGCGATCTACTTTAAATTTGCTAGTGGGAGGCAAAGATAGAGTTTTTTCATTTCTTATCCATGAATTCTTAGTGTAAAGCTACGGAACCATAATGCTATAATTTTGTATGGAATTTATATACTAATTTACGGTACAGGCATGAGTTTACTTGTTGGACAAGTCAACTTTTTTTAGGATAAGCCAATAGGCCTTCCCCGTGTAAGGGGAATTTGTAACAGGTATACCTATGGGTACGGTAAACTTGTATATAGGTTCCAAATCTTTTTCTATCTTTGCCCAAAGAATAGAAAAAAGCCAATGAAATACTACGTTATTGCGGGAGAGGCATCGGGCGATTTGCATGCCTCTAATCTGATCAAGGGATTGAGAAAGTTTGACTCGGGTGCGGAAGTTCGCGGGTGGGGAGGTGATCTGATGCGGGAGTCCGGGTGTGAGATCGTTCGCCATTACAAGGACACGGCCATCATGGGGTTCCTGACGGTTTTGAAAAATCTGGACAAGATTAAGGCGAATATTGAAGCCTGTCACCAAGATATTTTGGCATGGAGACCGGATGTCGTGATTCTTGTGGATTACGGTGGTTTTAATCTCCGGGTGGCTAAATTTATCAAGGAAGCGGGTATTCCCGTATTCTATTATATATCCCCGAAGATTTGGGCGTGGAACACGGGCCGGGTGAAGAAAATCAAGCGGTTGGTGGATCGTATGTTCGTGATTTTCCCGTTTGAAGTTGACTTTTATGCCCGGTATGACTATCCAGTGCAGTATGCCGGAAATCCGTTGGTAGATGCTATTCACGATCGTCCTTTCAAGGATGAAACATTCAACGAGTTCGTACGTGTAAATGGCCTTTCCGGTAAACCGATTATCGCTTTGGTGGCGGGTAGTCGTTCGCAGGAGTTGAAACACGTGTTACCGAAAATGTTGACTATGGTAAAACATTTTCCTGGTCACGAGTTTGTGATAGCGGGGGCTCCCTCGATGAGTGATGCGGATTATGCTCCTTATTTGCAGGATGTGAAAGTAAAGATTATTTACGGACAGACCTACCGGTTGGTGCGACAGGCACGTGCGGCATTGGTTACTTCGGGAACAGCCACGTTGGAAACCGCTATACTGCGGACACCTCAGGTGGTTTGTTACAGTGGAGAGGGGGGAGCGTTGAGTTATTTCCTGTTTAAGACTTTTGTCAAGGTGAAGTATATCTCGTTGGTGAACCTGATTGCCGGGCGGGAAGTGGTTACCGAGTTGTTGATGCAAAAGTTGAACGAAAAGAACTTGTTGAGAGAACTTTCGCTTATTATTTCGGAAGGGGAGAAACGGGATCAAATGTTGGCAGGATACGACGAGGTGAACGAGAAGTTGGGTGATGCCGGGGCATCCGAACGATTTGCCCGCATGATGATTGATGAGTTGTCCCGGTTCCGAGGGTGAATTAAGATCATAAATTCCTTTCGTTTTGTCGAAAAAGGAAACGTTGCCCGTCAAAATACGGTTCGATGAGTTCAAACCGGATGAACTTGGCTAACGTGTTTTCTGCCTTGGGGCGGGGAATCTTTGCCAGACGACAATACTGATTTAGTGTGATGGAGTCGTGTGAAAAAAGGTAATCCAATAGAATCTGTTCTGTTTCCGTGTAATGCACGAATGCTCCTTTGGGGGTTCCGGCTTGTTGCCATACTTTGATATGCACGGGGGTGGCAAGTATGTTTTCATCCAGAATCCGGATGTAAGCCCACCAGCGGTTATCGTGATCTTTGGCGTAATAGGGTTTTTGTTTTCCCGGAGGGACGATGACTTCGAGAACCGTACGCCCTTCTACGGTGTGGACGTGCATTTCACAATCGATTTGTGGTTTACAATAAAGCTTTGCGGCAGCCTCGATCATGTACATCTCCTCTTCCGAGCGTACTCCGGCAATCTTGCCGTTATCTTTTACCCCCACGAGTAAGCGTCCCCCGTCGGTGTTGGAGAATGCGGAAAGGGATTTAGCGATCTTGCGGGCATCGGAAATCTCGAATTTGAAATCCTGTTGCTGGTGTTCTCCTTCTGCTATCCGGTCGTGTATATAGTCGGCTTTTGTTTGAATCATAGTTTGGTTGTTTTTCTCCGCTTGCAAAGATATTGTAATCGGATTGTTTGTTCTTTGTTTAAAGAAATCAACTCACGATACATTTCTTTATCGTCTGCATCCAGACTATCACTTTCTTGCAGAAACTTAAACCTTCTTGCTTCTGCTGCAATCAGTTCTGCAAGACTAAGTCTAGCCTCTTCAAATGTGGTTCCTTCCACACCTTTTAATGTAAGAAACACAACTGGAAACCTACCCATATATTCTTCGCAGAATTGCTCATTCTGTGAAATATAAAGGCCTTCAAACAGTGTCTTATCTGCTCCAATTTCAAAAAAACAGCGAAGCATACTCATGTTCAATGTTTTGCCAAAACGCCGCGGACGAGTAAACAATGTCACCTTGCTTCTTTTGTCAAGAACCTGCTCAATCAATGCCGTTTTATCAACATAATAATAACCATCTGTTCGTATTTCTTTAAAATCTTCAATTCCAGTTGGCAGCATTAACTTATTATCCATCTGCACCCGCAGGATACTGCGTGGTACCCCGCTCCTCCTTTCTTTCCAAAATAGTTTCTGTATCGTTTGCAATCTTCAAAACCAACTTCTCATACACTTGTTCTTTTCATGTACTCAGTATAGTATATATTAGGTTCATATGCAAGAAAGACAATCAATTTACAAATCAATATTTCTTTTAGTCCTCCATGTCATTACTATCTGTCCACAGCTCACATTGTGTCATCACGATCTGAACTGCATCCTCTTCTCCTTCTGGCGGATATCTATGTCGTTTTAGCAATCGCCTGATCATAATACGCATTTTCGCTCTGGCTGATTCTCGTTTCTGCCAATCAATCTGCTTATTTTTACGCAGCGTATCAACCAACTCTTTTGTAAGCGCAATCAATTCTTCATTTTTATAAAAATCTTTGATAGCGTCTGGTTTTGTCAAAGCATCATAGAATGCCAATTCCTCAGATGTAAGTCCCATCTTATTTCCTTCCTGATGGGCTGCTTTCATTTGCTTTGCCATATTTAAGAGTTCTTCTATTACCTGCTCATTTGTCAGCATTCCGTTCAAATAAGCATTCATGACTCGCTGAATTATTTCACTGAATTTCTGTGACTTTACCACATTCGTGTGTCGATAAATATGCACCTGCTCTGCGATCAATTTCTTAAGCAATTCTACAGCAAGATTTTTTTCTTTCATCTTTGAAATTTCTTCTAGGAATTTAGGATCAAAGAGAGAAAATTCTTTGTCGACATCTGAAAACAAATTGATAACGCCATCACTCTGAACACTTGATTTCAAAAGCTCATTAATTCTTGCATTCATCTCCGGAAGAGAAATCTTTTTTCCTACTCCCTTATTCATAAGTCGTGTCACTAGCACCCTAACTGACTCAAAAAAAGCTGCTTCTATGCGTAACTCCTTCTCTGCAAGAGATGAGCAAAGCGACAATGCCTGTTTCAGCATCATACTTTCCTTTAGAAAAGTATCTCTCTCATCTATTTTATCAACAGCAACAATAAAGTTTACTCCACCACTAATTGCCTTTGAACGTTCCAGATTTGTGCCGTCTATAAACTTTGAATAATCATACCCATAAAAGATATCCCGACATACTGAAAGCTTTTCAAGAAACTTTGGATATGCAATTTTCGTGATATCTGTATCTCCATAGTTCTTTTTATCTCGTGCAGTATAATCATTCATAGCTTGTTTCAAGGCTGCTGCAATTCCCACATAATCAACAATTAATCCACCTTCTTTATCGTTAAATACGCGGTTTACTCTTGCAATCGCCTGCATTAGATTATATCCCTGCATTGGCTTATAAACATACATAGTCGCTAATGACGGAACATCAAAGCCAGTCAGCCACATATCCACTACGATTGCAATTTTAAGTTGGCTCTCATCATCTTTAAATTCTGCTGCCAGTTCATCTTTATGATGCTTATTTCCGATAATTTTACTCCACTCTTCTGGATCTTTATTGCTTCCTGTCATTACAATAGCAACTTTTTCCGTCCAAGAAGGTCGCAAAGACAAAATACGCTCATATATCTTCATAGCAATTGGTCTGGAGTATGCCACAATCATAGCCTTTCCAGTAAGCAGGTTTTGACGGTAGTTCTCGTAATGATTTAATATGTCATCTACAAGAGAATTAATAGTTTTCTCATTTCCAAGAATTGCTTCCATCTGACCAAGTTCTTTTTTGCTTCTCTCTATGACCGCCTGATCAGCATTATTTGCCATGAGATCATATTCCTGATCAATTCGTCTTAATGTTGCTTCATCCAATTTCAACTTAATGACACGACTTTCATAATAAACAGGACGTGTTGCACCGTCTTCCACTGCCTGAGTCATATCATAAATATCTATGTAATCACCAAACACTTCTCTTGTATTTCGATCCTTCATAGAAATTGGTGTTCCAGTAAATCCGATATAAGTCGCATTTGGCAGCGTATTTCTTATAACACGCGCCGTTCCGATTTTGATTTCACCAGTCTTTATATCTACTTTCTCTTTTAGACCATACTGGCTGCGATGCGCTTCATCTGCCATAACAATAATGTTTCTACGCTCAGAAAGACAATCAAATGCTTCCTCAAACTTCTGCATAGTTGTAAAGATGATACCATTTGCCTTTCTTCCATTCAGCCAGTCCATCAAACCAATTATAGGTTTCTCTCCTTTTCGCAGATGTGCATTTCTCTCCCTATCCTGATCAGACAGTTTTCTTTTATCTGCCTGAACTGCATCCTGCCGTAAAAATCTTCTGCACTTTGCAAACTGTCCATAAAGCTGATCATCCAAATCATTACGATCCGTTATCACAACAATCGTAGGACTATCAAGTGCATCCTGTAACAAATGCGCATAAAACACCATCGACAGTGATTTTCCACTTCCTTGCGTATGCCAGAAGACGCCACCTTTTCCATCTGTCTGTGTAGCCTTCTTTGTTGACTCAATGGCCTTTTTCACTGCAAAATACTGATGATATCCTGCCAGAATTTTTGCCTGCTTTGTTCCTTCATTAGAGAAGCAAATAAAATTCTTTATTATATCCAACAGTCGCTCTTTTTGAAATATACCTTCAAAAAAGGTATCAAACTGCGCATGCTGTGTATTTTCATAATCACCGTCTTTCGTTTTCCACTCCATGAAACGATCTTCACCAGAAGTAATTGTACCTGCCTTCGATGTCAGCTGATCACTCATAACACAAATACAATTGTAAATAAACATAGATGGAATTTCATGCATATAATTGCGAATCTGTGTATATGCCTCCGAAGCATCCGTTTCCTCTCTCGATGGAGATTTAAGCTCCATAAGAACAATTGGAAGACCATTTAAAAACAGTAAAATATCCGGACGCTTCGTACTATTTTCAACAAAGCTCCATTGATTCGCTATAATGAAAGAATTTCTGTCAGGATTTTTATAATCTACAAGATACACTAAACCAGAGCGCTCCTCATTTCCAACAAAGTAGCGCACTTCAATTCCGTATTGAAGATATTCCATAAAAAGCTCATTCTTCTGAACTAACTCCGCATTCTCAAAGTTTTTCAGCTTATATAATGCATCTGAAATCGCCTCCTCCGGTAATGTTGGATTTAGACGATGAATCGCATCATCTAGCTCATCCTCATATAACGGACTTCTGAAATCTCGCTCTAAGTCTGGTGCATATACATGCTGATATCCCATATTTTGAAAAAGCTCTATAACAGAGCTTTCATAGTCTGCTTCTGTATAAAATCCTGACATAATTTCACCTTCTTTTTCATTCGTTCTCTCGTTTAAAATGAATTCTCCACAGCTTTTCTATATCACTATAATTTGCATGTTTATTCTTAGCTGTATTTGTATCTCCTACCCGAGTATAGATTTGATTGTCGTTAACTCCTTTATATCTCTGAGTTAAATAAAATGGCACATATTTGGAACTTTTACATACTATAACCGATATTTTTTTACTCATATAGTACATATTTTTAACCTCTATATCCGGCATATGATCTCCCGCAAAACTAATTGTTTTTAAAAGATCATAAATGTTGTTTGACTTCAAATCTTCTTCAATGCCTATTACCGAAGAATCATCACTCACACCAATTATCAAATATGCATCTCTATTCTCTATATTGTTTGACAAACACAGTATGTCATGTACAAGATCTTCCTTTTCTTTATGAAATTCAATTTTAAAATCGTAATAAGAGTCTTCTTTTTTTGATCTAATTAAGTTTACAATTTCCTGATTTAAAGGATCTATAACAAGCTCTTTACTTTTTAATCCATCAACAATTTCCTTCAAACAAGTTTTTTCCCCTTGGTC
>OIXA01004637.1_pt1 | contig 13005 bp, 9 predicted proteins | sample 1587721 | NCBI WGS metagenome assembly OIXA01 (sample SAMEA3888900, study PRJEB22519) | human gut metagenome | biome: human gut; feature: human-associated habitat; material: faeces | place: Denmark | collected 2013 | reverse complement strand
CGCAGTCCTCCGACTATGACAACGAGCGCGCCGCGCAGAAGCTCATCCAGGAGCTCTCCGCCGCCAACTGAGACACTTTCCCAACTGCGGGGAGGACGGTACAGCATCAAACCTTCCGCTGTGCCGCCCTCCCCGCGCGCTATATAAGAAAGAGGAGTCCGTATGATTGTATTTGACCACGTTTCCAAGGTATATCCCAACGGCACGGTCGGGCTGGACGATGTAGATCTCACGATCGCCGACGGCGAATTCGCTGCGATCATCGGCCGCTCCGGTGCGGGCAAGTCTACGCTGCTGCGTTCGGTGAACCGGATGCACCGGATCACCTCCGGCACGCTGACGGTGAACGGCACGGATGTGAGCTCGCTCTCCGGCAAGAGCCTGCGGCGTTTCCGCCGCGGCATCGGCATGGTGTTCCAGTCGTTCAATCTCGTGACGCGCACGAGCGTTATCCAGAACGTTCTGGCCGCGTGCGTGCCGGATATGCCGTTCTGGCGCGTGCTGCTCGGCGCGTTCCGGAAAGCGGACAAGATCAAGGCGCTCGAATCGCTCGACAAGGTCGGCATTCTCGATAAGGCGTATATGCGCGCCGACCAGCTCTCCGGCGGCCAGCAGCAGCGCGTGGCGCTCGCGCGCACGCTCACGCAGGACCCGAAGATCATCCTTGCCGACGAGCCGGTCGCGGCGCTCGACCCTGTCACGGCCAAACAGGTCATGCAGGACTTCGTGCATATCAACAAGGATATGGGCATCACGATCCTTCTGAACATTCACCATGTCGAGCTGGCGCTGGAATATGCCGACCGCATCATCGGCATCCGCGCGGGAAAGATCGTCTATGACGGGCCGTCCGCCAACGTTGATAAGGACGTTCTCGCCGCGATCTACGGCGAGGATGAAACGGAGGAACCCGCATGAGTCTCTACGACCGCGTGTTCAAGCCCCGCACCTACACGCTCTCTGACGGAACGGTCGTGAAGGAAAAACGCAGCCGCGCGCCGATCATTATTCTCATCGTGGTGGCGCTCGCGGCGGTCTCCGTGCGCGTGACGGGGTTTGATTTCGCCGTGCTCGTAAAGCGCGGCAGCAAGTTTTTCGACATTCTCAAGGCCATGTTCCCGCCGAACACCGCCTATCTCTCCAAAATCTGGACGCCGCTGTGGGACACGATCAAAATGTCGTTTCTCGGCTCGTTCATCGGCGCGGTGCTGGCCATCCCGTTCGCTATCGCCGCGGCAAGCAATATCGTTACAAACCGCGTCGTCGTATTCATTGTGCGGCTCTTTCTGAGCCTCGTGCGCACGCTGCCGACGCTCGTGTGCGCGCTGATCGCTACCTACATCTTCGGTCTCGGCACGATGGCAGGTACGTGCGCCATCGCCGTTTTCACGTTCGCCTATGTCGGCAAGCAGCTCTTTGAGATCATCGAAACGGTCGATATGGGGCCGTATGAGGCAATGGAGGCGCTCGGCGCAACGCGCCTGCAGGCCTTCACGACCGCCGTGTTCCCGCAGGTGCTGCCGACGTATCTTTCCGTTTCGCTCTTCTGTCTGGAGGGCAACGTGCGCTATGCGTCCATCCTCGGCTACGTGGGCGCGGGCGGTCTCGGTCTCATTATGAATGAGAAGATCGGCTGGCGCGAGTACGACAGTCTCGGCATGATCCTCATCGTTCTTTTCGTGACCGTCATCGTCATCAAGGCGCTCAGCCACTGGCTGCGTAAGCGCCTGACCTGAGGGGGGAAGCTATGGACAAGAAAATTCTCAGGGCCTACGAATCCGCGCCGAAAACGTGGATCCGGCAGCTCCTTGCGGCGTTCATCGTCGCGTGCCTGCTCGCGTGGTCGGGCAGCGCCGTGCGCGTGAGCAACCCCACCGGCAACGGCCTCGCCGTGGCGGGGAACATCCTCTCCGGCATTTTCCACCCGTCGGGAAAGCTCCTTTTCACGCTCGGCACGAACGGCGTGCCGTATCTGCTGCTGGAGACGTTCTGCATCGCGTTTCTCGGCACGATCGTCGGCGCGGTCATCTCGCTGCCGCTGGCGTTCCTTTCAGCGAGCAATCTCGTGCCGAAGCCGATCGCGCTCATCGGGCGCACCGTGATCGCGGCCATCCGCACGATCCCGGCGTTTGTGTATGGCCTTATGTTTATCCGCGTCACCGGCCCCGGGCCGTTCGCGGGGCTTCTCACGATGTCGCTCTGCTCGATCGGCATGGTGACGAAGATGTTCATCGAGAGCATCGAGGATCTCGACAAGCGCATTCTCGAATCGCTCGACGCCGCCGGATGCACCACGTTCCAGAAGATCCGCTACGGTATCCTGCCGCAGCTCACCGCGGACTTCACCTCCACGATCATCTACCGCTTTGACATGAACCTGCGCGACGCCACCGTTCTCGGTCTTGTCGGCGCGGGCGGCATCGGCGCGCCGCTCATCTTTGCGATGAGCTCCTACCGCTGGAACGAGGTGGGCGCGATACTGCTCGGACTCATCGTGCTCGTGCTCATCATCGAGTGGATCTCCGCGAAGATCCGCACGAAACTTGCAAGGGGATAAGACGCTATGGCAGATAAGAAGCTGACTGTTTACTTCACTTCCGACCTGCACGGATACATTTACCCCACGGACTACCGCAGCCGCGACGAGCGGGACATCGGCCTTTTCAAATGCGCGAGCCGCTTTGAAAAGGACGGGAATACGCTCGTCATCGACGGCGGCGACCTGCTGCAGGGCTCGCCGCTGGGCGCCTTCTGCCACGACACGATCGGCGACGGCCGCGCCTTTGCCGGGATCATGAACCGCTGCGGCTACGACTATGTGACGCTCGGCAACCACGATTTCAACTTCGGCACGGACTATCTCGACTCGTATCTCGGAAATCTGAACGCGCGGTGCGTGTGCGAAAATGTGAGCGCGAAAAACGGCTGCGCGCCGCTCTACCCGGCGCGCGTCCACACGCTCGAAAACGGCCTTCGCGTCGGTATCGTCGGCATCGTGACGGACTATGTGAACATCTGGGAGCGGCCGGAGCATATCGCCTCCATCCGCATTTCCGACCCGATCCCGGCGGCGGCTGCGGCGCTCGAAAAGCTCAAAAGCATTTCGGACGTTACGCTCTGCGTCTACCACGGCGGCTTTGAGCGCGATCTTGCCACGGGGCGCGTCCTCTCCGCCACGCACGAAAATGTCGCCTACCGCATCTGTCAGGAACTGGATTTTGATATCCTGCTGACCGGCCACCAGCACATGTCCGTGCCGGGGCAGACGCTTTTCGGCACGTTCGTCGTGCAGCCGTCCGACCGCGGGCAGGAGTTCATCCGCGTCGAAGCGGTGCTCTCCGGGGAAGAAAAGCGCATCACGAGCGAGACCGTCCCCGCGCACGGCGCGTGCCGCCGCGAATGGCTCGAGGAGTTTTCCGAGATGGAGCATGGCGCGCAGAACTGGCTCGATGAAGTGATCGGCACGCTGCCGCACGCTCTCACGCCGGACACGCCGCTGCGTATGGCGTCGGAGGGGAATGCGCTCGCCGATCTCTTCAATGCGGTGCAGCTCTGGGCGAGCGGAGCGCAGCTCTCGGCGACGAGCCTTGCAAACGATGTGGCTGGACTGCCCAGAACCGTGCGCCGCCGCGATCTTCTCATCGCGTATCCGTACACGAACACGCTTGCGGTGCTGGAGATCACCGGAAAGGTTCTCAAAGCGGCGCTCGAGCGCAGCGCGGAGTATTTCTCCCGTGGCGAGGACGGGAGGCTCTGCGTTTCGGACGTTTTCCTCCGGCCGAAGGTGGAGCATTATAATTACGACTACTATGCCGGCGTCTCGTATGTGTACGATATCTCCCGGCCCGTGGGCGAGCGGGTGACGTCCATGCGCGTGAACGGGCAGGACGTGCGCGAAGAGGACACCTTTACCATCTGCCTCAACAGTTACCGCGCCAGCGGCACGGGCGGGTACGACTTTTATGTCGGCTGCCCTGTCGTGCGCGAGATCGGCACGGAGATGGCGGATCTGATCTTGGATTGTTTCAAAGAATTTAAGGGCAATATCCCGGCGATGCAAAGCGATTTTCGCGTGATCTGAACATTTCCGGGAGAATAGAATATTACGCGCAAGCGGCGCAGGATGTCCGGCGGAAAACCAACGCTTGACACCTGCGCCGCTTGCGCGTAATATAAAAAAGGTTAAGGATTTCTTGATTCGATAGAAAAACCAAATTTTCCCGCGGGTCTTCCGCAGAAAGGGGGCGGCTATGCTTCCCTACATCGTCACCATTCTCGGCGCATACCTCATCGGCTGTTCCAACATGGCACTGTATCTCTCCCGGTGGAAGGGCGTGAACCTTCGCGCCGGCGGGTCGAAAAATCTCGGCGCTTCCAACGCCTTTGCGCTCATGGGATGGAAGGCGGGGCTGCTCGTCGCCGTCCATGACATCGGCAAGGCCGTGCTCGCGGTCGAGCTCTCCAAGTGGATCTTCCCGGCGGTGCCGCTGCTCGGCTTCATTGCGGGCGTGGCGTGCGTGCTGGGGCATATGTTCCCGTTCTATCTCAAATTCAAGGGCGGCAAGGGCTTTGCCTCGTATCTCGGCATGATCCTCGCCATCAACTGGAAGGTTGCGCTGCGCATTCTCGCGGCGGTCGTTATCCTCACTGTGCTGACGGACTACATCGTCGTCGGCACCGTGACGAGCGTTGTCTCGTTCCCAATCTATACCGCCATCCGCAGCGGCTGGCTGCCGCTCGTCATTCTGTGTGTGGCGACGCTTGCCATACTCATCAAGCACCGCGAAAACTTTGTCCGCATCTGGAACGGCACGGAGATGGGCCTTTCCAGCGCGGGACGCGGGAAATATAAGATGAAATAAGCAATTCAATATGCTGAAAACGGGAGGACAGATCGTCCTCCCGTTTTTGCTGCGTTATGAAAAGGGCGTATTTCAGCGCCTGCGTTACTCCGAGTTCTCCTTTTCGTTTTGCTTCTCCCATTCCACCAGCCAGGGGTGTTCCTCGTACAGTTTACGGCGACGCTCATCAATTTCTGCGTTTGTTTTTTCCAAGCGCCGCTTTCGCTCTTCAATTTTTGCATACTCGGCATCCAGATCGAGACCAGAAGCACGACCGTTTTTTTCGCAGTCGGAAAGAGCGCAATCAAAGGCGGCGCTGTCCGACAACCCCGCGGACTTATAGATGTTGTATTCCGTGTTGAGCTCAAGAAGCTCTATCAGAAAACCCTTCAGACTCATCACACATACCCTCTTTTATAATGCCGTTACCCGCGGTGAACGGTGAAAACTGCGGACAAAGAGACAGCGCGCAGCCGCGCGAGTAAGATTGATCATTGTCTCTGTTTTTTGCTTCTTCTCGGATCCGAATCGCTTCCTGCCGGAATTTTTCGGCTTCTTCATATATCCATGGGTTTTCCTCGCGCAGTTTGCGGCGGCGCTCTTCCAGCGCGGTTTTGGAAGCGTCGATCCGCTGAAATTCCTTTTGAACTGCGGAATATCTCGCATCGGTTTTGGCTTTTTCGGCAATATACGCATCAACGTCGCCTGATGCTGCGCAGATGTTCTCAAGGGTTTCGGGGCGTTCCGTATTACGTTTTTCTTCTGACAAATTGCAGTGGCGTTCAGTAAGCGCAGAGGAAGGATTTCTTTTCTCGCTTTGTTTAAAGAACGCTGTGTTGGCTTCCATGTCGGCCAAAAAAGACGCTTCGTCCGGGGAACACCCGACGGATCGATACCACGAGGCGTTGACCGTTCGATCCAATACGTCGAGAAGAAATTCTTTGAAACTCAAATCGAACACTTCCTTTCTGCCATATATGCCAAGCAGACGGCCAAATTGCAACCATTTCCAGTAAATAAATTTTATCACTTTTCCCGATAATGCTCAAGTACAGGCGGCGGAAATGCGCGGCAATATGCAAAAAGCTCCCGCCCTTAAGGGCAGGAGCTTTCTGGCAGCGGGAGAAGGATTCGAACCCTCACATACGGAGTCAGAGTCCGCTGTGCTACCTTTACACAATCCCGCTATATCGCAAACGCAAGGGTTATTATACCCAATTTCTGGCGAATGTCAAGCGGAATCGGCAAGTTTTCTTTGAATTTCTTTTATTTTTCCGCGCGGCAGTCGATGGAGACGCTCTCCCCGGTGCGCAGGAAGAACAAAACGCCCTCCCGCACCGGCTTTCCGAGCAGCCGCGTGAGCGCGGCGGCGTAGGCGCGGACTTGCGGCGCGTATTCCGAGGCACGCGCCGCGAGCGTTTCCGCCGTCACATAGTCCGTCTTATAATCCACGACGGTGAGCGCATCCCCCTCGCGGATGCAGCAGTCGGCGACGCCCTGCAGCAGCACCTCCTCGCCGGCGGGCGCGTCGAACACGGTCTCCGCGCCAGTGAGCAGCGAGAAGCGCAGCTCGCGCCAGACCTCGTCCGCGTGCAGGATCCTCTGCCCGACGGGGGAGGCGAACAGCTTGCAGATGGCCTTTGGCTCCACTGCGGCGGCCTGCGCGGGGGTGATGTGTTCGGCGTTTTTCAGCCGTTCGATCTCGCCGCGCACCTGCTCCGGCGTGGATACGCACGAATAGTCGATAAACTGCAGAACCGTGTGTACGGCGATGCCGCGCGCGGTGCCGGTGAGCGGGGCGTCCTTCGCGCCGAAGACCGGGCGACGGAAGAGCCGCCGGCGCTGCGCTTCCGGCGCGATGCTCTGCGCGTCCGGGTCGGCGTCGGTGCCCTCGAGCGCGCTCGCGGTGATCTTCGACGGCAGCTCCTCCGCCCAGCGGTACGGGTATTCCCACGTCAGCGCCTCGGAGAGCGCCGCGCACTCGCCCGGCTCAGCCGGTTCGATCTCAGGCGGTGCGGTCTCGGATGCGCTCTCTCCGGAGGCGGGAATGATGCGCATTTTGATCGGGCTGCCCGGCAGAAGCGCCGCGAGCGCGATCCAGCGCGAAAGCGAGGCGCTCTTTTCGAGAAGCTGCGGCGCGATGGGGGCGGTGAGATCGTCGCGCAGCGCGTCGAGCGTCTTTTCGGGAGTTTTCCATGTCGCCGTGATGATGAGCCGGTCCTTGGGGCGCGTCATGGCGACATAGAGCACGCGCATCTCCTCGGACAGTGATTCCTGCGTGAGCTTGGCCGAGATCGCGCGCAGTGCGATCGTGGGATACGATATGCCGCGTGAACTGTCGATGACGCGGCCGCCGATGCCGAGCGACGGGTGGATGAGAACATCGCTGTTCCTGTCCTGCAGGTTGATCTTGTGGGCAGTGTCGGCGAGAAATACGATCGGGTACTCCAGCCCCTTCGAGTGGTGGATGCTGATGATCTGCACGGCGTTGCGGCTTTCCAGCGCACCGGTGCGCGGCTCTTTGCCGTGCTCATCCAGCTGCTTCATCCAGCGGATGAAGCGGAACACGCCGCGATAGCCGTCCTGCTCAAACTGGCGGGCGAACTCGATGAGCTGGCAGACGTTCTCGCGCCGCGCCGCGCCGTCGGGCATCGCTGCGAGCAGGGCGAAGACACCGGCCTTGTCGCAGATGCGCGCGAGCAGCGCCTCAATGGAAAGGTCCGGCGCGATCTCCCGGTAGCTCTCCAGCTCCGCGAGGAAGGCCGCGCAGTGTTCATCCTCCTTTGCGCGGAGACAGAGCGCGGTGTAATAGTCGCTGTTTCGGTCCGCGGCGCGGATGGAGGAAAGCTCGTCCGGCGTGAAGCCGAAAAGAGGCGAGCGAAGCACCGCGATGAGCGGCACGTCCTGATGGGGATTGTCGATCACGCCGAGCAGCGCGAGGAGCGAGGTGATCTCCGTGGAGCGGAAAAACCCGCCGCCCTGCTGGGACACGGACGGGATGCCCTGTTCGGCGAGCGCGGCGCGGTAGCGCGGCGTGACCGCCTTGTTCGAGCGGAGAAGGATGGCAAAATCACCGTAGGTGCACGGCCGCAGCGTCTTATCCTCGGTGACGGGGGTTCGCTCGTCCACCATGCGCCGGATGCGCGAGGCGATGTAGCGCGCCTCATGCAGCACCTTATCGGGGCGCTCGTCGTTCTCGGCGTCATCCTCGTCGTCACCGCCGTCCGGCGGCGTGAGAATGCAGAACTCCGTCGGCGCGCCGCCGCCCTCCGGGAAATCCCGCCCCGGGCCGGGCCGGAGCGCCGCCGCCTCGTCGTATTCGAGCTCGCCGAGCTCGCGGGACATGATGTTGCGGAAAACATGGTTCGCGCTCTCGAGTACCTCGGGACGCGAGCGGAAGTTCTCCCGCAGCAGGATGCGCCCCGGCTCTTCGCATGGCTCCGCCGTTTCGATGTCCGGCCAGGTCTCGTATTTTTTCAGGAAGATCGTCGGGTCGGCCAGACGGAAGCGGTAGATCGACTGCTTCACGTCGCCGACCATGAAGAGCTTGCGCCCGTTGTCGGAAAGCAGCCGGAAGAGCGCGTCCTGACAGGCGTTCACGTCCTGATACTCATCGACGAGCACCTCCGTATAGCGGCTCGAAAGCGCGGCGGCGAGGCCGTTGGACGAGTCTGTGAGCAGCTTGAGCACCAGATGCTCCTGGTCGGAGAAGTCGCACACGCCCTGCCGTTTTTTCTCGGCGGCGAAGGCCGCGCCGAGCTTTTGCGTCAGCGCGAGCAGCGCGTCAACGGCGGGGGTGTTGACGGCCAGATCGCGCAGGAGCGCGTCGGAATCGTTGGCGAAAAGCTCCTGCCATTTTGCGGCGGTGTCCTTGAAGCCGGTCCAAACGGCGATGATCCGCTGCGCGAGCGGGTCGTCGCCCTTATAGATACCGCGGCGAGGGAAAGAGCCGGGGCAGGCGAGACGCGCTTTATCCCAGCCGAGCGCGGCGGCGCGCGCCATGTCCCGCGTGGCGTCACCGGCGAAATCAAGATTATTGGTGTACGCCTTTTTGATCTTCGCGTCCCGATCCGGCTCGTCCAGCCGGAGGCGGAGCTCCTCGATCCGCTCCGCCCAGTACTGCGCCTGGGAGCGCGTGCGGGAGAGAAGATACTGCCCCCACGGCGTATCGCCGGCGTCGTTCCACGCGTCGGTGAGCCGTTCGCGCTGCTCGGCGAGCCACGCATCGGGGTCGGCGTGGCTCTGCAGCGATTTGTACAGCCGCAAAACAAGCGCCGAGAGCCTATCATCGTTGTCTCCCGAGCCGAACGAATCCACGAGCGCGCGTACGCCCGCATCCTCTTCGATGGTCTCATACAGCTCTTCGAGGAGCTTGTCGAGCACGCGGGCGCAGATCTCGTCGGAGCGGTCCGGCTCGATGACACGGTAGTCCGGCGAGATGCCGGCGAGGTGTGTGTTCTCGCGCAGAAAACGACCGCAGATGCTGTCGATCGTACCGATGGAGGCGCGGCAGCACAGCTCCGTCTGCCGCCGGAGACGGCGGTTCATCGGGTCGGCGGCAATGCGCTCACCGAGCGCGGAGAGAATGCGGCTGCGCAGCTCGGCGGCCGCGGCGCGCGTATAGGTGATGACAAGAAACTGATCGATGTCCGCGCCGCGGTCTACATAGCGCATGAGCCGCTCAACGAGGACCTTTGTTTTGCCGGAGCCCGCGGCGGCGGAAACGAGCCGCGCTCCGCCGCGGCTTTCGGCGGCGAGTTCCTGATGGTCGGTCAGGGGCATGCTGTCTCCTCCTCTCCGTTTTCGAGCTTTTCCCAGAATTCGGGCGCTTTGAATTTTGTTTTGAACCGCCAGCCGTCGGCCGTTTCGCTGAAGCGGCAGGCGTCGCAGTAATCGCAGGTACGGCAGGTGTTGGCTCTGTCGTTTTCATACCACGGGTCGGCGGCGATGCTGCCGCCGCGGAGCTCTCCGGCCATGTTCGAGAGCGTCTCCTCGAGAAACCGCGAGAGCTTGCCGAGCTGCTCGGCCGTAGCGAGCGCTTCCGCGGCGAGCTTGCCGCGGTACAGCGGAAGGAACTGCAGCGCTTCGCCGTGTTCCATGGCCTCGACGACCTCGGTTTCCGACAGGATCAGACCGCTGCGGTGCAGCTTTCTGGCCTTCTCCGCCACGATCTCCTCGTCCGAGAGGCGCTTGTCCGCACGCACAAGGATATCGTGCGCCGGTACATACAGCACGCCCGCGGGGACGATCTCCTTGCCGTAGCGCTCGGCGCCGTGCTTCTCCAGCGTGAAGAGGTAGAGCAGCATCTGCAGCCCCATGCCCTGCCACACGTCGGAGAGCGCGAATTTTTTCTTTCCGGACTTGTAGTCCACGATGCGGATGTAGAGCTTGCCGCCGTGCTCCCAGCCGTCCACGCGGTCGGCCGTGCCGGTGAGAACAAATTCGTCCTCGCCGCTGCCGACGCTGACCGGCGGCAGATCGGCATCGTCCTTGTTGGAGAAATTCAGCTCAAAGTCGAGCGGGCGGAAGTCGGAGCGGCGCAGCTCCTGCGCCGTGTCGAGCACGATGCGCCGCGATGTCTCCGCTAGACGGCGGAAGAGATAGACGAACCGGGGACTCTTTTCCCGAAAATCCTCCAGCTGCGTGCGCACATATTCGCGGACGTATTTGTCCGTCAGCGCGGCGACGGTCTTGTCGTCCGTTTCGGCAAAGCCGCCGCGCTCCGACACCTCGCGCGCCACGTTTTCCAATAGGAAGTGCAGAAACGTTCCGCGCTCCGGCGGGGCAAACTGCGCGCTCTGGCGCGGCTTGGCGCACAGACCGTAACGCAGGAAGAACTGGAACCGGCAGGAGGCAAAGTTATCGATGCGCGAGGCCGTGAGATAGAGCTTCTGCCCGTAGATCGCGCGCACGCCCTCGCGGGAGAGCCGCCCGCGTTCCTCCGCGGCGGCCTTTTCGATGGCGGCGATGCGCCCGCTCTCGCCGCGCGCGGCGAAAAACTCGCGGGCCGCAGCGTCTCCGGCACAGGCCAGCTCCAGCGCGCCGGAGAGCGACTGCGCTCTCGCGGCATGCACGTCGCCGTTCTCCTCGCAAAGCGCGAACAGCTTTGCGATCCGGTCGGTGACGAAGGAGGGGCGCGTCTCGCTCTCGCCGGAGGCAAACGCGCTGCGGCTGACGTAGAGCGACGATTTGGGAAGCGTGAATACGTTATAAATGAGATTGAATTCGCGGTCGAGCTCGTCGTCGCCGCCGGAGAGCTCAATGTCGAGCGCGCGCAGCTCGCTGCGCTCGGTGTCGGTGAACACGCCGCCCCCGTCGGAAACGCGCGGCAGACGCTCGTCGGACGCGCCCAGCACGAGCAGATGGCGGATGCTGCGCCGCCGCATGCGGTCAAAGTCTCCGGCGGTCACGCGGTCGAGCGCCACGGGGATCGTGCCGACGTCATACTGCGAGAGCATCCGGCGGAAGAGCCGCCCGAAATCCTCCTGCGAGAGCGGCATGTCGCCGAGAATGGCCTCGCACTGCTCGAGCGCGGAAACGATCAGCTCCCAAAGCTGACGGTATTCCGCCGCAGCCTGAAGCTCTCCGGCCTCCTCGAGCGCGAGAGAGCGCTCCTCCAGATGCTCCGGCAGAGAAATATCCTCCCAGAACGCCGCGAGCGCGGCGCACTGTCCGCGCGCGTCGGTCGCTTCTTTTCCGCGGCGCTCGAACGCCGCGAGCGGCGCGGCGACGCTCCGGCGCAGCGTGTCGATCTTTGCAAGGAGCGCGTTGCTCTCCGGCGTGATCTTGCCGCCGAAGCCGTCGGGGTGCTGCCGCCAGGGCTCGGCGCGCGTCCATGCCGTGCCGCGCAGCGACCAGAGCAGAACGTAATTTTCCAGCGCGTCGCAATCGGCGCGGGAAATGCCGGTCAGACCGGTTTTCAGATAGGTGAAAACGCTCTCGTAGCTCCAGCCGTCGGCAAGAATATCGAATGCCGCGGCGATGAGCGCCGGAAGGGGACGGGTGAAAATGTCGGTTCGTTCGCTCGCGTAGAGGGGCACACCGGCGCGGCGGCACGCCTCCTCGAGCGCGGCGCGGTAATCCCCGAAGCCGCGCACCGCAACGGCAATGTCCCGCCAGCGGCAGGACGTTTCGCGCACGAGCCGCCGCATCTCCGCTGCGGCCAGCTCGCACTCCGCCGCGACACCGGGCGCGCGCACGAGCCGGATGCTCCCTGCGGCGTCGCGCGTCTCGTCCGTCCAGCCGAAGAGATTCTCCTCAAGAAACGCAAAGGGCGTGCGATCTTCGCCGCGCGGCACGGAGACGATCTCTACGGCCACGCCGTCCTCCTCGGCGGCGTCGCGCAGCGCGCGCATCGTGCGGCGGGCGAGGGAGAACACCTCGCTGCCGGAGGCAAGATCGTCGCAGGTGAGGCAGACCGTCACGTCCGCGAGCGGCAGCAGCGCGCGGATGACGCGGCGCTCCTGCGCGGTGAAGTCCGTGAAGCCGTCAATATAAAACTTTGCGCTGCGGAGCCATGCGCAGCCGGGAAGCTGCTCGGCCAGCACGTCGAGCCGCCCGGCGGGGTCGGCGCCGGACTGCGCGGAGAGCGCGTCGAGCGCCTCCTGCAAAAGCGCGAGATCGCGCAGCTTGCCCGCGAGCGAGGGCGTGGCGCTTTCGGCGGCTTTGCGCAGCGCGTCGGGCGCGGCGCAGCCGAAGCGAAGCTCATCGAGCGCCGAGAGGAGCTGTACCATGCGCTCGGGCGAGCGGGCGCTGCCGCCGTATACGCTGAGCGCGCCGCCCACCTGCTCAAGCGCGAGCGAGAGCTGCAGAAACCGCCCGGGCTTATCGATGTAAACGCGCGCGCTGCCGCCGCAGCCGATGGCGACGCGGTGGGCAAGGCGCGAGAACGAAAGCGCCTCGGCATAGAGGCTCGCCGTATCGCCGCAGCGCTGCGCGAGCTCGCGCTCGGCCTCGTGGCTGTACTGCTCGGGTACGATGAGAAAGCTGCCGGACTGCCTCCGGGCGCAGCGCGCCGCGATCTCGGAAAACAGAAGCGCGGTTTTGCCCGTTCCGGCACGGCCCAAAATCAGCCGCAGCATGGCGCTCCCTCCTTAAAACAAATTCTTTATAGAAGCCTCCCTTGTGTAAAGGGAGGTGGCAAAACCGGAGGTTTTGACGGAGG
>OIXA01004630.1_pt1 | contig 13017 bp, 11 predicted proteins | sample 1587721 | NCBI WGS metagenome assembly OIXA01 (sample SAMEA3888900, study PRJEB22519) | human gut metagenome | biome: human gut; feature: human-associated habitat; material: faeces | place: Denmark | collected 2013 | reverse complement strand
GTCAAGTAAATAAATTGTGAACTGAAATCTCTTTCTGTTCTTTTCAATCTATTCTTTCCTAGGCATCCTCAACGAAATGCATACAATCTTTTCTTCGCTCCCTCACGTCTAAGCTTCCGTTAAGTTTTGCTCCCCTTCCGCTTCGCTGCACCCTGCTCCCTGCATCGGTGTTCCTCAGCTCTCCGCTTCCGGTTTTACACACTCTTTCGTGTTCCTTAACGCCGCCTTTCCTCGTGCGACAGCTTTATTATTATATCACATCGTTTCCGGTTTGTCAATTCTACTCGATGTAGAACATTCTCTTCTATTTTTGTCGATGATTTGTGAAAAATCAATAAAAAGAGCGTTTCCCCTCCCCAAAGAGAAACGCTCCACCCTCTTTTTTATCGAAAAGCAACCCTTTATTCGACGATTTTCACATCATACGCTTGCAACCACGCATTCATCTGCACGAAATAAGCAATCGTCTGCGGATATGCCATCAGCTGCCCATACCACTGCACACCGCTTGGCTGTAATAATAATTGTTCAATTGCTTCTCGTTTCACCAACTGGAACAGCGGTGCTTTTGGATCTTGCAAAATCGCCGCAAGCATTGCTCGTACTGCCTGCAAATAATTCGGATTGTGGGTCTTTGGATACGGACTTTTTTTCCGCCAGAGCACTTTCTCCGGCAAATAGTCCTGCATTGCTGCTCGCAGCAGCCCTTTTTCATAGCCTTTGTACTCTTTCATCTCCCACGGCACATTATAAAGATACTCTGCAATCCGATAATCGCAGAACGGCACTCGCACTTCCAAAGCGTTCGCCATACTCATCCGATCTTTCCGGTCTAACAATGTTTGCATAAACCAGTCCAAGTTCAGCAGCATCATTTGCCGCATACGGCGTTCCAACGGAGAATCTTCCGGCAACGTATCTGCCTGCTGAATCGTTTCTTGATACGCCTGTGATACAAATGCTGCCCCGTCAATCTGCTCTGCAAACTCTTCTCGCAGGAACTGCATCCGATAATCGGTACTCTGTGCCCATGGGAATCCATCTCGCTCCCGAATATTTGGATCTCGATACCAAGGGTATCCGCCAAATAGTTCATCGGCACACTCGCCGGAAAGGGCAACGGTTACCTGCTCCTTAATTGCTCCGCAGAATAAATAGAGGGAACTGTCTACATCTACCATGCCCGGCAAATCTCTTGCCTGCATTGCCGGAATCAAAGCAGCTGCCAGCTGTGGCGTATCCAGAACCGTCCAATGATGCTGACATTGCAGATAGTCCATCATCGCACGGATATAATCCGGGTCACTGTTCGGCTGGAAGTGGCTCTTCTGAAAATAGCGGTCATTGTCTTTATAGTCTACAGAAAATGTATGCAGTACTTCTCCCCGTTTCTTCAATACTTGATTGGCAAGCGAGGAAAGCAAGCTGGAATCCAAACCACCGGACAAAAATGTTCCAATGGGAACATCGGAAACCATCTGACGGGTTGCAGCATCTTTCACCAACTCCCGCACCTGTTCAATCGTCTGTTCCATGTTATCCGTGTGCGGTTTTGCCTGTAATTTCCAGTAAGGTGCAAGAAAAATTCCAGTTTCTGTTGCATAGCCGCAATGTGCCCGTTTCACTTCTTTGATCGTCTGAAAAACACCGCAGCCGGCAGACCGTCCAGGGCCTAGCAGGAGAATCTGTGCAATCCCATGTTTGTCTATGGTATGTGGCACTGCTGGATGCTGCAATAGTGCTTTAATTTCGGATGCAAAAACCAATCCGCCGGGAATCTCCGCATAAAACAATGGTTTCACACCGATTCGGTCACGGGCAAGAAATAGCCGCTGTGCCTGCTGCTCCCAGACTGCAAACGCAAAAATTCCGTTGAACCGCTCTGTACAAGCTGCTCCCCAGTGTAAGTATGCCTGTAAAACCACTTCTGTATCACAGTGCGTGGTAAAAACTGCTCCTTCTTTCCGCAATTCTTCCCGCAGTTCCGGTGTATTATAAAGTTCTCCATTATAAACCAGCGTATAGGTTTCGGTTGCAGTCTGCCGTATCATTGGCTGTTTTCCACGTTCCACGTCAATGACTGCCAGCCGAGTGTGTGCCATTGCACAGTGGGTATCTTGATAAATCCCTTGCTGGTCAGGGCCTCGATTGCTTAGGACTGCCTGCATTCGTTTTAAATCGGCTTGATATCGGGCAACATCTTCCTGCCAAGTGACCATTCCAGTGATTCCACACATATCAGCGTCCTCCTTTTATCAGCGGATTGAAAAACCGCCTGCTTCTGTATGATATGCAGAAACAGGCGGAAATGTGCGGAGATTTTTCTGTCAAAAAAGATTGCATTTCTTGACTTTTTTCTATCATTCTGCTATACTACAAATAGATAGAATGGATTTCAGATTGCTTTTTATATAAGGAGGAATCTCTATGAGTACAAAAGAACAATTGATGCAAGAATTAGATACATTGACAGAAACACAGCTGAAAGCACTGCTGCTCTTCATTCATAGCTTTCAAACAGAATCTTCTATTCCGAACGAAGAAACAGCAGCAGCTTTAAAAGAAGTTTCCGAAATGAAGCAACATCCTGAGCGATACCCGGGATATACAGATGTTGATACTATGATGAAGGACTTGCTGCAATGAAATACACCTTAAAACCAACCACACAATTTAAACGAGATTTAAAAAAGGCACAAAAGCAAAACAAAAATTTAGACTTGCTGAATAAAGTCTTGCAGCAACTGGCAGACGGCATTCCACTTCCAGAAAAAAACCGTGACCATGCTTTAACAGGAAATTACGCTGGATGTCGGGAATGCCACATTCAACCCGATTGGCTTCTCATTTATGAAATTGCAGAAGATACAATCTTTCTGTATCTCACCCGAACCGGCAGCCATAGTGAATTATTTGAACGATAAACAAACACGCACACCGCCAGAATCTTTCATTCTGATAATGTGCGTTTTTCTATCTCATTTTCATCTTCACAAATTTTATTTAATACGAAAATCTTCCTGCTTCAAGGTGAATTTTATCCCAGAAATACCGCAGCATCCAACCATCAAAGTCGGTGATCTGCATAGAAGAACCTGCCATCATCAGCGAAGAGCCGCCCGGGAATCCTCCCGGTGGGAATCCATCCAATTCCCCTTCTCCGCCATAGAAGTCCGTCATGCCAAATCCATGACCCAATTCATGTTCCAACACATGCAGACCCGTTCCATCCAGCATATTCAAATAGGCATCATCTGACAGCCGCTGTCCCCAGTCGCCGCCGCAGCCGCCAATGGATGGGAAGCCCTGCGTTGCCCAGAGATACATATCAAATCGTTCGCCCGGATAAACATAATTGGTATCCATAAAGTGCTCCATGCGAGAAAGGTCTGTTGGTGCACTCGGCAGCTTATTCGGAATGGTTTCATAACCGTTGGATGTGTCACCGCTGCTGTCGTAATCGCTAATCAAAGAATCATAGACCACTTCATCCGGTTGCAAATCCAACAAACAATTCCGGTCTAAAACTGCCCAGCCGACAATTTTCACGGTAATATAGTCATATGGCCAATCTTCATAATCTTTCAGCCAGTCTGTCCAAGCGTTGATGCTATCTTCCACCAATTTTTCAAACTGTTTCCGCTGTTCCAGCGATACGGTTTTATAGGATTGCCAGCGAACAACATAATGCAGTTCGCCCTTTCCGGCAACAATCTGGTCAAACAAGGTATTCCGGCGAACGGTGGACTGTTCCCGTTCTACTCGATTTGTCCAAATCCAATCCGCAGCAGACTGATAGCTTGCTGGCATATCTGCAATCGTCAAGGTCTGTTTGGAATCGGTTGTGGTTGTCGTTGTGGTAGTGGTTTCTTCTGGTGCTGTGGTTGTGGTTGCAATGCTTGTTGTGGTCGTTGTCTGTTCCGGTTCAACCACTGGGAAAATCGTATTTTCTGGCAGTGTTACGGTTTCTGCTGGAAATGCAGTCTGCCGCTGCATCAAAAAACCCTGCAACGCTGCAAGGTCTGCTGCATCTAGTGTTCCATTTCCGTCCGCATCTGCCAAGGCAGCTGCACAGAAATCCGAACTTCCACCCTGTAATATCAAGCGTTTTGCCAGTGCCAAATCTAGCACGTTCACAACTCCATCTCGGTTGACATCGCCCAGCTTCAGCCAAGTGACTGGCTCTAATGTATATGTTCCAAAATCTGTTTCATTCTGCTGCAAGTGAATGCGATTCATGCCCACTTCGGTACAAGTAAACTGCTGCTGCATACCATCCTGTTGCAATTGCAATTCCAACGTCTGGCGGTCAGAAGCTGTTGCATAAAATTCTCCCTCACTGAGCGAGGATTTCAAGGTATAAGTGCCCGTCCCCGTTTCTGTAAAGTACCAGATATTATACGCTGCAACACCATTCGCTGCATATGAAAGAATCCGGCTACCTGTTTCCGCTGCTCCGTTAGCAACCGTCAAATACTGTCCGGCATCGTCCCGCAGCTGATACCCAATCCACGTATTTACTGCCGCTGCTGCTTCCGATGGGGCATCTGCTGCAAGTACTGTATGTGGCATAGATACCACACCCATGACTGCCGCCAGCAATGCCGCTTGTAATGCATTTCGTTTCATCATCCTGACTCCTTTTCCCTCAGAAATTTTTCCAATGGTTTCAGTATAGCATAACATATAAAATTTTTCAACTATTTTTGAATGTTTTTTATGTCATCTAAACGCAACTGCTTTTATTTTTGTAAATTACCAAGTTGTTTAGATTAACAAAGCGACCAAGATTGCTCTTAGTCGCTTTATATAACTTTTCGATTAGTTTTGATATTTCAATATAATAAATTTACAGTTTATAAAATATTACTTTTACCATTATTACATATACTGCATAATGTCTGCAAATTGTCTAATACTGTTTCACCGCCATCTGCCCATGGAATAATATGATCAACCTCAAGTTCTACAGCAGAACCTTTAGCAGGCGAAGCTCCACAAGAACAATATTTATAATGATCTCTTTTTAAAACTTGATATCGGAATCGGGCATTGACACTTCTTGTAGTTATGTGAACAGACTTCTTTGAACGCTTATTTGCAATATCAGCAGTATCGTCAGAAGATTTTTCCATAATAACTTCCTTTTGTATTTCTTGTCTTGAATCAGAAATTTCTAAAGATGAGGTTCTGCCCTCTAAATTGATGTATGATATAAATGCTTCTAAAGTTTTACGCCATCCACCAAAACGTCTCTTAAATGTGTCTATAGAATATTTAGAGATATTTGTTTTAATTATATCAGTTGAAGTAGGTTGTCGACCCAATTCAATCCACATTCGCTCGATTTCTGCAAATAAATCTTCATCAGGTATTTTTTCCTTTGAAAAACCTGTTGGTTTCAATTTAGCACGAACTAAAAAATCTTTCCAACTTGAAAATCGTTTAAAAATATATTCAGCAGAATATTTACCATATTTCTTATAATCATTATATTTTACAGTTTCAGAATTCAGTAAATTAGCAACCCTTCTCACATCAGAAAAATATTCCTCATCAGAGATTAGTTTTAGTTCCTTAGAGGTTCGTTCAGTTCGTAAATTAGCTAACGATAGTGTATGTTTCCAAGTCCCAAAATGATTCTGAATGGCACATTGCGAAAACTTCCCATACTTTTTATATGTATTTATCGAAATGTAATCGACATTCAAATTTAAAGCAACTTGCTTGATATCAGATAGAATTTCTTCATCGGTTAAAAATGGCTTATAGTCGTTCAATACAAAATTCATATTATCACTCCAATCGACTAAATTATATCATTTTTTCAATAAAAATTAATGATAATTCTGTGAATTTTTATAATAAAAATTTTCAAATAAAATGTTCGATTTCTAATATCATGCTCAATTGCCTCATTAATTCCACCTGCATTTCAAGAATTATCTATGAAACTTGATCCACATAAGAAAAACAGAGAAAACCTTGACAAAGTTTCAGCCGTGTGCTATACTACTTTTATATTGTCCTATTCCAAAAAAGTTGTTTGGATGGGAAAAAATACACACAGAATCGAAGGATTCGTGTAAACGGAGGAACGAGAAACCATGATTAAATGGAAAAAACTTGCGGCTACGGTTGTAGCTGCTGCGGCTGCTGTTTCCTGTGTTGGGTGCGGCAATCAGGCACTTGCTTACCCGCTGACAATTGACGGCGTAAAAATCAAAGCTGGTATTTACATCTACTATTCTTATCAGGCTTATACCGAAGCAACCAGCACCATTCAAAAACAGAATTCTGACTTGGACACCACTGATGAAGAAGTGGTAAAGGCACAGACGATTGACGGCAAAGATGCAGAAACTTGGATCAAAGACCGCACGATGGAATATTGCAAGGAATTCGTTGCGATTCAGAAAGACTTTGATGCAAAGGGTCTGGAACTGAGCACCGAACAGACCAATCAGGTGAAAAACTACATCAGCTCTGCTTGGGACAGCAGCGGCAAAACCTTTGAAAAGAACGGAATTGCAGAATCTTCCGTTCAGGACATTTTCCTCTCTACTTATAAAGAACAGGAATTGTTCCAGCACTATTATGGTGTAGATGGTGAAAAGGGCGTTACGGAAGACGAACTGAAAGAATATTATGAGGACAATGATGCTCGTGTTCGTTACATCACCTTCGACCTGAAAGACGGCAACGGCGACTTGCTAAAGGATGACGGCAAAAAAGAAATGAAGAGCATGGTAGAAGATTACCTGAGTGTTCTGAAAACGCTGAAGGATGAAGATGCCATCAACGACAAAATGGATACCATTCAGGAAGAATACAACGCTTATGTGACTTCTATTTCCGAAGAAGCTGCTGCTGCAACCGCAACTTCTGCAACAGATGAAAACGGAAATGAAATTCCAGCAACCACCACTGCAACGACTACAACAACCACTTCCGCAGAAACAACCACTGTTACAACCGTTGCAGCAGATGCAGAATCGGATTCCGAAGCAGAAACCACTGCGGACACAGAAGAAACAGTAACACGTGCAGCATCGGATGCAGATCGTTCGGATGAAACGACCACAACCGTTTCCGGTGCAACAGAGGAAGAAAGTTCTGACACCACAGAAACCACCACGACCACTGCACCGTACGCAAACGAAAGCATTATCACAAAAGTTTCTACAACGGATGAAAAGGACAAGGACAACGAAGATTCCATCAACTATACACCGTCTAAGAAAGCCTATGAAGCGATTTTCAATGATGCCAAGACCGATGTTCCGTTTATCGTAGAAGATGACGAAGCTTATTACCTGATTGTTCGGTTTGACATCACCAAGCGAATGACAGACGATGACCTCTGGACAGAAGACCAGATGAAATCTGTTGCTTCTAGAAAGTATTGGGATAATTTCACCGATGACAAGAAAGAAATGGCAAACGCTTTGAACATCGACCAGCAGAGTGACCGGGCACTCAAAAAGTATGACCCGTTCAAGTTGGACTTCTCCACAAGCTCCAGTTCCAGTTCCAGCAATTAAACAGAGTTAATTTGATTGTTAATCAAAAAGCGTATCCGCTGAACATTCCATTTGCGGATACGCTTTTTCTTTTTCATATTCCAATTTCACATGGACAAGAATCAACATCCCAGTACGATACTTGAAAAACAAAAAACCAGATGCATTGCATCTGGTTTTCATTTGGTTGGGGTGGAAGGATTTGAACCCTCGGAATAACGGAGTCAGAGTCCGCTGCCTTACCACTTGGCGACACCCCAATATTTGATTTTGTCCTCTGCCGTTCAGCTACTTATTCATTATATCACACTTTTTTGTGTTTGTCAAGTCTTTTTTCAAATTTCTCAAAAAAATTTTTCTGAACTTCTTTCAGACTGTTTTGCGTCTTACTCATGACGACTTATATAGTATATCACATTCCGCTGTATTTGTCAAGCGTTTTTTCAAAAAAATCCTCGAATTTTGTTTTTTTCTGTATCGTCGCATTGCTACAGCGAAATTAAAATAACAAGCAGGCGGATTTCATCTTCCTGCCTGCTTGTTACTTAAAAAATTAAATCACCGTTTATTCGTCCAGTGCTGTCCGCAGGGACTTTACAAATTCATACACCTTTTCTGGTGCTTGTTCCTGATACTGTTCAACCATGTTGACAATGGCACTGCCCACAATGACCCCATCACAATACTGGCTCATCTGCTTTGCAGCTTCTGGGCTGGAGATTCCAAACCCAACCATGCACGGAATCTTTGCATACTTATGAATCGGCGTAAAGAATGCAGAGAAATCTGTCTGGAATTTTGTCCGCATACCCGTTACACCATTCGAGGAAACACAATACAGGAATCCGGTTGCATCCTCTGCAATCATCTGAATTCTACCTTCACTTGCCGGTGTTACCAAACTGATGTTGTGAATATGATACTTGTCAGCACTGCCCTGAATCTCGTCCTTTTCTTCAAACGGCATATCCGGCACAATGACCCCATCAATGCCAATTTCCTGACAGGTGCGGAAAAATTCCTCTGTTCCATGAGAGAAAATCGTGTTCAGATACATCATCAGCAGCAACGGCATATCGGTTTTTTTCCGCAGCCGCTTAACCAGCTCAAAAATACCTGCCAAGGTTGTTCCCTGCTTCAAAGCCTGTTCGCTGGCGTGCTGAATGACAGGGCCTTCTGCAATCGGGTCAGAAAATGGAACGCCCAGTTCAATAATATCTGCACCGGCTTTTTCCATCTGCAATACCAGCTGTTCCGTACGGTCATATCCGCCGTGTCCAGCTGTTACAAATGGAATCAGTGCCTTTTTCCCCTGTTGTTTTAATGCCTGCAAAGTGCGGTCAATTCGATTCTCAGTCATCAATCTTCACTCCTCTGTATTGTGCGATTTGCTGCATATCCTTGTCCCCACGACCGGACAGGCAGATAATCATAATTTGGTCTTTTCTCATAGTCGGTGCAATCTTCATTGCAGCTGCAACAGCGTGTGCCGATTCAATTGCCGGAATGACACCCTCTTTTTTCGACAGGTATTCCAACGCCTGAACAGCTTCTTCGTCTGTAATGGCAACATAGTCTGCCCGTCCGGTTTTATAAAGATTTGCGTGCTCTGGTCCAATGCCCGGATAATCCAGTCCGGCAGAAATCGAAAATACCGGTGCAATCTGTCCTTCATCATTTTGCAGGAAGTAGGACTTCATGCCGTGAAAGATTCCCAGCTTGCCCTTTGCAATCGTTGCAGCGTGCAGAGCAGTATCCACACCTTTTCCGGCAGCTTCTGCACCAACCAGCCGAACGCTTTTATTCGGGATGAAATCATAGAACATACCCATTGCATTCGATCCGCCGCCAACGCAGGCAACCACACAATCCGGCAGCACGCCTTCTTTTTCCTGCAACTGCTGCTTTGCTTCTTCGCCAATAATCTTCTGGAAATCCCGAACCATCATCGGATACGGATGCGGCCCCATTACCGAGCCAATCAAATAATAAGTGGTGTCAATGTTGGTGACCCAATCCCGCATTGCTTCGTTGATGGCATCTTTCAGCGTACCTGTTCCGTTGTCAACGCTGCGAACCTTTGCTCCCAGCAGTTCCATCCGGTAAGCATTCAGCTTCTGCCGTTCCACGTCTTCTTTCCCCATAAAGACTTCGCATTCCAAATCAAACAGGGCACAAGCGGTTGCTGTTGCAACGCCGTGCTGACCAGCACCCGTTTCCGCAATAATCCGCTTTTTGCCCATCCGCTTTGCCAGCAGAATTTGACCCAATACGTTATTGATTTTGTGTGCACCCGTGTGGTTCAAATCTTCTCGCTTCAGGTAGATTTTGCAGCCGCCCAAGTCCTTTGTCATCCGTTCTGCATAATACAACAGGGATGGACGGTTTGCATAATCCCGACAGAGTGTGCGGTATTCTTCCCAGAAAGTCGGGTCTGCCTTTGCTTCTTCATAGGCGGTTTCCAATTCGTGTACCGCATTCATGACCGTTTCGGGAACATACTGTCCGCCGAATATTCCATATCTTCCTACTTTACCCATAATTCTACGCTCCTCGTATCAATGTCATCAATTGTTTCATTCTTCTCAGTGATTTTACGCCATCCTCTTCAATGCCGCTGGAAAAATCCACGCCCGTGGGAGAAACCGTTGCAATTGCTTCCAAAACATTTTCCGGCTGCAAACCGCCTGCCAGAAAAAACGGACGATTCCAGCTGTGGCGGGCGAGCAGCTCCCAGTCTGCACAAACACCTGTTCCGCCAATCCCTGCACCCGTCTTTCCCTCTAGAATCAGGCAATCTGCCGGATTTGTTCCGGCGGCTTCGAGCTCCTCCAGCGTGCCAATGCGGAGGGCTTTCCAGACGGGCAAGCCGGTTTTCTGCTGCAAGGTTTGAATCTGCTCTGCCGATTCATTGCCATGCAATTGAATCACTTGCAAGTGCAACTGCTCTGCCATGCGGCAAATGATTTCTGATGATTCATTTACGAACACCCCAACCGCTGCAATTGCATCCGATTTTTCCTGTACCAAGCGTTGTGCCTGCTCCTGAGAAATGCTCCGGCGAAAACCACCGCTTAAAATCATACCCATATAATCCGGCTGGCAGAGATTCACGGCTGCAACATCCTCCAGCCGCCGGATTCCACAAAACTTAATCTTCATAAGTTCTCCCGCAGCTGTTGCATGGCAACGGCAACATCTCCGCTCCGCATTAAAGTTTCTCCAATCAATACCGCATCTGCTCCATATTTGCGGACAGCTGCCAAATCTTCATGCGTTTGCATGCCGCTTTCCGAAACCAAAATGCAATCTTTCGGAACCATTGCTGCCAGTCGTTCTGTGGTCTTTAAATCAACCACAAAATTTTTCAAGTTGCGGTTATTGATGCCGCAGATTTTTGCACCACAAGCAAGCACCTGCTCCATTTCCGCTTCATTGTGTGCTTCAAACAGACAATGAAGTCCCAATTCCGTTGCATATTCGTAAAAATGCCGCATGGTTGGAGCGTCCAAAATGGCTGCAATCAACAGAATAGCATCTGCTCCCATGACCCGTGCTTCATCAATTTGATAGGTATCAATGATAAAATCTTTCCGCAGCATCGGAATGGAAACTGCCTCTCGAATCGCCCGGAAATAGTCGCTGCTGCCTTGAAAATAATGTTCCTCGGTCAGGCAGGAAATCGCATCTGCTCCGGCACGTTCATAAGCAGCTGCCTGCTCGACCGGATGAAAGTCTGCACAGATAACCGACTTTGAGGGCGACGCTTTCTTGACTTCTGCAATAATGGAAAGCCGTCCGGTTTTCAGAGCATCCGGAAATGAATATACTTCCCGTTCCGTCCGCAATGCCAGTTTCCGCATGGTTTCCCGGTCGGTTCTCTGTAATTCCCGTGCAAGCTGTTCTTTCCGTTTTCCAACAATTTCATCTAAAATCATAAGCCTGCTCCTTTCTTATGCCAGAGCATTGGTAAACTGCTTGAGTTCCTCTAACTTTGCCAGTGCTGCACCGCTGTCAATCATTTCTGCTGCCAGTGCAACGCCATCGCCGATACTGCCAGCCTGACCAACCACATACAGAGCACAGCCAGCATTCAGCAAAACGATGTTCCGCTTTGCATCCCGAATCGTTCCATCCAAAATACCTTGTGTAATCAGTGCGTTTTCTTCCGGCGAACCACCCACAACTTCTTCCTTTTCTGCCATCGGCAAACCGAACTGTTCCGGTGTGATGGTGTATTCAAAAATACCGCCATCCTTGATTTCTGCAACCTTTGTCGGAGCGGAGATTGAAATTTCATCGAATCCATCTTCTCCGTGTACGACCATTGCATGACGAATGCCCAGACCACAAAGTACCTTTGCCATCACCGGAATCAAGTCATCGCTATAAACGCCCAGCAAAATATAATCGGTTTCAGCCGGATTTGCAAGCGGTCCTAAAATATTGAATACGGTACGTGTTCCCATTTCTTTTCTTGCCTTGGCAACATATTTCATCGAACCGTGATAACTCTGAGCGAACAAGAACGAAATGCCGATTTCGTGAATGCAGTTAGCAGCCTGTTCCGGTGTAGTCTGAATTTTTACACCGAGCCGTTCCAACACATCCGCTGCACCGCTCTTACTGGACACGCTGCGGTTGCCGTGCTTGGCAACCTTCGCCCCAGCTGCTGCAATGATGAAGGAAGAAGTGGTAGAAATGTTGAAGGAGTTCGAGCAGTCGCCGCCCGTTCCGACAATATCAATTGCATCCTTGCAATTGGGAACGGGCTTTGCCTTTGCCCGCATGCCCTTTGCAAATCCAGTGATTTCTTCAATGGTTTCACCTTTCATGCGGAGTGCTGTGAGGAAAGTGGCCATCTGGATCTGGCTTGCCTCCCCTGACATAATTTCCCCCATTACTTCTACTGCCTCTTCATAGGTCAGATCCTGCCTGTTGATTACTTTGTGAATTGCTTCCTGTATCATATCAATCTCTCCTTTACCGTAAGTTCAAAAAGTTTTCTATTATTTTCATTCCATCCGGTGTCATAATAGATTCAGGATGAAACTGTAATCCATACACATCATACTGTCTGTGTTTTACTGCCATGACCTCATTGTTCTCATCTACCGAGATTACTTCCAGTTCCTCCGGTATAGTATCCATATCCGCAATGAGGGAATGGTACCTTGCCACCTCGGCTTTTTCCGGCAATCCTGCAAAAATAGGTTTTTTTGTATCTATCGTTACAGTACTTTTCTTTCCATGCATCAGCTGTTTGGCATGACAGATGGTGGCACCGTACACCTCACAGATTCCCTGATGTCCCAGGCATACACCAAGGATCGGTACTTTTCCCTGGAGTTTCAATACTACTTCTTCACACACTCCGGCATCTTTTGGATAACCGGGACCCGGCGACAAAACAATGTGATCCGGATGAAGTTTTTCGATTTCATCCACGGTAAGTTCATCGTTTCGTATTACCTTGATGTGGGGATTTATCGTT
>OIXA01004619.1_pt1 | contig 13053 bp, 9 predicted proteins | sample 1587721 | NCBI WGS metagenome assembly OIXA01 (sample SAMEA3888900, study PRJEB22519) | human gut metagenome | biome: human gut; feature: human-associated habitat; material: faeces | place: Denmark | collected 2013 | reverse complement strand
TGTATCCGGAAATCATGGCAAACCCGGAAGACACTTCAAACGGTGTTGGAGGATTACTGCATTATTTCTATATTCTGGACGAGTGGAGTATTCTGCCGTCTCTGATCTTCATGGGAGTTGGTGCGATGACTGACTTCGGTCCGCTGATCGCAAACCCAATCAGCTTTTTGATGGGTGCTGCTGCACAGCTTGGTATCTATCTGGCTTACTTTATGGCAATCCTTATGGGATTCTCTGATAAGGCAGCTGCAGCAATCTCTATCATTGGCGGTGCTGACGGTCCGACCTCTATCTTCCTTTGCGGTAAGTTAGGACAGACCCAGTACATGGGACCAATCGCCGTTGCTGCATATTCTTACATGTCTCTTGTTCCGATCATTCAGCCGCCGATCATGAAGGCACTGACTACAGAGAAAGAGAGAAAGGTCAAGATGGAGCAGCTTCGTCCAGTATCAAAGCTGGAGAGAATCCTGTTCCCGATCATAGTAACAATCGTTGTTGTTTTGATTCTTCCAAGTACTGCACCGCTTATCGGTATGCTTATGCTTGGTAATTTGTTCCGCGAGAGTGGTGTTGTTAAGCAGCTTACTGAGACAGCTTCCAACGCACTTATGTATATCGTAGTTATCCTTCTTGGTACTTCTGTAGGTGCATCTACCAGTGCAGAGGCATTCTTAAAGATGGATACCTTAAAGATCGTTGCACTTGGTATGATCGCTTTCGCATTTGGTACTGCAGGCGGTGTTCTTCTTGGAAAGCTTTTGTGCAAGCTTACAAAGGGAAGAATCAATCCGCTTATCGGTTCAGCAGGTGTATCTGCCGTTCCGATGGCAGCGCGTGTATCACAGAAGGTTGGTTCAGAGGCAGATCCGAGCAACTTCCTTTTGATGCATGCAATGGGACCAAACGTAGCCGGTGTTATCGGTACGGCCGTTGCGGCAGGTACGTTTATGGCAATATTTGGAGTATAAAGTTAACTCGTCAGACTGTTGTGCAAGGATCTCATGCTTGCATGAAGATCCTGCATAACGGACTGACGAAGGGAGCGACCGGTCATGAACAAAACAAGAACTGCGAAGCAGTGATAGCGCGATAGCGCGGTTTTGTGAATGGGCGCGAGTGAACTTTATTTAAAAACACGTATACTGATAAAATTTGGAGGTAATATAATGGCAGAGCAAGTAAAAAGGCCAGTAGGAATTACAGAGACGGTCTTAAGAGATGCGCATCAGTCTCTGATGGCAACTAGAATGACCACAGAGCAGATGCTTCCAATCGTTGATAAAATGGATCAGGTAGGATACCACTCCGTAGAGTGCTGGGGTGGCGCTACATTTGATGCCAGCCTTCGTTTCCTGAAGGAAGATCCGTGGGAGAGACTGCGTAAGTTAAGAGCAGGCTTCAAGCATACAAAGCTGCAGATGCTGTTCCGTGGACAGAACATCTTAGGCTACAATCACTATGCAGATGACGTAGTAGAGTACTTCGTACAGAAGTCAGTTGCAAATGGTATGGATATCATCCGTATCTTCGACTGCTTCAACGATCTGCGTAACTTAAAGACAGCAGTAAACGCAACAAAGGCAATCAAGAAGGAGAACCCAAATGCTGAGGCACAGATCGCACTGTGCTACACCCTTGGTGATGCTTACACACTTGATTACTGGAAGAAGATTGCAAAAGAGATCGAGTCCATGGGTGCAGATTCTATCTGTATCAAGGATATGGCAGGTCTTCTTGTTCCGTATAAGGCAACTGAGCTTGTTACAGCTCTTAAGAGCGCAACAAAGCTTCCGATTCAGATTCATACCCACTACACCTCTGGTGTTGCATCCATGACATATATGAAGGCAGTTGAGGCTGGCGCAGATGTTATTGATACAGCAATGAGCCCATTAGCTATGGGTACCAGCCAGCCGGCTACTGAGGTTATGGTAGAGACCTTCAAGGGAACTCCATACGATACAGGTCTTGATATGAAGCTTCTGGGAGAAATCGCTGATTACTTCCGTCCGATTCAGGAGGAAGCTCTTAAGTCTGGCCGCATCAACCCGAAGGTTATGGGCGTTAACATCAAGACTTTGATGTATCAGGTACCGGGCGGTATGCTTTCCAACCTGGTAAGCCAGTTAAAGGAAGCAGGCGCTGAGGACAAGTACTATCAGGTACTTGAGGAAGTTCCGAGAGTACGTAAGGACTTCGGAGAGCCGCCGCTTGTTACTCCGTCTTCTCAGATCGTTGGTACTCAGGCAGTTCTTAACGTTCTTCAGGGCGAGAGATACAAGATGATGACCAAGGAGTCCAAGAAGATCTTAAGAGGTGAGTTTGGACAGACTGTTAAGCCATTTAACAAGGAAGTTCAGAAGAAGGCAATCGGAGACGAGAAGCCGATCACCTGCCGTCCGGCAGATCTGATCAAGCCACAGTTAGACAAATTCCGCAAGGAGGCAGCTCAGTATATCCAGCAGGACGAGGATGTACTGACCTATGCACTGTTCCCGCAGGTTGCTACTGAGTTCTTCAAGTATCGTGAAGCACAGCAGACAAAGGTAGATCCAGCTGCTGCAGATACAAAGAATAAGGCATACCCGGTATGATACTAGAGTCGAAAAGTCACAAGCTGATCATGCTTGCATGAAGAAGCTTGTGACCTTGAGACTCGTAAAAACATGAGGATGCAGCGATTTTCGAAGAAAATCAGCGAATCCGAATGTTTTTAGAATTGTGAAAGCTGCGAAGCAGCGGAGCAATTCGTAGGTATCATTTACAGTAAAATAATAAAAAGGGACTCTTGGAAAACAAGGGTCCCTTTTTTGAAAAAAGGATTGTGTGAAAATTTTTTATGAGCAAAGTAATAGTAATAGGCGGCGGTGCCGCTGGAATGATGGCTGCATTAAAGGCAGCCGAGAATGGTCATGACGTGACACTGCTTGAGAAAAATGAAAAGCTTGGCAAAAAGCTTTTTATCACAGGAAAGGGTCGATGCAACGTGACAAATGCCTCCGATATGGAGACAATCATGAGCCAGATCGTGACAAATCCACGTTTTCTTTACAGTGCATTTTCTGACTGCAGCAACACAGATGTCATGGAACTTATTGAAAACGGTGGATGTCCGCTTAAGATAGAACGAGGTCAGCGCGTATTCCCAGAGTCAGATAAGTCCTCTGATATCATAAGCTGCTTTTCACGCCTTTTAAAAAAGGCTGGCGTAGAAATTATATTAAATAAGGAAGTAACGCATATCATCACCGAAGAAGGACGTGCAGTAGGCGCGTCACTTTCCGATGGAAAAAAAATAAGCGCCGATGCCATAGTGCTTGCAACAGGCGGTCTTTCCTATGCGTCAACAGGCTCCACGGGAGACGGACACCGCATGGCAAGAGAGCTTGGTCATACAGTGACACCATGCTTTCCGGCATTAGTGCCAGTTAACACAAAAGAAGACTGGTGCCGCACACTGCAGGGACTGTCACTTAAAAATGTTACCTTCACTGTAAAAGACGGCAAAAAGAAGCTGTATGAGGATTTTGGAGAGATGCTGTTCACTCATTTTGGCATCAGCGGACCACTTGTATTAAGTGCAAGCAGTAAAATAGTCAAAAAGCTTGATAAAAATCCACTTTCTGCTTTTATAGACTTAAAGCCGGCGCTTACAGACGAGCAGTTTGATGCAAGACTTTTGCGAGACTTCTCACAGGAAAAAAATAAGCAGTTTAAAAATGCATTAAATGGCTTATTCCCGGCAAGACTAGCAGAGCAGATCGTCATTTTGTCAGGCATAAATCCAGACAAGGAAGTAAATGCCATCACAAAAGAAGAGCGTGCCCATCTTGTTTCTTTAACCAAAAATCTCCCATTGACCATTCTTAGTGTCAGGAGTTATAATGAAGCTATTATCACGCAGGGCGGCGTCAAAGTGCAGGAAGTACAGCCAAAGACCATGGAGTCAAAGCTTGTGCAGGGACTGTATTTTGCAGGCGAACTACTAGACATTGATGCCCTCACAGGGGGCTACAACCTGCAACTTGCATGGTCCACGGGAAGTCTGGTGGGGGATAGTATTGTATAAATACGTGAATAGCGTGACAAACACTTCACCGAAATGCCTCGCAGAAGAATCGTAAAAAGAAAAGGAGACAAACAAATGGGTTTTAATATCGCAATTGATGGTCCGGCAGGAGCCGGAAAAAGCACCATCGCAAAGCTTGCAGCAAGCGAGCTTTCCTATATATATGTAGATACAGGCGCCATGTACCGCGCAATTGGTCTGTATGTATATCGTAAGCATGTGCCAGAAGAAGATATAAATGCTATTGGAGAGACTGCGAAAGAGACAGAAGTTTCCATTCGTTATATCGACGGTGAGCGCCATGTATATTTAAATGGTGAGGATGTAAGTGAAGAGATCAGAAAAGAACATATTGGCCATATGGCATCTGTAGTTGGCGCAGTGCCGGCTGTAAGAGAGCATCTCTTATCACTTCAAAGACAGATTGCACAGGAAAATGATATCATCATGGATGGAAGAGACATCGGTACATGTATTCTTCCTAATGCAGATGTAAAGATCTTTCTGACAGCAAGTGCCGAGGAAAGGGCAAGAAGACGCTACTTAGAGCTGCAGTCAAAGGGCGATAATACGCCATATGACGTTGTGCTTGCCGATATTAAAGAGCGCGACTACCGTGACACGCACAGAGATATCGCACCGTTAAAGCAGGCTGAGGATGCTGTATACCTTGATACGTCAAACATGACAATTGAAGAAGCAGCAGCAAAGGTAGTAGAGCTTGCAAAGGCGGCACGCTGATGGAAGTAATTCTTGCAAAAAGCGCGGGCTTTTGCTTTGGCGTGCGCCGCGCAGTAAACGAAGTTTATCGTTGTCTTGAGGAAGAAAAGGATACACCAATCTATACCTTTGGTCCAATCATCCACAACGATGAAGTGGTCAACGATTTAAAGAATAAAGGTGTGCAGGTAGTTGACACATTAGAGTCGCTTGCAGCACTTAAAAAGGGCATTGTCATAATCCGCTCCCATGGTGTTGGCCGTGACACCGAAACAAAGATGCGTGAGCTTGGCATGCGTGTTATTGACATGACATGTCCGTTTGTAAAAAAGATTCACCGTCTTGTAGAAGAAAAGTCAAAAGAAGGCTACCAGATCGTCATAGCCGGAAATCCTGTGCATCCAGAGGTTGTAGGCATTGTAGGATGGAGCACAGACGGCGCATCAGTTGTAAAAGATGCGGAAGAAGCACAAAAGCTGGTATTAGACCCTAAAAAACCCGTTTTTGTGGCAGCACAAACGACATTTCACTACATTAAATTTCAAAATATAGTTGACCAATTAGAAAAAAAAGAGTACAATATAAATTGCGTTAACACTATCTGCAATGCAACCAGAAACCGGCAGGAGGAAGCAGCCAGTCTCGCAGCCTCAGTAGATGGCATGCTGGTCATAGGTGGGAGTCATAGCTCCAACACGCAGAAGCTGTTTGAAATATGCAAAAAAGAATGTAATAATACCCATTACATACAAACCGCTGAGGACCTAGACACCAATTGGTTTTTGACAGCAGACAGGGTGGGTGTTACAGGAGGGGCATCAACCCCGAATATAATCATTGAGGAGGTTCTACACCATGTCAGACGAATTCGGACAATTATTAAGTGAGCAGAAAGAAGTTGCAATTAGCCAGGGCGCAGTTGTATCCGGTCAGGTTATTGCAGTAAAGGAAGACGAGATTGTCCTAAATATAGGATATAAAGCAGATGCTGTCATTAGCCGCAACGAATTTACCAACATCCCGAATGCAAATCTGTGCGACCTTGTAAAGGTTGGCGATGAGATCGAGGCTAAGGTTGTTAAGATGAACGACGGCGAGGGCCAGGTTCAGCTTTCTGTACGCAAGCTGCAGGCAGAGAGAGGAAGCAAGGTTCTTGAGGACGCATTCGAGAACAAGACTGTATTAAAGGCAGTTGTTACTGAGATCTCCACTGGTGGATTAAGTGTAGTAGTTGATCAGACCAGAGTATTTATCCCGGCAAGCCTTGTATCCGATGTATACGAGAAGAATCTTGAGAAGTACAAGGGACAGGAAGTTGAGTTTATCGTTACTGAGTTCAACCCGAAGAAGCACAGAATTATCGGTAACTGCAAGGAGCTGATCATCGAGAAGAAGAAGAAGATGCAGGAAGAGCTCTTCGCAAAGCTTGAGGTTGGTCAGACCGTTGAGGGTACTGTAAAGAACGTTACAGATTTCGGTGCATTCGTAGATTTAGGCGGAGCAGATGGTCTGCTTCACATTTCTGAGATGAGCTGGGGCCGTATCGAGAATCCTAAGAAGGTATTCAAGAGTGGTGATAAGGTTAAGGTTCTTGTAAAGGCAATCGATGGAAATCGTATCGCACTGAGCATGAAGTTCCCGGAGGAGAATCCGTGGAAGGATGCAGAAGAGAAGTTTGCAGTAGGTACTGTTGTTACTGGTAAGGTAGCACGTATGACTGACTTCGGTGCATTCGTAGAGTTAGAGTCAGGTGTTGATGCACTGCTTCACGTTTCTCAGATTTCCAGAGAGCGCGTAGAGAAGCCACAGGATGTTCTGTCCATCGGTCAGGAAATCACCGCAAAGGTAGTAGACCTGAACGTAGATGCAAAGAAGATCAGCCTGAGCATGAAGGCTCTTGCAAACGATGAGGATCAGGAATAATCCGTAAGAAATACATCAAATAAAATGAATTTAAAAAGACCGGGTAGAAAAAACTACCCGGTCTTTTTTGATTAAAGCAAGCGGTTCAAGAAAATAATTCCGGTGGTGCTTCCTGCGCCTCCTCAGAAGGAACAGGTACAGCACATTTCAGTGCATCTTCGAGTACATTATGTGCATAGGCGAGAATAAAATCAGGATCAGCTATATATTCTGTAAAAAGCTGCTTGGAAGAATACTCCTCCTTATAAAGATCAAACATATCCTCATGCGAGAGCGGAAGAAAAGTACTGCTTTTCTTTGTGTAGCAGGTAGAAGCACTTGCCTGAACACGATGCTCCGGGTCTACATATTGGCCGACCTTCTTATGAACAGCGCGGTCCTCATCAGGAAGATAATAATAATCCTTATAATTATCAAAGAAATACTTTAATTCCCCGACAAAAGCACGAATCTCAATAATGATCTGGTTCGCACGGATCGATAAACGGCAAAGCGGCAGCTCACGCGTCACAGCTACCGGGACCTTAACAGAACAGTCCACCACAATAGTAAGAGAGGACGATGCAGTGCTTAACGAATAGCCGGCAAGTGTCCACTCACTGCGGAATATATCAAGATAAGACAAAAGCGGCATAATCTGAGGAAGAGCCTTTAAATCATCCTCATTGTGAAGAAGAAGCACCTGATAAAGACGCTTATCACCAGTCTCAAGATAATCATGATAAACAGCGATCATCTCCTTGCCGGTGGCCTGATCTAGTCTTGAAATATTTAAATAGCTTTCAAGTGTTGCAAGTTTTAAGTTCTCAAGCTGCAGAAGTGTCTTTACAGGACGCAGGTGGCGGTACAGATCAAAGCTGCGAATATTGTCAAGCACATCAGTATTAAGGCCGTAGGCAGCAGCACATTTCTTTAAAAAAGGAAGATCAAAGGTTTCGCCATTAAAAGAAACAATAACCTGATAATTTTTTATAAAAGAAAAAAAGTCCTCAAGGATCTCCTGCTCAGAATTAAGCGAATCAGAAAACCACTGTCTGATATGCCACTCCATCTGCTGATGATAGACTGCACCAATCAGATAAATAGAAGAGGTGGCAGGTGTGAGTCCTGTCGTCTCAATATCAAGAAATACAAGATCCTTTAAGGGTGCAATCGCATGAGAATCATAAAATTGCGGGATCGAAAACGTTTTGCTTATAACAACCATTGAAATTCCCCCGTTATATAAAAATCACATTAAATACAAATCTTAAAAATTTCTTACATTATAGCATAATAGAGGAGAGAAGTCAAATCTATTCCTATTATGTGATTTGCAGTAAACAGTGATATATATATGAATTATGATTATAGATAATTACAACAAAAATGAAAAAAATCATAAGAAAATATGAAAAAAAAAAACAAAAATGGTACTTTACAAAGTGTTTGAAATGTGCTACTGTTTAAGTAAGCGAAAAAAGCATGTTCATCAGTTCAGCTGGAAACAGTGAAAACTTGGAAGGAGTATGGAATATGCAGGGAGATGACAGCAAAGAGGGCAAAGACAGCAAGCGTTTAAGTCGCGCGGAGCTTCTTGAAATGCTTATTGAGCAGTCAAAAGAAGTCGAGTCACTTAAAAAGAAGGTTGACGAGCTTCAGAAACAGCTTGATGATCGAACGATTCAGTTGCAGCAGACAGGTTCGATTGCAGAAGCAGCTCTCGCATTAAACGACATATTCAAAGCTGCAGATCAGGCAGCATCCCAATACATCGAAAGTATAAAGCGTATGGAGCACGAAAAGAATGTAGAGTTCCAGGCGCTTCGCCAGAAGACACTTGATGCATGTGCTGTGATGAGAGAAGATACACAAGAGTATTGCAGACGGCTTCGTTATGAGAGCGAGGCAAAAAGAGACGCGCTGTATGCTCAGTTAGAAAAAGAAGAGATCGAGAAAAACAATTCTAGTGAAGGCAGCGATCCAAGCACAAGGACGTGCCTTGAGACATCTCCCAGTGTAGGTGGAGGTGTCTCATGAAAAAAAATAAAAAACAACCACTTGAAGTGCCGCCGATAGAGACTCTTGAAAAAGAGCTTCACAGAGAGCTTTACAAAAAGAGCTACAGGAGCACGCTTCGAAGCACGGTTTATACACTCATTACAGTGGCGGCAGTAGCAGTACTGGTAGCTACTTTGGTGTTACCTGTTTTACAGATCTATGGTACGTCCATGACGCCGACCTTATCAGATGGAGACATAGTTGTCTCCGTTTCTGGTTCGGAATTTGAAGCGCAGGACATAATTGCATTTTACTACAATAATAAGATCTTAGTAAAACGTGTAATTGCAACAGCAGGACAGTGGGTAGATATCGACGAAGAGGGAAATGTTTCAGTTGACGGAACACCCCTCGATGAGCCATACGTATTTGAAAAGGCGCTTGGCGAATGCGATATAGACTTGCCATATCAAGTGCCTGAAGGAAGAGTATTTGTTATGGGTGATCATCGAAGCGTTTCAGTTGATAGCAGAAGCACATCTGTCGGATGTGTGGCACAGGAGCAAATTGTTGGAAAATTAGTTTTTTGTGTCTGGCCATTTACAAACTTTGGCCAGATCAAGTAGGAGAAAGGGGGCGTCTGTTTTGGAAAATCCGTTAAGAAAACAGATTCGTTCAATCATGAAGGATCATAAGAAACGTCAAATGTGGTATCGAATAGTCACCACACTGGCGGTTGTTGTTGTGTTTGTAACGACATATATGCTGATTCTACCAGCTATAACGATGGAAAACAAAGCAGAGTGCGGTATTACAGAGCACAAACACGACGCAAACTGTTACAGCTCGCATTATGAGAAGGAGAAAGAGCTTGCCTGTACGACAGATTCACTAGGTGTACATAAGCATACAAATGCCTGCTACGATGCAGAGCATAAGCTGATCTGCGGTTATGCAGACTTTGTGATTCATGAACATGACGCATCCTGCTACGACAAAGACGGCAATCTAGTATGCACCATTCCAGAGCATAAGCTGCATCAGCACACACCAGAGTGCTATCAGATGCAGAAGCAGCTAGTTTGCACACAGGAAGAGTCAGTTGGTCATACTCATACGCCTGAATGCTACACAAAACAGCAGGGCGCATTAATCTGCGGCAAAGAAGAGCATACACACGGCGAAGGCTGCTACGATGCAGAAGGCAATTTAATCTGCACACTAGAAGAGCATACGCACAGTGACGAATGCTACGAGTGGAATGACGTACTGACATGTACGATTCCAGAAAGCGCAGGACATACACATGATGCTTCCTGCTATCAGGATGTGCAGGTACTAATCTGTGAAGAGCCAGCCGAGCTTCATACACACACAGCAGAGTGCTACAAAGACGGCGTACTCGCATGTGGAAAGCTAGAATTAAAAGAGCATAAGCACAGCGAAACATGTTTCACAGAAAAGCAGGTTCTCGTAGAGACATTAATCTGTGACAGAGTAGAGCATGTACATACAGACGAGTGCTACAAAAAGAGCACCGAAGAAACAGCAACCAGTGAAGCAGTAACCGCTAGTCAGAACGAAGAAACATCAAGCGAAGACGAAAACAGCGAAACAGCTTCAATCGAAGAAACCTCAACAGAAGAAGCTTCAAGCGAGGCAGACACCGATGCAGAAGAGCCAAGTACAGAAGCATCAAGTGAAGAAACAAGCCTTGAAGCAGTAAGCGAAGACGAATCAGAAGCAGAGTCCGAGACTGAGACAGCAGAAGAGGCAGAATCTGAATCCGAGGTAGAATCAGAGTCCGAAAGCGAGCCAGAGGAAAGTTCTTCCGTAGAGGCAGAGAGCGAAGAAGAAAGCTCAGAGAAAATAAGTACCGAGGAAGAAAGTTCTGAAGAGGAGAGCTTCGAAGAGACTTCTACTGAGGAAACATCTGAAGAAGAACTGACGAGTGAAGAAGCATCCACAGAGGAAGAAACTTCAGAGGCGGAAGAGGAGAGTAGTGAGGAAGAAACTTCAGAGGCTGAAAGCGAAACCTCATTTGAGTATGACATTAATAATTGGAATCTGGAAGTAGATGGACCATTACTGACAGTAGACAAAAATAGTTCATCTTCAAGTTTAAGAAGAATGCGCAGGGCAAGAAGTAATGTTGGAGCGCAGGCATCTTCTACGGGTATTGATTTTGGACAATACATTACAGAAATTGCTTTTTCTAAAATTGAGAATGGATATTGGGTTCCAGTAAAAGATGGAGAGGCAATAAAGGAAGGTTCTCAGGTAAGATTTAATATTTCTTATAATATTCCAGATGGAGAAGTAAATCTTAGCAATAAGAAGATTTACTATCAGTTGCCAAGCGGAGTTAAATTACGCAAAGAAGAAAGTGGAGCTATTTACAGAAATGGTGTCGCTGTTGGTACGTACACAATTTCACCAGATGGAATGATTGAAATTGAGTTTGAAGATGCTTTTGTAGCTGACGGAAAGCAGTTTAATGGTAATATTTGGTTTGAAGGAACTGTTTCAGCATCGGGTACAAACGAGAATGGCGAGATTGAATTTGCTGGTGAGGGTGGAACTCTTAAGATTGATAAACAGGAAGAAACACTAAAAAATGATATTTCTGTTGAAAAATCTGGATCAGTAAGTAAAGACGGAAAGATTGTTGATTATGAGGTTGTTGCTTCATCTAAGAAAGGCAGTGGAAGTCCAGTTACAATAGAGGATTATTTTAGAGCATCAGAACATGTATCAGCAGCGTTTGATCCAAATAGTTTTAAGATTTATAAAGCAGATGACTTTGGAAATCAAATAGAAGTAAATGGATATGTACCGACATTTGAAACTCAGGATGGTTATCCGAAGTTTACGTTGAAGGATTTGCCAGAACTAAAGGCCGGAGAAAAGCTTCCTACTGTACGTCAGCTTGCAAGCGATGCCGGTGTCAACACCATGACAGTCAACAAAACCTATCAGATTTTAAAAAACGAAGGTTTTATCAGGACAGACAGGCGGCTCGGTGCATTTGTCTCTGAGACGATCGCAGAGGATGCTGATTTTAAGGAAAAACTCAAATCAGAGCTGGAGCTTTTATCTGCGGAAGCATGTCTTACCGGAATGAGCCGTGATGAATTTTTATCAATGTGCGATATGCTCTACTCAAAAATGAGTCCATGCGCAATATAATAATTCTAAAATAGGAGGAGATTTCTTTATGGATATTATGATGTTTATAATTTTTCTTGTTACAGATTTATTTACAATATTCTGCTTCCAGTTTGCTTTTTCATCAGGCTACAGATATCAAAACGGAATGTATCTCGGTGTGCATATCCCTGCCGATCACAAAGACGATCCGGACGTAAGTGATCTGATAACCTCATCCAGACAGAGCATGAAGCACTTTCAGATCATAAATACTCTCATATCTATCGCTATATGCTTTATCAATTTTGCAAGCATAGCCATTTTTGCGATGGTCTACTGTGTATGGATTTTTGAATACTGCTTTTTCATTATAATGCTGAACAACAGCTGTCACAAAAAAATGTATGCACTCAAGATGCAAAACGGCTGGATCATCGAATCCCAGCAAAAAAAGATATACATCGACACCCGCATTTCGGCTGATGTGGGCAGCTCACCGCTTAGCTTCAAATGGCATATAGTAATAATCATCGCAGAGATTGCCGCCTTCGTTCCGTATATTGCAGACGGCGACACCCGCTACAGAACATATATGTTTACATTTTTCATATGCTCGCTTATCGTCTCTGCTATCGCTCTGCCATTTCATATTTTTATCAATCGAAGTGAGAGAAATGTATACAGCAAAGATACGAAGCTCAACCAGATCATTAACACTACCATGAAAAAATACAAAGGCATTGCCCTGATTCTTATGAGTCTTTTAAACGGAGTTGCATGGATATATATGGCACTTTCCACATATATCAGTGGCAACTATTTAGGCACAAGCTTTTTTGTATACATATTTGTACAGATCCTTAATGTATTTGGAATTTTCATACCTCTTTTTCTTGCACAACAGCGAAAAAAGGAGCTCCTTGCCTCAGACACCGCACCTATATATGTGGATGATGATGAATACTGGAAAAGCGGATTCTACTACAACCCGAATGACACACATCTGTTCGTGGAAAACCGTATACAGTCAGGCAATTATACATTAAATTATGCGAAAAAAGGTGCCTGGGTATTCTCCGGTGTCACCGCCGCTCTCATAATAGGATGTCTTATTTTCGTTTTTGCAGTGCTCTTTCCTCTTATCAATTTAAAGGAAGAAATCACACTGGCTGATAATGGCGTCCTTACAATTTCTGCCGGAGGTTATA
>OIXA01004616.1_pt1 | contig 13060 bp, 7 predicted proteins | sample 1587721 | NCBI WGS metagenome assembly OIXA01 (sample SAMEA3888900, study PRJEB22519) | human gut metagenome | biome: human gut; feature: human-associated habitat; material: faeces | place: Denmark | collected 2013 | reverse complement strand
GAAAGCCTTGTCTTTCCCGGCGGAAGCTTTGATTGAGTATTGTGAAGACAAATATACGGATCAGCGTTTAATTAAGGAATTGAAGACATTGCTCTTAGGTGATGTGGACACAGAGCCAAAATTAGTGATTGGCGGGAAGTTTGGATATGCGGAATTCCGTTGGGTAAAAAAAGTGGTAGCGATTCCTTATCTGCCAGAGAAAATTATTGAAGGCAATCGACGCGAGTGGCTTTTCTGCGAACAACCTCAGGAAAAAACATTGGAAGCCGCTCCCGCCCCGACATTGTTAGCCGGCTTTCCGGATGTGGAGTACCCGAAAGATATGGAGCATTATCCCAATGTGCCCCTGCGTATCGGCTTGCCGAATATCGTGGAGGGAAGCATAACCAATATTCCTATTCAAGGAAGAGGCTTGACAATGGGTATGGAAGGATCTGACCAATTGGGTAAACCTAACGGTAACGCTACGACTATATTCTTGCGGCAAGGACAGACTTATATAGAGGTAGGTAATTTGACGGCTTTGTCTGCGAAAGCTGAAACTGAAACTGATAATGGCGGCGGGTTATTCTCGATGACCTTTGAGGAGGGTGCCTATGAAAAATTCGCTGAAGGCCAAATCTATTCACTTTATATTCCATTCGGTGAATATAAGAACGGAACTTTCGTAGAAGGCTCTTGCGAGGGATATGCTACCTTACTTATCAAGATCGTACCGGAATACTTGACGTGGAAAGGCCCGAATGCCGAAGTATGGTATAATGACGGAAACTGGCATCAGTCTACGAAAGGGGAATTGTATATAGATCCAAACGGAACAAACAATGCGGATGCCAACGGCAATGATGCAGACTTGACCGCCGCCTTCGCCCCGCTTCATTTCACCCGTATCACGATCCCGGAAGGGCAGACGCTGGAATTGGAAGACTTGGAGACGAAAGATCATTTGTTACAGATTCCCGAAGCGAACTCATCAAAGGCTACCGAGTATATCCAATATGATATGGCGGTAGACAAAGACAGAGATAATACGGTCGTAACCCCGTACTATATAAATAAGGTAAAAGCCATCTATTTCAAACCCAAGGCGCAGTTACGCCGTCAGCAACTCCTGACGTACGACACCGCCCGTGTGGAATTCGAAATGACACCTGACGCGAAATATTGGATGGCATCGCCCCTGCAAAGCGTATTCGCCGGCGATATGTACACCGTGAAGAACACGGGCCGTCAGAACACCTACGCTTTCGATGATATCAAATACAACACAGCCAACAACGACCGCCAAGCCCCTGCCTTCTACCAGAAAGCTTGGGACAAGGCGATCACGATGTACGTGCCGAAGAGCGGAGCGAATCAAACAAATTCTCTTCCTGAGAGTGATTTGGATACAACTCATTACGAGGTAGTCCAATCCAACTGGAGCCGTGAATACAACGATGTGAACGTCCCTTACGCATTAGGAAAGGGATTCTATGCCAGCGTAGAAAAGAAGAAAGCGGATGCTTTGAATGGAAATGTCTTGGTACGCCTGCCGAAAGCGGATGACTCCTACGAATATGAACCGTGGAAACCGGAGACGAAAAACGCTACATTGAGAGCTGCCATGACCGAAGCCCCGACTTTAGCGGAACGGATCAATGCCGGCAAGCTGGCGGATGACAAGCCGATCGAGGTGGTATTGACAGATGCGAATGGAACGGAAGAATGGTGGAATACGGATAATGGAACCGTCCGTGTCATTGCTGATGGCGACGGTAAGCACTTCCTGTTGGGTAATCCGTATATGTATCCGTTGGATATCGCTCGTTTCTTGAAAGGGAATGAGACTATCTTAGCGCAAAAATATTGGACATTGGATACGAAGATTGGAGAGGGTCTTGTTGTCGGTACGCCTGATGTGGCATGGGAAAATGGAGATACTGATGCTGTTTCCGGAGCCGTTATCGCCCCCATGCAGGCCTTCTTTGTAGAGCTGAAAGATGCGGCTCAAACGAAAGCGGAAGGTACGGCAACCGGTGCCGATCTGAAGGTCGTTCGTTTCGATCCCTCCATGATGCAAGGAGAGCCGGAGAAGGTCTCTTCTTCCTTGCGTACCGCTACGGCCAAGAACCCGGTATTGAGGCTGACGGCGGAGCGGGATGCATATCGTAGCACGGCCTTGCTGACGCGGCAGGATGATGCTACGAACAGCTATGAGGCAGATAAGGATGCCGTAATCTTGCTGGATACGGAACTGGAGGAGATCCCGCAGGTGTACACTATCGCCGGGACTCGTGCCGTGGGTGTGAACGTAGTACGACGGATCGACCAAGTGCCCCTTGGCGTATATGCCGGCGAGGGTAAGGGCGAGGTTACACTGACGATAGAGGGTATCGGCGATTGGGCGGAGACGCTTTACCTGTACGATGCCGTGACCCGCAAGAGTACGGAGTTGTCGGACGATACGTATACCTTGCGTTTGGACGGCAGCAGCCATGGACGTTACTTCCTAAGCGCGGGCTCGCCTACCGGTAATGAGGGGGTAGACAACGCGGAATCTATCTCTGTCTATTCCGCCGTATCGGGTAGGGTAGTGGCCAGCGCGAGCGAGGCGTTGAAGCGGATACAAGTGTTTACACCGATGGGTCGTTTGGTACGTACCTTATATCCCGCTCGCCCGACTTATACGTTCGATCTCCCGGCAGGCATCTACATCATCCGTGCGGAGATCGCACACGATCAGAAGACGGTGAAGCTGCGGGTTCAATAAGCAGCTTCTACCACTCCATCTCTAATATGGATTACACGGTCTGTATTTGTAGCCAGTTGTTCGTCATGCGTCACGATGACGAACGTCTGGTTCATCTGGTCTCTTAACTCGAAAAAGAGGGCGTGCAATTCTTCCTTGTTCTTGGTATCGAGACTTCCGGAAGGTTCGTCGGCTAGGATAACCGCCGGATTGTTGATAAGCGCACGGGCTACCGCTACCCGTTGCTTCTCTCCGCCGGATAGCTCGGCAGGCTTGTGTGCCATGCGATCGGAGAGTTTCAGGAAGTCCAGCATCTCTTTCGCTCGCTTCTCGGCCACGGCCGATTTCTCCTTGGCGATCAGTGCCGGGATCATCACGTTCTCCAAGGCCGTGAACTCCGGCAATAATTGATGGAACTGGAAGACGAAGCCGATATTCCGGTTGCGGAAAGCCGCCAATTCCTTATCGCCCAATCGTCTTGTCTCCGTGCCATTGATAACCAGCCGCCCGCTATCCGGTGCGTCGAGCGTGCCGATGATTTGCAACAAGGTTGTCTTACCCGCCCCGCTAGGGCCTACGATAGCGACAACCTCGCCCTTGTTTATCGTGAGGTCGATGCCTTTCAATACTTGTAAGGCTCCGAAACTTTTCGTTATTCCTTCGGTTTGTATCATATCAAGTTTCTTAGAACGTGCGAGGCAAGGAAACAACCGAACGTTGCCGGCATATAAGAGACCGTTCCCGTGGTCGTACGTTTACATGTTTCGTTTTCAACTTCGATCACGGCGTCCGGATCGGCGAACTCGGTGGAAAATACGACGGGAATCCCCTTGCTTACGCCTAGAGGACGCAACCGTTTCCGCACCGCTTTCGCGAGGGCGCAATTGATTGTCTTGGAGATATCCGCAATCCGTACCAAGGACGGGTCTACCTTAGCGCCCGCCCCCATGGAGGACACGATGGGGATCTTATGGATATATGCTTGGTACATCAGGTATACCTTGGGACTTAGGGAATCGATGGCATCTACCACGAAATCGAGAGGGGCCGATAGGAGTACCTCCTCCGTCCGCTCGTCTCGCAGGAATTCATTCAGGACGGTTAGTTGCAACTGGGGATTGATATCGAGCAAACGCTTGGCTACGACCTCGGCTTTCGGCATCCCTAGGGTGGAATGAAGGGCGGGCAATTGGCGGTTGATATTACTCTCGTTTACCGTATCGGCGTCTATGATCGTCATCTTTCCTACTCCGGCCCGGCAAATCTGCTCGGCGGCATAAGCTCCTACACCTCCCAGTCCAACTACCAATACATGGCTACGGGATAAGCGCTCCATACGCTCCGCTCCGAACAAAAGTTCCGTCCGTGTATTCCAATTGTAACTCATTTATATACTTTTGAGGACAAAAGTAATCAATTGTTCCGGTTCCTCCAATACTTGCTTTTATCCGAAAGCTTTGTGTCTTGTTACTGCACGGGCGTTGCAGCGTTACTGTATGGGCGTTGCAGTATTACTGCATCAGCCTTGCAGTACCACTGCAACCCGGGTTGCAGTGGGTGGATTGCGTCAGATGGGTTGAATATGAAAGACCGATCCTCCGTCGGAGGCCAGCGGAAGGGTGATTTTATCCCTGTTGGTGATCTCCTTAACCTCTTTTACGAGTTTGTTCGAGTCTATATTCGTATCTTCAGCATCTTTATAGATCGTTATCTTATATTTCTTGTCCTTATCCAAGAACTTGAGGTCTACATCGATACTGCGTGCTTGGCTGTTATTGATCGTACCGACAAACCAATCCTCTCCCTTTTTGCGGGCGATCGTTACGTATTCATTGACGGAAGCGTTCGGAACGACTGTTTGGTCCCAAGTCGTAGGCACGGCTTTCAGGAACTCGAATCCCGGTTGTCCCTCGTAAGCCTCCGGCGTATCGCAAATCATGCCGAGATAGCTCTCTAATACCACGTACATCGCTAACATATGGCAACGGGTACTCATTACGTAAGGGTTACGTTCTTGGTTCTTGAACTTATCCCTTGGCAAAGAGCGGAAACCACCTAAATGATAATCTGTCGCTCCCGCTAATAAACGGGTAAAAGGCATATGGATGTCATGATCCGCATCGGTATCCTTGTCCCATTTACAATGCTCATAATTAAGCGTACCCTCGCGGGTGAACTCATTGGGATAGGTACGGTTCAATCCAGACGGCTTGCAAGCTCCGTGGAATTGCACGAATAGATGATGCTTGGCCGCCTTCGCCAAGAACTCTTCTTGGATGCGGATCATCTCTTGATCGTCTCGATCCATGAAATCGATCATCATACCGGCGATTCCCCATTTCTCGAATTGGGCGAAAGCCTCGTCTATCTTCGCGTACAGAGGCTTCCAGTTGGTCCATAAATGGATACGTACGCCTTGGCTCTTGGCGTAATCGCAAATCTCCTGCATATTAAGGCTCGGAACGACTTTCAAGATGTCCGCTTTCGGGCCCGGAGAACCGAATCCGGCTCCATCCTCGTCATACCAAGCTTGCTCGGCGTTCCCGTAGATCGAGTGATAATCCAATCCGTTACGGGCTACGAAATCAATGTAATATTTATTCGTGGGGAAATTGTTTCCGCCAAGGAAAGTCGTATCCGGAACGACATTTCCGTTCCACCACGTAAAAGTAGTCTTACCCGGCTTAATCCAAGACGTATCCTCTATCTTACAAGGCTCATTGAGATTCGTAAGGATATTGGACGCTATCAAGGAACCGATTTGATCGCTGATCATCAAGACCCGCCAAGGGGATTGATGGGGTAGGGATGCCTCTACCTTGATACGCTCTTGTCCCAGTTTAGGTGATAGTTTCCCGAGAAGAGCCCCGTTTTCTTTCCATAGGTACATACCGGCGTAATCACGAACCGCCGCCTCGGTAATCGCCATATAAACATGGTTCGGGAAAGAGAACAGGGCGGGCATATCCATCAATCGTTTATTATCCATGTCGGCATAATCCGTGACCGTATATTTACCTTCGTGGGAACTTTGGTAGTTGGGGAGGAATAAAGTGGTTACGCTCGGGTTACCTTGTAGGTTGAAGCTGGTTCCCTCGTCATACATGATATACGAATCCCATCCTTTTTGCTTCGGAAACTCATAGCGGAAGGCGATACCGTCATCGAAAGCCCTTACGACCAGATTAATCTTGCGAAAAGGCTGAACGGTTTCCTCTAGCGGGATGATTACCTCTTTGGAAAGGCTATGTATATGTTTCGCCTTACCGACGATCAGTTCGTAGGTCTCTTCCTTCGTGCTGAACACGGGTTTGTTGATCTTTACATTTTCCCCGAAAGCCCCATTATCGAAAGTCAACGTTAGCGGAGAGTCTTGGATCAGGGTTTGTTTATTAAACGCTACGCTGTATACCGGGCTATTCTTATCCAAAACCAAGGAGAACTTGATCTTTCCGTTTGGAGAAGACAACCGTACGCTTTTATTTGCGTATAAAGAGTGAGCGCAAAGTATAAAAAATGCCAGAATGAGGTAGATTGATTCTTTTTTCATGGATGATAATTTTATAGGCCAAAGATATACATATTTATTTTGTACGGTTTAACTGCTTCAACAATTCTTTAAGGCTGACGGTCTCATTCTTGACCAATGGTTTTGCCCAATAGGAAATACTCAAGATATAGCCCAGCGTGATAAATAGGAAAAACATGGAATAGCGCAACCCGATCAGATCTCCAAGTCCACCAATGATGAACGGAATCAATGCCCCACCGAAAATACCCGTACACAGGATACCGGAAAAAGCTCCATGATGCTTATCCACGGAGTTAAGGGCTAAGGCGAATATCACCGAAAACATGATCGAGATCGAGAAGCCGCAACAAGCGAAAGCGATAATCGCTACTTGCGTAGGACCGAAGAGCGCTATCGCTAAATTAAGGATCGCTATCATCGAGAAGATACGTAACATCAGCTTTGAGTCGATTAACTTAACGATCACCAATCCCAACAAGCAGCCGATGGACATCAATCCCCAGAACCAAGCAACCGTAGTAGCCCCGGCTCCTTCCGGGCTGACCCCATGATACATATTCAAGAAAAGGCTCATCCAATTCGCCAATCCTTGCTCGGTTCCCACATAAGCGATAATCCCTAAGAAATAGAATATAACTTGTTTTTGCCTGAGCAATTCCTTATAATTTTGTATCGTTCCCGCCTTCTCATCTTCCTTTAATTCTACTTTCGGGAATTTGACATAAGAGATAACCACTAACATGATGACAAAAACAATCGTAAAGATAAAATAGAGCGAGCTCCAAGGTAAGCTCTCCGGCGTTATCCCTTTGAGGAAACGGATGAAGAAGTCGTTTGCCGAATCCTCACCGGTTAATTTCCGCATAAGTCCGGCCAAGACGAACGGGCTCATGAAAGAAGCGGCCCCGAATACGATCTGGGCCAATACCTGATTAAAGGCATATTTTTTCTCTCCACCCGCCTCACGCATCAAAGGCAATATGATCACCTGTAGCATCGCCATGCCCAGACCGATAGCGAAAAGGGAAGTTAATACGATAGGGTAGGTCGGGAATATGACGAAAAGCCCCGCACCCAAAAACGCCAGACTGAAAGCGATCAATAAGGAAATCTTTCCCCCGAAACGCTCGATGATCATTCCTGCCGGGATCGACATGATGCCATATGCTAAGAAAAATGAGAACGGTAAGAATGCGGCCAATGTCAGGCTCAGCCCAAAACTATCGATAATCATCGGTAGCATAGGGCCTAATATATTGGTAACAAAAGAAATGACAAACCAAATACACAAGATGAGGAGTACGATCCAATTATTCTTATTCATGATAGATAGATTCAATGATTAAACACCAATGCCGCCGCCCCGAGGCATCCGGCCTTATTTCCTAATCGGGCAAGCTCGATAGTCGTGAAGTACGAGGTTTCCTTCATCACGTATTTCCCGACCTGCTCCCGTATATTGTCAATGTAGAAATCTCCGGATTCCGAAATGCCTCCGCCGATAATCACCTTTTGCGGAGCGAAAATGTTGATAAGGCTCGCTACGCCTAGGGACAGATTCCGGAAATGATCCTCCATAGCGAGTACGGCCTCTTTCTCCTGAGCTTTATAGCGCTCTACTATATATTTTCCATCGATACGGGAAGGTATCTCCCGTCCGTTCTTCTCCAATAATTGCCGGTATAAGGCGATCAACGCACTTACGGAAGCGTGTGCCTCTAGGCAACCGGACGCTCCGCAAGTACATTGATTCCCATTCAGACCATGAATAATTAAGTGCCCAAGTTCGGTGCCCCGATTCCGGTAGCCGCCATAAAGCCCTCCGTTCAAGAACAAGGCACCCCCTATGCCGGTACCCACCGTCAAGAAAACGATATCGGAGAAACCTTTAGCCGCCCCATATATCACCTCGCCCAACCCCATAAGGTAGATTAAATTCCGCTAACGCAAGATCCAATTGTTGGTTATCTAGTTCAGGAAGATTATTGGCAAAGAGAACCACCCCATTATCTACTACGGAAGGTACACCTATGCCAATTCCGTAAATCCCCCAATCCCGGGAACGGGCGTAGTCTGTCATTTTCCGTACGATACTTTTTATGGTATCGGATAATGGGCGTGGATTCTCTTTTGATTGTGTGGTTTCCGACGATTCGTAAAGAATGTCGCCATTCTGGTTCACAAGAGTATATTTTATGCTTGTTCCTCCAATGTCTAATGCGATAGCGTATTTCATGATAATTGTAAAAGCTTAATTAGACCTATGCGCCGCTTCCCTGTCGATCAGGCAAATCACGTTCGGGTGCAGCCACAATAAGGAGGCCGGCAACTCCGTCGAGATCTTCTGTTCAAGGAAAGCTTGAGTAATCTCCCTTTTCTTTATCCCGTTGATAAGAAGGATAATCAGGCGTGACTGAAAGATATTCGCCATGCCTAATGTCAGTCCGTATCCCGGTTTCTCCGTATCCCCGGCGATCATGGGATGTTGCAAGGATTTCTGGGACAGATGAGCCACATGGCAATTCGTATGCAAGGAAGGAGCCGGCTCGTTCAAGGCGATATGGCCGTTCATCCCTATTCCTAATATACAAATGTCGATAGGGCCTTTTTGATCCAGTATCTGTTGGATCCGCTCACATTCTGCCTCAGGATTTTCCGGATCGCTTTGGAACGCTATATACCGGTCTTCCGGGATTTGAAGCGGACCTACGAAATAGTTCCGTAGATACGACTCGCACGTACCCGGGTGGTCCATCGGGATTCCTCCCCATTCATCAAGCTTTAGTACCGTGAATTGGGAGAATAATTCCGGTTGGCGACTGGCTTCCTCTACCAGCAACTCATACATCCGGGTAGGAGAGCCCCCAGTGGCGGCACAAAGCGTAAGTGCCTTGTGCTGCCCTAACTCTGAGGTAACAATCTCTTTTGCCTTAAGGCTTAATGCCTCATAAGATTGACAAATCTCTATTCTCATACGATTTTAGAGCTCTTTGATTCGGATATTGCGGAAGCAAACACCATAACCGTGGTCTTGCATACCGATGTAACCCGGTTGTTTTCCGCATTGTAGCATCAAGTCGTAAGCTTCCGGGCATTTCTCCGGACTCGTGCTGAACTTGCTGAACTTACTATGATCCACTAACGCACGCCATACCGGTGTACCGAACTGGAATTCCAGCACTTTCACGTCGTTCATGTAATGGATCACGCGTTGGTTATAGACAACGATTCTCGTCTTGTTCCAGTTTCCGTACGGTTTTACGGGTTGTGGATCCGGCATAATCATGTCATATACGGCACCGGCCTGACGGTTACCGTCGCAACCTTCCCATGCGTCCGGCATATTCTCGTTGTCGAGTAACTGATATTCTGGGCTGGAGTAATAAATAGGTGTACCCTCAATTTCTTGCGCTGTATAGAAGATACCGCTATTACCGGCCTTGTCGATCTTCCATTCGATCTCGAAAACGAAATTTTTGAACTTCTTGTCGTAGATCAAGTCGCCGAAGCCCGTGTCTGCCTTATTGTCGCTACCTTTATAGGTGATCGATCCGTCTTCAACCACCCAACCTTGGGGTACATCCTGACGGCAATAGCCGCGCCATCCGTTCAAGGTCTTGCCGTCGAACATGGTGATCCACTCGCCTCCCGTAGGGATACCGTCGCTATCGAGGGCTTGGGTTTGGGCGGTTTGCGTTCCGGCATCGTTGGTATTACCGCCGGAGGTACATGACAAGGCCGATGCGAATAAGGCTACGGCCATAATACTGCTATAAATCTTTTTCATCGCTATTATGAATGTTTGTTGTTTGTTAGAAACTTGTTAGATAATTATTAGGAATTTGTTAGGTTCCTGTTAGGTTACCGTTAGATTCCTGTTAGCTTTTATAACTTCAGGTCTTCCCATCCATCGCGGTATTTCCGCTTGATGAATTGGTTCGCCTGCTCGAAATTGGTGATACGCATATTCGCTCCATCCCATAGGAAAGTCTTGTTTCTTCCCGGATAGATGAAGCCTTCACGCTCTCCGTAGATCGAGTCGTTATGTTTCACTTGTTCCCGGATATTATGGCTCCGTAAGATCAAGTTACCCATCAATACGGTCTCCGTCAACGGACCGGCGTATCCTTCGAATGGAGATTCTACGTCCGCCTTGTCGTACCCTGCGATACAAGAGTCGATCCATGCCCAATAGTGGCCATTCGTACCCCCTTCGATACGTTTATATTTATGAGGAATGTTCACGTCTTTGTTGAATAAAGGTTTCTTGTTCGCCTTTACCCCCTTCGGCCAGAATCTTGGATCGGAACCACCCCAGCCGCAAGAAGCCATACCTTTCGTACCTACGAATACGGTTGCGCCTTCCACGTCCATCATATCCAAGTCTCCCATCGTGCAGGTCATATCGGCATCTGGGTCGATCTCCTCGAAACGTTCTGGCATGATACCGCCGTCCATCCAATATAGGCTCAAGTCGCTTCCGTCTTTCTTCTTGAATTTATAACGGATCGAGCTGGCTACCGGGCAACTTTCAGGATAATAGGCTTCTTCGAAGATTCCGGAGTAAACATTGGTCGTGCTGCAAGAAACCTCGGTCGGATAGCCTAATTGAAGCAATTTGAATGGAGGGCCGATGATGTGGCAACCCATATCTCCAAGAGCGCCTGTACCGAAACGCCACCAACCACGCCAGTTGAACGGAACCAAATTATCCACATAGTCTACATACTCCGCTGTTCCTAACCATAAATCCCAATTCAAGCCTTTAGGAACAGGCGGTTTCTGGTTCGACCAAGGAATACCTTGCGGCTATACGGGGCGGTTGGTCCAGCAATATACTTTCTGGATGTCACCCAACAGATCTGCCTCGAGCCATTCACGAAGGGTACGCATACCGTCGCAAGAGTTACCTTGGTCACCCATCTGGGTCACGACCTTATATTTCTTGGCAGCCTCGGTAAGGATACGTGCCTCGTAAATATCGTGCGCGATCGGTTTTTGCAGATATACGTGCTTACCCATCCGCATAGCGCCGAAAGCTTGGATCGCATGGTTATGATCCGGGGTGGAGATACATACGGCATCGAAGTTCTTACCTTCCTTCTCGTACATCTCACGGAAGTCGTTAAAATACTTAGCTTTTGGATAGGTCTTGCGAGCGTCGACAGATTGACGGTCATCCACGTCGCACAGACAGGTGATCGCCGCGTTCTTATGCGGCGTATTCATTAAGCTACCCAAATCGGCGGCTCCCATACCGCCGCAGCCTATTTTCGCGATATAAAGCTTATCGCTGGGAGCTACATGTCCTAATCCCGCTACGGTAAAGCTGGGCAGGATCGTAAGGGCGGCAGCGCCTGTGGCTGCCATCCCAAGGAATTCCCTTCTAGAGATTCCAGTCGGACTGGATTGTTTATTTACCTCTTTCATAAATTTGTTCATATTATGATTAATAATTGAATTGGGGTCTAAAGAATTGAGATTAAAAACAGACTGATATGATTAGAATGCCGGATATCCCGGGTTCTGAACCAAATTATTGTTCTTCTGCCAAGCCTTGAACGGGATCGGGAAGATCTTACGATATTCCGGAGTCTGTTTCGGCTTCATATATCTCGGTTTCAGATAAGTCCCGAAGCGGATCATATCTTGGCGGCGGACAAATTCGAATGCCAACTCATAACCACGCTCGTTATAAATATCATCTAATGTCACGCTCGTGTAATTATGATCGGAATTACCATAAGCCCTTTCCCGGATAGCGTTTACCAGACGAGTAGCTTCACCGAGATCCCCGCCCATGCGAACCAAGGCTTCCGCTTTCATTAGGTATACATCAGCCAGACGGAAAATAGCGATATCGTTCTCCATATTGGTATTTTGCATGCCTTTCTCATATACCCACTTATTGATACGTGCGCCGTCTTCTTGGTGAACTTCGCCCCACGGAGTTAAGTTACCGTCCGCATCGGTTTTCTCTGTTCCCGGTACCACATTTAAGTCGATCGTATGGATCAAGTCATGTCCTAGGGTCGTTTTCAAAATCTCTCCCGTGCTAGGGTCGATCATCGGGCCGATCAAGAACGAACCTTCGTAACGAGGATCTTCCGTATCAAATGTGCGGACAAAATCCGGCTGGGCGTTGATACCGTTCCACATACCGCCGGTGAAACCTAATACATCGGGATCCAGATAATGCAATGTCCAAAGATGGATGGAGTTGCCCCACTCATCGGATGCCTTGTAGCAGATCGGGAGAATGATCTCTCGTGATACCTCGTTATGAACCTCGAAATTGGTTTTCCAATTCGGTTCGATGATATATTCGAGTTTCATGATCTCGTCGCATTGCTCCACAACACCTTTCCAGTTCGGTTCACCGATCCATTCCTCGGCGTTGAGGTACATCTTCGCCAATACCATGCGGGCAGCACCTTGCGTAAACTTACCGTAGCTGGCATCTGATACATCGGAGCGCAAGTTCGGGATGATCTCGGTTAATTCCTTAACCACATATTTATAAATGTCCGCACGGCTTGTGCTGGAGGGCAAGGAGGTATCCTCAAAATCTGTCACTAGTGGGGCGTTACCGAAGATATCTACGATTACATAATACCAGAAAGCGCGTAATCCTCTTAACTCGGACAAGTATTGAAGCTTAAGCTCATCGCTCATGGCTTCGCTTTTCTCTATAATATTATATACGGAGTTAACCGTAGTTAGGCCTCCCGTACAATAATCCCAGCAATTTTCTACAGAGTAAGAGTTCGGTTTCCAGCTATGCATACATTGTTCCA
>OIXA01004613.1_pt1 | contig 13062 bp, 6 predicted proteins | sample 1587721 | NCBI WGS metagenome assembly OIXA01 (sample SAMEA3888900, study PRJEB22519) | human gut metagenome | biome: human gut; feature: human-associated habitat; material: faeces | place: Denmark | collected 2013 | reverse complement strand
GCTCCGGCCGGACGGTCAACAAGACCGATCCCTACGGCAACCGCTGCTGCGCGCTGCCGGAGACCTCCAGCATCATCGACCCGCCGGACGGCTTCTGCTGGCATGACAGCGCCTACCGCGCCCGCATGGCAAAACAGTCGGCCATCCGCCGGCCAGTCAATATCTACGAGGTCCACGCAGGCTCGTGGAAACGGCATGAAGACGGCAGCTATCTCAATTATGAGGAGCTTGCGGCGGAGCTGGTTCCCTATGTCAAGGATATGGGCTACACGCATATCGAGCTGCTGCCCATCATGGAATATCCCTACGACCCCTCGTGGGGCTATCAGATCACCTGCTATTTCGCCCCGACCCACCGCTACGGGACGCCGAAGCAGCTCATGCAATTTGTCGACACCTGCCATAAGGCCGGGATCGGCGTCATCCTCGACTGGGTGCCTGCGCACTTCCCGAAGGACGAAAACGGGCTGTTTGAGTTTGACGGGACCTGCTGCTACGAGCTTTCCGACCCGATGATGAACGAGCATCCGGACTGGACGACCCGTATTTACGATTACGGCAAGCCTGAGGTGCGCTCGTTTTTGATCTCGAATGCCTGCTACTGGCTCACGCAGTTTCATGCTGACGGCATCCGGGTCGACGCGGTGGCTTCGATGCTGTATCTCGACTATAACCGGCCAAACTACAAGCCGAACCGGTTCGGCGGGCGCGAAAACCTGGAGGCCATTGACTTTCTGCGGCAGCTGAACGCGGCGGCGTTTCAGGCGGAGCCGTCGGTCATGATGATCGCCGAGGAGTCGACTGCGTTTCCGCTCATCACAAAGCCCGACTACGACGGGGGACTGGGGTTCCTGTTTAAATGGAACATGGGCTGGATGAACGATATGCTGCACTATATGTCGCTCGATCCGCTGTTCCGCAAGGGCAGCCACAACGACCTGACGTTCTCCATGACGTATGCCTATTCCGAAAACTTCATTCTCCCGCTGTCGCATGACGAGGTGGTGCACGGCAAGTGCTCCCTTATCAACAAGATGCCGGGCGAATATGACGATAAGTTCAGCAACCTGCGCGTGTTCTACGGCTTCATGATGGGCCACCCCGGCAAGAAGCTCAGCTTCATGGGCAACGAATTTGCGCAGTTTATCGAGTGGAATTACGCACAGCAGCTCGACTGGCTCCTGCTCGACTATGAGCGCCATCGCCAGATGCAGGACTATGTGCGCGATCTGAACCATTTCTATCTGGATCACAGCAGCCTGTGGAACAACGATTCCGACTGGAACGGCTTCCGGTGGATCTCCGCCGACGACCGCGACAACAGCGTTATCGCCTTCCGCCGCATCGATCGCCGCGGCTGCGAGCTGATCGTGATCTGCAACTTCTGCCCGGTCACCCGGACGGGCTATCGCCTCGGCCTGCCGAAGCCGGGCGAATACGAGGCGGTCTTCAACAGTGACGAGGTCCGCTACGGCGGCAAGGGAACGGAGCTTCCCGTTGTGACGGCCGAAAAGGAGCCGCTGCACGGCCTGCCCTTCTCCGGCAGCTTCACGCTCGCGCCGCTCTCCGTGGCCTTCTACCGCAAAAAGACAGCCCCGCGCAAGAAAACGGCAAAATCCTGAATGACGAGAAGGAGAAATGACCATGAACTTCCAGAAAAAGCACTGCGTCGCGATGCTGCTGGCGGGCGGGCAGGGGAGCCGCCTGATGGTGCTGACGGAGAACACGGCAAAGCCTGCGGTCCCGTTCGGCGGTAAGTATCGCATCATCGATTTTCCTCTCTCCAACTGCGTCAATTCCGGCATTGACACCATCGGCGTGCTGACGCAGTATCAGCCGCTCGAGCTCAATGAGTACATCGGAAACGGCCAGCCGTGGCGTCTGAACCGCAGCCACTGCGGCGTGCAGGTCCTGCCGCCCTATGCCAAGAGCAAGAAATCCGAGTGGTACAAGGGCACGGCGAACGCAATCTATCAGAACATCGCCTTCATCGAGCGCTATGATCCGGACGATGTCATCATCCTCTCCGGCGACCACATCTATAAAATGGACTATGGCGCCATGCTGCGCTATCACGAGCAGATGGAGGCCGACTGCACCATCGCCGTGCGCACGGTCCCACTGGCAGAGGCCAGCCGCTTCGGTATCATGAATACCCGCGAGGACGGCTCCATCTACGAATTCGAGGAGAAGCCGAAGCACCCGAAGAGCACGAACGCATCCATGGGCATCTACATCTTCAAGTGGAGCGTGCTGAAAAAGTTCCTGATCGAGGACGAGGAGGACCCGCATTCCGAGAATGACTTCGGCAAGAACGTCATCCCCGCCATTCTGAACGAGGGCTACCGCCTGTTCGCCTATGAATTCCAGGGCTACTGGAAGGACGTCGGCACGATCAGCTCCCTGTGGGAGGCCAATATGGACCTGCTGGGCAAGAACCCCGCCTTCAATCTCTACGGTGAGAAGGGCAACCGCATCTATGCCCGGAACTATGCCATGCCGTCGAGCATCATCGCCCGTGAGTCGAAGAATAAGAACTGCTTTATCGCCGAAGGCTGCGAAATTTATGGCACCATCACGCACTCCATCATCTCCACGGGCTGCACGGTCGCCCCCGGCGCCATCGTGGAGGACAGCGTTATCATGCCGAACGTCCACATCGAGTCCGGCGCCATCATCCGCCACGCCATCATCGGCGAGGACTGCCGCATCTGCCGCGGCGCGGTGATCGGCGGCTCGTTCGCCCCCGGTGAGGAAAAGAAGATCAGCGTGGTCGGCAAGGCTAAGACGATTGCCGAGAACACCGCCATCAAGCCGGGCGATATTTATTGAGAGGGAGGACAAGAACCATGACTACGATGGGCATCATCTTTGCGAACATCTATGACAGCTCCCTCGGTGAGCTGACGAACAAGCGCACCATGGCATCCCTGCCCTTCGGCGGCCGGTATCGCCAGATCGACTTCATGCTTTCCAATATGACCACCTCCGGCATCCGCCATATCGGCATCATCACGAAGTACAATTATCAGTCCCTCATGAACCACATCGGCTCCGGGCAGGAGTGGGATCTCGAGCTCGGTGAGGGCGGCCTGGAATTCCTGACGCCGTTTGCCATGGGCCACAACGGCAGCTACCGGGGCAAGCTCGAGGCACTGGATTCCGCCATGAATTTCCTGAAAATCTCCACGGAGGAATATGTCGTTCTGGCCGACAGCGGCGTGCTGTGCGCCATCAATCTGGAAAAGATCGTTGAGGCCCACGCCGCCTCGGGCGCGGACGTCACCGTCGTGGTGAAGGACGGCATCTGCAACGGGCAGAAGCAGCTCGATCTGGCCGTGAAGGTCGACGCGGATGACCGCGTGACGGACGTGGCCGTCGACTACTGCGCAGGCGAGCAGTATCTTGCCTCCATGGGCCTGTTCGTCATCCGCCGCGAGCTGCTCATGCGTGAGGTCACGGAGGCCGTGGCCCACAACCGCTACCATTTCGAGCGCGACCTTGTCATGCACGGCTTCGCAGAGACCGGCATGAAGGTCAACGCCTACCGCTATGACGGCGTGGCGCTGTTCAACGAGAGCACGACGGAGTTCTTCCACAACAGCCTCGCCCTCATCCGCCCGGAGATCCGCCATGGCCTGTTCGCCCGCGAGGACCTGACGATCTACACGAAGGTCCGCGACGAGGTGCCTGCCTACTACGGCGAGCATTCCGAGATCGACGACTGCGTCGTGGCCGACGGCTGCGTGCTCGAGGGCTCCGCCGTCAATTCCGTCCTGTTCCGCAGCGTGAAGCTCGGCGAGGGCGCATCCGTGCGCAACAGCGTCATCATGCAGCGCTGCACCATCGGCGAGGGCGCCGATCTGGAGTGCGTCGTTATGGATATGGACGTCGTCGTCCGTCCGGGCGCCGTGCTGCGCGGCACCATGGATCATCCGCTGGTGTTCAAGAGAGGAGAGGTCGTATGAGGATCGCAATGGTCGCCTCCGAGGCTGCGCCGTTTGTCAAGACGGGCGGCCTGGGCGACGTGATGCAGGCGCTTCCCAATGCACTGTCCAAGCTGAAGGGCAACGAGATCTGCCTGTTCCTGCCGTACTATAAGCGCATCAAGGAAAACCCGGCCGTCGAAACGGAGCAGGTCGGCTCGTTCTCCATGGAGCTGGCGTGGCGCGAGAGCTATGTCGGCATCCTGCGTCTGAAGTCCCGCCGCAAGAAGCTGCAGGTCTACTTCATCGACAACGACTACTATTTCGGCGCGCGCAGCACCATCTACGGCGATTTCGACGACGGTGAGCGCTTCGCCTATTTCTCAAAGGCCGTGATGGCTGCGCTGTACTTCCTCGACTTCAAGCCCGATATCCTGCACTGCCACGACTGGCAGGCGGCCATGACGCCTGCGTATCTGCGCGCGCTGTACCATGACTGGTGCCCGCAGACGAAGCTTGTCTTCACCATCCACAACGTGGAGTATCAGGGCTGGGCCGATGCGTCGTTCTTCGACAATATTCTCGGTCTGCCGGATGAATACCGCGCGAGCCTGACGTTCGACGGCGCGATCAACATGATGAAGGGCGCCATCGAGCTCTCGGACATCGTCACGACGGTCTCGAAGTCCTATGCCGAGGAGCTGCGCTATCCGTACTATGCCCACCGTCTCGACGGCGTGCTGCGCAATGCGTGGCTGTGGGGCATCACGAACGGCATTGACACCGACGTCTTTGACCCCGAGACGGACTGCGCCCTGAGCGCGAATTATTCCGCCGCCGACATGAGCGGCAAATGGGTCAACAAGCGCGCCCTGCGCGAGGAGATGGGCCTGAGCACCGACACGGACGCCCCCATCCTCGGCATGGTCACGCGCCTGGCCGGGCACAAGGGCATCGATCTGCTGTGCTACATCGGCCAGCGCCTGATGGAGCGCGAGATCCAGCTCGTCATCGTCGGCACGGGCGAAAAGCAGTATGAGTACGCCCTAAGCGCGCTGGCCCGCCAGTATCCCGGCCGCATCGCCGTCCGGCTGTGCTTCGACCCGGCGCTCGCCTCCCGTGTCTATGCGGGCTGCGACATGTATCTCATGCCGTCGAAGTCCGAGCCGTGCGGCCTGTCCCAGCTCATTGCCATGCATTACGGCACCGTGCCCATCGTCGCCTCGACCGGCGGCCTGCGCGACACCGTCCCGCCCTACAATCCCGAAACGGGCGAGGGCCGCGGCTTTACGTTCCAGAGCTACAACGCCGATGATTTCCTCGGCGCCATCGACCGCGCAGCGGGCCTGTATTACGGCGACCGCGACGCATGGAACAGGCTGGCCCGCCATGATATGGAGTGCGACTTCAGCTGGCAGGTCCCGGCCAACGAATATATGCAGCTGTACAGCGAATTGCTCTACGGCAAGCAGTAATAAATCATGATTTCAAACGCTGATTCCGGAATGACGGAAAATATTAGGAGGCCCCATGAACAAGAAGCAAAATTCCAAACAGAAGATCCAGAAGCTTGCGGAGAATGACGCCCGTCCCGAGCGCGCCATTCAGCCCACGGAGCTGCTCAACGACACGCTGCGCCGCATCTTCGGCTGCGAGCTTGCCGACGCCACCCAGAAGCAGGTCTATCGCGCGCTGTGCATCAGCGTCCGCGAGCTGCTGACGGAGAAGAACCGCGTCTTCGGCAACCGCTGCACCGAAAAGGAGCGCAAGGAAGTTTATTATATGTCGATGGAGTTCCTGGTCGGCACCAGCCTGCGCAATAACCTCTTTAACCTCGGGCTGGAGGCGGAGTTCCGCAAGGCACTGGCTGATGCAGGCTTCGACATCGATGAGATCTACGCCATTGATCCCGACGCCGGCCTTGGAAACGGCGGCCTTGGCCGTCTGGCCTCCTGCTATATGGATGCGGCGACCGGCATGGACTACCCGATGACCGGCTTTTCCATCCGCTATGAATTCGGCATCTTCAAGCAGAAGATCGTCGACGGGTGGCAGATGGAATTCCCGGACAACTGGCTCGAGATGGGCGACGTGTGGCTGCAGGCCCGCGAGGATGACGCCGTCGAGGTCAAGTTCGGCGGCGAGGTCCGCGAGTGGATGGACAACGACCGCTTCAAGGTCGCGCAGGTCGGCTACAGCTCCGTTATGGCCGTGCCGTATGACATGTATATCTCCGGCTATGACAGCGACGCCGCCAACCGCCTCGTCCTGTGGAGCGCCAAGCTGCCGCAGAGCTTCGACATGGCTGCGTTTTCCCGCGGCGACTATGTCCGCGCGCTGGAGCGCAACGCCATGGCCGAGACCATCTCGAAGGTCCTCTATCCGGCGGACGACCACATCCAGGGCAAGCGCCTGCGCCTGAAGCAGCAGTACCTGCTCGTCTCCGCCTCGCTGCAGAGTATCCTGAAGAAGCACTATAAGAAATACCGCACCTACACGAACCTGCCGGAAAAGGTCGCCATCCACATCAACGACACCCATCCGGCCCTGTGTGTGCCGGAGCTGATGCGCCTGCTCATCGATGAGCACGACTTCGGCTGGGACGAGGCGTGGGACATCACCTGCCGCACGCTGTCCTATACGAACCACACCGTTATGAGCGAGGCGCTTGAGCGCTGGAACGTCGATCTGTTCCGCGAGCAGCTGCCGCGCGTCTACTCCATCTGCCAGGAGATCAACCGCCGCCTCATCGAGCGCCTGTGCGCCGTCTACCCGAACGACTGGGGCAAGATCAACTACATGGCCGTCATCGCGAACAACGAGGTCCGCATGGCGAACCTCTGCCTTGCCGCCTGCCACAAGGTCAACGGCGTTTCCAAGCTGCACACGGACATCCTGCGCAACGGCATCTTCCGCGACTACTGCCAGATCACGCCGGAGCGCTTCCTGAACGTGACGAACGGCATCGCCTATCGCCGTTGGCTGTGCCAGTCCGATCCGCTGCTGACGGATTATCTCAAGCAGCTCATCGGCGGCGACTTCCTGCGGGATGCCCGCGCACTCGAGAAGCTCCTGCCGTATCAGAATGACGAAAAGGTGCTTGCGGACCTCATGGCCATCAAGCGCAAGAACAAGGAGCGCCTCGCCGCTCTCATCGAGAACCAGAACGGCGTGCGCGTCGACCCGGATTCCATTTTCGATATCCAGATCAAGCGCCTGCATGAGTACAAGCGCCAGCTGCTCAACATCCTGCATGTTCTGTATCTCTACCGCCAGATCAAGGCCAATCCGCACGGCGATTTCATGCCCCGCACGTTCATTTTCGCGGCCAAGGCCTCCGCGGGCTATATCCGTGCCAAGCAGATCATCAGCCTCATCGTCGCTGCGTCGAAGCTCATCAATAACGACCCGGACGTCAACGACAAGCTGAAGGTCGTCTTCCTCGAGGACTATAAGGTCTCCCTTGCGGAGATCATCATCCCGGCCGCCGATATCTCCGAGCAGATCTCCATCGCGGGTAAGGAGGCCTCCGGCACCGGCAACATGAAGCTCATGATCAACGGCGCCGTGACCATCGGCACGCTCGACGGCGCGAACGTCGAGATCCACGAGCAGGTCGGCGACGAGAACATCTTCCTCTTCGGCATGAAGGCCCACGAGGTCGAGGAGCTGTGGCAGCGCGGTTACCATCCGACGGAATTCGTCACGCCGGAGCTGCAGGCCGTGCTCGACATGCTCACGTCCGGCGTGCTCGGCCAGCGCTTCGACGATCTGGTCGATTCGCTGCTCACGAACCGCTTCGGCACGGCTGACCCCTATATGACGCTGGCCGATTTCCAGGATTACGCCCGCGCGCAGCGCGATGTCGCCGCGGTCTATCAGGACAAGCAGCGCTTTGCCCGCATGTCCCTCATCAACATCGCCAAGGCCGGCATCTTCTCCTCGGACCGCGCCGTCAAGGAATACGCGGACGAGATCTGGGATCTCGACTGAGATGCGCATCCTGTTTGACAGCCGTCAGACGCAGTACAAGACCCCGTTCGGAACGCTCCGGACGGGGGAATGCTGCGTTCTGCAGATCCGCATCCCGACGGAGGTCGGCACGTCCGGCGTCCGCCTGATGCTGGAGGACAGCGAGCACGCTGTGTGCGCCGAGCTGCCGTTTTCCTTCGTCTCGCGCGGCGAGGACGGCTATGAGCTCTGGCGTCTCGAATTCACCCGGCAGGAGACCGGGCTGCATTTTTACTGGTTCCGCATCGACAAGCGCGGCGGCGGCAGCTTCCGCCTGTTCCGTCAGGGGCGCGATACGAATATGGAGGCAGGGGAGAAGTGGCAGCTCAGCGTCATTCCGGCCGATTTTACGGTGCCGGACTTCGCACCGGGAGCCGTGATGTACCAGATCTTCCCTGACCGCTTTGCCCGCAGCGGCAGCTGCGACCTGACCTATAAGCTCCAGCCGTTCTGGGTGCACGAAAGCCCCGATGAGCTGCCGGAGTACCGCCCCGATGCGCACGGTGAGGTGCGGAACAACGACTTTTTCGGCGGAAGTTTTGCGGGCATTCGCGAAAAGCTGCCGTATCTGCAGGAGCTGGGCGTCGGCGTTCTCTACCTGAACCCAATTTTCATGGCGTGGTCGAACCACCGCTATGACACGGCCGACTATCGCCGCCCGGACCCCATGCTCGGCACGGAGGAGGACTTCCGCACCCTGTGCGACGAGGCTCACGCGCGCGGCATGCGCGTCATTCTCGACGGGGTGTTCTCCCACACGGGCAGCAACAGCGTCTACTTTGACGCGAAGCATGTGTTCGGCCACGGCGCAGTGTCCGACCCCAATTCGCCGTACCGCCGCTGGTATCGCTTCCACCGTTATCCCGACGATTACGAGGCCTGGTGGGGCATCCGCACGCTCCCATGCGTCGAGGAGCTGGACGAGACGTATCTCCATTATATTATTGAGGATGAGGACTCCGTCATCGCCCACTGGCTGCGCCTCGGCGCGGACGGCTTCCGGCTCGACGTCGTCGACGAGCTGCCGGATGAATTTGTCCGCCGCCTGCGCCGCCGGATGCGTCAGATCGACCCGCAGAGCCTGCTGCTCGGCGAGGTCTGGGAGGACGCGTCGAACAAGCGCGCCTACGGCGTTTCCCGCCGCTATTTTGTCGACGGCGAGCTGGATTCCGTCATGAATTACCCGTGGCGCAACGCCATCGTGGCCTTCCTGACGGATGCGGACGACGGCACGGCGCTGGGCGAAAGTCTGATGACGCTGGCGGAGAATTATCCGCCTGAGGTGCTCTCCTGCGTGATGAACCACCTCGGCACGCATGACACGCCGCGCATCCTGACCGTGCTGGGCGAGCCGTTCTGCGGCACGAAGGACGAGCGGGCGCACCGCCGCATGACGCCGGTGCAGCGCAAGACCGCCCTGATGCGGCTGCGCATGGCGGTCTTCCTGCAGTTTACCCTGCCCGGTATGCCCTGCATCTACTACGGCGACGAGGCCGGGATGGAGGGCTTTGAGGATCCGTTCTGCCGCGCCTGCTATCCATGGGGCCGCGAGGACGAGGAGCTGCAGGCCTATTACCGCATGATGACCGCCCTGCGCGGCAGCAGCGAGGCCCTGCGGCGCGGCGGCCTGCGCGTGCAGGCCGCCGGAAACGGCCGCATCGCCTTTTCACGCGCCTTCGGAGATGAGAGCCTGGTCGTGTGCGTGAACCATTCCATCGGGGAGTGGGTCCTGCCTGCAGGCCGCGTCCGCTTTGCCGAAAGCGCGGCACCGTCGCCCACGGGCGAGGTCGTCCTGATGCGCGGCGGCTTCTGCCTGCTGGAACCGTCGGATCCCGAAGCGCATATCTCTATAGAGTAGAAATATCTCCCGGCGACACCCCAAACGATACGAAAGGAGCGATTCCATGAAGTTTTCTGAAATGCCCTATTCCCGTCCCGACCTGGAAGCCATGAAGGCGAACCTGACGGCCTGCACCGAGGCCTTCCTCGCCGCCGAAAGCGCGCAGGAGCAGATCGCGCAGTACGACCGCGTTACGGACCTGTCCGTGGAATTCAACACGATGGGAAGCCTTGCCAATGCCCGCCATACCATCGACACGCGCGATGAATTCTATGACGCCGAGTCAACGTTCTTCGACGAGAGCTGGCCTCAGCTGAGCGTCTATTTCCAGCGCCTGAACGAGGCCATGCTGGACTCGAAGTTCCGCCCGGAGCTGGAGGCCCACTACGGCAGCCTGCTGTTCCTGAAGCTCGAGATCAGCCGCCGCAGCTTCAAGCCGGAGCTTGTGGAGCTTATGCAGGAGGAAAACCGCCTGACGTCCCGCTATCAGAAGCTCTATGCCAACATGACCGTGGAATTTGACGGCAAGACCATGCCCATGCCGATGCTCGGCAAGTACAAGGTCAGCGCCGACCGCGCCGTTCGCCGCGCCGCTTACGAGGCCGAGGGCAAGGTCTTTGATGCAAACCGCGCGGAGCTGGACGAGATCTATGACAAGCTCGTCCACAACCGCAATGCGCAGGGCCGCATGCTTGGCTATCCGAACTTCATTCAGCTCGGCTATGACCGCCTCGGCCGCAACTGCTATGGACAGAAGGAGCTGGCGGCCTTCCGCGACCAGATCGCAAACGATCTTGTCCCCATCATTGCGGAGGTCAAGGAGGCCCAGCGCAAGCGCATCGGCGTCGACCGCCTGTACATTTACGACGACAAGTTCCGCTTCCCGGACGGCAACCCGGCCCCGGAGGGCACGGCGGAGGAGATCCTCGCCGCAGGCCGCAGAATGTATGAGGAGCTCAGCCCGGAGACGAAGGAATTCGTCGACTTCCTCTACGACAACGAGCTGCTCGACGTGCTGTCCCGCGAGGGCAAGGCCCCCGGCGGCTACTGTACGATGTTTGAAAAATACAAGGCTCCGTTTATCTTCTCGAACTTTAACGGCACAGCCGGAGACGTCGATGTGCTGACCCACGAGGCCGGTCACGCCTTCGCATTTTACCGCGCAATGAACAGCGATATCTACCCGGACCTGCGCGAACCGACCATCGAGGCCTGCGAATGCCACTCCATGAGCATGGAATTTCTGACGCAGGATTATCATAAATATTTCTTCGGCGCGCAAACGGCAAAATACGAGCTTGCCCACTGTGAAGACAGCCTTGATTATATCCCCTATGGCTGCATGGTGGATGAATTCCAGCATTTGATGTATGAAAATGAGGACCTGACGCCGGATGAGCGCCACGGCGTGTGGGAGAAGCTCGAGAAGAAGTACCGCCCCTGGCTGAGCATGGACGGCCTGCCCTTCTACGGCCGCTACGCCCACTGGCAGTGGAAACCGCACATTTATCTCAATCCGCTGTACTATATTGATTATTGTATGGCAGGTACGGTCGCGTTCCAGGTCTGGACGCTCTCTCTGCAGGACCGCAAGGCAGCGTGGGAGAAATATCTGGCCTTTGTCGACCAGGCAGGAACAAAGACGTTCGCCGATTTGTGCCAAAGCGTCGGCCTGCGTATACCGTACGAGGACGGCTGCATCCGCGAGGTCGGCTCCGGTATCCGCGACTGGATCCGGGAAAACAGACCTGCCGAGGCTTGAATGCACCTTGCATAGTCCCCGAGCGGTGGATGACAGAAAGCGTGATTTTCGGCAGGTCGTGTCAGGATGCGCGTATCTTGTGAACATTTCATGAAATCAAAAAAAATTATCCACCGGTCTGCTATAAAAATTCACAGAAGATTTTCAAAGGGAAAAAAATTCGTTCTTTTTTGTTGATTCTGCAAGGGAATTGTGTTATAGTATTACCAAACTTTTCAGAAAGCATCCAAGGGTTGTCCGCCGCATACGGACACAAGTGCTTTGCTCGATATTATCTGTGAATATCACAGCATAATATACAAATTTTGTAGGAGGTAACGCAATGAAAAAGAATCTTCTCAAGCTTCTGACTCTGGTTCTTGCTCTGGTCATGGTCGTCACCGTGTTCGCCGGCTGCAAGAAGGCAGACGAGGAAACCGAAGCCCCCACGCAGGGCAGCGAAGAGACTCCCACTGAGACGCAGGAGCAGCCGGCTGACGAGTACAAGCCGTCCGCTGCACAGCTCCTGAACGGCAAGGAGTGGGGCAAGGATTACACCGAGCTGTACGACGAGATCGGCGACAAGGTCACGATCGACGACGTGCAGGAGGATCCGACCACCGGTCTGGCTTACGTCGAGTACGAGGGCAAGACCTATGAGCTCGGCATGGACTTCCTGTCCATGGCAATGGTCTACAAGACCGCTGTTCCCGAGAACTCCCAGTACGAGACCGAGGACGACGTCTACGCCGCCTGGTGGAAGTACTACATGACCCGTTGGAACTATCTCCTCCCGGAGATCCCCCTCTACAGCAACGAGTACTACGATGTTTACAACGCAAAGATCAAGGGCGTTGACGAGCATCCGACGAACCCGTACTGGGGCCCGGCAAAGGCTCTGATCGACTGGACGAGTGAGAAGGCCGACAACGACATCATCATCGGCAACACCACCGACCTGTCCGGCAAGTTCCGCTATTCCCCCTTCGGCGGCTCCAACCCCGGTGCTGCTGACCTTGACGTTGACAACCTCATCAACGGCCTGGAAACTGTCGCCACCACCAAGGAAGGCGGCTTCGAGGTCAACAAGACGGTCGTCAAGCAGCTTGACAAGGTTGAGAATGAGGATGGCACCCTCACCTACACCATCACCCTGAACGACGGTCTGGTCTTCAGCGACGGCACCCCCGTCACCGCGAAGAACTATCTGTACTTCCCCATGGTCTTCTCTACCCTCGTCGCCGCCGAGGCTGAGGGCAAGGATCGCCAGGCCGGCCTGACGATGGCCGGCTTTGAGGAATTCAACGCTTACGACGGCACCAACGAGGGCGACGGCGTCTCCAAGACCTTTGCCGGCCTGCGCCTGCTGGCCGACAACCAGTTCTCCGTCACCGTTAAGGCTGAGTATGCGAACTACTACTACGCCATCAGCTATGCCGGCTTCACCCCGTTCGTCAAGGAACTGTGGTGCGGCGACTACGACATCGCTGACGACGGCGAAGGCTGCTACTTCACCGACGGCTTCTACAACAAGACCGGCGACA
>OIXA01004609.1_pt1 | contig 13067 bp, 10 predicted proteins | sample 1587721 | NCBI WGS metagenome assembly OIXA01 (sample SAMEA3888900, study PRJEB22519) | human gut metagenome | biome: human gut; feature: human-associated habitat; material: faeces | place: Denmark | collected 2013 | reverse complement strand
TACTTCTCGGCGCAGTAGCAGGTGTTGTGCTGTCAGCAGCAGTTATCATCGTGCTCCACCTGATGAACGATACCATCCGCACCGGTGAGGATGTGGAGCGCTATCTGGATGTTAGCCTGATGGGCGTGATCCCCGAAATGAAGAAGGGAAAAAAAGGCAGAGCGAACAAGAAGGATGAGCTGAAGAAGGCCGGAAGCCTGACTTATAAGAACTAGAACGAGAAGAATAGGATAAGAGGAAAATACAATGGAGAAAATCAAGATCAACCCGCCGTCCGATCTGGACTATTACAGTCGGGAGGCATACAACACCCTGCGTACCAATATTCTGTTCTGCGGGGCGGATATCAAGACAATTCTGTTCACCAGCTGTGCGCCGGACGAGGGCAAGACCGAGACCGCGTGGCAGCTCGCCTGCTCCATGGCGGAAGCCGGTAAGAAGGTACTCTTCATGGATGCGGATCTTCGTAAATCCGTACTGATGGGACGTGTACATGTAGAAGAGGAAGTCATGGGTCTGACCCACTATCTTTCCAAGCAGGCCAAGCTTTCTGATGTGATCTGTGCCACTACACTTCCGAAGTTCCATATTATCTTCTCCGGTATCGTACCTCCGAACCCGGCAGAGCTTCTCGGAAACAGACTCTTCAAGGATATGATCCGCGTGGTAAGAGATGTTTATGATTACGTTATTGTAGATACACCGCCGCTTGGATTGATCATCGACAGTGCTATCATAGCAGATTCCTGCGACGGATCTGTAATCGTCGTTGAATCCGGTACCATCAGCTACCGTTTTGTACAGGAAGTAAGAGATCAGCTTGCCAAGAGCAACTGCCCGATCCTGGGAACCATCCTGAACAAGGTGGACTACAGCAAGGCCGGCAATTACGGTCACTATGGCAAGTATGGTAAATACGGCAAGTACGGTAAGTATGGTTCCTACGGAGATTATGGTGAGAGCAGCAGTAAATAAAAAAACATTGACAACAGAAATGAGTGGGTTATTTTAATGAAGGGACTTTATGATATTCATTGTCATATCCTCCCCGGGGTGGATGACGGTGCAAGAAACATGGAAGAATCACTCTGGATGCTCAACAAGGAGTATCAGGAGGGCGTACGTCATGTGATCCTGACACCACATTTCCGGTACGATATGTTTGAGCCGCATATGAACATTGTGACAAGACAGTTCATGCAGCTGCGTAGAGCAGCCATGAATATTGGTGATGAAGGCATGAGACTTTATCTGGGCTGTGAACTCCATTCCAGTATGGATATGGTGGAATGCCTTAAGAAGGGACGGCGGCTTACCCTTGCAGGTTCCAGATATGTGCTTGTGGAATTCAGCAACGGAGATGAGAAAAATTATATTGAAGAACGGGTCAGAAGTCTTCTGATGAATGGTTTTATCCCGATCATCGCTCATGTGGAACGTTATAAGGCTACCCGGAACGATATTGGATTTTTGACAGAGCTGAAGGATATGGGAGCACATATCCAGGTCAATGCAGATACCATCAGCGGTCAGGACGGATTCGGGGCAAAAACCTTTGCACGGAAAGTCATGAAGCATGGGCTTCTGGATTTTGTCGGTTCTGACGGACACCGTAAGACGGAGCGTATCCCGGAGATCGGCAAATGTGTCGCCAAAATGGAAAAAACAATGGGGAGCGAATATGTAAAGAAGATCTTTATCAAAAATCCCCGGAAAATCACAGGGTAATGGAGAAAAGAAATGGAAAATCAGACTGTTAACAACAACGACGAAGTAGAGATCGATCTTGGTGAGGTATTTCACCTGTTACTGAGCAAGCTGGGTGTTATCATTTTATCCGGTATTGTTTTCTGCCTGGCAGCTGTTATGGGAACCATGCTTCTGATCACACCGAAGTATGAATCCACAACCAAGATCGTGGTACTGTCCAAGCAGGACAGCAGCACACTGACCAATCAGGATATCCAGACAAGTACATCACTGACCAAGGACTATGCGGAGCTGATCAAGAGCCGTACAGTTACTGAGGGTGTGATCGCACAGCTGAAACTGGATATGACACATGAGGAGCTTCTTAAGAAGCTTTCCGTAGATACACCAACGGATACACGAGTAGTATCCATCACAGTTACAGATACCGATCCTTATACAGCGGCAGAGATCGCAAACGCAGTAAGAGATATTGCTTCCAAGCATATCCAGCAGGTTATGGATATCAAGGCAGTAAATGTGGTAGAGACAGCAAACATCCCGGATGAGCCATCAAGCCCAAGCGTACCGAAAAACGGTGTGATCGGCGGACTTCTGGGTATCCTTCTGGCAGCAGCTGTTGTGATCATCGTATATCTGACAAACGATACTGTAAAGACACCGGAAGACGTAGAGAAATATCTTGGATTAAGCGTACTTGGTACAATCCCATACTCTTCCAAAATGGGCAAGAAATCCAAAAAGAAAAAGAAACGTCACGCATAAAAATAACAACAACGGATCAAAGTGTTGGGAAAGGCCGGGAGCAGCAAAAATATGAAGAAATTTTTTGTGTTTTTATTAGTGGTCATCTGCCTTGGTATGGGAGCCGGTGTAGTATACATGAAGAGCTCCGAGGATAATGAAGGACCGAAGATCACATTTGAAGAGGGAAAAGATACGAATTATACATCCGATATGACAGAAGAGGATCTTCTGAAGGATGTAAAGGCACAGGATGACAGAGATGGAGATGTTACAGAGTCTCTTACTGTAGAAACCATATATCCGAAGAATGACGGAAAACAGGTTTCTGTTATCTTTGTTGCAAAGGACAAAAACAACAATGTAACAAAAAAAGAATTTACCATGGAAGCTCAGGACGGCAGTGCCGAAAATCCGCAGCTGGGACTGATCGATAATGACGGTCTCACAGAGGATGGAGATTCCACAGACACCACAGAGCCTGCAGAAGAGACAGATATGCAGGATGGGACAGAAGCAGACAGCACAGATGCTGAAAGCGGAGATTCCGCAGAAGGAGAACTGACTCCGGAGGAACAGGCGCAGAAGACACAGGAAGACAAGATTGAGCAGCTTTCTCCGCAGGATCCGAAGATGTATCTGACTACCTATTACGTAGAGGTACCGGTAGGAACTACGCTGGATAAATTAAGCTATGTAAAGGATATCCAGGATGATACAGAGTCAACCAGTGATCTTTTCAAAAGGATCCAGATCACCGGTGATGTAAATACAGCTGCACCGGGAACTTACGAGCTTACATATTATGTAGTCGACAACAGTGGAAACAGCTCCAACGGAGCCGTACTTACCATTGTCGTGAAATAAATATCATCCCCTCTCTAGGTGCCTGAGATACCGGAGAGGGGATAAAAGCAACAAAAAATGTAAGCGAGGGAAGGCGTAGAAAAGAATATGTATCAAAAAGAAAACAGCAGCTGGGTAAAACATGCAGATTTTGCGATTTGCGATATGTTGTGTCTGCAGCTTGCGTTTGTACTTGCATACTGGATCCGAAACGGGATCGGTCAGCCATACGAGACAGAGCTGTATCGAAATGTGGCAGTGGTGATGTTTCTTATCCAGCTGATGGTCACATTTTTTAATGAAAGCTTCAGCGGAGTTCTGCGAAGAGGAATGCTGGTGGAACTGAAGAAAACCTTTGAACAGTGTACACTGGTCTGCCTTCTGGTCCTGGCATATATGTTTCTTTTAAGAATTGGAAACAATTATTCCAGAATGATCCTGCTGATCACCTATGTGCTTTATACCTGCTTCAGCTACTGCGGCAGACAGGCACTGAAGAAATTCCTGAAGGATCACAGATACGAAGAAAGCGAGAAGCGATCCCTGCTGATCGTTACAGTCAGTGAAAATGCAGACAATGTGGTGGAAACCATCCGCAAGAATAATTACGGAACCTATCATCTGGCAGGAATCGTCTTTATGGATTGTGACAAGAAGGGTGCATCCGTCTGTGGAGTACCGGTAGTAGCCGGGAGTGAGGATATGATCTCCTATATCCATAAGAACTGGATCGATGAAGTATTTTTTGCAGTGCCAAAGGAAATCCCGATCCCGGAGCAGATGATCAAGGATTGCTCTGCAATGGGAGTTGTTATCCATATGAGACTGGCAACCATGAAATCCCTTGGCAAGAACCAGGTGGTGGAGGAGCTTGGCGGATATACTGTGCTTTCCAGCAGTATCCACATTGTGACACCGCGCCAGATGTTTGTGAAACGAGCTATGGATATCGCAGGCGGTCTGGTAGGTTGTCTTTTTACAGGAATCGCAGCGATCTTTCTGGTTCCGGCCATTAAGATCAAATCTCCGGGTCCTGCATTTTTCTCACAGGTCCGAATGGGAAAGAACGGTCGTCCGTTTAAGATCTATAAATTCCGCTCCATGTATATGGATGCAGAAGAACGCAAAAAAGAACTGATGAAACAGAATAACGTAAAAGATGGAATGATGTTCAAAATGGATGATGATCCACGAATCATCAAAGGAGTAGGACATTTTATCCGAAAGACATCCCTGGATGAATTTCCACAGTTCTGGAATATTCTGAAAGGAGATATGAGTCTTGTAGGAACCAGACCGCCGACAATGGATGAGTGGGAGAAGTATGAGCTTCACCATCGCAAACGTCTGGCCATCAAGCCGGGACTTACCGGTATGTGGCAGGTAAGCGGTCGAAGTGATATTACGGATTTCGAGGAAGTCGTAGAGCTTGACACAAAGTACATTGCCGAATGGTGTCTGAAGCTGGATATAGAGATCCTGGTTAAGACAGTTATGGTCGTTTTCCGCGGAAGTGGCGCCAAATGATCCATACATATTGAGATTCGAATATAATGACCCGGGCTGCGGAGACGCAGTTCGGGGATAAAAATAAATTAGATAAGTTATAAATATAAAAGAGGAAGTAAAAAATGCAGATTTTATTGATCATGCTGATCGTAGTACTTCTTGCGTTCTCGGTCCTGCTTCTGGCGCTGGCAAAACAAAGTCCCAGGGAAAAGCAGACAGAAGACAAAGAGCAGGAAGAATACATCAGGGATTATGCAGAAACAGTAAGACAGACCGGAGGAAGTATGAAGAAGTTAGAACATTGGAAAGTAATTGCGATATATCTGATCATCTATGACATGATAGCTGTTAATTTTTCTTATTTTATGGCGCTGCTGGTGAGATTCGATTTTCGGTATTCCTCGATCCCCACAGACTATTTTGTCGCATGGAGGAGTTTTGCACCAATCTATACCATTATCATCCTGACAGTATTCGGATGCATGCATCTGTATAACAGTGTATGGCGTTTCGCAAGCTTCCATGAGCTGATCAAGATCACGGTTGCAACTGTGATCACAGGTGTTCTGCATATTGTGGGTATCACGATCTTCTGGGGACGGATGCCGGCCTCCTATTATCTGATCGGTATCATGCTGCAGTTTTTCCTGACTGTAGGAGTACGTTTCTCCTATCGTTTTGTACTTCTTGAGCGGAACCGCAGAGAAAAGAGCGAGCGTGAGGAGCGGAGCAAAAACGTGATGATCATCGGCGCAGGAGAAGCGGGAAGGACCATTGTCCGGGAACTTCAGAACGCAAAGGAAACCAATTCCAGAGTACGCTGCCTGATCGATGACAATCCGAATAAATGGGGAAGATACATGGAAGGAGTTCCGGTGGTAGGCGGAAGAGACGATATTTTTCTCAATGTGGACAAGTATCATATCAATCAGATCCTTCTTGCGATCCCGACGGCAACACCGCATCAGAAGCGGGACATCCTGAACATCTGCAAGGAAACCGGATGTGAGCTGAAGCAGCTCCCGGGTGTATATCAGCTTGTAAACGGAGAAGTATCCCTGAGCAAGATGAAAAAAGTAGCAGTGGAGGATCTTCTTGGACGAGACACTATCAAAGTCAACATGTCCGAGATCTTTCAGTATCTGAAGGGCAAAAGGATCCTGGTAACAGGAGGCGGCGGTTCCATCGGAAGCGAGCTCTGCCGTCAGATCGCAGGTCATGAGCCGGAGCTTCTGGTGATCTTCGATATTTATGAAAATAATGCATATGACATTGAGCAGGAGCTGAAGGCCAATTATCCGAACCTGAACCTGAAAGTCCTGATCGGTTCTGTCCGCGACAGTAAAAGGATCAACTGGGTATTTGAAACCTACAAGCCGGAGATCGTATATCATGCAGCCGCACATAAGCATGTACCGCTGATGGAGAACAGCCCCTGTGAGGCGATCAAGAACAATGTGGTAGGAACCTATAAGACTGCATATGCGGCAATGATGAACGGCTGCCAGCGATTTGTGCTGATCAGTACCGACAAGGCCGTAAACCCGACCAACATCATGGGCGCCAGCAAACGACTCTGCGAAATGGTAGTCCAGAGCATGAACATGGTCAGCCACAACGGACACACCGACTGGCTGCCACGACTTGGCGGACACAGAAAGGATACCCTGGATGCACTTCACGACAACGAAGGTCAGGCATATGTAAGTGCAAACCATACATCGAAAACAGGAACCGGCACAGAATTTGTAGCTGTACGATTCGGAAACGTTCTCGGCAGCAACGGAAGTGTGATCCCGCTGTTCAAGCGCCAGATCGAAAAAGGCGGCCCTGTCACCGTCACACATCCGGACATCATCCGCTACTTTATGACTATCCCGGAGGCCGTAAGCCTTGTCCTCCAGGCAGGAACCTACGCCAAAGGCGGCGAGATCTTCGTCCTGGACATGGGAGCCCCGGTAAAGATCGACACCCTTGCCCGAAACCTGATCAAGCTTTCCGGCTACACCCCGGATGTAGACATCAAAGTCACCTACACCGGTCTCCGCCCAGGCGAAAAGCTCTACGAAGAAAAGCTGATGGCCGAGGAAGGCATGGAGAAAACTCCAAACGACCTCATCCACATCGGCAAACCCATCGAAATGGACGTACAGGAATTCTTCAAACAGCTGGAAGTCCTGGCAGCATACGGCTACGCCAACAGCGAAAAGATCCGAGACATCGTAGCCGCGATCGTACCGACCTATCACTCTGCGGATTCCGACCTGAAGCTGCATAAGAAGGTGTATGAGGAGCTGATGAGTGAGGCGGCTGTGGCTGCGGAGAAGAATTGATAACTGGTCAATAATTTACATATATACGAAAACGAAGGAGTGTTGAAATAATGAAAATCCCATTTTCACCGCCAGATATTACAGAGGCAGAAATCGAACAGGTAGCAGAGGCTTTAAGATCCGGATGGATCACAACAGGCCCGAAAACAAAAGAACTGGAAAGAGAAGTTGCGGATTTATGTGGTACCAATAGAGCTGTATGCCTGAATTCTCAGACTGCATGTGCGGAAATGACACTTCGTCTTCTGGGAATTCACGAAGGCGATGAAGTGATCACTTGCGCTTATACCTATACCGCAAGTGCATCGGTGGTGTGTCATGTCGGGGCAAAGCTGGTTCTTATTGATACACAGGAAGATTCTCTGGAAATGGATTATGACAAGCTGGCAGAAGCTATTACAGAGAAAACAAAAGTGATCATTCCGGTGGATCTTGGCGGAGTGCCATGCGACTATGACAGGATCTTCTCTATCGTAGAAGAGAAAAAGAAGCTTTTCCATCCAGTCAATAAGCTTCAGGAAGCAATCGGAAGAGTTATCGTAATGGCAGATGCAGCCCATGCATTTGGTGCGACCTGGCATGGAAAACCAGTGGGCAGCATTGCGGATTTTTCAAACTTCAGCTTCCATGCAGTGAAAAACTTTACAACAGCAGAAGGCGGCGCTGTGGCATGGAGAGATATCGAAGGAATTGATAATGAAGAAATCTATCATCAGTATCAGCTGTTATCACTTCATGGTCAGTCAAAGGATGCCCTTGCAAAAACACAGCTTGGCGCCTGGGAGTATGACATCATCGGACCTTGGTTTAAATGCAATATGACCGATGTAGTTGCCGGGATTGGACTGGCGCAGATGAAACGGTATAAAGCTTTGCTTGCAAGAAGAAAAGAAATCATCAGCAGATATGATGCAGCATTTAAACCACTCGACATCGAAGTGCTGGATCATTACAACGAAGAGCATCAGTCTTCCGGACACCTGTACATCACCAGAATCCCGGGAATCACTCTGGAGCAGAGACACGAGATCATCGTCAAAATGGCAGAAAAAGGGGTTGCCTGCAACGTACATTACAAACCACTGCCAATGATGACTGCTTATAAAAATATGGGATTTGATATCAAGGATTACCCGAATGCTTATAAGCGATTTGAAAATGAGATCACATTGCCGCTGCATACGAAGTTGACGGATGAGGAAGTGGAGTATGTGATTGAGATGTTTTTGGGGATTGTGAAGGAATATATTAAATGAAAAAAATCATGATTTTGGGAGCAAGTATATTACAGCTTCCAGCGATAAAAAAGGCAAAGGAAATGGGGCTGGAAGTTGTAGTTGTCGATATGAATCCCGACGCAGTAGGCTTTCAGACAGAAGGAATCGAAAAAGAAATCATAAGCACGATTGATATACCTGAGATAGTGAAAGCTGCAAAAAGACATTCTATTGATGGAATCATGACACTTGCTACAGATATGCCAATGAGAGCAGTGGCAGCAGTGGCAAGGGAAATGAATTTGATTGGAATTAGTGCAGATACAGCTGTGAAAGCAACAAATAAAGCGGAAATGCGGAAGGCACTGAAAAAAGCAGGTGTTCCGATTCCTGTATTTTACAAAGTATCTACTAAAGAAGAATATTTGGAAGCAGTAGGAAAAATAAAAGAAGCAGGTTATCGATGTATTATAAAACCGGCAGATAATTCGGGAAGCCGGGGAATCAATCTGCTTAAAGATTATGACAGTGAAACTGTGGAAAAGGCTTATAACTACAGTAAGGAATCTTCAAGGTCCGGAGATCTCATGGTTGAAGAGTATATGGAAGGGCCAGAGGTAAGTGTAGAAACTTTAAGTGTCAACGGCGTATGCCATGTTATTCAGATTACAGATAAGCTGACAACAGATGCACCATATTTTGTAGAAATGGGACATTCACAGCCATCAGGTCATACAGAAGAAATAAAAAAGCAGATAGCGGAGGTGGCTATTGCAGCGAATCACGCAATTGGTATTTCAAATGGACCATCCCATACAGAAATCAAAATAACGAAGGATGGACCTAAAGTTGTAGAGCTTGGAGCACGGCTGGGAGGAGATAATATTACGACTTATCTTACGCCTCTTTCCACAGGTGTAGATATGGTTGAAAGTTGTATACGAATTGCACTTGGTGAAACTGCAGACTTAGAGCCTAAATTTCATAAAGCATCTGCTATAAGATATTTTAGAGTTGAGCAAGGTTTCATCAGAGATATCAGGGGACTTGAAGAAGCCAGAAAGATTCCAGGTGTAAAACAGATTTATGTTGTACATGGGATCGGGGAAAAAATGAATGGCATAAAGAGTAGTGGAGATCGTAGCGGCTTTGTAATCGCGCAGGCAGATACAGCTGAAAAGGCTGTAGAAATATGTGAAAAAGCGCTGGATTTAATAGAAATAGAAATGGAGTAAGGGAAGTATAAATTCATGTACGAAAGATACATAAAAAGAGGTTTGGATGTTATATTTGCAGTCATTGCACTGCCGATCGTATTAGTAGTCTGTATTATTTTTGGGACATTGATCTGGCTAGAGGACAGGGGAACGATTTTTTATCTGGCAAAGAGAAGGGGAAAAGACGGGACAATCTTTAATATGTATAAGCTTCGTTCCATGAAGGTAAATGCGCCAGATATTAGAAATAAGGATAATTCAACTTTTAACAGTGCAGATGATCCAAGAGTAACAAAAATCGGAAAGCTAATGAGAAAAATTTCAGTTGATGAGCTACCGCAGGTATTTAATATTCTGAAAGGAGACATGAGCTGGATCGGACCAAGGCCAGTAACAACAGACAGACCATTGTCTGAGTATGACCAGAAAAGAAAAGATCGTTTAAAAGTAAAACCAGGCATTACAGGGTATACACAGGCCTATTATCGAAATAATATTTCACAGGAAGACAAACTGGCTCTGGATGCAAAATATGCACAGAAAGTAACATTTCTGGGTGATCTGAAGATTTTCTTTAAAACAATTGAAACTGTAGTATGCAGAAAAAATGTTTATACAAATTAGAAGGGAGAAGAAAAAATGGGTGTTGAAGGAAAAAGACTTTTAGTATTAGGTGCTGGAAGAGGAAAGATCGGACTGTATAAAGCAGCAAAAGAGATGGGAATCACAACAATTGCAGGAACCATGCCTGATAATAATCCTCCAGGAATTCCTCTGGCAGATGAAGTGTGCTTTATGAATATTGCAAATCCTGATGAGGTTGCTAAAAAAGCAGCGAATCTTAAATTGGACGGAGTGGCTACTTGCTGTCTGGATACAGGAATTTCAGCTCTTGGAAAAACTTGTGATTCTTTGGGCTTAACAGGACTTCCGGAAAAAGCAGCAATTATGTGTAATGATAAATCCAAAATGAAAAAAGCTTTTATGGAATATGGTGTAAGTACAGCACAGTATTTTGAAATTTCCAATGAAGAGGAATTAGAAAACGCACTGAATAAGATTAAATTACCGGTGATCATTAAAGCAACGGATTTACAAGGAAGCAATGGAATTTACATAGCAAAAACAGAAAAAGATGCCTATGACGGATTTCATGCAGCAATGGGATTAACAAAAAGATCTTACTGTATTGTAGAAGAGTTCATAGAAGGATGGGAATTTGGTGCGCAGGCATTTGTATATAACAATGAGGTGCTTTTTGTTATGCCACATGGTGACGAAACTTATATGAGTCATACGGCAGTACCGGTAGGCCATTATGTTCCGCTTGACTGTGATGAAGATGTTTACAAACAGACAGAAATAGCAGTAAAAAGCGCAATCAAGGCATTGGGATTAAATAACTGTGCAGTAAATGTGGATCTGATTCTCCGGGATAATAAAGTCTACGTCATAGAGCTTACCGGACGTGTAGGCGCCAACTGTCTTCCAGAGCTGGTGGAGATAAACTTTGGAATCGAATATTACAAAATGATCGCAGCAATGGCTGTTGGAGAAAATCCGTTGGAGTATTGGAGAAAGAAAAATTCCAAAACAACGGCAGGACTGGCACGAATGATTCTTTCAACAGAAGAAAGTGGAACCCTAGAAGATATCAAATATACCGGAGAAATGGATGAAGATATTCTGGAAATAACATTCTTTAAAAAACCAGGAGATCAGATTCGAAAATTTGTATTTTCAGCAGATTGTATTGGCCAGATTATTGTAAAAGACTCTACATTGTATAGCTGGCTGTTTATAAAAATTATAAATGGCCAGCTGTATACGATTTTAAGAAAAGATAGAAGAGGAAGATTAATGAAAACGCTGTATTTGCTTACAAATTCCTTTCCTTATGGAGATTGGGAGCCTTATTTGGAAACAGAAATAAAATATTATGATAACTTTGATGAAGTATATATTTTTGCATTGCAGATCAGAAAAGAACACTTAAAAAGAAAAAGAACTGTTGGAAACAATGTGAAAGTAATTCCAATTATGAAAGCGTCAAATAAGACCTATTTATTATATAGTTTCAGGACTCTGACAGATATTAATTTATATAAAGAATTTGCACGCTTGGTGAAATCACGTAGATTATCTGTGCGAAATTTTGTAAACATGTTTGTTTATTTCAGTCGTTCTCATTATGAAGCAGATCTAATAGATAAAAAAATGAAAGGACATGTGAATAAAGAGTCAATATTTTATTCATATCGTTTTGAATATCAGCCATATGTGGCAATGTTATTAAAAAAGAAATGGGAATTGAACAGTAAGATTGTAAGCAGGGCACATCGGTATGATCTTTATGAAGAAGAACATAAAGGGAATTATATACCAATGAGAGAGGGAATTCTTTCAAAAATTGATAATATATATCCATGTTCAGATCATGGTACCGATTATCTGAGAAAAAGATTTCCTCAATATAAACAGAAAGTGCATACCAGATTCTTAGGAACAATAGATCATGGAGAAAAGGAGTATCTTTTCAATGATAAATGTTATGAAATTGTCAGCTGTTCTACAGTGACAAAGGTAAAAAGACTAGATTTATTGATAAATGCATTATCCCAAATTAAAGCTATCCCGATTAAGTGGACACATTATGGGGATGGAATTTTAATGGATGAAATAAAAAAAATGGCAAAAGACAAACTGAGAGACAATATTCAGTATGAATTTAAAGGAAATGTCAGTAACACAGAATTAATGAAACAATATCAGGATAAAAATTACTATGTATTCGTGAATGTAAGTTCATCAGAAGGGATTCCTGTATCAATTATGGAAGCAACATCTTTTGGAATTCCGTGCATCGCAACAGATGCAGGGGGAACGAAGGAGATAATTAGGGATAAAGAAAATGGGGTTCTTTTATCTCAGAATATAACAGCAAATGAATTGACTAAAAAAATAACAGATTTTTGCAAATTAGATTCATACCAATATAAAAAAAATAGAAATGATGCTAGATATTTTTGGAATAAAAAATTTAATGCAGACTACAACTATCAGAAATTTATAAATGAAATAAGCAATTGAGGTAAAAAAATGTTTTTAAGTGTAATTGTTCCATGCTATAACGTAGAAAAAGAAATCTTGCAGAGATGCATTTTAAGTGTATTAAATCAAGAATATATGAACTATGAGATACTCTTAATTGATGATGGAAGCGAAGAGTCGTTTCGAAGCGAAATAAGAGACATTGCTCGACTTGATGAACGAATAAAAGTTATAACACAAAGCAATTTAGGAGTATCCGCTGCAAGGAATGAAGGCATTAAACATTCTAAAGGAAAATACCTTACATTTGTAGATGCGGATGATGTATTAGTGCCATATTTTTTTTCAGAAGCGGTACATTTATGTGAAAAAGAAAATGTAGATTTTCTTATTGGAGGTAATACGTTATTAGATAATGAAGAATTCAATGAAGAAAAGCA
>OIXA01004608.1_pt1 | contig 13067 bp, 10 predicted proteins | sample 1587721 | NCBI WGS metagenome assembly OIXA01 (sample SAMEA3888900, study PRJEB22519) | human gut metagenome | biome: human gut; feature: human-associated habitat; material: faeces | place: Denmark | collected 2013 | reverse complement strand
AGCCGGTGGAAAAGATTAATTACTGGGGGTATGTTCCCGGCAATTATTTTGCACCGAAGGCATCCTACAGCAGCAGTGCAGATGCAGCGTCTGAGTTTCGGGAACTGGTACATACACTGCATGAGAACGGCATGGAATGTGTGATGGAATTTTATTTTGCGCCGGGGATGAACCAGAATGTGATTTTAGATGCACTTCGGTTCTGGGTTCGTGAGTATCATGTGGATGGATTTCATCTTCAGGGGGATTCACTGCCTGTTACGGCGGCGGCACAGGACCTTCTGCTCAGCCGGACAAAGCTGTTTTATACACATTTTGATCCGATCCTTTTGGAAAATGCAAAAAAATATCATCATTTATATGTATATAGTGATGAATACCTGTACCCGGCGAGAAAAATGCTGAACCATATGGAAGGAAACCTTAACGAGTTTTTCTGCCAGCAGAGAAAGCAAAACAGCGTGGAAGGGTTTGTCAATTACATTACTAATAATAATGGATTTACATTGTGGGATCTGTTTTCCTACTGTGAAAAACACAATCTGGAGAACGGGGAAGATAACTGTGATGGAAACAGTTTCAATTACAGCAGTAACTGTGGCGTGGAGGGAAATACCAGAAAAAGATACATTGATAATCTGCGGAAAAAACAGGTTAGAAATGCGTTGGCAATGGAGTTTCTGGCACAGGGTGTTCCATTGGTTTTAGGGGGCGATGAGTTCTTAAACTCACAGCAGGGTAATAACAATGCCTACTGTCAGGACAATAAGACCGGCTGGCTGAACTGGAAGAAACAAAAGAAGGAAACATGGCTGGCTGAATTTATAAAAAATCTGGCAGATTTCCGCAGGGAGCATCCGATCATCGCATCAGAACATCCGATGAAATTAAATGATTACGGCAGGAAAGGTTTCCCAGATCTTTCCTATCATGGGGAGAGCGCATGGATCTCTTCGATACCGGCTGACAGACAGGCGGCGGGGATTCTGTATTGCGGCGAATATGAAAAGAAGACAGATCAGACACCGGATGATTATATCTATATCGGCTATAATTTTCATAGCGGTCTGTCGCATCTTGCGCTGCCGAAACTCCCGCAGAACAAGAAATGGTATCTTTTGATGACTACGGCAGCGGAAAATTCGTTCCTGCCGGAAAAAGAAATCCTCGAGGATCAGCATCTTTTAGCAATCGAGGGTCAGTCGATCAATATTGTAATTGGAATATAAAAGTAGTAAAGAGGGTAAAAGAACATGATAAAGGCATGGAAACATTTATGCACGATCCTGCATCACAAAAATCTGGTCCGGGCAGGCTGTTTTAAGATCGGACTTTATAAGCAGGGACTGCTGCATGACATGTCGAAGTATACACCGACAGAATTTCTGGTGGGATGCAAATATTATCAGGGGACAATGAGTCCGAATAACGCAGAACGTGAAGATAAAGGGTATTCTGCGGCATGGCTTCACCATAAAGGACGAAATAAACATCATATGGAGTACTGGATTGATTATGGAGTCGGTGATGGAAGAGATGGACAAAAAACACATCGCGGGATCTGTGGCATGAAGATGCCGATTAAGTATGTAGCGGAGATGTATGTGGACCGCGTTTCTGCATCAAAGAATTATCAGCGTGATAAATTCAAACTGGACAGTCCGCTCCAGTATTATCTGAAGGGCAGAAAATATTATATTTTAAATGAAGACACAAAAGCCATGCTGGAATTATTACTGGTGATGCTGGCGGTAAAAGGGGAAGATGAAGTGAATCATTTCCTCAAATATGAGGTATTAAAGGGAAAAGTTCCCTATGAAAAAGAATACCTCATAAATCTCAGGAAAAATCTGGAAAAAGGCAGTGCATATCATCTGGAAGAGGAGCAGTGAGAACAAAAGATTCTCCTGTGATGGGATGCGAAAACGTTAAGCGGTAGGAGTGAAGTGCCTGCCGCTTTATTGTTGTGTCCGTCGGATTGTAAAGAAAATCCCCGATCAGCGGATGCCCAATTGATTTTAAGTGAACACGGATCTGATGGGTACGTCCGGTCTCTAAATGCAGCGATAACAGGGACAATCCGTCATGATAAGCAAGACGTCTGTAATGCGTGATGGCGCGTTCTCCGTTTTCAAAGTCAATCTGCCGTTCGATTGTCGATCCGGCAACACGTCCGATCGGAGCATCAATCGTTCCGGATTCGGGTGTTTTTCCGGAGGCAATGGCAATGTATTCTCTCGATATTTCACGTCTGGCTGCCGCGGTACTTAAAATAGCGGAACTTAACATGTGCTTTGCGATCAGAGTGAGTCCGGTCGTGTCACGGTCAAGGCGGTTGACGCAGCGGAAAGTATATGGAATCTCCTGGTCATTGTAATAGCCGCATACGGCATTTGCAAGCGTATGATCGTAATGATTCAGAGAAGGGTGAACGGGCATTTGAGCCGGCTTGTTTACGGCGAGGATATCCTCGTCCTCATAATAGATCGAAAGCGGCATGGAGACCGGTAAAATGTGCGCGGAGGAAGTGCTTTCTTCCAAGCGGATAAAAAGTTCATCTCCGGCGGATAACTTTGTGCGCATATAAGCCCATACGCCATTAAGCAGAACACTTTCGGGTGTCTTTTTCAGTTGTACAAATACTGCATTGGGATAGCCTTTTAATGAAAGGTATTCCCGAATGGTAAAGGAGTCGTATTCCGGTTCTATCCGGTATGTGAATTGTCGAATCATACGGACATTATATAATAAAACTTAGGAAAAATAAATGGGGAAAAGCACGCACACCCTGGTCAAAACATAGAATGTATTAATAAAGCTTTTAAGGTGCGTTTTGAAAACATTCTTATCCCCACTTACACCAGAGCAGGAAAACGAATGCCTGAAAAAATTAAAAAAAGGTAGCCTTGAAGCAAGAAATGAACTGACACTTCATAACATGCGGCTGGTTGCACATGTGGCAAAAAAATATCAGAATTCGGAAGAAGATATGGAAGATCTGATCTCGATCGGAACGATAGGGCTGATGAAAGCGATCGTAACCTACAAGGAAGATTACGGGAGCAGGCTGGCAACTTATGCAGCCAGGTGTATCGATAATGAACTTCTGATGTATTTTCGTGCAAAAAAGAAAGTGTCGCGTGAAGTATCATTATATGAACCGATCGGTATGGATAAAGAGGGAAACCAGATCCATCTGCTTGATATTGTAGAGAGTGAGGAGCCGGATGTTGTGGAGATGATGGAACGTACAAGACAGATTGAAAAGCTGCTTGGACTGGTTCCAAAAGTGCTGCAGGAACGGGAACTGTATATTATTGTACACCGGTACGGATTATTTGGAAATAAGGCGATGACGCAGAGGGAAATTGCTTCCGCGGTTGGAATTTCGCGTTCTTACGTTTCGCGTATTGAAAAAAAGGCGCTGGATAAATTAAAAAAAAGTTTTTGCGAATAAGGTTGTACTTGCTACTATGAATGTGTTATACTTAGGCGACGGCGGATGTCGCCGCCTTATGTTCGGATTTGTATAAAGTCTAGGAAACTGAGCACAGACTGCTCAGTTGTCAGATGCACCGGCTGGCATATGCTGGTGCAGATCAGTTGCAGCATTTCTGCTGTGATCATCAGATAAATCAGAGGAAAAATGAATAAAAAGGAGGAGTACGTTGTATAGTATTGTATCAACGGCAATCATACACGGGATCCAGAGTGTACCGATTTCTGTGGAAGCAGATGTGAGTGATGGTCTGCCTGTGTTTGAAATGGTAGGATTTCTTGCTTCGGAAGTGCAGGAAGCCAAAGAGAGAGTGCGTACAGCATTGAAAAACTGTGGCTTTGCCCTGCCTCCAAAGCATATTACGATCAATTTTACGCCTGCGAATATCAGAAAATCCGGTTCCGGGTTTGACCTTCCGGTTGCGGTGGCAGTCCTTACCGCATTCGGGTATATCAGACAGGAAATGGTCAGGGAATATTTTGTAGCGGGAGAGGTTGGACTGAATGGAAAAGTACAACCGGTAAATGGAATTTTGCCAATGGTGGCGGAGGCAAAAGAAAGAGGAATGAAAAAATGTATGGTTCCATGGAAAAATGCAGGAGAGGCGGCATTGGTATCGGACATGCAGGTATTTGCCGTAAAAAATCTTGCGGATGCTGTGAATATCTTAAACGGAAATGGAGAATATTTTGATACTCCATATAATATAGAAGAAATGCAGACAGGGAGGATATTGGACTTTGCGGATGTGAGCGGTCAGGAGCTTGTAAAACGTGCCTGCGAAACGGCTGTTTCGGGAATGCATAACCTGCTTTTTGTCGGTCCTCCGGGAGCAGGAAAAACAATGATCGCAGAGCGGATTCCTGGAATTTTACCTTCGTTAAATACAAAAGAACGCATGGAACTTTCTAAGATATACAGTGTCTGCGGACTTTTAGAGCACAAAAGGGGACTGATGCAGGAAAGACCTTTTCGCGCGCCGCATCACACGATCACACCGCAGGGGCTTGCAGGAGGTGGTGCGGTGCCAAAACCGGGAGAAATTTCACTGGCGCATAAAGGAATCCTGTTTTTAGACGAACTGACAGAATTTCAGCGGGAAACTTTAGAGATATTAAGACAGCCGATGGAGGAAAAGGAAGTGCGTTTAGTGCGCGTGAACGGCACGTATGAATATCCGGCTGATTTTATCCTTGTGGCTGCCATGAATCCCTGCAAATGCGGTTATTATCCCGATATGCAGAAATGCAGATGCACGGCTGCTTCCATTGAACGCTATATCAACCGTATCAGTCAGCCGCTCTTAGACCGTATTGACATCTGTGTGGAGACTCCGCAGATTAAATTTGAAGAGTTAAACGGAACGAAAAAAGAGGAATGTTCCGATACAATACGTGCACGCGTGATTGAAGTGCATGCGATCCAGAAAAAACGTTATCAGAAAGAAGATTTTCAGTTTAACAGCCAGATTCCGGCTGCACGGATTGCAGAATACTGTGCTCTGTCGAAAGATCAGGAAAAATATATGAAGAAAATTTACAAACAGTTAAATCTGACTGCCCGGTCTTATCATAAAATCTTAAAGGTTGCGCGGACACTGGCAGATATGGACGGCACTGAAAACATTCTGGATGCGCATTTGAATGAGGCAGTCTGCTATCGCAATATTGATAAAAGATTCTGGAGGGATTCGTTATGAAATATCAGTACTGGCTTTCAAATATTCCGGGAGTCGGCTGTAAGACGATCCACCGCCTTTTGGGACAGGCAGGTTCTGCGGAAGAAATTTATTTTCTGAAAAAAGAGCAGTTAGAAAAGCTCTCCGGGCTGTCTGACCGCCAGGTGCATGCGATCACTGACCGGAAGAAAAACTGGAATCTGGAAGAAAAATATGCTGCGCTGGGAGAAAGCGGGATCTCTTTTTTATCCTGCGAGATGGAGTCATATCCTAAGCAGCTCAGGAATATCGTGGATGCACCATACAGTTTATACATCAAAGGGAAAATGCCTGATTTCTCAAAAAGAAGAGTGGCGGTCGTCGGGGCGAGAATGTGCTCGGAATACGGAAAGGCAATGGCAGAACAAATTGGAGAAAAACTGGCACTCTGTGGGGCAGAGGTTTTAAGCGGCATGGCAAGAGGAATTGATGCTTACGGACATATCGGGGCATTAAAAGCGGGAGGAAACACCTATGCGGTGCTGGGGTGCGGCGTAAATGTCTGTTATCCCAGAACGAATCAGAAATTGTATGAGAATATTCTTTCGCATGGAGGAATCATCTCGGAATATCCGCCGGAGACTGAACCGATCGCACAATTATTTCCTGCCAGGAACCGGATCATATCAGCGCTCTCGGATGTGGTCGTGATCGTGGAGGCAAAGGAGAGAAGCGGTTCCCTGATCACAGCTGATTTTGCGCTGGAGCAGGGAAAGGATATTTATGCAGTTCCGGGGCGTGTGACAGATTCCTTAAGCATGGGCTGCAATAACCTGATCCGGCAGGGTGCAGGCATTATAAACAGTGTAGAAGATTTTGTAAAAGATCTTGAATTGTATACATGTATTGACACAACTCAAGAAAATTTTAACAAATTATTACTTGAAAAAGATGAAAGCTTGGTGTATGCTTGTTTGAGTTTACGACCGAAAAGTATGGAAGAACTTTTGAAAAAGACAGGATTTGCAATGCCGCAGATGGCAGATATCCTGCAGAGACTGATTCAGAAGGACTTTATCACGGAATCTTTTAAAAATTATTATATACGCAAAATCTGAAAGTAAGGAGACAGTTGAATGGCTAAGTACCTGGTTATCGTGGAATCACCGGCAAAGGTGAAGACAATTAAAAAATTTCTGGGAAAAAATTATGAGGTTGCAGCATCAAACGGACATGTGCGCGATCTCCCAAAGAGTCAGCTTGGGGTTGATGTGGAACATGATTTTGAACCGAAGTACATTACTATCCGAGGAAAAGGAGATATCCTTGCGAATCTTCGCAAAGAAGTGAAAAAAGCAGATAAAGTGTATCTCGCAACTGACCCGGACCGTGAGGGTGAAGCGATTTCCTGGCATCTTAGCAAGGCATTAAAACTGGAAGGCAAAGATGTCAACCGAATCAGTTTCAATGAGATCACGCAGAGTGCGGTGAAAGCGTCTTTGAAACAGCCGAGAGACATTGACATGAACCTTGTGAATGCGCAGCAGGCGAGACGTATCTTAGACCGTATGGTTGGTTATAAGATCAGTCCGCTGCTCTGGGCAAAAGTAAAACGTGGCTTAAGTGCCGGACGTGTGCAGTCGGTTGCACTTCGCATCATCTGTGACCGCGAGGAGGAGATCAACGCTTTTATTCCGGAAGAATACTGGACACTTGACGCAGAATTAAAGATCGCAGGTGAGAAAAAGCCTTTACTTGCAAAGTTTTACGGAGACAGCGAGAGCAAGATGAATATCTCTTCGAGGGAGGAGATGGACCGCGTGATGGCAGAAATCTCCAAAGAGACATTTAAAGTGATCGAGGTAAAAAAGGGCGAGCGTGTGAAAAAAGCACCGCTTCCATTTACGACCAGTACTCTGCAGCAGGAGGCATCCAAAGCGCTGAACTTCCCAATCTCAAAGACGATGAGAATCGCCCAGCAGCTCTATGAAGGTGTGGATGTGAAGGGGCAGGGAACGGTCGGTCTCATCACTTACCTGCGTACAGACTCTGTCCGCATTTCCGAGGAAGCAGATGCACAGGCACATGAGTACATCGGAAAAAATTACGGTGAAAATTATCTTGCAACACAGACAACTGCCAAAAAGTCCGGCGCAAAGATCCAGGATGCACATGAGGCCATCCGTCCATCCGATATCAATCGTACACCGGCAATGGTCAAAGATTCCCTTTCCAGAGATCAGTTTCGCCTGTATCAGCTGATCTGGAAACGTTTTGCAGCAAGCCGTATGGCATCTGCGGTATATGAGACGACCAACGTGAAGATCGGTGCCGGAAATTACCGGTTTACAGTATCGGCATCCAAGATCACATTTGATGGATTTATGTCTGTGTACACCAGTGAGGATGACGAAAAGGCAGAAAATAATGTACTGCTGAAGTCGATCGATGAGAGTACGGAGCTTTCTTTGGAAAAGCTTGATGAAAAACAGCATTTTACCCAGCCGCCGGCACACTATACAGAGGCGTCTCTGGTCAAGACATTAGAGGAACTTGGAATCGGACGTCCGAGTACCTATTCCCCGACCATTACAACGATTCTTGCAAGACGCTATATTGTAAAGGAAAATAAGAACATTTACGTGACAGAACTCGGCGAAGTGGTAAATCAGATCATGAAGGAATCTTTCCCGTCTATCGTGGATGAACATTTCACGGCAAACATGGAGAGCCTGCTCGACAGTGTCGGCGAGGGAACTGTTAACTGGAAAACGGTTATAGAGAACTTTTATCCGGATCTTGAAAAAGCAGTCGAGGCTGCGGAAAAAGATCTTGAGAAGGTCAAAATTGAGGATGAAGTGACCGACGTGGTCTGCGATGTCTGTGGCAGAAATATGGTTGTGAAATATGGACCGCATGGTAAGTTCCTTGCCTGCCCTGGATTCCCGGAATGCCGCAACACAAAACCTTATCTGGAAAAAATCGGCGTCAAATGTCCGAAATGCGGCAAAGAGATCGTACTCAAAAAGACCAAGAAGGGCAGAAAGTATTACGGCTGTGAGAATAACCCGGAATGCGACTTTATGAGCTGGTCACGTCCGGTAGAAGAGAAATGCCCGAAATGCGGCGGCTACATGGTTATGAAAGGCAGCAAAATCGTCTGCGCAGACGAGCAGTGCGGTTATGTGACAGAGAAGAAAGAAAAAAATCAGGAATAATTTGAATATATTGAATTTTCTGAATAAATGTGCTAAAATACAAAATGTCATAAAAAACCAGCAAAAACTTATGGGAGGCTGTCAAATGAGCGTTCAATTGTTAGATAAAACAAGAAAAATCAATAAATTGCTGCATAACAACAATTCGTCAAAAGTGGTATTTAATGATATCTGTGATGTGCTTAAGGATATTTTAAACTCTAACATTCTTGTGATCAGTAAAAAGGGAAAAGTGTTAGGAACCGGTCTGACGGATGGTGTGGAAGAGATCCGGGAGCTGATCGTGGATGAGGTCGGCGGATTTATCGATCCATTGCTGAATGAACGTTTACTTGGAATCCTGTCCACAAAAGAGAATGTCAATCTCGAGACGTTGGGATTTGTGAATGACATTAAGAAATATACTGCGATCATAACACCGATCGACATTGCAGGAGAGCGGCTCGGAACACTGTTTGTGTACCGGGAGAATGATCCGTATGATATTGATGATATTATTTTGAGCGAATATGGGACAACCGTGGTAGGACTTGAGATGATGCGTTCGGTAAATGAAGAGAACGCTGAGGAGACAAGAAAGGTCCAGATCGTAAAATCTGCGATCAGCACGCTTTCTTTTTCAGAACTGGAAGCCATCACCCACATTTTTGAGGAGATGGATGGCAAAGAGGGAATTCTTGTTGCAAGTAAGATCGCAGACCGTGTAGGGATCACAAGATCTGTGATCGTCAATGCACTCCGCAAGTTTGAGAGCGCAGGAGTGATCGAATCAAGATCTTCCGGCATGAAGGGAACCTACATCAAAGTTCTGAATGACGTTGTCTTTGATGAACTGGAACAGATCAAGAAAGAAAATAACATAAAATAAAGGGATTTACGTGAAAAAAGGGATTTTATAGCTTGCTATAGAGTCCTTTTTTTCGCATTAAGCAGGAATTGTCAGGGAAGATGGGAACACAGATTGAAAAAACAAAGCACCATATTGTGCCTGACAGTCAAAAATCTACAAGATATGTCAAAAATGGTAAAAAAAGACTTGTGTTTTTTGATTTATTCTTTATAATAAAACTAGGTTACTGTTGAATTATGTAAATTGGAAGGGGAATGTGTCATGATTACTACGAACGCATTTGACTATATCAATGTGTTGGATAAAGCGGCGGATGCAAGCTGGCTTCGTGAGACTGCGATTATGAATAATCTTGCGAACACAGATACGCCGGGATATAAGAGACAGGAAGTGGATTTTGAGTCTGTACTTCAGAGAGAATTAGGCCACTCCAAATACACAACGCTGGACAAGAAAATCCGTTCCTTAAATGCGGATCTTTCCGGTCTGAATGTATCTACCCATACAGACTCATCAAATTATTCTTACCGTCTGGACCGGAACAACGTGGATCCGGATACCGAGAATGTGGAACTGGCATCGGAGACGATCCGTTATCAGGCACTTACGAACAGCATCACCTCTGATTTTACGAGAATGCAGGCAGTTTTAAAGTAAAATAAGAGCAGGATTACAGGAGGATAAAAATGGCTTTATTTCAGGCGTTTGATATCAGTGCTTCGGGAATGACTGCGGAGCGTTTTCGTATGGATACCATTGCAGAGAATATTGCAAATGTAAATACGACAAGAACAGAAGATGGAACTCCATACCGAAGAAAAATCGTTACTTTTGCAGAGAAGGAAGTGACTTCTTTCTCAAGGTATTATCAGAATGCCAGATCTAAGTTTGTCGGAAATGGTGTGAAAGTATCTTCTGTCAAAGAGGACACAGAGACTGATTTTATCATGGAGTATGATCCGTCCAATCCGGATGCGGATGAGAATGGTTATGTTTCTTATCCGAATGTGAATACGGTCACAGAGATGACGAACCTTATTGATGCATCCCGTGCGTATGAGGCAAACACAACAGCATTTGAGGCTGCAAAATCAATTGCACAGAGCGGACTCTCCATTGGAAAATAAGTAAAGATAAAAGATAAGTAAGGTGGTATGACATATGGATATCAGTTCATTGACAAATATCAGTTCAGATTATCTGAATCAGATCGCACAGCAGAACAGGCTGGTCACGACAGATGATGATTCGTTCAGTTCTGTCCTTTCATCTGCGATGAATATGGTTTCGGAGACAAACGACCTGCAGAACAACGCACAGTCGGAGGTGATCCGTTTTGCATTGGGACAGTCAGAGAACACACATGATCTGACAACGGCACAGTACAAAGCACTTACTGCGATCCAGTATACGGTGGCAGTGAGAGATAAAATGATCGATGCATACAAAGAAATCATGAATATGCAAATTTAGTGAACGAGGGTAGATGAAAATGCCGGAACAGGTACAAAAGGTTTTAGACAGAATCCTAGAATGGTGGAAAAAATTCAATACAAAACAAAAGACACTGCTGATCAGCATTGTGGCAGTTGTGCTTGTGGCTCTTGCAATTCTTGCGGCAGTCGTTTCCAAGCCTAAAATGGTAACATTAGTTACCTGCGAAACAACAGCAGAATCCGGGCAGGTCAAGAACATACTTGACTCTGAGAATATTTCCTATGAACTCTCCGCTGATGGACTTGCCTTTCAGGTAAATGAAAAGGATTACGCAAATGCTTCCATCGTTCTTGGAACAAATGACATTCCAACCAGCGGCACAAAGTTAAGCGATGTGTTTGATGGCGGTTTCAGCTCCACCGAGGCGGATAAAACAAAAAAATATAAATTATATCTCGAAGAGTATTATGCTGAGAAGCTTGAGACATTATCGAATGTAGATGCAGCGGCAGTGACACTGGATCTGCCGGATGAAGATGGAACGATCCTCTCCAAAGGCGAACAGGCATATGTGACAGCGATCCTGACGCTCAACGGAACGATGGATGATGAACAGGCAGCCGGACTTGCAAAATATCTTGCAACAAATGTTGGAAATGATGACACATCCAATGTGCTCATCCTCGATAATAGTTCAAATGTTCTTTTCTCTGGTCAGGATGATACGTCTGTGACAGGAAATGCCAACAACCAGTTGTCTTTAAAGACCAAAGCGGAAAATCAGGTAAAAGGCCAGGTGAAAGATGTCCTTGTAGGATCATCACTGTTTGACAATGTAGAAGTCGGTCTGAATCTTGCGATGAATTTTGACCAGACCACAGAATCCACACATGAGTATTATGCGCCGGATGGACAGACCAACGGTATGGTGGGATCAAAGAGTGAATATGAATCGAATGCAGTCGGTGGAGCAGCGGCAACACCGGGAACAGATTCCAATGATGACGATACGACTTATGTGATGGAAGATAATGATTACACAAGTTCCAGTGTGTCTGAGACGAACACGAACTACCAGAATAACGAGAAGATCACAACAACAACACCGGCAGTTGGAACTGTTAATTATGACGGCTCATCCATATCTGCAGTCGCAACGAACTATGTGATCTATGATGAGGATACACTGCGTGCTTCCGGAACACTCGGTGACATGACCTTTGATGAGTATGTTGCTGCAAACAGTGAACCTGTAAAGGCGGAAGTAGACCAGGATCTTTATACGCTGATCTCCAATGCAACAGGTGTACCGGTGAGCAATATCACGATCATTGCATATGATCAGCCGATGTTCCAGTACAGCAAAGGAAGTACACGGACTATATCGGATTATCTGCAGATCATCCTTGCAGTATTGATTTTTGCACTATTAGGTTATGTAGTATTCCGCAGCACAAGAAAAGAGAAAGCAGTCGAGCCGGAGCCGGAACTTTCCGTGGAGTCTCTGCTTGAATCCACGAAAGAATCTGCAGATACATTGCAGGATATCGGATTCAATGAAAAATCAGAGACAAGAGTCCTGATAGAAAAATTCGTAGAAGAAAATCCGGAAGCGGCAGCTTCCTTACTTAGAAACTGGCTGAATGAGGAGTGGGAGTAGAATATGGCAACTGCAGATTACAATGGCGTTCAGAAAGCCGCAATCCTGCTGATTACATTAGGACCTGAACGTTCCGCAGATATTTTTAAACATCTGAAAGAAGAAGAGATTGAGGAACTTACGCTGGAGATCGCAAATACAAGAAGCGTGTCTCCACAGGTAAAAGAAGATATTTTAAATGAGTTTTATCAGGTGTGTCTGGCACAGCAGTATATCGCAGAGGGTGGTATCGGTTATGCAAAAGAGCTTCTTGACAAGGCTCTTGGACAGGAAAAAGCACAGGAGGTTATCTCCAAGCTGACTGCTTCCTTACAGGTCCGCCCATTCGAGTTCGTGCGGAAGACAGATCCGAGTCAGCTTTTGAACTTTATCCAGGATGAGCATCCACAGACGATCGCAATGATTTTATCATATCTGACAGCAGCGCAGGCGGCGATGGTTTTAGGAGCACTTCCACCGGAGAAACAGGCGGATGTTGCAAAGAGGATCGCAATGATGGATCGTACATCACCGGATGTGATCAAAGAGGTGGAGCGAGTGTTAGAAAGAAGACTTTCTTCTCTGGTCAACCAGGATTACACGATTGTCGGAGGTGTCGATGCGATCGTGAATATCTTAAATACGGTAGACCGTTCTACAGAGAAGCATATTATGGAATCTCTTGAAATTGAAGAACCTGAGCTTGCAGATGAAATCCGTAAGAAGATGTTCGTATTTGAGGATATCCTTCTTCTCGATGACAGAGC
>OIXA01004602.1_pt1 | contig 13077 bp, 9 predicted proteins | sample 1587721 | NCBI WGS metagenome assembly OIXA01 (sample SAMEA3888900, study PRJEB22519) | human gut metagenome | biome: human gut; feature: human-associated habitat; material: faeces | place: Denmark | collected 2013 | reverse complement strand
ATGCACAGGAATTGTATAACGATGATATTTTCGTAGGATATCGTTATTATGATACCTTTGGCGTAGATGTATCTTATCCGTTTGGTTACGGCGGATCTTACACAAGCTTTGCGATGTCAACAAAATCGGTAAAAGCAGACAAAGATAAAGTAACCGTACAGGTTAAGGTAAAAAATACTGGTACCGTATCCGGTAAAGAAGTAGCAGAAGTTTATTTCTCAGCTCCGGACGGTGAACTGGACAAGCCATATCAGGAACTGGCCGGCTACGCCAAGACAGACGAACTGGCACCGGGCGAGTTTCAGATCCTTACGATCAGTTTTGATACGAAAGAAATGGGATCTTACGATACCGACAAAGCAGCTTACGTGATGGAAGATGGCGATTACATTATCCGTGTCGGTAATTCTTCCAGAAATACACACGTAGCAGCGAAACTCAATGTCGCAGAAGACACGATCACCGAGCAGTACAGCAACCTGATGGTTCCGGTAACAGAAAACGACAACATCGAAAACAGTGATAAATATCCGACCCTGGAGCCGATGACAACCGAAGGTGCAACATCGATCACATACGATGGCGAAGCAAATGAGATAGCGGCAGCGAAGACGATTGAAGTGGATTTTACAGGCTACAAAGCACCGGAGATCATCAAAGAGAACGAAGATGTAACGGTTTACACTTCCGATACAACCGAAGAAAAATATCTGTTTGCCAAGAATGAAGACGGAGCAACAGGAACTGTTTCCCGTGTAGAAAAAGCAAACGCAAACAACACCGACTACAGTGTGACTTATCAGGAGCACGTTAAGAAATTTGACGGTGACTACAGCAAGAATACACTGAAAGATGTTTACGACGGTAAGATCAGTCTTGAGCAGTTCGTATCTGGTTTAAGCCTCTATGAGTTGGCAAACCTGGTAAACGGACATTCCAGTGACAAGACCGTACAGGGCGTTGCAGGAGCAACCTGGAAAAACGATGAAAAAGGGTTTGTACCTGTAAACCTGTCTGACGGACCTGCAGGTCTTCGTATTACACAGCACTATAAACAGAATGATACCGACTATTATCAGTATGCAACTGCATGGCCGATCGGTACACTGCTGGCACAGACCTGGGATACCGGGCAGATCTACGCTTACGGCGAAGGCGTTGGCGAAGAAATGGAAGAATTTGGTATCGGTTCCTGGCTGGCACCTGGTATGAATATCCACAGAAACGCACTCTGCGGACGTAACTTTGAATATTATTCTGAAGATCCGGTAGTCGTAGGTGTGACCGGTACAGCAGCAACACTCGGCGTACAGAAGAGCAAAGGTGTTGGCGTTACCATCAAACACTACGCACTGAATTCTCAGGAAACAAGCAGAAACAAAGAGAATAATACCGTTTCTGAAAGAGCAATCCGTGAGATCTACCTCAAAGGTTTCGAAATGGTTGTAAAACAGGCACAGCCGATGGCGATTATGACCTCCTACAACCAGAATAACGGAAGACCGGCAGCGGATGACTATGATCTTTGTACCGCATTTGCAAGAGACGAATGGGGATTCAAAGGCATGATCATGACAGACTGGGGCGGCGGACAGTCTGTACCGATGTACGAAATGCACGCAGGCAACGACCTTGTTTGCCCGGGCAAAGGCTACTCTCAGATCATGAAAGGCTTTATCAATGAGCCGGCATGGACAAGCGATGGTTATGTAGAACTGGAAGAGAGAAGCATTCAGGATGTTGATGCAAGCGGAAATCCGATCACAGTTTCTAAGATGGTTCCGAACTTTGGCGGATACAAACTGGATCTGAACGGCAATCTGAAAATCTCCACAACCGTAGCAAAAGGCGTAGAACTGAACGAAAAAGTCGCAGAACTGAAAGAACAGGGTTATATCACATCTGTTACAACAAACAGCCGTGGTGTGACAACTGTTACTTATAAAGTGAGCATGGATGACGGCGTAGAATCTACACAGGTTATCTCTCTTGGTGACCTTCAGAAAGCAGCCATCAACATCTGTAACTTTATTATGAATTCCATCGAATTTGCAAACGCAAACGACCTGGAAGCAAAATCACTGAACGAACTGTATGCAGACGCACTGCAGACGATCACTTCCTATGAAAAAGATGACGTTGTTCCGTCCACAACATACTCCACGATCACCGAAGGTTATGACTGGGGTCCGGCAATCTCCAAGGTTGTTGTAAATGTCGGCAAAGCAATGAGCGGAAATATTGACGCATCTGCATTTGAAGTAAACGTAACAAGAAAAGCACTCAGCGGATTCCTTCTTGGACCATCCAGAGGAACACGTAACGTAACCGCAGCTTATGTATCCGATGCAAACGGAAACAAAGCAGCAACGGGCAATTACATTACTCTGGAACTGGAAGTAGGACCGGATCTGTCCATCGGATCTCCGTTCAACTACAACTTCTTCGGAAGCAGCCATAATGAGTATGTAGACACTGCATATGAAGTAACCTTAAATAAAGAACTCAAAGCAGCAGACGGCAGCAGCGTAAATTTTGCAGCAAATAAATTTGCAGCAGACACCACACGGATCTGTGATGACTTTGATCTTGACGGTAAATTCAGCTACAACGATGAAAAATTTGGTCAGATCGCTCTGACATACGCTTCCTATACACCGGAAGCAGCTAAGAATGACGGCAAGAAAAATGCTCTGATCATCTGGCTGCATGGTGCAGGCGAAGGCGGAACAGATCCACGTGTAGCACTGGTAGGAAACAAAGTAGTCAACCTGGCAACCGATACTGTACAGCAGTACTTTGACGGCGGAGCATACGTTCTGGCAGCACAGTGCCCGACGATGTGGATGGATAATGGTTCCGGACAGTATACAAGCGATGGAACCTCCAAATACACAGCAGCTCTGATGGAACTGATCAAAGCTTATGTAAACAGCAACTCTGATATCGATGCAAGCCGCGTATACATCGGCGGATGCTCAAACGGCGGATTTATGACCATGAACATGATCGTACATTATCCGAAATACTTTGCAGCAGCATATCCGGTATGCGAAGCTTACACAAACGATGCACTGACAGACGAAATGGTAGAATCTATCAAAGATATGCCGATTTGGTTCACACATGCAAAGAATGACCCGACTGTAAAAATCGGTACCATTGATGAAGACGGCAATTTCGTATCCAACGGTAACTACTCACCGAAGGCTTACGAGAGACTGACAGAAGCAGGCGGAAGCGATATCCACTTCTCACTGTTTGACGATGTACACGACACCACAGGTCTCTACAAGAGAGCAGACGGTACACCGTATCAGTACAACGGACACTGGTCATGGCTCTACACTCTGAACAACGAGTGCAAAGAAAACATCGACGGCAAAGAAGTAACCATCTGGCAGTGGATCTCCACAAAATCAAAAACAAACAGAGGACTTGAAAAAGTCATCGCAAAAGTAAACGCACTGAACGCAGAAGACTACACAGCAGACAGCTGGACAGCAGTACAGAGTGCACTGGCAGCAGCCAAAGCAGTAGCAGCAGATCAGAATGCAACACGCACACAGATCAACGCAGCAATGGAAGAGCTGGTAGCAGCATACTCCAAATTAGAGTATGGCGTACAGAAACTTCATCTGGAAGTTGCAGTAGAAGAAGCAGAAAAGATCCTGGCACATCCGGAAAATTATGAAGACATTGCAGCTTTGAAAGCAGCACTGGAAAGCGGAAAAGCAGTTCTGGAAGATAAAGATGCAGATCAGACAGCAGTAGATGCAGCAGCAGAAGCAATCCTTGCAGAACTGAACAAAGTAGCAGACAAAGCAGATGTGAAATCTCTGGTTAATCTGATTGAATCCGCAAAAAAACTTCTGGACGGCAATTACACAAGCGATTCCCTGAAAGACCTCAAAGCAGCGATCAAGAAAGCAGAAGATGTTATAGCAAATCCGAACAGAACAGAAGCAGAGATCGGAACCGCATATGCAGATCTGATCAATGCAATCCTGAATCTGCAGATGAAAGCTAACAAAGCAGCTCTGAAAGCAATCCTTGACAAAGCAAATGAAGTACTTGGAAACGCAGACGCTTATGTAGCAGCAACCATCGACGGACTGGATGCAGCGGCAGCAGAAGCACAGTATACGACAACACAGACGCTCTTCAGGATGATGTAGACGCAGCAGTTCGTGCACTGACACGCAAAGTGGCAGATGCAAGACTTCTGGGCGACGTAGACAACGATGGTGAAGTAACAACAGCCGACAGTGTAGCACTTCTGGCAGCAAGTGCAGAAATTACAAGCCTCGATGCAGATGCAGCAGCAGCCGCAGATGTAAACGGAGACGACGTGGCGGATACAAACGACGCAGTTCTGATCCTTCAGTATGCAGCAGAAAAAGTTGCATCCTTCTAAGCGGATGAAGAACCTGCAAAAATGAATCACAAAAAGAGATGCCACAGATCACAGATCCTGACATTTCGATAAAAACGGAGCGGTGTAGCATTAAGTTACACCGCTCCGATTGCGTTTCATGACTTTGATCAAATGTAAAATAGCTGAAATTTCATCTTCCGTCAGTCCGGAGAAATCAACATTCTGTTTTTGTTCTACGCCAAGCAGATAATCTGTTGAGACGTTAAAAATTTTGGAAATGTGAATCAGAACATCATAAGAAGGCAGACGTAATCCTGTTTCATAAGCACTGATGACGGATTTTGTCAGCCCAAGCTTCTGTGACAGCTGTGCCTGGGTCATGTTTTTCTGCAGACGCAGTGACTTCAAAGTGTTGCCAAAGTCCACCATATCAATCCCCCTTTTGTGTTCATAATACTATAGGCGTAGTATTTAATTGGTGTTAAAAGTGTTGGAATAGTTGACAAATACAAGAGGATTTTACATAATAAGACATGGAGATTTACATTGAAAGAAAAACAGACAGAATGGGAGAAAGTTATGAGTATATTTTCACAATTGTTATCCGAATATATGAAACAGAAAAAAATACAGACCTATCGCCTTGCCCAGTATTGTGGCTATGACCGGGGAAATATGTATAAAATCATCAACGGCAAACGCAATCCGCCGGGCAAAGAATTTGTCGAAAAAGTGGCCGGATATATGCATCTGACACCCCTGGAGAAAACAAAACTTTACGAAGCCTATCAGATCAGTATTGTCGGTTACGATATCTACTATCGTCGAAAAGCGGTTCTGGAATTTTTGACAGAAGTCGATGCCGGACGAGAACTCGATTTTGCTCTGCAGCCGATTCGTGCAGAACAGGGATTTGAAATGGAAGACAAAACCTTTATGCTGTTAGAAGGACGTCACGCCGTCCGTTCTGCCCTGATGTATATGACTGCGGATGAGACACACCAGTCTGAAGGACATATCCGCATGCTGCTCCAGCCGGAGACAGATTTCCTGGCGAGTATCCTTGCCATGTGCAGCAACAGCGGCATACAGACACGGGTGGATCATATATTCTGCCTGGATGACACAAACAAAGCCACAGGAAAAGATAAAAATTACAACCTGACCTGCCTGAAAAATATTCTGCCGCTCTATCATTATAATTACGAATACCAGACCTGGTACTATTACGGTTATATACCGGGGCAGAATCAGATGTTTGCACTGTTTCCATATATGGTACTGACCTCCGGGTATGCCTGTATACTGACCGCAGATCTAAAAAAAGGATACTTCACCAAAGAGCCGGAAATGCTGAAGATGCTCTCTGAAATTTTCGAAAACTGCCACAGTCATGCCAGCCGTTTGGCCAGCCTTGCAGATTCTGCCAATCATGCCGCAGAACAGATGGCATTTCTAAGTGCCACCTTCTCCGAACGCTCCACAGGATACAGCCTGCAGATGGAACCATGCTTTATGCCGGTTCTGACAAAAGAAACCCTTCAGAAATACGTCCGCAAGGACCTGCCGGGCAGAGAGATCTTCCTCGTCCAACTCCAGGATTATACAAGACAGCTGGCAAAACAGAAAATGATCTATATATGCAGCATGGAAGGTATCCTCAGGTTCCTCCAAAATGGCAGAATCCCGGAAATCCCGGATGGACTCTACGAAATCCCGTCTGTTTCAGATCGTATCCAGATCGTCAAAGCCCTGCTCGCCCCGGAGCGTGCGACCAGACTTCGCATCCTGAAAAACAGCATCGGCAACACCGAAACGCCCGTTTATCTCTACATCACACCAAAAACAGGCACCCTGCGGCTGCCGCTTGCAACCGACCAGATGGTCAACCTCCAGATCCAGGAAACCGGAATGCTGGAGGCATTTTATGACTTCTGCGAAAATCTCGATGAAGAAATGTTCTATAGCTTCGAAGAAGCAGAGCAGATTGTAGAAGAAAAGATGAAAGCTGGAGATTGGAAAACAGAATAATGGAAAAAAGAATAAAAGAAAAGAGAAACAGACGAAAGTATCGAATTTATAACAGTAGAGGAAATAAACAGAAATGCCCGGCGAGAGCCGGGTTTTTTATTGCCGAAAAAATAGAAAATATCGAGAAAAGCTGACTGAAAAAATGACACATCTTGAGAGAAAAAACAGGGAAAAGTAAAATGAATACAAGCAGTGTTTCTGAAAAAAAGAAAAAATAGAAAGAAGGTGTAACAATTTTAGTAACACGGCGAATAGTATATACAGACATAAGAAACTAAGCTAAAATAAGATGGAGAAACCAAAGTGCCTGTGAGGAATAGGAAAGGAGATTCGAATGAGAAAATGCAACTTATGTAAAAAGGTAATACTGGTGAGTGGTTTAACATTAACGATGTTAATGACAGCTTGTAGTGGTAGTGAGAAACCAGGAGATATGCTTATTGGAAGCTGGGTATCCGAATATAATGATATTGTTACGTTTGAAAAGGATGGAAGATGTACAGCACCATTTACTTACAATGCATCTTGGTGGGAAAGTGCAGATCATTATACTGTAAAAGAAGATGGAACATTAGTATTGAGCAGCAGCGAAGGTCACGCAGGAGGTTCTTATGAAAAGGTAGATACGGAGGAAGAAGCACTGGATGATGGAAGTATGTATTATTTGGATAAAGATAAATTGATCATAGAAGAAGACGTTTATACGAGAACAAAATAGAAGAAGAGGAAAAGAAGAAAATGTACAAGAAAAATTATCGTTTTTTAGTAATGGGATTGATTTTTTCAGCATTAGCGGTAACCGGATGTTCCAACAACCAAAAGACAGAAGAGACCGTAATAGAAAGTACTGCAAACACTGAATATGAAAGCAATGAAGAAGCAGCAGGCGAAACAGTGACAGAAGATGATACCGATGATGAGTACGAAGATTATGAGGAATATGAAGAAGACAGTGAGGAAAGTACAGAAGAGACATCTCCGTATGTAGAAATGACCTATAAATTCAGTGAAGGTGAAGGATGGATCAAAACCAGAAGTGAAAATAGTCTGTATGATGGTTATTTCTGTTTGGATTTGAAAGGGAATGCTTTGTTTTCTGTCAATAATCCGGATATAACCTATATTTCACCTTTTTTTAATGGCTGTGCATTTGTAGAGACGGATGATATTTTTTATCAGATTGATTTAGATGGTAATGTTATAAAAAGTTATACTATATCTGATGATACTACAGTTAAAACATATGCGGAAGGACAGATTTGGACAGAAAAATACAGTTCAGGTTTTGACAGTGCCGGTTATGTATATACTTTATACAATGAAAAGGGAGAGAAGGTTACAGAATTTTCAGTAGAAGGTACGGAGCCTGTTGATGAAATTAATTATTGTGGACAAGGCGTATGGCGTTATTATACTCGTAATAGTGATGGGGATTATATTTACAAATGTTATTGTACAGAGAGTGATAAATGGATAGAGACTGATGGAGATTTTCCGTATCATATTTACTTTTGCGAAGATATGACTGTTTTAGGATTAGATCATGAAGATCCGGATGATACGGGATATGTGGCGAAGATGATTCTGATGGATAAGAAAGGAAATTTGAGTGAAGTAGGTTTAAAGAAAGAGCTGGGAGGAAATTTGGAGTCCGCTTCTGGTTATATAAAGGATGGGTACTGCATATTAGAAGAATATGGTGAATATTTGATTTCCTATAATCTTTCATCAGGTGAATTCAAAGTAATGGATAATGAATATACAGAAAGAGTGAAAATGGACGAATTACCTGATAAATTAATGTTTACAGACGGATGTGTTGCACTCCCTTTGCAAGGAAAAGATGAAAATAATTATGTAGGGCTTTTTGATACTTCCTGGAATCTTATCGGTGAACCAATCAAGTGCAGTGAATTTGATTTTTCAGAAGGAAAACTAATAACGGTACAGGATGTTACGGATGAGTATGGAAGACCAGATCAGGAAATAGTGGTCTATAACACAAAAGGGGAAGAGATGTTTAATGCATATGAAAAAGGCTACAGAGCGATCACTCCTTATAAGAATGGAATGGCATATGTTATAGATGAAGAGGACAGTCCAATTGCCGGTATTTTTTATAGTTTAAATGATTCGGATATGTTAGGTGGAGAGTGGAAAACGATTGATGAAAATGGAGAGCGTCTCTTTAATACGGTTAATCTGGATAATGCAAAAGCAGTTGAGCTGAAATAGAAGTTTTGAGTAAATGATGTGAAAGGAAATAGAGGGATGAAAAAAATAAAAACATATAAGATAATGGCGATGATAAGTGCTTTGGTGTTAACATTACTGTTAATGGCTTGTGGTGGAAGTAATAAACCTGAAAATATGCTTATTGGAAATTGGTTATCAAATTACAATGATATTGCTATTTTTGAAGAGGACGGAAGATGTACGGCACCGTTTACTTACAATGCATCCTGGGGGGAAAGTGCAGATCATTATATATTTAAAGAAGATGGGACGTTGGTGTTTAGCAGCAGTGAAGGACATGCAGGAGGAACTTATGATAAAGCGGAGACAGCAGAAGAGGCAAGGTATAATCGTAGTAAGTATTATTTAGAAAAAGACTTATTTATTGTAGAGAAAGATACTTATACGAGAACAAAGTAAAGCACAAAAATATAAAAATTAAAGGAGAAAAAACAATGGGAGAAATTTTTAGTTTTATCAGTGATTGCGGTCTGGCACGTGGAAAAATGCATGCTGAAGTAAAAGTATTTGCTGACAGGGTGGAAATTAAAAGAGATACGAAATGGAAAGTGGCTAAACAAACAACAATTTATTTTGACAGTGTTACAGCGATTTCACATAAGATGAGTAAAGGTTTATTGCAGTCAGAGCAATGGATTACGTTTGCTGTACCAGGGGTTCGTCAGGATATGGTAGTTGCAGTAGAACCGGGAACTTATGTTACGAATTCGCAAATGGCTCCGTTTGATGATGAATATTCGATTATTTTCCGTAAAGATAATGCACAGGCTGAAAAATATATTCGAAGAATTCAGGAAATATATCAGGAATTTAAAAACAATCATACTCCAAGTGCTGTTAATAATGTTGTACAGGGAGAATCTGCTATTGAAAAACTTAAAAAGTTGAAAGAGATTTATGATCTGAATATTATTACAGAAGAAGAATATGAAGAAAAGAGAAATAAATTGTTGCAGGAAATTTAGAAATTATCTGTTTTAGACATAGCAAATATGCCCGGTGAAAGCCGGGTTTTTTGCTCAAGTGGTTCAGTTTTGTGAGATTTTGTATATAAAATCTTGACTGAAAATCTGACACATCTTGAGGAAAGAATCAGAGAAAAAGTAAAATAAATACAGATAGTGTTTCAGAAAAAAAGAAACAACAGGAAGAGGGCGTAACAATTTTAGTAACATGTGAGACCGTATATACAGGTACAGGAAAATAAGCTAAAATTAGTCTATAACAAAACGGAGCAGGACAACGCAAAGGAGGAAAACACATGAAGAGAAAAATGAAACAGATTTTTATCATGCTTGTATTGATATGTATGGGTCTGGGAATGAAACCGCAGACGACATCTGCTGCACCGAAAAAATATGTCCGTTCTTTTTCAGTAGGGAAAAAGAAGGTCAGCATAAAAGCAGGAAAGAGTAAGAAGATATCTTACAAGATAAAAGTCAAAGGGAATGCAAGCAAAAAAGTAAGCTTGAAAACAAACAATAAAAAAATTCAGGTCAGAACTTCCGAAAACAAAATTGTCATTCTGGGAAGGGAAGCAGGCAAAAGCAAAATTACGGTGACAACAAAAGGAAAAGATAAAAAAGGTAAAAAAATAAAGAAAACAATTTCAGTGACCGTTAATCCAGATAGTACAGGACTAACAGACAATACTGACACAGCTGATAAAGATTCGGCACTGGAAGAATTTGCTAAAAACTATCAGTATTTATGTAAAACACCGGCAATGTATGATGGATATTTTTTGTACTCAGATACAGAGAATATTGCTCTGGGAGATTTGAGGCTGGAACTTCAGCCATTGACGTATGATATTGATGATTATGATTCAGATGGTCAAAGTGAACTGCTTATTGTAAACATGGATCCTTATACAAAATGGGGTCAATCAGCTCTGAGACTTCAGATGTACGAAGTAGATGGCACGGGACACGTTTATCTGTCAGCATTACACTTGTGTACAACAGAATATGGAAGCATTTATGGAACCGAGATTTTGAGGAAAGGAGACAGCAGAGTATTCAAGTATAAAAAGGATAATGAATGGATGATTGCGGTGGAGCAGAATATACAGGGAAGCTACTTTGACGGTCATGCAAGGGATTTGTTTATGGTAGCAAAATACTATGATAAACCAAAACTCAAATTTGAAGTAATGGGAACTGCAGAAGGCGAATGGTATCCGGGAACGCCAGATGAGCAGGAAATCAAAAGCAGTATGAAACAGAAATATGATGAACTGGATCTGGACGTTGATGTTAATCAGATCTTTGACGGTAAAAAGCATGTATACGATTACATAGACAATCCAATCAGTCTTGTAAAAACGGAATATGCATTTGACAGGAATGCATTAAAACAGGGCAAATGGTCGAAGTTCAGTTATATTACTTTTTCAGAAAAATAGTAAAAGAACAGGAGGAAGAGGAATGGGGAAAAAAGGAAAACAATTCATAAGCGTACTGATGATACTGGCACTGTTGCTTGGAATTTTTCCAACAAATGTTGTCTGGGCAGCGGAGCAGTCAGATGACGTAGAAAAAATACTTGAAAATCCAAAAGTAAAGAGTAACTCCCAAATGGAATCAGGACGGGAAGTAACCTGGGACTGTGTATGGTTTGGAAGTTATCCGCAAAGAGAAGTAATTCCAGAGTCTTTTCAAGGGCTGTATATCTTGGAAAATATGTGGTATGAAAAGGATACTTCAGCAATCGTTGATGATGCAATATATCAGAAACTGCAGAATGCAGATAACTGGGATGCAAATAATGAAATTATTCTGGATGGAGAAAAATATCGCAGAATCAGCCAGGACGATGCAAAGCAGGTTATGGATTACGAAACACCATGGTATCGCTGGTATTCATGGGAGTGGACGGAAACAGAGGATTGCTGGCACTATTTTAAATATGATCCAATTAAATGGAGAGTTCTTAACACAGATGACAAGCATAGTGAGGCGTTCTTACTTGCGGATGTAGCTTTGGATGTGCAGAAATACTATGATGCAGACTATTGGGATCTGACGGAAGATGAACTTGTTACAAACAACTGGAAAAAAAGTGATCTGAGAAGCTGGCTTAACAGCAAGGGCAGTGAAGAAAGAGGATTTCTGGATACTGCATTTTCCAATGAGGAACAGGAAGCTATCATCAATATAATAGCAGAAGAGAGAGTGGCAGATAAAGTCAGTATTCTTTCAAAAAATGAAGTATGGGGAAACCAGACAGCCATAGATTATGGATTCGCAGAAGCCTCTGATATCGCTGACGAGGCGAGACGCAGTAAAAGCAGTACTTACGCAAAAATCATGGGATTGAATATCAGTGTGGATCAGGCAGCAATGGACTGTAGCAACTGGTGGATTCGCCCGGCAAATGGATCTACGGTGCAGTATGACGGACAGAGACAGGCCTGGGGTGATATGATCAGCATTGTAGATTTGGATGCAGTAAGGCCGGTAGTAAAGATCGATTTATCAAAGACAGGACAATACCGATATGCAGGAACGGTCTCTTCCGGTGGAAAGGTAAAGGAAGAGTGCAGTCTTCTTCAGAGTTATGCGGATTATATTTACAGTGAACGTTATCCTGAATTCATATATTATGCAACGACGTCTGAACAGATGTCAGGCGAAGCAGAAAAAACCGGTACATATAATTATGCACATACCTGGAAAGATATGAAAGACTTACATGATATTCTGAACAATCCGGCGAACGTAGCGGATAAGGTTTTGTCAGAATCAGATTTTTATCAGGGTATTATTTTTGCACTGTTTGAAGAAGCGACATATAACAGCAAGCTTACAAAAATAACAGATGTGGCAGATACCGTAGGCGAGATAGCAGATGCTGTGAAAATAAATATAGAAAAAATATGTCAGCTGAATGCAAGCGGTAACAAAAATATTAAGGATCTGACATCAAAAGAGATAGAAGCTATTAAAAAGCTTACGGAAAAACAGTTAGAAAAAAGTAAACTGTTTCAAGTTTCGGATACGATTTCTGATATCTTGACTTTTATAGACTATGTAAAAGACATAGATGAATATCTGGAATATTTTGAAAATTGTGTGCGAATTTTATATATGAATGAAAGTTATAAGAATGTTATGCAGGACATGTATGATCTCTGCCCTGTATCCGATCTTCAGTTAAAAAGGGCATTAGGAGACTGCGTGTCGGTTATGAAAATGAGTGAGGAAGAGTTTATAAAGAAAATGAAGGTTCATGCGGTAGCAGTTGCTGGAAAAGAAACTACAAAAACAGTTGCAGGGCAGATATGGAGTGCAGCCAAAGAGATGATTATGGAAAGTAATCCGTATGCCGGAGCAGTATGGGTCGGATGGGGAACCGGTATTGCAGTCAGTGATACAGAAGGCCCAAAAGGAAAAGTAAGTGCGCATAAG
>OIXA01004601.1_pt1 | contig 13077 bp, 10 predicted proteins | sample 1587721 | NCBI WGS metagenome assembly OIXA01 (sample SAMEA3888900, study PRJEB22519) | human gut metagenome | biome: human gut; feature: human-associated habitat; material: faeces | place: Denmark | collected 2013 | reverse complement strand
ATTTCCGAGTCGCTTTGAAAGAGCATTTAAAGACAATTTCAAATACACAACGGTTCCTATGGATTTCAGATGTTCCATGGCTTCTTCGCAGTAAACAACGCTTCCACCTGTTGCAATGACCGTATTCTCTGCCTCTATTGATGCATTGACACGATTCTCAACATCTTTAAATCCTTTATATCCTTCTTCTTCTATGATTTCGGACAGGCGTCTCTTTTCCTGTTTCTGAATCAGAAGATCGGAATCAAGGAACTGATAGCCCAATACCTTCGCCAGTACAACCCCTATTGTACTTTTTCCTGCTCCCGGCATTCCTATCAACGTTATATTATTCATAAAATTTCTTTTCTCCTGTCTCTTATGAATTGCTTAAAGAATATTTTACCATAAACAGCAGTATTCTGCAATCTCTTTTAAATCAAGGCTTGGCGGTCTTTTTCGTTTTTGGGGGAACAGTTTTTTTACGTTTTTTTACACTGTATCCAAAAGTTCCCAGCTTCTTTCCTGTGCCAAGATATTCTCCATGAGAATAGACCAGCGGTCTGGCTCTGTTCAGGTCAAAACGATTATTTTCGTCCATATAGCGTTCGTCTGCATGAACTGCAACAACCTCTGCCAGAAACATATGATGTGAACCAAGCTCTCTGATTTCTTTTACTCTGCATTCGATCGACACCGGAGCCTCTTTTATCATCGGTGCTTTTACGATATCCGCCTTTTCTCTCGTAAGTCCGGTCTCTTTGAATTTATCTACATCACGTCCGGATCTGACTCCACAGTAATCCGTTGCTGCAGCAAGTTCTTCTGTTGTCAGATTGATCACGAATTCTCCGGTTTCTTTTATCATGTGATAGGAAAAACGCTCCGGTCTTACTGAAATATAAGCCATCGGAGGATTGGTACAGATGGTACCGGTCCATGCAACCGTTATAATATCATCCTGCCCTTTCCCATCTGTAACGCTCACCATGACTGCCGGGATCGGGTAGATCATATTGCCTGGTTTCCATGTTTGTTTTGCCATTTGTTTTCCTCCGATTTATACGTAATCGCTGCCGATCATCTGTGCGGCCTCCATAAGTGGCGGAATCAGCTGTTTCTTACGTGATACGACACCTTTCAGATAAATCGTTCCATCCTTAGGTTCAATCTTAAATGCATTGACAGCCATTTCCTCACTTCCCTCGCCATAGAACAGAAGTTCTGTAGACTGCTCCATAATATCTGTCAGCATAAAGTATACTCTTGATACACCGTGACGTCCGCATTCGCTGACCATAAACGGAATCAGACGCTCTTTGATCTCGCGCAGTTCATCTGCATCCATGGAGCTGATCTGACCTACACCGAAGCAGATATCTCCCTCTGCAATAAACTTCTTGTAATCCTGATAGAAGATTTCCTCCGGAGATTTGTCTTTCAGATTGCTTCCTGCCTTAAACATTTCTCTTGCAAATTCTTCAATGGAAATGTCTGCAATAAGTGCAAGTGCACCTGCAGCCATTTTGTCCTGCAGTGTACAGGTCGGAGAACGGAACATCAGTGTATCAGAAATGATCGCAGCGCAGAGAAGTCCGGCGATTTTAGGCGGAATCTCCAGTTTCTGTTCTCCATACATCTGATACATGATCGTGCCTGTACAGCCAACCGGCTGATTGCGGAAACTGATCGGCTGCATTGTCTGCAGTGTGCCCAGTTTGTGATGATCAATGATCTCCATGATATCAGCCTTATCAATATTATCTACAGCCTGGTCTTTTTCATTATGATCTACCAGAACCACTTTTTTCCTGTGCATGTCCAGAAAATTACGTCTGGAAATCGTACCAATACATTTGCCCTTTTTGTTGATGACCGGAAATGCACGATGACGATGTTTGATCATTACTTCCTGAATATCATCTGTAAAATCTTCTGTGTTAAATGTAACCAGATTATCTGTTTTCATGATATATTTAACAGGAATACTCTGATTGATCAGACGTGAGATCGTAAAGGTATCATACGGAGAAGAAATAATGATAATATCTTTCTCATGCGCCAGTTTCAGTACCTTTTCGGTAACTTCAATCCCCATTCCAACGATGATACAGCTTACATTCTGCTCAATCGCCTGCAGATGGTCTTCTTCACGATTACCCATGATGACCATATCATTTTCTTCTACATATTCTTTCATCTTATCCGGATTGGCAGTTGCTACCATAATCTTTCCCTGGATAAAATATCCATGTGCATTACCTTCGATCACTTTTCCTCCGATTGTCTCAGCGATTCGCTGATACTGCGTTCTCGCTCTGGAAAGAAGATAGCTGTCTGTTGTATCCATATATGTTTTTGCAATATCACCAATTGTGATCAGGCCTTCCAATGTGCCGTCTTTTTCACGAATCGGCAGAGAAACGATGCTGTTTTCCTGCATCAGATCCCATGCATTTTTCAGTGACATGCTCTTATTTGCTTCCGGACTCAGGCGGATATCCATATCCTTTACCTGTGTTCCTATATTGCTTAAGTATCCTGGTGGATGTACTCCAAAACGATTCAGTACATATTCTGTTTCTTCATTGATCTGTCCTGCACGTTTTGGAATATATCTGCTTTCCTGCGTAGTTCTGTTTTTGATATCACAATAGGCGATTGCAGAACAGATGGAATCTGTATCCGGATTTTTGTGTCCGATAACAAAAATTTTTTCCTGATTTTTCATAAAAATAAAATCCTCTTATTAATTAATCTAATTTAATGTTTGCAAAAAGTGATCCCAGAGAAGTCGTTGCCTGCTCTCCTGCATCCGGCACTTCGTAAACCTCTTCTTCGATTTCCTTTGCCATCATATCTGTTGCTTCTTTGATGCTGAGACTGAGTTTGCCATCTTTGATCGCAGTAACTTTGACCTTTACCGTATCTCCCACTGCCAGAACCTCTGATGGTTTCTTGATCCTTTTTTCACAGATCTGTGAAATGTGAACCAGGCCGGAAAGTCCATTTCCAAGATTTACAAATGCCCCATATGGCTGAAGACTCTCTACAGTTCCTTCTGTTACAAGACCAATCTCCAGGTTTGAAACTTTATTTTTTCTTTCTTCTTCCGCTTTTGCTCTGAGAATTTCTTTGGCAGAAAGAATCAGTTTCTTACTTTCTTTGTCTACATCCAGCACCTGTACCTGAATCGGTTTATTCAGATATTCTTCTGTGTCCTCCACATAATTCAGTGCAAGTTTGGATGCTGGAATAAATCCCCTTACACCTTCCACATACGCAATAACACCGGCATTTGTGATTCCTTTTACTACAACATCCAGCACTTCACCGGATTCTTTCAGTTCTTTTAATTTATCCCATGCCAGCACGTCTACTGCCTCAACTCTGGAAAGAAGAATATTTCCCTGTCCATCGTCTTTTCTTACAACTGTTGCAGAGACTTCATCTCCTTCATGTACTTCATCCTTCAGGCTGAATCCCGGTTCTCTGCTGTAGTTTTCTGCCGGAATCACGCCCTCTGCATAATATTTCAGATCAAGGATTACTTCTTTTTCATCTACACTGATTACAGTCCCTGTAAGAATATCGCCTTCTTCTATTGTTTTCATAGACTCTTCCAGTTCTTTTTCATAATCTTTCATTGATTCAGCCATGATTTTCCGTTCTCCTTTACTTATACTTGTTATTCTTTATTTATTATCTGTATTATAGCATGCCACATGTTTTCGCAATGCATTTCCTTCAATACATTCTTTTGTACCCTGATATCAATTATATTATAACCTGTAAAATAAAAAAAGCCCCCAAAATAGAGGCTTATAAACGAGGAGTGCCCCGGCAGTGGTTTACCGGGGCGATTATTATGAAAAAATTTATGTGTAATGAAGAACATTACAACGTCTGTTTTGTGTAGCTCTTTCGAACTATCCTTATAGTACCAGTCATTTATGAACATAGTATGAACAAGTCATGAACCTTTCGTGTATTTGCACAATTTTTTCGTTTTTCATCCTTGTTTTTTATAAAAATGTAACATATGGTTTTTTTATGTTATTTTACTTGTTGTGTATTTTATACATTGTCATATAACAGAACTCTTCTTAGTTCAGAAATCCTTTTACAAGCTCAACAAGTTTGCCAAGAATTCCCTTCACATCTTCTTTCGTAATTCCAAGGCTTTCCAGTTTGTCATACACTTTGTTTACCTGAGATCTCAGCTCATTCTCATCCAGATCCATGTTTTTGAATTTATTGTACAGCTGAATTAATGTGGATTTGTCAGAATCAGAAAGAGTTACCCCTAATTCTCCAGCTGCAACATCCAGTGCACTGCTGATCTGATCATCTGTTACATTTACTGTTCCCAGAGTTTCTTTGGCAGAGATAATAAGATCTACCACTTTATCCGGATCTGATAACAGGTCATCTACTCCACTCTGCTCCAGAAGTTCTACTGCCTGATCTACAGCAGCATCTGTTGTCTGATCTGCATAAACCATGGCAGGTGCAGTACATGTAAGAGCTCCTGCAAGAATAAATGCACTTAATTTGTTTATTTTCATCATTTTAATTACCTCCTGAATAAATACAATTACAGTTTCTATCAATGATACGAACTGCATTATAACACACTATGAAAAAAAAGCTGTAAAATATTCTTAATTCATAGAACTTTCGACAATCGTTCACTTTTTTTTCATAAGTTCAACACGATTCCATCATATTTTCTGGATATACTAAGACCATAAAAATAATACAGCCAACATTATTTTTATAATTTTCTTTTTCATATGTTGATAACCTGAAATGGCTATCAACTCTCCTTCCTTTTAAATTTAATAAATATTACTATAAAAGGCATCCGACCAGCCACCGGATGCCTTTTATAGTTGTTATTTTTATTATTTCATATCTACAAAAATATCTGCCAGTGCAGCAAACTGTTCCAGGGTAAGAGCCTCACCTCGGATATTCAGTGGAAGTCCACATTCCGTGATTGCCTGCTCAACCTGTTCTTTGGTAAACTGCAGCTCCTGTGAATTTTTTAATCCGTTTGCCAGTGTCTTTCTTCTCTGGTTAAAAGAAGCGCGGATAATACGGAACATCAGCTTTTCATCCTTTGCCTGTACCGGCGGATTCTGATGTCTGGTCAGCCGGATCACTGCACTGCCAACCTTCGGTCTCGGCATAAAACAGTTCGGCGGAACATTTGCCACGATCTCCGGTTTTGCATAATACTGTACTGCCAGTGATAAAGCGCCATAATCCTTGGATCCGGGACCTGTCTGCATTCTGTCTGCAACTTCTTTCTGAACCATTACCGTAATGGAATCTACAGGCACATGACTTTCAAACAGTCCCATGATGATCGGTGTTGTTATATAATACGGCAGATTTGCCACAACTTTGATCGGACGTCCCTGATTCTTTTCATCTGCGATCTTCCGGATATCTGTCTTCAGGATATCACCATGTATCACAGATACATTATCCCACTCTTTCAGCGTATCCTGAAGAATCGGGATCAACGCGTCATCAATCTCAACTGCAGTAACCTCTCTGGCCGCATCTGCCAGATACTGAGTCATCGTTCCGATTCCTGGTCCGATTTCCAGTACAAAATCATCTTTTGTAATTTCAGATGCCTCAATGATCCTGTCCAGAACACGGGTATCGATCAGAAAATTCTGACCAAACCTTTTCTGGAACACAAATCCGTACTTTTGAAGAACTTCAATGGTATATTTCGGGTTTCCAAGATAAGGTCTGGTCATAATTTCCTCCTGTTGCGTATGCTCATTTTAATTTTTCAGCTGAAATCTTTCTCGTAAAGTACCATGTATCCGTCAGGATTGACTTTCTTCTTGCCTATCAGCTTGCGAAGTCCGCCTTTGGATTTTGCAATGGCATTATCAATGATTTCTTTGACAGCGCCTACATTCATCGGCTGATCTTCTTTCTGGCTTGTACTGATCAGATTATACAGTGCAAGCATACCCATCTGATCAATAGTATATCCATTTTCTCTTGTGTACACTTTTGCAAAGTTAACAAGCTCATCATTGGTAAATACCGGAATATTGATCATAGATGTAAATTTGGATGTAAATTTCGGGAATCTCGCAATCAGTTTACGCATACCGATCTTTTCATCTTCGATGATAACGATCAGACCGTCTGTACGGAATTCCATTGCTTTGTTCAGCTGATTTACTGTTTCTTTGGTAAGCTGATTTGCGTTTTCGATAACCAGGAATCCTCCTGCCATCTTGCTGACGATCTCTGCAATATTCTTGCCATTGATCTGATCTGCAAATACATAGGCAACTTTGGATGCATCCAGATTCAGCTCTTTGCAGATTGCAGGAATCAGACTTGAGATCAGGCGGGTTTTTCCGGTTTCACGACCACCCATAACAATCACGTTACCTGTTCTGGATGTTTTATCTGCAGCACCCATCTGTACATCACAAAGCGTATCAAGGATCTGTTCTTTCAGTCCAGGTACTTTTGCAAAGTATGTAAAGAGCTTCTCTTCATCCTCTGTAAGTACTTTTTCCCTCAGAATGATATCTTCTGCATTTTTCTTAGGCTGCATAGAATCGATCAGCTGTTCCATTTCTTCTTCTTCTGAAACCGGTTTTTTTGCTTTTTTCGCAGGTTTGGATTTCTTAACTTCTCTGACAGGAATCTCCATTGTCTCTGCATTATCAATATCATTGAGGAAATCCATTCCTTTCAGCAGATCATCCTCATCTTCATAACCGTCTTCTTCTCCGAAATCTTCATCATCTTCCATCAGAGAATCAAATTCATCTGTTTCCGGTTCTTCCTGATCATTCTCATCGGATTCCGTTTCATCCTGTTCCGGCTCGGCTGCTTTTCCTGCCGGACCATTCATAAATTCATCCTCTGCACTCTGAAGATCTTCTTCGGACATATATTCTTCATCGTCCTCCGGAACAGTTTCCTGAACCTCTTCAGCTGGTTTCTTTGCCGGAATCGGTCCTTTCGGAATTTCAATTCCCTGGGCAGACGCAGCTGCAAGGATCGTATCTTCAAGATTAAATTCAAAATCATCTGAAGATGCATTTTCTGCACCTGGCAGGCAGATATCCGGTGCTTTTGGAATTTCTATTTCTTCAGGATTATCCAAATTCATATTCTTCATGGATTCCGGAATTTCAAGCTCCGGCATTTTCATTTCAACCGGCTGTTTTTCTATATTCTCAGCCGCTTTATCTTCCTTCTCAGCTTCAACATTTTCAGCAGGCTCAGCTGCTTCCAGAGTATCCTCTGATTCCAGTATCTCCGTATTTTCTCCGTCAGTCGGTTCTTCCGGACCGCTCTTGATTTCCTCTTCGGTAACCTGCTCGATCATTTCTTCCATATTGCTGAAAACAGACTGTCCTGGATTCTTAGGCGGATGGATCATTGCATCTTCCGGCTCAAGTTCCGGAACATTCACATCAGTCTCATCAGAAGAAATGTCTTTGATAAGTTCCTCCTGGACTTCTTCCGGAGCTTCCTGTTCTTCTTTCATGAAATCTTCTTCAGTTTCTTTCTTTTTGTTTCCACTGAAGATATCTCTGATACCTTTCGAAATTTTTTCCTGAAGACTTTCTGCACTGTTGACATCTCTCTCATCGATTGCTACGCTCTCGATCACAGGTCCGTCCTCTTCTGCAGTTTTCACTTCCTGCGCAGGCTTTTCTTCATTGATAGAATCCGCATCTTCTACAGGTGTAAGTTTTGGAATAAACTGACTGTCATATTTTTCTTTTTCTTCTCCCGTCAGCATTCCCATTCTGTTCTTGAGATCCAGTGCCTTCATAACGTATTTTCCGTCACTGAACCAGAGAACCATTTCATCACAAAGACTCAGACACTTCTGAGTATCTCCATTCTGATAATACAGTTTTGCCAGTTCATAGGACCAGCGCTCTGTAAATTCTTTCTCTTTGTATTCTTCCAGGATTCTGATCTGTTCATCCAGAGAAACCTGTTTTTCCTTGCAGATTTTGTACTTGAGGATATATCTGGTGTTATCATTTGGTGCAACCTCCAGAAATTCCTCATAAAATTCTTCTGCTTCGCTGATATCCTTCATCTTGAGGGATACTTCAATTAATCGATATAAAATATTTTTGCCAATCGGTGCTCTGTGATAAGCCAGAAGGAAGATTTCCTTACTGTCTTCGTATCTTTTATTTGCTGCATAGATTTCTCCAACAACGCATAAGGTACGAACATTCTTAACACGACGCCAGTCAATACTGTCTACCACTTCCATAGCATCCTTGTAATTTTTCTTTTCTACAAGGCGATTTATTTCTTCAAGTTTGATCCGAAATTCCTCTTTATCCAATGCATTCACCAACTTTCCAATATTAAAAACAGTGTAACATATGCCATAATGCTTGTCAAAATGTGATAACCACAAAAATGCTTTAATTTACAGGGTTAAACACTTCTCCTTTTACTACTTTGAAAACTTTGTTGATATGAAACTGGTGGCTCACAAAATCATCCAGTCCCGTACAAGTGATCAGTGTCTGTATATCATGAATGCTGTCCAGCAGATATGTCTGTCTGTTGCTGTCCAACTCTGAAAGTACATCATCCAGAAGAAGTATCGGCGTATCTTTGATTTTTTCTTTTACCAGATAGATTTCTGAAAGTTTCAAAGACAGGGCCGCTGTTCTCTGCTGTCCCTGTGAACCAAATTTCCGGATATCGATCCCGTTTACCATAAAACACAGATCATCTCTGTGTGGACCGGCAGATGTCATTTTCATCCGCATATCACGTTCTCTGTTTTTTTTCAAAGTTTCTTCAAAGCATTCTGACTCTGTACTCGGTTCATAAATGACCTCAAGATGTTCTTCTCCACCCGTCAGATTACGGTGGATATCCTGAATCACATCATTCAGGTCTCTGACAAAATCCCGCCTTTTTTCAATGATCTTCTTTCCGTACTGCAACATCTGAATGTCCCAGATTTCCAGTGTTTCCCGTAAAGAAGGATTCTGGTAAAGATCTTTCAGAAGACGGTTTCTCTGATTTACGATATGATTATATCCTGCCAGATCCGTCAGATATATCTGGTCAAGCTGGCATAATTCCAGATCCATAAATCTTCTTCTCTCACCAGGTCCGTTTTTGATGATATTCAGATCCTCCGGTGAGAAAAAAACAAGATTTACGATTCCAAATAATTCCCTGGCTTTTTTGATCGGCAATCCATTGATTGCCACGCCTTTTGCCTTATTTTTACGAAGATGCATGTCGATCTTATAAGAAAGCTCATCCTTTTTTACCATCATTCGAATATGAGATTCTTCCTCTCCAAAACGAATGATTTCTTTGTCTTTACTTCCTTTATGTGATTTCGTTGTCCCGCAAATATACACAGATTCCAGAATATTGGTTTTGCCCTGTGCATTATCTCCGTAAAAAATATTGGTTCCTTTATCAAAATCCAGCTGCAGATCCTGATAATTTCTGAAATTCTTAAGTTCTATCGATTCTATATACATAATTATCTGATGACTTTGATTTCCTGATCTTCAAAAGTGATCACATCACCTTCATAAACCTTACGGCCTCTTCGCTGGTCAACTTCACCATTTACCTGAACAAGACCATCCTGAATCGCATACTTTGCTTCCACTCCGTCTTCTACGACTCCGGCAAGTTTCAAAGCCTGTCCGAGTTTTATAAATTCATCTCTGATTTTGATTTCCAAATCATTCACCTCTTATCTGGACTGATTCTATTTTTATCTATTCTGATTCTGACTGATATTTACCGGCAGGATCAGATATGTGTAGTTTTCTTCATCATCTCTGATAAAACATGGTGCTTTCGGGTTCATCAGATACATATGAATTACTTCATCATCTATAACTTTCAAAGCATCGATCAGGAATTTCGGGTTGAATCCGATGAGAATATCTTTACCATCTTTTTCAATATCAATCTCTTCATTCATGGAACCCATAGCAGAATCGATTTTCAGTTCCATGCTGTTGTCTTTGATCTCAATTACGATTGGTTTCTTATCACCTTCTCGTACCAGAAGTGTTGCTCGGTCAATACAGTCAAGGAATTCTTTTTTGTTTACGCTGACTTTTGTATCGTAATCACTGGAAAGCATCTGATCAATGCGGAAATATTCTCCTTCGATCAGTCTGGAAACAACCATGGTCTGGTCAAATTCAAACAGAATATGATTTTTTGTAAAATAGATACTTACCTGATCATCAATTTCACCGGACAGGATCTTGCTTATCTCACTTAATGTTTTGCCTGGAACAACGATCTTGCGATCTGAATATTCTTTTTTCAGAGGCATCTTCCGGATAGAGATACGATGACCATCCAGAGAAACAATTTTCAGACAATTATCTTTTATTTCAAATAATTCTCCAGTCATCAGGCGGTTATTTTCATTAACTGCAATGGAAAAGATTGTCTGACGAATCATTTCTTTCAAAGTAAACTGAGAAAGAGTCAGTGATTCATCTTTTTCAATAACCGGAAGATATGCAAAATCTTCGCCTGCTTTGCCCGGAATTGTAAATTTGGCTTTTTCACAGGTGATCGTAGCTACGAAATTGCTGTCTGTGGTAATGGTTACATCATTATCCGGAAGTCTTCGAATGATTTCATAGAAGATTTTTGCATCAAGAGCAACCATACCTTTTTCTTCAATATGACCATCAACGATTGTTTCAATACCAAGTTCCATGTCATTGGTAGTAAATTTGATCTGATTTGTTGTTGCATCCATAAGAATACATTCAAGAATTGGCATTGTTGTTTTAGATGGTACAGCTTTCAAAGATATATTTACGCTTTTTAAAAGATTACTTTTGGAACAGATGATTTTCATGATGTGTATAACTCCTTTCCTGTTTCAGAATTGGCTTTATAAATAAAAATATATAAAGAAATCCGCCGTAGCCGCCTTAGGGGGGTGTGAATATGTGAAAAAGTCTTTCAAACCTTGAAAAACGGGGATTTCTTTACTGTATAACTCCGTGTATAAACGACTTTCAAAGTTAAAATTGTGTGTGGAAAAGTCTCTTAACCTTGTGGATTAATTTTTTTCCTTAACGTATCAATGGAGTTTTTGAGGTTATCATTTGTCTTTAATTCGTTCTCAATCTTCTCTATCCCGTGCATAACTGTGGTATGGTCACGGTCTCCCAGATTTTTGCCGATTGTTTTGAGCGAAGTATCTATAATATCACGGCACAGATACATTGCAATCTGTCGTGGCATAACGATTTTGGAGCTTCGTTTATTGCCGCAGAGATCTGCAACTGTTACGTGATAATGCTCAGCAACTACAGAAATAATGTAATCTGGAGTGATCACCTTCTGTTCATCCGGTGAAATAATGTCTTTTAATGCTTGTTCGGCAAGTTCCAGGGTTACTTCTTTCTTTTCCAGTTTGGAGCTGGCCATGACTTTGTTGAAAGCACCTTCCAGTTCTCGGATATTGGATTTGATATTTGTTGCGATATATTTGATGACTTCTTCGCTGATATTATAGCCTTCCAGTTCTTCTTTTTTATGAAGAATAGCCATTCGTGTCTCATAATCCGGAAGGGTGATATCTGCGATCAGCCCCCATTCGAATCTGGAACGGAAACGTTCTTCCAGGATTTCCATATCTTTTGGCGGTTTATCAGAAGATATGATGATCTGTTTTTTCGCACTGTGCAAACTGTTAAAGGTATGGAAAAATTCTTCCTGTGTAGATTCCTTTCCTATAATAAACTGAATATCATCGACAAGAAGAACATCGATGTTTCTGTATTTTTCACGGAATTTGGACATTGCTGAGTTGTTTCCGTTTCGGATCGTTTCAATCAGTTCATTGGTAAATTCTTCACTGGTAACATACAAAACTTTGCTGTTTTCATCGTGCTCAATAATATAATGAGCGATGGAATGCATAAGATGGGTTTTACCAAGACCGGCACCTCCATAGATAAACAGTGGGTTGTATGTATCTCCCGGAGATTCAGCAACTGCAAGGGCTGCGGCCTGTGCAAATTTATTATTGTTACCGACGATAAAGGTATCAAAAATATATTTGGGATTGAGATGAGCTTCTTCACAGCGACGGTCAATATCGGTAAGACCTGTTTCTGCTGCAGCATTATCATAAGAAGAAACTTCTTTTTTGGGTGCCTCATCAGGAGATATGAATTTGACTTCGCATTCATCCATGCCGGTTATTTCGCAAATAGTAACCTGAAGGAGAAGCTTATACTTCTTATTAAGAAGGTTTATTAAAACAACCTGTTCGGAAGGAACAAGAATCGTAATCACATTATCCTTGACATCATAGACTTTTAGCGGCTTCAGCCAGGTATTAAAGGCAACATCGCCTACATCGTAATCTGCTTTAACGGTCTGCAGAATTTTATCCCAATTTTCAATCACTTTATCCATGTTTCTATCTCCTGGTTTTTTGAAAGTTTATAGTATAAGTCAAAAGACATAAATATCCTTTTATATATTATAATAAATTCGCGTGATTAGCAACGGTTAATTGGGGGTATAAAGGGGGAAAATTCACATGTTACGGGGATAGTTTTCCACTTTGTCCACATGTGTATAACCATGAAATGGTGGATAAAACTCCATAAGTTTACATAACATTGGAAATAGTGGAAAAAGAGCTATGGGGATTGTGTATAAGTGTATCCACACTGAAAAAGATGTAAAATAAAGGTCTTTTTGAGTATGTTGTGTAAAAAACAGTCGAAAAATGGGGATAAAAACACAGGAAAAATTAGAGTTATCCACAAGTTATCCACAAAAAGTGGATAACTTTACGTTAACCATAACTTTCCACATAGATGTGTGGGTTAATCCACAATTGGCTGAAATGCTGATATTTCTTGAGATTTTTAATATTTTGGCTTGACGAACAGGGTCATTATGAATATAATTGAAATGATGTTCTAGGAAAATATTACGAATACGCTATAATAGATAAAGGAGGTGCTTTACCTATGAAAATGACATTTCAGCCAAAGAAAAGATCCAGAGCTAAAGTTCATGGATTCA
>OIXA01004600.1_pt1 | contig 13078 bp, 11 predicted proteins | sample 1587721 | NCBI WGS metagenome assembly OIXA01 (sample SAMEA3888900, study PRJEB22519) | human gut metagenome | biome: human gut; feature: human-associated habitat; material: faeces | place: Denmark | collected 2013 | reverse complement strand
TATCCCAATAATATCCCAATTTTAGCTGGATTTAGGTATATCTATATGAAGAAATCTGCATTATACACACGTAAATTAGGGGTGTGTGGAGGCTGTTGGTTATTTAGTTCGAATCCCTCTCTCTCCGCAAGCAAATTGAAGCTCAGCGCATTGCGCTGGGCTTTTTTTGTGCACGTCCGTCAGGAGCTCGCTCCTGTAAGGACATGCACGAAAAAAGCCCAAAAGGCCGGCAGGCCTTTGAGCTTCAATTTGTTTCGCTACGCCCCGCCGCAGGCGGTGAGGGATGTGACGCACGCCGTGCGGCAAATCCCTATTCAGTAGGAAAACCCTGTGTATGTCCACCCTTTCGCTTCCTCTGCCACAGGGGTTTTCAACGCTTCACGATATTGATGCGTTCAGGTGCAGCGTTGCGGAAATTTCGGACAACCTGGCGGGTGATAAAAGACTGATAGTGCTGACTATCAGCGTATTGCAACAAATAATAGCCGCCAGGTCCTATAACAAAACATACAACCTGGCAGGAATCGGGATAGTGTATATCTGTCGCAACATCCTGAGTGTTAACACATTGCGCCATATAGGTGTTCCAACCTCACCCGCCAGGTTGTCCGACATATAATCGTAATATTCACCCTACGCAAGCCTTGCTTTCTTCTTGATGTATTCGGCCAATGACTTGTCTTCGCAGTAAACATAGCAGCCCTTCTGGCCACGAGAATCTTGTCCTTATCTCGACTCAATGCCAGTCTTTGATAAAGAGCCGAATCAAACTGACGATTCAGTTCCTTTACGCTCCAGCTGTTGTTTGCAGCCTCAATCTCATAGGATGCCCGTTCCTTTTGATCGGAAATCCGCATCAGCCTTATGTAGTGTGTCCAGCTCAGAGATTGCGAAATCGACGATTTCGTAATCTTACCCGGCACTCAAAACAGTGTATCTGATTGTTGTTCTTGATAAACTCATTATTTCTAAGATAAGAAAGGTCTAATTGAACACTCTTTAACCCGCCCTCCAATTGACCCGCAATCCAACCCGCAGTTCTTTCTCCATCTGACATTCTTTTTCTTGTATTTGTCGAACTCTCAACAAAATTTTGTAGATTTGAGAACGCAAGTTAAATACTCATCAGTGAAACAAGATAGAGCGTCATCACGCTCACATTCAGAGATGGGGTAAAAATGAATGAATAGTAAAATTAATACTCCGCAGGGCACCATTGTTCCTTGCGGATAAAACTGCATGATACGATGATTACGGGAGAAATCAAAAATAGAATAGACTCCATATGGGATGTGTTTTGGACAGGTGGAATCACTAACTCCATAACTATCCTCGAACAGATGACCTACCTCTTCTTTATGAAGATGCTTGACGATGCTCAGAGGACAAAGGAAGCCAATGCCAATGCCTTCGGGGTAGCCGTCAAAGACCCAACCTTCAAGGAGGGAATGTGGCACAATCCCGAGACCGACAAGGATGTTCCTTACAAGAGTCTGAGATGGAGTACTTTCAAGAATATGGAAGCTGAAGCTATGTACAAGCTTATCAGCAAGGATGTATTCGTATTCATCAAGAACCTCAACGACGGCAAGGAGTCAGCGTATAGCAAATTCATGCAGAACGCCACCTTCCTTATTCAAAGCCCACGCAGCCTCGTGAAGATTATCGAGGGCATTGACAGCCTCGATATGAACAACAGGGACACGATGGGAGATGTATATGAGTACGTTCTTGGGAAGATGGCCGCTTCGGGGAACAACGGACAATTCCGCACCCCTCGCCACATCATCAGAATGATGGTGGAGCTTATGCAGCCTACACTGAAAGATACCATCTGCGACGCGGCCATGGGCTCAGCGGGCTTCATTGTTGAATCGGCAAAGTACATCCAAGAGAACTACAAGACTGAGCTTCTGAAGAAGGAGAATTCGGAACATTACAAGAACGGGATGCTCCACGGCTTCGATACTGACGCGACAATGCTAAGAATCGGAGCGATGAACCTGATGCTTCACGGGGTGGATAATCCTGATATAGCTTATAGGGACAGCCTCTCGACAGACAACACTGACGAGAACAAATACAGCCTGTGCCTTGCGAACCCTCCATTCACGGGCAGCCTTGACTATGAGGCTGTCAGCAAGAGCCTTCTTGCCATTACCAAAACCAAGAAGACTGAACTGCTTTTCCTCGCATTGTTTGTGCGAATGCTTCAGATTGGCGGTCGCTGTGCATCGATCGTTCCTGACGGAGTGCTTTTCGGCAATAGTACCGGCCATAAGTCCATTAGGAAGGAAATCATTGACAATCAACGTCTCCAAGCCGTTATCTCGATGCCATCAGGAGTGTTTAAGCCGTATGCGGGAGTCTCTACAGCTATCCTTATCTTCACAAAGACCAATGCAGGAGGCACTGATAAGGTGTGGTTCTATGATATGAAAGCTGATGGGTTCAGCCTTGACGACAAGCGAGCTGTAGTGGCCGAGAATGATATCCCCGATATCGTAGCCCGATTCCACAACCTTGACGCAGAAGAGAGCCGTACCCGCAAGGAGCAGAGTTTTCTCGTTCCTGTTGAGGAGATTCGTGCCAATGACTATGATTTGTCTGTCAATAAGTATAAAGAGGTGGAGAAGGTTAAGGTGGAGTATGAAGAGCCTTCTGTCGTGCTTGGTAGAATTGAGGGGCTTCAGTCTGAGATTACTGCTGCCATTGCTGAGTTTAGAGAAAAATACTTGTAGCCTATGAGAGAAGGATGGATATATAAAAAACTTAAAGATATTGGGGTAGTTGTCACGGGGAACACTCCATCAACGAAGGATAAAGAAAACTATTCATCTGATGATTATTGCTTTGTAAAACCAAGCGATATTGCAAAAGATGGAGTATCAATAATCAAAGACTCTGAATCTTATATATCTGAGAAAGGGTATAATTCCTCACGAAAGCTCCCCAAGGGAAGCGTTTTGACAACGTGTATTGGAATAATAGGTAAGGTGGGCATTCTTGAGATAGACGCTACTTGCAACCAACAGATAAATGCAATCATACCATCCCGCACAATCTTCCCCAAGTATTTAGCTCTAGCTATTCTTAGTGTTAGAAGTCATTTGGAGGCAATGGCTAACGCTCCAGTTGTCCCAATTATCAATAAAGGCGTTTTTTCAAATGTTGAGATTCCCGTTCCATCTTTCGAAGAACAAGAGAGAATAGTAGCTGAGCTTGACTTGCTGACAGGAATAATTGACAAGCAGAAGCAGCAGCTCAAGGAACTCGACACTCTCGCTCAGTCCATCTTCTACGATATGTTCGGTAGTCCCGACGCTAATGAGAAGGAGTGGATTATGAAATCACTTGCAGAAATTGGCACAATAGTGTCAGGCTCAACGCCATCAACAAGTGACGAATCAAATTGGGACGGAGATGTCAATTGGGTGACTCCCGCAGAATTAGGCGTACAACTATTCTATGGTGAAACTCGACGAAAGATTACGAGTAAAGCTGCTAAGAGCTTAACAATTATGCCCATCGGAACACTCCTCATGTCATCACGTGCGCCGATTGGGAAGTTAGCTATCACATCCGTTCCAATGTGTTGCAACCAAGGTTTTAAGAATATTGTTTGTGGCAACAATGTGAATAATATTTACCTTTATTATTGTCTAATGCTCAACATTAACAGCATTAAGGCTATGGGAAGGGGTGCGACATTTAAGGAAGTGTCAAAGCAAGCCGTATCGTCTTTCGAGATAATGCTTCCCCCTATGAATCTTCAAGAACTCTTCGCACAGAAGATTCTCTCAATAGAATCACAGAAAAAATCCATAAACCGCTCCATCGCAGAGAGCCAAAAACTCTTTGACTACACGATGGACAAGTATTTCGGTTAGTATGAGAAATTTCGACTACATAAAAGATTTGGGACTTAATGACTTATACCGATATTGCTCGGCAGCCGAGGAAAATCAGATAAGCCATCCCGACATTTGTGCCGTCAATGCCCGTAGGGCGTTGGAGTACATAGTCAGAGCTCTGTACTTTATGAAGCGAATCGATGTTCCCGAAAGGGCATCCCTCTTCGAACTCGTTGATGGAGAACCATTCAAAGAATTCATCAACGACGATAGGGTAATGATGGCTGTGCACTATGTCAGGAAAGTCGGCAACAGCGGAGCTCACACCGGTAATGTGTCCAAGAAGGAATCTTTCTTCACCCTTCTTAATATCTATAATGTAGTCGGAGCCATCCTCTTGAAACTTAGAGTGGTATCTGAGGTTAAGCCTTTTGACAAGACTCTTATACCTGATAGTGTTGCGGCTCCGGTCATCGTGCCTTCATCCGTTGAGGTGAAACCTACGGATTCCATCATCGAGGCTGCGTCAGCCGAAGCTGTTACATCTACCGATCCCGTCGAGGCTGTGGCTTGTGACATTTCTGAGGCTGAGACAAGGAAGATGTTTATTGATTTGATGCTCAAAGAAGCGGGATGGGATGTTCTGACAACAGAAGGAGCGGTGCAGCCACTTAAGGCCTGCATTGAGGTGGAGGTTCACGGAATGCCTAATACGCACGATGTTGGCTATGCAGACTATGTTCTTTTCGGCTCCAACGGACTTCCGCTTGCCGTCATCGAAGCCAAGAAATCATCTATATCCCCGATTAAGGGCAAGCATCAGGCTGAGCTCTATGCTGATTGTCTTGAGAGTCAGTATGGGGTTCGTCCCGTCATATACTACACCAATGGCTTTGAAACCAACATCATTGACGGGCTTGGCTATCCTCCACGCAGACTTTACGGATTTCATACCGCCAATGACTTGGAACTGCTTATTCAACAGCGTGGAAGACAAGATATTACAGATTTCTCCGTCAAAGACAATATTACAGACAGACCCTATCAGAAGATGGCTATTAAGGCTGTCTGTGAGCACTATAACAGCAAGCACCGCAAAGGATTGCTTGTCATGGCTACGGGTACAGGAAAGACAAGAGTGGCCATCTCCTTTGTAGATGTTCTTCAGAGAAACGGATGGGTAAAGAACGTGCTCTTCCTTGCCGATAGAATCAGTCTTGTCAGCCAAGCGCACAAGAACTTTGTCAAGCTCCTACCTAATGCTACAACTTGCGTTCTGAGTGATGGAAACTCAGACAGGGACACCAATGCCCGTATCATATTCTCAACCTATCAGACAATGATTAACTACATCGACACTGAGGACAAGCCGTTCTCTGTCGGTAGGTTTGACCTGATTATTATTGACGAGGCTCATCGAAGCATCTTCGGCAAGTATGGAGCCATCTTCAACTACTTCGACGCATTGATGCTTGGACTTACGGCCACTCCTCGTGATGAGGTGGACAAGAGCACTTACGATATCTTTGAGATGGAGCAGGGAGAGCCAAACTATGCCTACGAGCTTGAGGATGCCGTATCTGACGGATACCTCGTCAACTATCACGGCTTCAAGCGCGGTTCTCTCATCTTGAAAGAAGGAATCAAGTACAGCAATCTGTCCGAGGCGGAAAAGAAGCAGATGGAAGCCGTATGGGAGTATGAGCAAACCCGTAAGGCTCTCGACCTGAACTCTGAGCAATACCATAGGGATATAGCCAACAACGAGATATTCAGTTATATCTTTAATGAAGATACCATCGATGCAGTCCTCCAAGACTTGATGGAAAACGGGCTGAAAGTTCAAAGCGGGGAGCGTATAGGAAAGTCTATCATCTTCGCCTACAATCATCGTCACGCAGAACTTATCGTCAAGAGATTTCATATACTCTATCCTGAGTACGGCTCGGAATTCTGTGCTCTCATCGACAATTATGTGACATATTCTCAAGACCTTATCGATAAGTTTGAGATTAGAGACGGAGAGCCACAGATTGCTGTGAGTGTAGATATGCTTGATACGGGCATCGATATTCCCGACGTGCTGAACCTTGTCTTCTTCAAAATCGTCAAGAGCAAAATCAAGTTTATGCAGATGATAGGAAGAGGTACAAGACTAAGCCCCGACATCTACGGAGAAGGTAAGGACAAGGACTGCTTCTACATCTTCGATTGGTGCAGAAATTTTGAATACTTCGAAAAGAACCCTAACGGAAAGGAAGCGGTATCTATACAATCATTGACAGAACGTCTTTTCTGTCTCCGGACAGACATTGCGTTCCATCTTCAGCATCAGAAGCATCAAGAGATTCCGTATGAGAAGCAGCTTCACGACGATATCAAGCACCTTCTTAGAGAGCAAGTATGTGCTCTGTCTGACAATCATATTTCAGTACGAGCCAAATGGGAGTCCGTGAGCCATTTCAAGGAGGCAGATTCTTGGACATATATCTCTGATGTCGATGTCCTGACGCTCAAATCGGACATTTCTCCGCTGCTTCCGAAGAACACTCTTGATGAAAGCGCGAAGAAGTTTGACGTGCTGACATTGACTATCGAGCTCAGCTACATCTCTGAGGATGTCAATGCTGAAAAGTGCATACAGAGAGTACAACTCATCGCCGACAAGCTCCAAGAAAAAGCGTCAATTCCGCAGATTCAATCTAAAATGGGAACCATTAAGGAAGTGCTGTCACCCGTTGCATGGGAGAACGGAAATCTTCTGTGGATGGAGAAGGTCAGAACAGATTTGCGGGACTTGATGAAGTTCCTCATCGGCGAGAAGGGTAAGTGGTTCATTGTAGACATCGATGACGTTATCAGCTACGATGGTGAGAGTGCGGGAGTTATGACGAGAGTAAGCTACAAGCAAAAAGTCATTGACTTTCTTGCCAACAACAGACATCTGCCCGTACTTGATAAGATATACAACATCGAGCAGCTTTCTTCCGATGATGTTAAGGAACTTGAGCGAATCCTTTGGGAAGAGCTTGGAACCAAGGAGGACTACGACAGGTTTACGTCTGAAATGACTTGCGGAGCCAACGTCGGCGCCTTTATCCGATCCCTCATCGGCATTGACAGAAAAGAAGCTGTGAAGAAATTCGGGGAATTTATTTCCGGAGCCGACCTCAATTCTGAACAGGAAGAGTTCTTGATGACTATCCTGAGTTATGTCTGTGAGAATGGAGACATCACGAAAGAAATCGTCGTCAATGAGGCTCCGTTCGATGAGCAGTTGTCGGTTTTCGCGCTTTACCTTGTTCCGCTTGCCAAGTACGTCGATAATATCCACAATGTGATTATTCCTCAGTGTCAAGCTTCGGCAAGGGCGCAACTTTCATGATTCCGAAACAAGAAAAGTCGTCACGATAATGAGATATAACCCTAATGTTTCCGTGGTTGAAAACGCCAAGAGCCCATCTGGCTCTTGAAACAGAGTACATACGCATCTTCGGTGAGAGGCGCTTCTCTGAGTACGACTCCTTCCGGGGATCGGTTACAACTAAGAAATCCACCGGAGTCTAATCGCCAAGATGACGTTTTACATCCATCCTTTCATGGAGAATACGGACGATAAGAATGTCTCCATCGGAGAGTGGGGTATAGAAAATGAGATGGTGACCGGCCCTGAATCCATACAGGTTCTCCGCGATGTCACCATATGACTTTGCGAGACGGAATGTGCTGGATATTATCTTCCTGCAGGAGGATACAAGCATATTGTAATACTCGTCCGCCTGTCTTTCAGACCAAGTCCGATATGTGTAGTTCCATATCGAGGTCAAGTCCTCGACCGCCTTGCTGCTGAAGCGAATCTTAGCCATTGTGTGCAGCGGTCTTGAGAGTTCTCAGATGCGCAGCCGGATCAAAATCCTCTGCTATACCGCTGTCAAGGCCTTCCTGAATGGCCTTCTTCAATGCCAAGACCTGACTCTCGTTATCTTCAAGAAGGCGTAATCCGGCACGAATTACCTCACTGGCATTGTTATAACGTCCCTGAGATATCTGAGACTTGATAAAATCATCAAAATATGAACCGAGTGCTACTGATGTATTCTTCATTTTCTTCCCGTTTGTTTTCGCAAAGTTACCAAAATTTGGTAACTAAACAATAATTTCAAAGATAATTCCTCCATAACTGTAAGTTACTTTCCGTTAAAAAGCCTACTGAGCTGTTATGTTTGTCACCGGTTATTAAACAGCTCAAGCGGTGTCAAATTTTCTTTCAAAAATCTTTGCTTTTAGTCGCGAGGAGAAGCGCATCTCCTCATCGGAGTTCGAGGCCGCAGTGAATGCGGCCCTACTCTCCGACACCGTTGCCGATGCCACGAAGGGTCCCTTCATCAGCGAAGAGGGTGCTCTGAACCTGTCCGCAGTATGGGCATGTGTCCGCATCCTCTCCGAGACGGTCGGGACTCTTCCTGTGCATCTTTATCACCGCACCACTGATGGCCGGGAGACGGTCCGCAATCATCCCTGCAGCTATATCCTCTCCAAGCCTAACTCCTATACCTCCCGCTTTGCACTGCTGCACCACCTGATGGTAAGCTGCACTCTCTGGGGCAATGGCTACGCCCGCATCCACCGCGATGCTCTCTTCCGTACTGTGCGCCTGCAACTGATGCACCCCACCGAAGTGGAGCCGGTCCACACAGACGATGACGAGCTCTACTACCGCACCTACAAGGGTGAGATCGTCCCGGTATATGACATGATCCACCTGCGTGGCCTCTCCACCAATGGCTACAAGGGCAAGAGCCCGATTGCCGTCCACCGGGAGAACCTGTCCCTAACCGGGACTTCGGTTCAGTGGACAGTGAACATCACGCCACTATTCGAGGGCGGGGACAGGACGCTCCATCGGGGAACAGCCGAATCACGACCAGCTCCGAGGCCCCGGTTTTATTACTTCGCTTCTCGTCAGGGGAGCATTCCTCATATCTATCGAGGGCGGGGAGAACATATCATCCTCGCTTTCAGGCCGGACCACGATAAAGAAAAAGGAGCCGTCCAAGGACGTCTCCCCGAACCGGAGGCGAAGCAGCACACCAATAAGTGCCAGCCTATTCAGATATTACTCAGCGTCCCCAAACGCGTCTGTAATACGAATTGACCTTCTCGACCTTACCATTGCGGACGCGGGTATAACCCTTGACCTTGATAAGGATTGGCATCCTGACCTCTATGTGAAGTGTGATACCAAACACTGAAGAATCACTTTTAAACATGTTATAAATTTTACTGAATTGGTGTAAAGTGATCTTTTGGCGGATCTCATATCTACATCCTAGATTGCAAAGATGTCGCTAGCAAACTTTCTTTTGTCAGAGGCCATTTCAGAATGGTCAACGGAAAGAAGGTTTATGTGAGGAGTCATTACCGAAAAAAGTAATTGATGAATGTCAGACTAAATGTCTGATAGCATCTGCCGCCCGCTCGGGAGTCATCTGCCATCTGGTAGGTGGCTCCTTTGTTTAACATAACTTCATCATTTTAAGCGTTCATCTTACATTGCCAATTATAGTATTCTTATGCCACGACAATGTAAAAGGCGTAGCCCTCCATTGTGTACCCTCTGGGCTGGACCCCCATTAATACGACACGAAGAGCCACGCCAAACGACGCGGTCTTCTTTTACCCGTATTAAATTCAAATTGTCCAGATTTGAGGGTGCGGTAAAAGAAAACTTAATTACATGTCCGACAAAAATATAACGCACGCTGATTAAAAGTCTTCAGGAAGGATAATAATTGGCATAAAATATTTTTTATCTTTGCAGGAGATAAAACCGCATAATTATGAAACGCACAAATGCCCTGATCGCATGGTCTGCAATTGGACTTGCGATGTTGAGCTTCTCTGTTTCCTGTAAAAAAGAGTCAGAGAAAAGCCCTGTCCCTTATTACAATGCTAAACACATCACCGACGAGAACAAAGTCGCGATGCTTCACTCTCTCAAAGATCTGGATGGCACAGGACGCCTGTTCGAGATCAATTACGATGTAGATTACAAATTAGATCAAGTATTGGCATCAAATATAGGCGGAACGCAAGCACTGTTCCAATATATCGCGTATCTGCTGTACGACGACATTGACCCGAAATCTCCAGAAGTCAAGTATGGCGCAGGATGCAGTGCATTCGCAGTGGACGAGAAGGCAGGCAAGAACCGGCTGATGGGGCGCAATTACGACTTCAGGCATTTCGCTTCGGACGGGGAAACCCTGCTTCCGACTTCGGCTATTCTGGTGCGCACGTCTCCGAAAGGCGGGAAGAAATCCATCTCTATGGTTGACGGAATCAATTTGGGTTATGGCAAGGGCTTTCTCTATGACGAGAATACCGACCTTTCGCTGCTGATGGGTTTGCCATACGCTGCCTTGGACGGCATAAACGAAGACGGTTTCGCCATAGGAGTGCTGGCTTTGAGGGAGAAACCTACGGTTCAGACTAAGGAAGGCCAAGGGAAAATTGCTACCACCGTAGCCATCAGGATGCTGCTCGACAAGGCCTCCACGGTTAAAGAGGCCATACAGCTGCTGGACGGCTATAATATGGACATGAGTGCCGACGGCAAGACCGCTCCGGAAGGGGCTACTGAACAAGGTTACTCTAACTATCACTTTTTCATGGCAGATGCCACTGGAGATTATGCTATCGTGGAATACTGCTATGGTAATAATGCAAGGACCCCTGACAGAATGGAGGTATACACTGCCAATGACACCCTGCGTTGCGTGACCAACTTCTACGTCTCCCCTTCTATGGTAGGTCATCTGGATGGATGGGGTTCTACTCATGGAAGAAAACGATATGACACTATGCGTAGCACATTGGCAGACCAGAATTATAGCCTGAGCGGCAGTGAAGCTATGAATCTGCTTCAATCCGTAGCCCAGACACCTGGCGAGGAATTGACCTCCATGACCCAGTGGTCTGCGGTATATAATCTGACCGAAAAGAGTGTTCGCCTGGCCATACTTCGAGATTACGGCAAGCAGTTCGACTTCAAAGTCGAGTAACCCTTACTACTTCCTGGTATCTCAATTACTCAAGTTTTGAATGAATAAAAATTGAAGTATATTTGCAGCATCATAGTGTATTTGGATCGCCCGGTTGCGGCCACATGCACTCTAAAAAAGATTTAGCCTTCGGTTTTCCGAAGGCTTTTTCTTTTCCTATACACCGCGACTTAACGCAAGATAAAGGGTTCTATTCCTCCGCTCAGGTACGAAAAAAGCACCTCAGTTGGGGCTGAAGTGCCTAATTCTTTCAGTAAAATTTGACATAACATGTCGACACAAAGGTACAAACTTTTCTTTGAATCGCAAATATTTCTTCAAAAAGCACTTCAATTATAAGGCCACGCCTAACTGCTGGGCAAGCTGGGCGATCTCCTTGGCCTGAGCCACCTTCTTGCGGCTTTTGACACTCTGAGTCAGCGGCTTATCGAACACGCCCTGAAGATTCTCCTGCAGGACATCCATGTCGTTGCTGACCTTGGTGTCGGTGATTCTGGCATAGAGCTGGGTGGTCTTGACATTGGTGTGGCCGAGCATCTTCGATACCGATTCGATCGGCACGCCGTTTTCGAGCGTGACGGTGGTGGCAAAGGTGTGACGGGCCGAGTGGAAGGTGATATCCTTGTTGATCCCGCAGACAGCGGCCATCTCCTACTTATTCCGGACGATACTCGTTCAGCATTCCGGTGATACCCGTTCACTTTTCGGTGGCATTATACAATCGGCTAATATGCATGAGCCCTTTGATGACGTAATACGTTCCCTTTGCAGTTGTGCAAACCTTCAAACGCAACAAGGTCCGCCTCATCTTCACCCACTGCGAGGACGCCGCTAACCGATACGACTTCAACTCAATATTCAATGACCATGTCAAGACACTTTAAGATCATCACCAAGGAGGTGGGAAGGGACAACCAATCGAGACCGAGTTTGTAGGTGATGTGGATCGCGCCTACCTCATCAAGTTCTTCGGCTTGCAAGAGGGGGACGTGGAGTGGTTCCGCATCGAGGAAGTCCAGAAGGACTGATTCCGGGAGCCCCTGAAAACAACTGCGGCTGGCGAGTGCCAGCCGTTGAATAATTGAGGAATCACATATTACCAATCTTCTCCATAAGGACTATTATGCACGAGAACATCGTAAATAACTCCTGCTTTGATTTCTTGGTTCTTGATACTCCCTAAATTTATGAATTTATCAAATCCATCTTTATTTACGCCCGTTTGATCGGTGCCCTTTTTATAAGTCATAGGAGGAACTGCAAGGTAAGCGATAGCCTCACGGTATTGACGTTTATATGGATCGTCGTCTTTTTCTGTCCAAACAAATTTTGAAAGGTCAGACATTACATAAGCAATATTCTCTGCATTATAAACAAACCCTGTCGCATTGATATTATCGGGAATGACTGCATTAGTGAATGTGAAGTCTATTTTATCATTGGGCTGTTCATAGCTGTAATAGTCCCTGACAGTCATTCGGAGAATGGCGCACTGATGCTTGAAAGCGAATGTAAGAACATTATCGTTAAGGGATGAAGAACAACTCATAACATCATATTTGCTAAGGCTTGCACAAGTTCCGTCCTGATTCGCAAAATTGATAGTTAATGTGGTGCCATCGAAAGAAGCTGCTTCACCATAAACACCTGTAAACTGCGTACTTGTAGTCACTCCTTCCGGAACATTCACAGCAGAGAATGTGCTGCCGGCCTCGCTCTTGCTGAAAGTCAGGGTGCTGGTGCCGTTGTAATATGCTGTGAAACTGTCGGATTCAGCCCAATCAACCTTCATTCCAGCGCCAACTCCATTATCTGTATATGCAGTCTTGGTCTGGGTGTCGATGGTTGCGACGGCTGAAAGAGTATTGTTGTTCGATGGACCTTCAACCTTGTTGCAGGCCATCAGGCAGAACACTGCTGCCAGAATTATAACAGTCTTTTTCATACCTGTCGGATATCAAAACTTGCCGCCATATTCAAAATCATCAGGGTCACTGCTTGTAGTTCTGCCAAAAGATCCGCAAAGGCATCCTTCAAATTCAAGACTAACAACAGAAACTGTCGGAGTAGTGTAGGATGCGGCCATTTTTGTTAATTCTTCTTTTCTTTTCATCACGTTAAATATTTCACATTGACCCGCAAATTTACTACCCCCCCCCC
>OIXA01004597.1_pt1 | contig 13083 bp, 4 predicted proteins | sample 1587721 | NCBI WGS metagenome assembly OIXA01 (sample SAMEA3888900, study PRJEB22519) | human gut metagenome | biome: human gut; feature: human-associated habitat; material: faeces | place: Denmark | collected 2013 | reverse complement strand
AGTCGAACCAGATTCAGGGCATGCTCGCGGCAATCGGCGCGGTGTCGATGCTCGTGTCCGCGATCTGCATCGCAAACACGATGATGATGTCCATCAACGAGCGCCGCAAGGAAATCGGCGTTCTCAAGGTGCTGGGCAGCGAAATGACCGACATCATGTTCATGTTCATGGTCGAGGCGCTTCTGGTCGGCATTGCGGGCGGACTTTTCGGCATGGGGCTGAGCTTCGGCATGCGCGAGCTGATCCCGGTGCTGTTCTCCGACATGGACGTGCGCAGCATCATCCCGGTCTGGCTGGTCGTGGTGGGTTTAGGCTTCTCCGGCATCGTGGCACTGCTGTCCGCGCTTGCTCCCGCAATCGGCGCAATGCGCATTTCGCCTCTGGAGGCAATCCGGGCGGAGTAAGCGCAGAGCCAATGAAAAGCGTACAATACGAGATCGGTTTCAAGCCGACAGGACCCAGAAAAATGCCGTATCACATTGGGAATGGTAATAAGCCCTTCCCATAGATGTAGAAATACGCAGTTCGCAATGCTATTCCAAACAGTGATACTTTTTGTGAGGCATTTCGGCTTAGTATATAGAACTCTTAAAATTAAGTTGGGTATTCACCGCCAGACAACTGGCGTGAATAAATATTAAAAACGAAGGAGACAAAAACATGAAAAAAGTAACTGCTCTTTTGCTGGCTATCGTCATGGTTCTCGGACTTGGTACGATGGCATCCGCTTCTGCACCCGCAGATCGGGTACAAATCAACAACATGATGGTTGACGCATCTCTTGTTGAAACGCAGAATGAGGAAGTTGCAGAACTGGAGATGGTAGTACCTGAATCCTCGATTGCAACGACTGCGTTTGATCCCAGCACTAATCCCAGCTTTGCTCCAATCAAGAACATCACTGTGGATTGGGCGAATTCTACGGTAGAAGCCGTTGGAGCAATGCAGGGACGTGTTCGCTATAATCTTACAATGCCTGGTGCTGCCAATAGCCTTACGGGGAGAAAATTGACTTTTGCCTTCTCCAATCGTACAAGCGTCATTGGCGATATTATTGTTACTATGGGCACAAAAACTTGCAGCGCAGGCGTTAACGAATCTGCGACGATGCAAGTAGATCTTACCGCAGGCGAACAACTCTTCACGGTATCTTGGAATGATGCGGGTACGCAGAAAACTGTTACTTGCGCACTCTATGTAACAACGCCGGACGTGGCCAGTGTTGAACTGACCAGCCTGACAGTTGCAGGTACTCTTGCAATGCTTAAAAATCCAGAAGATACAACGGTTGGCGGCGTTACCAGATATAACTATGTTGCAGCGCTTCCTAGCGGTACCGCCGAAACAGTCTTAACCAATGCGACGGTTGTGGTTAATCCTGTAAGTGATGAGGCAGATTTGACTCTGACAAACGCTAACGGCACTGATGCAGCGACTAGCACATCTGCTGATGGTCATACATTCTATGGTGTGGATTTTTCCAGCGGCACAAAAACGTTGCTTGTCGAAGACGGTGAGCTAAGCAGAGAATATAGTGTTGCGGCTCATATTGAAGATAGCACCGTAACTGTCAAAATCGCAATTCGAACCTATCTTGTCAACGAATGGTTAAATGGTAGCACCAACTACTATAACTACGAGACAAACGGATTTGGTAGTGGCAGCGATCTCTCCCAGACCGAACGTAGCAACTTAACCGCGGCGGCAGCAGCATTGGCTGCACACAACATGCCGAATGCGCCAACACAGGTGGGATCTGGTAGACGTATCTTTAGCGAAACATCTTATGTCACGCTGAGCGATATTGATGCAGACGCCACAGTTATGGATGTGCTGGAGCAGTTCCTAGCCCAGAATAGTTTATCCCAAGAAGGCGCAAGGAACAACTATGTTGAAAGAATGGGTCCGACTGGTAACATGATTGGCGAGTTTGACTGCGGCTCGGGAAGTGGCTGGATGTATACTGTTCGAACTGCACCGGACGATATTGAAAGCTCTCTGCCCAATGTTGGTGCAAAGAACTATAGCGTTTTTGACGGTATGTATATCGACTGGTATTACACAGCAGCATATGGCATGGACTTTGGATATTCTATGTTTGACATCTAATTAGCTTGACCGGCGTGGCAGGCTGAAAAATGTCTGCCACGCCAAAAGCTCTTTAGAAAGGGGATCAATTGTGAACCATAATAAAGCTCCGGTAAAATGGACAATAAAACTGTTAATAATAACACTATGTGTCGCCATGCTGCCATTATCAAGTTTCGCAGCGGTTTCACCTTCAGAGTCCGGAAATGGAAGGTATTGGACGCAAAAGAGTTCACTTAAATTACTAAATGCTGAAACAACTGAATACGTTCAAACAGGCTATAGGCTTTATGATACAGTAAGCAGTAGCTGCGTTTCAAACGCCACTTCTGCTGGGTTGTTCTCGCAGCATTCTCTTAGTGGTAATTTTTTTACGCTATCATTTCCAAAGGGACGTGATTGGAAAGTAAACTCAAATTATAATCTAACGTTACGGGGATCAGCAATTTCACCTGAAAAATCTGAGTACATTTATGATAGTTTGAGTAGCGAAGGAACGTCGCTGAATTATTATGGATTTCAGCAAACTCAGGTATATTATAGAAAAGGTATTAACAAAAACTCCACAAACCTTTTAGACACAGTTCCGGGAAATGTAAAATTGCATCAGTCCGTCTTTTACATCATTCCGGCAAAAGCTGCACAATTTGGAAATACAAGTGAAGAGGAACGCCGCGCAGAAGGATATTTTGAGAAAGTTTACCCCCTTGATGAACAGGCGCAAATTAAAACATTATTCTCGCAATATTTAAGTAACATTCAAAAGCAAGAAGAACTCTATAAATATATTCAGGCGCAATCTTCTGTAAAAGTTGGAGGTTATCATCCACAACTTGCTTTTCTTTTAGCTAAAAACACTACAAAAATTGGGGCTAGTGATGTTAGTTCGCCAGATTTATTCTTGGACTGCGTGGCGGGTAATAGTCTGGATGTCACGCAGGCAACAGAATATGTCAATGTCGTCATGGATGAGATTCTGGACTATGTAGAAAACACCAGAATTGATTCTCCGGACATCACTGCGTTTGAGATTGCGGGCTCCAAGGCGCGCATTGACACGCAGACGCATACCATTCGTCTGCGCAAACCTGCGGGACAGAGCTGGACCAGTGAAACCCCGGTCATTGAAACCAACGGAGACACCTACGCCGAGCTGAAAAGCGGCGCTCTTTCCTCCGGCAGCGATCGGCTGGTGTATCGCGTCACGCCGTACTGCCCGGTAACCGGCATTCTGTATAACGGACAGAGGGACACCAAGGGCGGCGTTTACACGGATCTCGGGCAGGACTGGGCAGTCCAAATCGATATCGGCAATCCGTATAACGACATTACCTCGTTCGGCGTCTACGATGCTAAGGCGGGCAAATACCGCTACGGCACGATCACCAATGCCGAGGATGCAACGAAGCAGAACACGATCACGCTGAACCTGCCGGTCAATACAGATCTGACGAAGCTCAAGCCCGTGATTACCCATATGGGCAAAACCGTCAGCATCCTGAACGGAAGCACGTGGGAAGTAATCTCGCCGGACGAGACCTACGATTTCTCGCAGCCCCGGCAGCTGCGCGTGACCAACGAGCAGTATCAGCTGGAGACGGACTACACGGTTACTGTCACCGCCAATCGGTCCAGTGAATGCGACATTCTTAGCTACTCCATCGGTCACGCGATGGGCGTGATTGACCAGGAGAACCGCACGATTACCATTGAGGTTCCCTACGGAACGGCGCTGAATGCGCAGACGCCGGTCATTGAGGTCTCGGAGTTTGCAAAGGTTACCGGTCCTTCCACATTGACCTTCGGTCAGCCGCTGACCTATCGCGTCACGGCAGAGGACGACAATACGACGAAGGATTACCGCGTAACAATTACGGAAACGCCTGCCGCGACGGGAAAGAGCATCCTGGCGTTCAGCTACGGCTCGATCTCCGCGACGATTTCCGGAACGAACATCACCTTGAACGTTCCGTTCGGTACGGATGTGACGGCGCTGAAGCCCAGCATCGAGGTTTCTCCGTTTGCGACGGTCTCGCCGCAGTCCGATACCGCGCAGGACTTCACAAACCCCGTGCAGTACACGGTCACAGCGCAGAACAAGAGCCAGCAGGTCTACACCGTAACGGTCAAGGTTGCGGATAAGCCGACCGATCCGCCGGAAAAGGACAAGCTCTACCGCATCCGCAATAACATCCTCGCGTCTTACAAGACGACGCAGGCGGGCGCGGACCACGACCGGCGCGTGGTTTTTGACGACTGGGTGCTGATGAACCTCGGCTTTGCCGAACGCACCGGCAAGCCCGTCACGCCGGGAGACAAACTGCCGTATAACCTCGACATCTACGATCAGGTGGCAGAGCTTGCTCCCAACAAAATGACCGACTACGGGCGCATCATCATGATGCTCACCGCGCTCGGCATCGACGCCAGCAAGTTAGATGACTACGGAGACGGCGAGCCGTTCAAGGATGCAAGCGGAAAGGTTGTCCACAATCTGGTGGAGGAGCTTTACAAGTATAACGGCAGCTACACCATCAACGGTCCGATCTTTGCGCTGATCGCGCTGGACATGGGCAATTACACCGTACCCAAGGATGCAAAGTGGACGCGCGAAAATCTTTTGAAGGTCATTCTCAACCACCCCTACGGTTCGGACGGCTGGGGCATCGACATGGTCGCGATGCTGATGCAGAGCTTGTATCCGTACATCAACGACGCGGCATACGGCGCACAGGTCAAGGCAAAGCTGCAGGAGGGCTATGATATCATCCTCGGCTACAAGTCCGCCTCCAGTGTTGAGCCGATGGGCAATGACTACAGCTTCTACAGCTGGGGCACAACGAACAGCGAGTCTGCCGCGCAGGTCATCTGCGCCATGTGCGTGATGGGCGTGGACGTCGGCTACGACCCCAACTTCTCCGACGCGGCGAACAAGCAGGGCGTTTTGTACTCGTGGCTGAACCGGTTCCTCTGCTCGAATGAAACAGGCTTCGGTCATGACAGCAACGGCTACAACGAAATGGCGACCTACCAGAGCATGTACGCCCTGCAATGGTATCTCGGCTTCTTCGAACACGGCGGCGCGGGCTTCCGGTACTCGCTGTACTACCATCAGCAGGACTTCTCCCGCGCGCTGAGCAAGGAATGCGCGATCACGAAGTTCACGCTGGAAGGGCAGGACGGAGCCATCGCCAACCGTGAGATCACGGTCAAGGTGCCGGACGGTATGCCGCTGGAAAAGCTGACGCCGATTGTAGAGGTGTCTGAGGGTGCGCAGCTGATTGCGCCTGCTTTCCCGGTCACGTTTGTGGAAGGAACGCCGACGGCGTTCACTGTACAGGCGGAAGACGGCAGCTCACGGCAGACCTATTACGTCACGCCGAAGTATGACGCGAATGTCAAGGGCAAGGGCACGACGCTCTTTACCGACACCATCCAGATTCAGAATGAAGACATGGCCGACAAGGACATGGAGGACATGCAGATCACGAAGAACGAGGATGGCACGACCGACATTCTGATCACCATCGTTCCGGGCGTTGACACGACGAAGCTCCGCTTCAAGGCGGATATCTCGTACAAAGCGACGGCGAGCATCGATGTGACAGGCAAGAGCAACGTCGATCTGCACGACTGGACGGAGGTCGTTGTGACCGCCGAGGACGGCGTTACGAAGCAGACCTACCGCATCAAGGTCGTAAGCCAGACGTTCGCGTCCATCACAGAATTTGCGATCAAGGTCGACGGCGTGGAATACGGCGCGGTGATTACGGCGACCGGTGCGACCGGCACGATCCGCTTCGTCGGCATCCCCGACACGGCGGACCTCACGCGCGTTGTGCCGACGACGCTCAAGCTGGGCGAGGGCACGACAGAGGTTCTTCCCTCCGCGAGTGCGCCGCAGAACTTCGCAGAAGGTGCGGAGTACACGGTCAAGGGTCCGGGCTTGCGGACCAGAACCTACAGCGTCGTAACCAGCAGCAAGGGCGGCGGCGGAGACGATGATGACAGCAAGCCGGTCAACAACAGCTTTGCTATTACCTCCTTCAAGATTGGAGACAAGGCGGCTGAAATTGACAACACGAACGGCATCATCAAAATTACGCTTCCCTACGGCACGAACCTCTACCAGCAGGCGCCGAAGATCGAAACCGGCAGCGGCTGCACGGTAAGCCCGCGCTCGGGGCAGGTTGTGAATCTGTCGCTGCCCGTCACCTACACGCTCACGCGCGGCGACGAAACGCGCACCTATACGGTCATTGTCACGCTGCAAAAATCCGCGTCGCAGCTTATCTGGGACAAGGCGGCAATCAAAATGAACCCGTCCTCATACCAGACAAGCCCCGACCTCGGGAAGAAAGACCCCGAGCCGACCTACATCCCATCCACCAGCCAGATTCTCTCCGGCATGAAGGTGCAGGTAAACGGCAAGGACGTCACCTATCAGGCAAGCGGCGTTTCCAACTGGCTGACCATGACGCCGGATAGCTACTCCGCCGCCAGCACCTACCGCTTCCGCGCGGAAAAGGGCGCGCTCAAGAATATCGCCGCCAACGGCTATAACGGCTTTGGCGTGCAGGCGGGCAAGCTGATGATTGGCATCACGGAGAAGATGGACACGGCGAGAGGTCTTGACCTGTCCATCTGCCCGGTGCCAAGCGCGGCGCAGACGGTGTGGAAGAACAAGTCCGGTGTGGTCGGCGTTTGGAAGATCACCTGCGACAGCGTTTCGGGCGGCTTGACGCTCACATTTGACTGCGCGGGGCAGACCGGCAAGCTGGCGCTCGCGAAGTACAACGAAGCGAAAAAGTGCTTCGAGCAGGTGTCGGAGAAAAAATGGAGCGTCAGCGGCTCGATCCTGACGGCTTCCAATATGTCCGCCGGTATTTACGGCGTCATTAAGATCGGGTAATTTTGAAAAAACGAATGCCCGGGGCGCAACGCCCCGGGAGAAAGGATGAGAGAATATGAAAGGAAAACGCTTCCTGTCTCTCCTGCTGTGCTTCGTGATGGTGCTTGGCCTTTTGCCAACGTTGGCTGTTCCGGTGCTGGCTGCATTTCCTGACACCGTCGAATTAGATGTCGATTGCTACTGTGATCCAGGCGGTGCAGCAAACAGAAAAGGTAAACCTTTTCCGGTGGATGATATTTCCATATCAGCTGGAGAACTTTCTAATAGTACAGCGGCAAATGGAACAAAAACATCGACGAGCCTGCTTGCTGGGATTCCAAAGGGAACAGCAGCTACAATAACGATAACGCTTCCGAAAGAATACCGCGTAGCAAAATGCTATTTTCATACTCTAGCAGGACGCTCTACAAGTACCAGTACATTTACAGAAAAAAAGCTGCTTAAGTATCAAAACACAACGTTCCAGTACAACTTGGAACAGCAGGTTCAGGGCGACAATCGAATCGCAACATTGACCTTTACTGTGAGTGACAGCAGCTTTACAGATCCAAATGATGCATTGCTTAAAGCCATTACCCAAAAGCTGGTTTCATATTTTGAAATTGAACAAGCTACCACAAAGGTCACCTTTTACCCCGTTCCGGGCGACAATAGCAAAAAAATAGAGAAAACGCTTGCAGATGGGCAAACCACCGTTGCTGCTCCGACGATCGAAGAAATAACAGCGGCTTACCCCACAACGGCAGATTATTTTTCTATTATGGAGCCGGAAAAGTGGTACATTGATGGCGTTACTGCGCCGCAAAATGAATGGACGCCGGAGACTGTAATAACCCAGAGTACTTCTGTGTATGCCAGTAATAAGCTGAAAGATGATGCGACAATCAAAGCGATTGCGTATCTGCCGATGCGAAAACCCATTCAGTATACAAATCAAAATGGCGTTATCAGCAACTGGTGCTATACGCCTACAGGTAACGCAGAAGCACTGGCGTACCCATCACAGGACGCACAGTACTGGAATATTCCTGTGGGGAAAGCGCTGACAGCTGCTGATATTCCAGGAATGGGTCAATATGATACCCTAGTAAAGAACAAGGCAAACACGGATTTCTCCAGCGGCAAGGCAGAGGTCACTGCATGGCGCTATCGGGATAAAACCAGCACCTGGCAGGAACTTAGTGTTGGTGGAATGATTTCCGAAGAAACAGCAGTTAATCTGGCCTTAGCAAACAAATCGTTAACTATTTATGCGGATACAACCTTCCATAATAGCATCAGCTTTGATACGAAGGTTCCTGCCTTGACCATAGGACCGCTTACTGTTGATACCAAAGAATCAATGGGCGGCTCCAGCGGCAACACGGTCACTTCGGAAGAGGCAAAAAATGTTGCGGACAAGATTTCAGAAAAAGAACGGGAGAGCGATTTTGATCAGTTATTCCGCGGTTGGTATCCAAATGCCGACTATAAAGGTCTTGCGATCGATTTGCCTACGCATGGCTTCAATAGTGATGCGAAGCTGTATGCAAAATGGGTCGAAACCTGCACAGTAAAGTTTGACTTTGGCAGGGTGACACCAACGAATAACGCGTTGTACACAGACCTGAAAGTCGGTAAAGGCGACTTGTTAGATAAACCGGAGCGACCGCTCGCAGGCGGTATGGCATTTGATGGTTGGTATAAGGATGCTGGTTTTGCACAACCCTGGACTTTTGAAGAAACATATGTTTCTGACGGTTACGGTGGAGTGAAAACAGACGAATTTGGTTCACCAATCGTGGATAAGCCCGGCGATCATGTTACAGAGAAGACTACAACGCTCTATGCAAAATTCACCGGAGCGACTCCGATTACAGTGAATTTCAAGTATTATGGGCCGGATAATGTATCATCTGCCGAAACTAAGCATACATACTCAGATGTTCCGGTTGCGTCAAACTATCCGTATGGGGCATTACCAGAATTGCCTGGAAACGCCAAAACAGAGCAGGTCATTATTGCAGGTATCCCAACCATGGTGACGAGCTATGTTGAGGTTGGCACGAAGCGTACACATACCTATACGGGTTGGGAATTTACGGATAAGAATGGGCAGAAGCATGATCTTACGCCAGAGACAGTTCTTTATGACTATCTTTCGGAAGGTCAGACTACACTCGACGTTTACGCAAAACACGACACAACCTTCACAATCAAGTTCGATTTGGATGGCGGCACAATGACAAACATGCCGGCGGACAAGGTAATCAAAGGTGAGAGCGGAACGGTCGACGAACCGACGGAGAAGCCGACAAAGGAGAACTGGGCATTTGGCGGCTGGATCAACGCAGCCACGAATGCAGATTTCGTATTTACAAATCCATGCACGGAAAATACGATCATCAAAGCAAAGTGGGTTACGCCGAAGCAGTACACCGTGATGTTCCAGCTGGAACCGGCAACTGCCAGTTTCACGATCACAAAGCAGAATAACGATACGGTCATCCCGCCGGAGTCCTCCGAAAACGGAAAGGTGACCTATAAGCTTACAAGCGGCACTTACACATGGACGGCTTCTGCTGAGGGGTATATGACGATTCAGCAGACCTTAACCGTGCCAGAAGACTATGACGAAACGTATGTGAATCCGATCAAGCTTACCCCCTTCCAGGCTGTGACCGATATTGAGCTGAACATTCCGGAAAACAAGATCATGCAGAAAAAGTCGTATGATCTTGGCAACCTTGCGACGGTTAAACCGGAGACCGCCCCCAACAAAACCATCAAATGGAGCGTAAAAGCTGCGAACGATGGCGTTACGCTGGGCGAAGACGGCACGCTGACGGTTTCTGATACGGCTGTGGTTGGCAGCACTGTCACGCTGACTGCGACGATCGCGGAAGGCGCACTCAGCAGCGACGGAACGGAAAAAGCGGACTACAAGAAGGATTTCACGCTTACCATCACAAAGTATCTTGCGACCATCTCGTTTGAACACGGAACCGGCGATCATCCGAATGTCGAGCTTCCGAAGCCGAAGAGCGTGAACGACAATGGCACCCTGACCGAGCCCACTGTTCCCAGCGCATCCGGCTGGACGTTCGATGGCTGGTATAAGAACGAAGCGTGCGGCGATGATCAGCTGTGGAACTTCGAGAAAGATACCGCACAGGAAGATCGGACGCTTTACGCGAAGTGGACGAAGAATCCTGTTGACGTGACGATCACCTTCGCAGGCGGCGAGGGCGCGACGCTGAACACCAACATGTCCAGCACGCACAACGGCAAATCCGGCGATAAGATCACGCTGCCTCCGTGCATGTACACGAAGTCCGGCTACATCTTCCGCTCCTGGGGCGGCACCTTTGCCGGAACCGAATATACGCTCCCGGAAGAAGCCGCAACTTTCACTGCCAGCTGGACGCAGGTTTCTGCGGCAATCAGCGAGGACGATATCACGCACGCGCTTGACGGTCTGACCAAAGATAACACCAAGAATTACAAGCCGCAGCTGCTTGCTGTGCGCGACGCGCTTGCAGCAGGAACCGCGACGAAGACAAACGCGGCACTGATTGCCAAGCTGTCTGAACTGTTTGCGGACGCAGGACTTGGTCCGGCCGAAATCGCGGGCGACGCGAAAGACGGCGTGAGCGAGGTTGGCGCAATTCTCTCCTCGGACGGCGCGAAGGTTGTTCTGACTGTAAACAAGCAGGCGACGCCGGGCAAGACGCTGCCCGAGGCTTATCAGAATGCGGAATACAAGTCCGCATGGTACAGCCTGTCCATGACGGTCGGCGGCACGACCACCGAACCGAAGGTTCCTGTCATTCTGACCATGCCCATCCCGGCGGCTCTGTCCGAAATGGCGGCAGACACCATTCGTGTGCTTCTTTACAAGGGCGCGGCGACCGAGCCGGTTGTCATGACCCCGACGGTCAGCGGCAGCAATCTGACGTTCGCCTACGACGGCAATGGACAGCTTGCGTTCGTCGGCAAGTCGATCTCCGACGCAGCAGATACCCGCGTGACCGCGCTTGTCATGAAGTATAACGGAACGACGATGGGTAATGTTAATCCTCAAGGAGTAATTGAGCCCGATGAAAACGGAAACTTTACCGTTTTGCTTCCGTCTACAACGTCTGAATCCACCTTGCAGGATCTTGCTTCCGGCATCAACAGCAAGTGGGTGACCTACATGACGGTCGCGCCCAAGGCGACAGTCAAGCCGTCCGACGGCGGCGCACAGAATGCGGAATACTGGGCAAAGACCGGTCTTACGCTGACGTATTCTCTTACCAACTCGAACAAATACAGCGACAGCAAGACCTTTACAGTAACGGCAGAAAACGGCACGACGCGCAATTTCACCGTCACGGTCAAGAAGATCACCAGTGAAGACCGCACCTACAAGATCGCTGTTGCGAACATCAGCGGCGGCACGGTCACGGCGACCCCGAACCCGGCTGCTGCCGGCGAAGAGGTCACGCTGACCATTACGCCGAACGATGGCAAGAAGCTGATCGCGGGCTCTCTGAGCTACTGCCTGCAATCTGCGGGCGCGAAGTCTGAGCCCATCAACGAGACTACGCTGACGTTTATCATGCCCGCGGGCGATATCAACATCAACGCGCAGTTCGAAGATGACGCCAGCGCACCGATCAAGAACCCGCCGCAGATCACGGCGTTCATGATTAACGGCGTCTCCGCTGTCATCAACAGCGACACGAAGGCGATCACGATCATCCTGCCCTACGGCACGGATCTGAAGCACGTTGCGCCGACCATCGTGACGGCGAACGCTTCCAAGGTTGTGCCTTCTTCTGCCCAGCGTGTGGACCTGTCCACGCCGAAGGCATACAGAGTCTACGCCTCCAACGGTGCGTATGTGACCTACACTGTCACCGCGTACACCGAGGAGCCGTCGCCCACGCAGTCGCTCTGGGAGAAGCTGCAGAACCAGATCAACAGCAACCCCAACTGGTGGGAACTGGCGGAATACCAGAAAAAGACCGGCTATTATAAATAACCGGCACACACAAACGCTCCCGGCTGAGAGAACTCAGCCGGGAGCCATACAGACGCAATAGGAACAGGCAGCCGGACACGCACGGCTGGCTGCCCCGCAACGGTATGAGAAAGTGATAATTTCCTACCCGCGATCATTGTGCCTGATATTGTATCCCGCAGAGGCGTTGGCCTCTGCGGGATTTTTTACTGTCGAAAGGACGCAGATTTTACAGAATTCAACCGAATTGTGTAAAATCTTCGCCTTTTCTATTTCCTGCGATCTGTTTAAACAAGAACTTCAAAATTACCACAAACAGGATATTTCATATATCCCGAAGGACAGACAGATTCCGCGCCGGTCGGTAATTTTGCCGCCGACCCGCGCCCCTCCGTTTCTGACATTTGCTTATCCCCGCAAATGAAATTCAGAAATGGAGGAATGTATCTTAAAAACGAGGTACTTCAGAGGAAAGCAAAACAGCGACGCCGTAGAATGGATCGAGATGAGCGGCGCGGAGTATCTGGACTTCGTCCGTGACCCTGAGAACAAAGACAGATTCTTTTTGAATATGAAAAACGTCGTTCTGGAATGCTCGAAGGAGGAATATCTGCAAAGCCGAACCGAGAAGCGGCGCAGCGACTATCTTGCAGAAAGTAAAAAAGGTTGGACGATCATCTCTCTTTTTGCGCAGGCAGACAAAGAGTCTACCGGCGAGGAAGTCATTCCGGACCCGGATGCCGATGTGGAAGAAAACATCCTACATACCCTTGCCGTGCAGCGCGTTCGTGAGGCAGTGGACGCACTTCCAGAGGAAGACGCGGCGCTGCTTCGCGCGTTATATCTGCAAACACCGCCGCTTACCCTGCGTGCCTACAGCGAGAAAACAGGAATCCCGGTGATGACGCTGCATTACAGAAAAGAAAAGCTGCTTCGGCTTTTGAAGCAGCAAATCTGAGTCAGGTGCTCTGAGCCCCAGCCGCCAGCAGCATCCGCTCCAGCTCCCTCGCGGCGACGCTCAGGGGCTGCCCCTTCCGTTTCACGATGCACACGGCACGCAGCGGGAGGGGCTCTTGCAGTTCGATGCGGCGCACAT
>OIXA01004587.1_pt1 | contig 13113 bp, 15 predicted proteins | sample 1587721 | NCBI WGS metagenome assembly OIXA01 (sample SAMEA3888900, study PRJEB22519) | human gut metagenome | biome: human gut; feature: human-associated habitat; material: faeces | place: Denmark | collected 2013 | reverse complement strand
ATACTTCTAATCACGTTGTTTCCTCCATTTTCCTCAGGGCTGTTCGTCCGGCTCATCCGCTGCGGCAAGCGTTGCGGCGATGGAATACTGCCCGATGGCTCCGGCAGAGTCAAAGCCGTCGACATAGACCGTGACCGGCACCTGATACGTTCCCTCCTGGGTATAGCCGCTCATGTCGGCGACGATGCGGATGCTGGTCGCGGAGATCCGCGACGCGTCAGCCGCAGCGGCGCGGATGGTGACCTGCACCTGCTGGGACAGGCTCGTAGCCTTGAATTTTTCCTCGTCAACGCCGACAAATACAATGTTTGTCGTGCGGAGCGTCTTGATCTGCTTGCCCTTGATGGTGATCCGGACGGAGACCGTCTCCTCGCCGGAGACGTTCTTGGCCTCGTTCGGGATCAGGATGGCGCGCTCGACCGTTTCGTCGTTGCTCGGCAGCGTGGACAGATCGATGGGTTCAAGTTGGATTGAGTTGAGACCGTCGAGTACGGTGGAGTCGCCGGAGAGCGTGATGGCCTTGGGCTCGTAGTCCCAATCCAGATCGGAAAGCTTCGCGCCGCCGCCCTCGGTGAACTGCACCTCGATGGGCACGACCTTATATTTGACGATCTTCATCGTGACCTCGATCGCGTCGGCGCTGAGCGTCAGCTGCGTCGGGTCAACCTGTGCGCCGTCCTTGTCCAGCAGCACGACGGGGACGGATTCGGTGATGGTCTTGTCCACATTGCTGCGCTCGATGGTGATCTGGACGTGGTCGACGGTATTGACGACCGATTCCGGGCCCTCGATGGTGATGGAGTCAAAATCAAAGCTGGTGCTGTCGAGCATATAGCCCTCGGCGATCTTGACGCTGGAGAAATCGCCCCGCACCTCGACGGACTTGCGGATCTGGCGCTCGACGGTAAAGGTGATCGTGGCGGGGGACTTGTCCATCTTTGTGATAGACGAGGCGGACACGGCGCTGGGGAGCGTGATGTCGTAGGACATGGTGTAGTCCTTCGTGCTGCGCACCTTGGACACGTCGATCACGGCCTTCAGCTCGTCCTTATGCTGGTCGAGCGTCTTGAGATCAGCGTTTTTGCCGTAAAAATGCACGGAGACGAACTCCTGATAGTCGCCGGTGATGACAAGCCCGTGATCCTCGCGCAGGACCTCCGCGCCGGAGAACGTCACGGGGATATTGCCGATGGTCAGATCGACGTCCGGGTTCACGACGGTCATGACGTAGACCCACAGACACATGGCCGCAAGGACGGAGACGATCAGGGAGAAGAGCTTACTTTTCATTTGGAACCGTCCTTCCTGCTGAAGCATCCGGCGAGCCGTTTGAGCAGCGTCTTCTTCTCAGCCTCGTCCGCGAGCAGCTCATTGGACAGCAGCCGCTGCAGCGTCTGGGGGGCCAGATGGCGCTTGAGCATCCCGCCGATGGCGACGGAGATCGTGCCGTTTTCCTCCGAGACGATCACGACGACCGCGTCGGAAACCTCGCTCGTGCCAACGCCTGCGCGGTGGCGCGTGCCGAGGTCGCCGGGCAGGTGCGGATTGTCGCTCAGGGGCATCACGCAGCCCGCGGCCGCGACGCGGCCGCCGCGGACGATGACCGCGCCGTCATGCAGGGGGGAATTTTTGAAAAACAGGTTGCGCAGCAGCTGCTCGGACAGCTGCGCGTCGACGATGGTGCCGGTCTTGAAATACTCGTCGAGCGGCGTTTCGCGCTCGAAAATCAGCAGGACGCCGACACGCTCACGCGACATGATCTCGCAGGCCTGCACCGTGGCGGAGATGGCGCTCTGCTCGGTGGTCGCGCCCGATTCGGACGAGAGCAGATGGAAATGCAGCTGCGCGCCGACACGCTCAAGCGCGCGGCGAAGCTCCGGCTGGAACACAATGATGAGCGCGATCGCGCCGACCTCAAGGATCTTGTTGAGCAGCCAGTTTAATGTATAGAGATTCAGCACGTCCGTCAGCAGCGTGATGGCCAGCAGCAGCAAGATCGCGCGGGCCACGCGCGCTGCGCTCGTCGAGCGGATCAGACGCAGGAGCGAATAGAAGATTATCGAAACGACCAGGATATCGACAATATCTGAAATCCCGATAGAAGGGACTTGATACAGAAGATTCTGGAAGAATTCACGGATCATAGCCATACAGTCATTCTCCCACTGATACTTATAGATGATTTGAATTATACTCCAAATTCTCCCCCCGCGCAAGCCCATGCAGCAAGAAAGTTTTTGGGAACGGCCTGTCCGAGTGAGAACGGACAGAAACGTGGGCCGTGGGTTTTCGTCATATCCCCGGAGGAATAAAAAATTTGTATAATTTCAACGCACAATTTTCACCTTTTTGTGGACAATTTTCATGCCCCTTTGGGCGCGGGCCTGCTACAATGGAGACTGTAAGGAAGGAGTGCCGCCCGAAGCGGCACGAGAGAATATCCGCAAAGGCGTTCATCAGCCAGAGCAGCTCGGCGATGAACATGCCGAGAAAGCTCACGTTCTGCGTCATATAGTTTGCGGTCCACGCAATCGAAAGGCCGAGCAGTACGAGCGAGACCGACCAGAAAATATCCCGTTTTTTCTCCCGCAGGCCGAGCCTTCCGAGCGCGAGAAGCGTCGCGGCCGTCATCGCCGCGGCGAGCAGCGCCGCGTTGAGCCCGAGCGCGTAGGCGTTCACGAAAAGAAGCGCGAACACCGCGCCCAGCGCGAGCGAGAGCAGCAGAAAATACCGGGCGTCCGTCCGAAGACGAACATGGCGTTCGTCCTCGTGCTGCGGCTCCGGCGCGCTCATGGTCTTCGGCGCGGAGGGCGCGCCGTACCACACCGATTCCAAATTAGAATCCATCGTCTTCCTCCTTGTCCGGTTCCCAGGCGAGAATGTCGCCCGGCTGACAGTCCAGCGCCCGGCAGAGCGCGTCCAGCGTGGAAAAGCGCACGGCGCGGGCCTTGTTATTCTTCAAAACGGAGAGATTCGCCATAGTTATGTCAACCTTATCGGCCAGCTCGCCCAGCCCAATCTTCCGTTTTGCCATCATTACATCGAGATTTACTACGATCATGCTTCCACCTCAGATCGTGAGATCGTTGTCCTGCTTGTAGCTCACGGCGCGGTCGAACACCTGCGCAAGCACGAGCGAGAAGAGACCCGCCAGCAGAAACACGCACACGATGGCGAGCATCCCCGGCGTGAAGAGCACGATGAGCCGCACCGCCATGAGCGCCGCGATCGCAAAGGCGTAGTACGCCATGCGGCACAGGCTTGAAACGTTCTGCCGCACGAAGCAGTCGCCGGAGACAACGGTTTTGAGCATCCGCCGCAGCTCGAAGAGGATCAGCACCGCGCACACCCCGGCGAGCAGGAAGAGCGTCGTGTGCAGCGTGAGCCGAGCTGCGAACGAGGGATAAAACCGCGCCGCCCATCGCATCGTCCACGGCAGAGAGACCGTTACGGCGATGCCGGCATAAAAGAGAATGTCCAGAAGAGCTTTGGTGAACCGGGCGACGCCCGGTGAGGTAAGTTTTTGTTTCATGCTATCGCCTCCATGAGCGGAGAATATCATACAGAAATCTGAAAGTCAATATAAAATTATCGAAAAACGATAAAAACATTCCGAATAAAGATATGAAGTTAAATCTACAGCTCGACAATATTAACAAATTCCTGACTTGACACATTTTGGGCTTTATTATAATATTGTGAATATAGTCCAAAAATGTATGGAGGATCTATGGAATCACGGGACCGGCTGCTGGAATGCATCAAGCATTATTATGAGGATTACTTCTGCTTTGACGCGGTGTACTACAAATGGTGCGCCCGCTACGATATCAAGGATACGACGCTGTTCATTCTTGAGCGCATCTATACCGCACCGGAGAGATGTACGCAGAAGTATCTCTGCGAAACGCTGAGCTATCCGAAGCAGACGATCTCCGCCTCGCTCAAGCAGCTGGAGGCGCGGGGGTTCATCACCCGCCGGAAGGATCCGGAGGACTTTCGCGGCAATCTGATCGCTTTCACGCCGGAAGGACAGGCGTTTGCCAACGAAGTCATCGGGGAAATGCGCAAGATAGAGCTGCGCGCCTTTGAGCGCATGACGCCGGGCGAGCGTGATACTGTGGAAAAGGGACTGCATATTCTTGCCAAATCGCTCCGGGAGGTTTTTTCGGAGTGACGATCGGAATGCATAGGGCCGGGACGACAGACGCGGGGGTCTGTTGTCCCGGCTCTGCATTTGGTAAAAAATCAGACAAAGAAGTACGAAATTAGACAAAATAATTATAGACGTATTTCACAAATAAAGTATAAAATTGGACTATAAGGCCGGCCAGCCCTTTAAAATCAGAAAGGAGAATCGATCATGGCGGAAGAAACCAATACACAGCAAGTGGAAATTCGCGACTATGCTATTGACGAATATGTTCCCATGGAGGCACGCTATTACGGCGCAAAGGAGATGACCTCCACCTGGATCTGCGCCAACGCAAACCCGACGACCTGGTACATGGGCACGATCCTCGGTGCGCTGGGTCTGGGAGGTGCGCTTCTCTCGGCGATCATCGGAAACCCGCTCGTATACCTTATTCTCGCTCTTGTCGGTATCATCGGTTACAAGGTAGCCTCCACAAATATGGGCCTGTGCCGCGTGTCCTTCGGCATCGCCGGCAGCAAGCTCCCCTCGTTCATCAACGCGCTGCAGTTCGTCGGCTGGTGCGGTGTCAACACCTACATTGCCGCCACGCCGCTTGCGACTCTTCTTTGCAGCATCTTCGGCGGCGATCCTCACTCGCCGATTATGCTTATTATCTCGGTCTTTATTATTCTGCTTATTACGACGTTCGTTTCCGTATACGGAGCCAAATACATCGGAAAAGCGCAGATTGTTGCAGTGGCGTGTCTTGCAATTCTCAGCGTGTGGATCGGTATCCGGATATTCTCTCTCGTGTCGTTCTCGGATATCTGGAAATGGTCGATCACGGATAATCCGGCCAACAGCGGCTGGTCGCTTTCGTTCGGCGGCGGCCTTGACATCATCCTTGCCAACGGCTTTGCGTGGGTCATGTGCGCGGCGGACTATACGCGCTATACCACGAGCAAAAAGTCTGCGACTGTTGCGCCGATGATCGGTGCGACGCTCGGCTTCCTCTGGTTCGTGCTTATCGGCGCGACGGGCGCCATTGCCGTTGCCGTGACGAATGGCGGTCTCTTTGACCCGTACTCCGCCGATCTTTCCTACATCTGCAGCAGTCTCGGCATGGGCAGTATAGCTAATCTGCTCATCGTCATCTCCACCATCGCGGTCAACATGATCAACATCTATTCCGGCGGCTTCTCCACGGCGAATATCAGTGAAAAGCTGCCGCCCAAGGGCTCGATGATCGGGCTCGGCATTCTTTCGATGCTGCTTGCGCTCACGCCGCTCGTGCTTGGCTCGTTCCTGGATACGTTCCAGGTTTTCCTCGGCTATCTTGGCGCAGTGTTCCCGCCGTGCATTGCGGTACTTGTGGTGGACTATTATCTCGTCCGCGGCCAGAAGTACGATATCACGCAGTTCAACAACAAAAACGGCCCCTACTGGTACAAAAACGGCATCAACTGGACGGGCGTTATCTCGTGGGTTGCCGGTGCGGCGATCTATTTCGCGGCAAAGCTCCTTCCGGGCGTGTGCGATTCCATCGGACAGGTGCTCTTCAGCTTCCTTGCCACGGGTATCATTTACTTTATCGCCGCGAAAGCGACCTATAAGCCGGAAACGGCAGAAAAGGAGAATTGATTATGTGCTTTGGTCTTATTGCCGGCAGAAATACGACAGTGAGCGGCGCAGTGCTCGCCGGAGCAAACGACGACTGGCCCGGCTGCCCCGGCCACACACACTTTAAGCCGCACATCGTCCATACACCGGACGAATATTTCCTTGCCGTGAAGGGCCATCATATCCCGCAGGCGGCGGAAACGTATGCCTACACCTATACGGCGTGCGCGTATGAGACCGGCACGCGCCCCATCTCCTGGGCGGACGGCATGAACGAGAATCAGGTGTCTGTCGGTATGATGGGCGTATATGAATTCCGCAACTGCCAGACCGAAAAAGACATTCTGGAAGCCGACGACATCACGCTTCTGCTCTTGGAACGCGGCCGCACGGCGCGTCAGGCCATTGAAATGATCGGCGAACTGATCGAGGAATACGGCTACACCGTTTCCTCCATCGACGGCGCGGCGGGCGCGGTCTGCATGGCCGTGGCCGATCCGGAGGAAGGATTTTTCCTGGAACTCGTTCCCGGCGGAAAATGGGTGGCCAAGCGCGTTGCCGATGACGAGGTTGAGTGCCGTCCCAACTGCTTCGGCACGCAGGAGATCGATTTCTCCGATACGAAGAACTTCATTTGCTCTAAAAACCTCCGTTCCTATGCTCTTGAAAACGGTCTTTGGAAGGAGGGAGAGCCGTTCAACTTCACGAAGATATACGGCACGGGCCCGCTTGCAAACGACACCTACGGCGGCGCGGATTGGCCGGTGAACCGTATGCGCCGCTGGGATTGTCTGCATACGCTCTGTAACGTGGATTCCGATCCCTTTGCGAAGGTCTATTGTGCCAAACCGCAGCGCAAACTCACGGCGCGCGACGTGATGCATGCTCTCACAAGCACGATGGAGGGCACGCGGTTTGACCTATCCCTTGCACCGGAAGCGGGCGTGCATCATAACCCGCTTTGGATGACAACAAGCACAAGCGTAGGACAGGGCGGAACGGTCGTTTCCATGGTGTATGATCTGCGGCCGGATACATCGCCGGCAGCCGGATGCATGTGGGTCGCCTGCGCGGCAGCCAAGCTCGCGGTCTATGTTCCGGTATTCACGGCGGGCGAAGGCCTGCCGGAGGCTTACACCTGGGGCGAGTGCGGCGAGTACGATTTCGGCTCCGCGTGGTGGGCGTTTCAGGAAATCGGCGAGCTTTGCTACCGCCGGTACGATGAGATCGCCAATGACCTTGTGATCCCCGTTTTTGACGAGATGCAGCAGAGATTTCTTGAAGAGCGTGAGAAGCTGTACGAGCGCCGCGCTTCGCCGGAAGAGGTGCGCGCCTTTTCCCATGCCGCGGCCGCGAGCGCTTACGCCAAAGCGCGGGAGCTTGGCAAGTATATCAAGGGGAAGTACCTCTGCAATACAGTGCTGAGCTGGCTGTAAACAGAATAAACGACCGCCCGAACGAAACACTTCGTTCGGGCGGTTTTGCATATGGTTTCTTATTCAGCCGCGGCGCTCTGCACGGCCTTTTTGTCCGCGCGCAGATTGAAAATGCAGCGGAACACCGCCGCGCCGATGATGATCGCATAGCCGACAAAGCTCAGCGCGTCCGGGATCTCGCCGAAGATGAGAAAGCCCCAGAGCGCCGCATAGACGATCTGCGAATAATCAAACACGGAGATCTCCTTCGCCGGGGCGTGGCGGTACGCGGCGGTAATGGAAAGCTGCCCTCCGGCCGCGGCGCAGCCGGCCAGCAGCAGAAAGAGCCACTGCTTCGCGCTCATCGGCTGGAAGTTGAAAGCGAAGAACGGGATGGCGCAGACGCAGGTGAACGCGGAGAAAAACATCACGATCTCCGGCCCGCGCTCGCCCTTGCGGCTCATCTGCCGGACGAACGTGTACGCGGCGCCCGCGCCGAGACCGCCCAGCACGCCGGCGAGCGAGGGAAGACTCGCAATGCCCGCCGTGGGACGGACGACGAATACCGCGCCGATAAACGCCGCCAGAACGCTGAGAATGTCCACCTTCTTCGGGTACTCGCGCAGAATGAATATGGAAAAGAGGATGGCGAAAAACGGCGAGAGCTTGTTGAGCATATTGGCGTCGGCCATGCCGATGTGATCGATGGCCCAGAAATTGGCGACCATGCCGAGCATACCGGTGATGCTCCGTGCCAGATGGCCGCCGAGACAGCCCTTATGGATGCGGAAGCCCTGCCCCTCGCGCGCGAGGATCACGAATGCGGCGATCGCCGCCACCAGATTCCGGAAGAAGATCTTCTGCATCGTGGGAATGTTTCCGGCGAGCCGGACAAAAAGCGACATCAGTGAAAAACAGAATGCCGCGCATAGAATGCACAGAATGCCGAGCGTGCGCTCGCTCTTCTGCCGGGGGCTGTTCAATGGTATCCACTCCTCTTTCTTTATAAAATTATTATACACACCCTGTCAAGGCGCGAAAAGGGGTTGACAAATAGCATCGCGGCAATATATAGAAGGAAGAAGGCGTTCTCGCCGCGCTGCTCGGCATAATTGTGGGGATGTATATCTATTTCTTTGCCCGCTTCTTCTGCCGGTACCGGCAGATCAAAGACCGGAACGAATAAGCAGAAACGGATTTTCTTCGCTTCTTTCGGAAAAGTCCTTGCCAGAGCGGGGCAAATGTGGTACAAGTTCTCTTTGTATCTCTATTACCTTAAGAAAGAAGCCGCTATGAAGCAAACGCATTCCAACAGCCGCCGCAGCGTCTATTTTGAAGGCCTGCGCGACGGCTTTCCCATCGGTCTCGGCTATTTTGCCGTGTCGTTTTCCCTCGGCATCGCCGCGCGCAATGCCGGACTCACTGTAACGCAGGGGCTGCTCTCCAGCCTTCTGTGCAACGCCTCGGCGGGTGAGTACGCCCTCTTCACGCTCATCGGCAGCGGCGCTGCCTGTGTGGAGATCGCTCTCGCAACGCTTATCATCAACGCGCGGTATCTCCTTATGAGCTGTGCGCTCAGCCAGCGCATGAGCCCCGATATGCCGTTTTACCACCGCTTTTTCATCGGCTTTGATGTGACCGACGAGCTTTTCGGCATCACGATCGCCCGGCCGGGCTGCGTGGAGCCGCGGTATTTCTACGGCGCGATGACCGCCTCCATCCCCATGTGGGCGGCTGGAACGGCGCTCGGCATCTTCATGGGCAACCTTCTCCCGGCACGCATCGTGAGCGCGCTGAGCGTGGCGCTTTACGGCATGTTCCTCGCCATCATCGTTCCCCCGGCGAAGGAAAACCGCGTGGTGCTCGGCTGCGTGCTCTCGGCCTTTGCCGCGAGCGCGGCGTTCGCCTTTCTGCCGGCGCTGCGGGATCTTTCCTCCGGCAACCGGACGATCATTCTCACGGTCGTCATTTCGGCGCTTGCGGCTGTTTTGTTCCCGCGCCCGGCGGAAGAGGAGGCGGCGGCATGACAAAAACGCTCCTCTCCATCCTGACGGCGGCGGTCGTTACATACCTTGTCCGCGTCCTGCCGCTCACGCTCATCCGAAAGCCCATCCGCAGCCGGTTCCTCCGCTCGTTCCTGTACTATGTGCCGTATGTGACGCTCGCGGTGATGACGTTCCCCGCCATCGTGCAGGCAACGGAGCAGCCCGTCGCCGGCGCTGCGGCGCTCGTGGCAGGGATCCTTATCGCCTGGCGCGGCGGCGGACTGATCACCGTGGCGGCCTCGTGCTGCGGCGTGGCGTTCGTCGCGGAGCTTCTGCTCGGACTTCTTTGAGTTTTCCGGCAAAAGCTGTCGCTTTTTTACGGGTGTACGCTATGATCACAGCACGATGCTCTATAGGGAAAAGGCTGCCGCAAGGCGGCTTTTCCTATGCCGAAATGCAGATCGTCCGGCTGGATTTTCTGCCGAAGGGATAATCCGATTACATCTTTTCTCCCCGACGCCCTGGCGTCGGGGAGTTTTGCATAAATGCACAATGCTGCCGCAAAACCTTCCTCTTGAAATTCGCTCAATAAGCTAATATAATAGAGAAAAGCCAACCGCGAAGGAGGTGCGCCATGGGAGAGCGGACATATCTTGCCATCGATCTCAAGTCGTTCTATGCCTCGGTGGAGTGCATGGAGCGCGGTCTTAACCCGATGACGGCGAATCTTGTTGTGGCGGACCCGACCCGCACGGAAAAGACAATCTGCCTTGCGGTGTCTCCGGCGCTCAAGGCCTACGGCATTTCGGGCCGCGCCCGGCTTTTTGAGGTCGTGGAGGCAGTGCGGAAGATCAACGCCGCGCGCCGCGCCGCCGCGCCGGGCCATGCGTTCACCGGAAAATCGTGCAGCGCGCCGGAGCTTGCGGCAAACCCCGCGCTGGAGCTGGATTATGTCGTAGCGCCGCCGCACATGGCACACTACATGCGCTACAGCGCCGGAATCTACAACATTTATCTGCACTACGTAGCGCCCGAGGATATCCACGTCTACTCCATTGACGAGGTGTTTATGGATGTGACCGATTATCTGCCCACGTACCGCATGTCGGCGCACGCTCTCTGCCGGAAGATCCTGCGCGAGGTGCTGCATACGACCGGCATCACCGCCACGGCGGGCATCGGTACGAACCTCTATCTCTGCAAGATCGCAATGGACATTGAAGCCAAGCACATCCCGCCGGACCGTGACGGTGTGCGCATTGCGGAGCTTGACGAAATGAGCTACCGCCGCAATCTCTGGGGCCACCGGCCTCTCACGGATTTCTGGCGTGTCGGCGCGGGCACGGTGCGGCGGCTGGAAGCGCTGGGAATGCACACGATGGGCGATATTGCCCGCTGCTCGCTCGGAAAGAGCGGGGATTTCTATAACGAGGAGCTGCTCTATAAAACGTTCGGCGTGCAGGCGGAGCTTCTCATTGACCACGCCTGGGGTTGGGAGCCGTGCACGATCGCGGATATCCGCGCCTACCGGCCGGACTCCAACAGCATCAGCTCCGGGCAGGTGCTGCAGGAGCCGTACGACTGGCACAAGGCAAAGCTCATCGTGCGCGAGATGACCGACCTTCTCGTGCTTGATCTCGTGAAAAAGCGCCTGTGTACCGACCAGCTCACGCTCACGATCGGGTACGACATCGAAAATCTCTCCGACCCAGCCCGCGCCGCGGAGTACGCCGGTGAAACGCATGTAGACCGCTATGGCCGCCGTGTGCCGAAGCATGGCCACGGAACGGCGAATCTCGCATGCTACTCGTCCTCCACGCGCGAGATCACGGACGCGGTCATGGCGCTCTACGACCGCATTACGGACAAAAACCTTCTTGTCCGCCGTGTGACGGTTGCGGCGAACCGCGTCCTGCCGGAGAATAAGATCCCCCGCGCCGCCGAGAGCGGCGAGCAGATGGATCTCTTTTCCGCTGCGAAGGAGAAGCCGGGCGCGCCCGGCGCGGAGCAGAAGGCGCGCGAGCGCGAACGCCGGCGGCAGGAAGCCATTCTTGCCATCCAGCGGCGCTACGGCAGCAACGCCATACTAAAGGGCATGAATCTCGAAGAGGGCGCGACGACGCGCGAGCGGAATAAACAGATCGGAGGACACCGGGCATGAAGCGCGAGGAATGCCGCGACTATGATGATATTATCGCCCTGCCGCACCATGTTTCCGACGTACATCCGCCCATGCCGCGGCGCGACCGGGCGGCGCAGTTTTCCTCGTTCGCCGCGCTCACCGGGTACGAGGCCGTCGTCGCGGAAACGGCACGGGAATTCGGCGAGAAGGAGACCGGGGAATACGAGACGGAGGCCGAGCAGTGACTTGTATTCCGCTCTTTGCTGCGGTACAATAAACGCATATCACAGGGAGGAAACGAAATGGAAAAGATCGCACTTATCACCGGCGCGAGCCGCGGCATCGGCCGCGCGACGGCGCGCCGTCTTGCCCATGAGGGCTATACCGTTGCCGTAAACTATCACGTCCGGCAGGACTGCGCCGACTCGCTCGTGGCGGAGCTTGCCGCCGAGGGACTGCGTGCCGCTGCGTTTCAGGCGGACGTTGCCGACCGCGCGCAGGTAGAGGATATGGTGCGCCGCGTGGAGGATACGTTCGGCCCTGTGAGCCTTCTTGTGAACAACGCGGGCGTCGCGGGGCAGGCGCTTTTTCAGGACGTGACGGAGGAGATGTGGCGGCGCTATTTCGGCGTGAACATCGACGGCGCGTTCCACACCATCCAGGTTGTCCTGCCGCCGATGCTCCGCGAGCACGCGGGCTGCATCGTGAACGTCTCGTCCATGTGGGGGCTGCGCGGCGCAAGCTGCGAGGTGACGTACTCCGCCACAAAAGCCGCGCTCATCGCGCTCACGCGTTCACTGGCCGCCGAGCTTGCGCCCACGCACATCCGCGTCAACTGCGTTGCGCCCGGCGTAATAAAAACCGACATGCTGGATGCCCTGCCGAGCGAGGTGCTGCCGCAGCTTGCCGAGGAAACGCCGCTGCGCCGTCTCGGACGGCCGGAGGACATTGCCGCCGCAGTTTCCTATCTTGCGAGTGACGACGCAAGCTTCGTCACCGGACAGGTGCTCACCGTGGACGGGGGATTTATCCTGTAATTGACATAATACAGTAAACATAATTTTATTAACATAATATAAAAGTCTGCGCAGAAAAACCATTCTCTGCGCAGACTTTTATACTCATAAAGTTTACATAATTTCGGAAGAGAAGATCGCAAATAGATAACGCGCCGGATGGCCACCCACTCGACGATCCTTTTGCCGTTCGGCTTGATCTCATAGGGAAGCTGCTCCGCGGCGAAATGACGATGGGGAAGAAGCACGCGGTGCGGAACACCTGCGCGCATGAAATAAAATGGATCGAAGATTCGCCAGTTTGCCGATGCATTTCTGCAAAAGGAGGCAATTTTTGGCGAGTATTTGTGTTGACAAGCGGTATATGGCGCATTAAAATGTAATCGTGCTCGAAAGTGTTGATTAACAAGGGCACAATGAGTAATAGGTTGCTTTTCATATCACGAAAGGAGAAACATTACTATGGCAAACAGAATCATGCTTAACCAGACCTCATATCACGGTGCAGGCGCCATCCAGGAGCTGCCCGCCGAAGTCAAGTCCCGCGGCCTGAAAAAGGCGCTTATCTGCTGCGGCCCCACTCTTCTGCGTCACGGCGTTATCGCCCGCGTGACCGATGTGCTGGATGCCGCCGGACTGAGCTATGAGATATTCTCCGATATAAAGCCCAATCCCACCATTGCGAATGTGACCGACGGCGTCGCCGCGTTCAAGGCCGCCGGTGCGGATTACCTGATCGCCATCGGCGGCGGCTCGCCCATGGATACCTCCAAGGCCATCGGCATCATCATCAACAACCCCGAATTCGCCGACGTGCGCT
>OIXA01004583.1_pt1 | contig 13115 bp, 10 predicted proteins | sample 1587721 | NCBI WGS metagenome assembly OIXA01 (sample SAMEA3888900, study PRJEB22519) | human gut metagenome | biome: human gut; feature: human-associated habitat; material: faeces | place: Denmark | collected 2013 | reverse complement strand
ACCCACGCTGCCCGTGACCGCGACAAACGGAATGTCAAAAAGACCGCGGTAAAACTCCGCAAGGTCTCTCGATGCGCAAAGCGTATCCTTTACGATAATATACGGCTTATCCGTATCTATCGTTCTATCCGATATGACGCACAGCGCACCGTTTTCATAGCTCTGGGGGATGAAGTCATGCCCGTCAAAGCGCTCTCCCGCGAGAGCAAGATATATCTCCCCGGCTTCAAGCGTACGCGTATCGGTGCTGATGCCGCGACGTTCTGCTGTTTCGGCAGTGCCGAGCTGTCCGCATCCGGCAGCGCAGCCACGCCCGGTGACCGTGTAAAGCTCACCGCCGGTTGCTCTTATTATCCATTCGACGGAAAGCCCGCCGGTACCTATCTTTATACCCATATTGTCATTCCTCGAATATGTTGATCCGTCGCTTATCGGTTTTGATTATCAGTTGCTGGATTCGGCAGAAAATATCAGAGATAGCAGACACACCGCCGCAGCAAACGGTCACAGGCAAAGTAATGCTATCTGCCTTTTGCATAGTCGGAGACTATCTCGCGCTCGGAAAATCTATGTCGTCCGTCACGGTCGATTATATACTCCTCGTGCCCCTTGCCCGCAAACAGCACAATGTCGCCGGGCTCGGCCATTTTCACCGCGGCGTAAATCGCCTCGCGGCGGTCCGTGATGCAGGTGTAGGGTGCGCCGGGAGCCATGTGGCCCGCAATGTCGCGGATGACGTCCTCGGGCGGCTCATTGTCGGGATTGTCACTCGTGATGATCGTATAGTCAGCGTAGGCGCTTGATGCGTCGGCCAGTTCCTTGCGGCGCACCTGCGTGCGGCCGCCCACCGACCCAAATACACAAAGTAAACGGTGCGGATTGTACGCCCGCAGCGTTTTCAGCGCACTGGTCAGGGCCAGCCCGTTGTGGCTGTAGTCCACAATGAAGGTGCGCCCGGGCAGACCCTCGACGACTTCAAAGCGGCCCTGCACGGGGGTGTGGGCCAGCGTGGCGGCGGCTTGGGCAGGCGTCACGCCGAACGCGCCGCACAGTGCGACGGCGCACAGCGCATCCGAAGCGCTGAACGTGCCGGGGGACATGACCTCGATGTGGGTCGTTTCGCCCGCGTGTACGCAGTCAAAGTCAACGCCGAGGGCGGTCTGGCTGCGGTACTGTGCCAGATTCTGCCCGTGATAGTCGGCGGCATTCTGGATGCCAAAGCTGATCTGTTCGCCTTTAAAGCCCTCGCGCATGAAATTACTGTAGGGGTCATCCACGTTGTAAACCATCGTGTGGGCGTTGTATTCTGCAAACAGGCGGCGCTTGGCGCACTTGTAGTCCTCAAAATCGGGGTGCTCGCCGGGTCCGATGTGATCCTCCGACAGGTTCGTGAAGGCCACGACCTCAAACGGCACGCCGTCCACGCGGTGGTGGCGCAGCGCCTGGCTGCTGACCTCCAGTACGCAGTGGCGCACGCCCGCATCCAGCATCTTGCGGAACAGCCGGTGCAGCTCGAGACTCTCGGGCGTTGTGTTGGCGGTGGCCTCGTGTACGCCCGCAATGTCCACGCCGTTGGAGCCGATGTAGGCGCAGGGCAGACCGGCCTCGGTCATGATGGCCGCGGTCAGCAGGGCGGTGGTCGTCTTGCCCTTTGTGCCTGTAATGCCGATGAGGTGTAGCTCGTCGGCGGGGTTGCCGTAGAAATCCGCACCGATGACGGCCAGCGCCGCGCGGGTGTCGTCGGTGACGATCTGCACAGCGTCCGCGGGCAGGTCGACCCTATGCTCCACCAAAAACGCACGGCAGCCGTTTTGATAGGCGCTTTCGGCGTAGGTATGCCCATCCAGCCACGCACCGACAAGGCAGACGAACAGCGAGCCGGCGCAAGCCTTGCGGGAGTCGTAGGTGATGGCGGTGATGTCCGTTTCGGAGGCGCCTGTGTGGGAGATATGTTGGACAAGGTCGTTTAACTTCATGATAACGTCCTTTTTAAATAAGAAAGAATAAATAATAAATAATAAAGAATGTGGAGTTTTCTCCCTTTGGTCGAAAACGAAATCCGTAGGGGCGCATTCTATATGCGCCCGCGGAAGTTTGCCTTGCCGCAAGCGGGCACGGGCGGATATGGAATCCGCCCCTACGTTTTTTGAGCGGAGCGCCAGCGACGCGATTCACCACATTTATTATTTCTTATTTTTTATTTATTATTTGTGTACCGGGTAATACGTCTTAAACTTCTTGAACTGCCTTCTCAGCTGCTCCAGCACGCAGGCATAGCGCACGGGGTTCCACAGCAGGTCGGGCTTGTACAGCAGACTGCACGCCTCCTTGCCCTGCGCTTTCAGCGCCTTGGCGCGGGCGACGAGGTCCTTGTCCTCGGTGTAGGTGAAGGCCACCTGCGCGGGGACGTGGTGCCAGAACACCTCATTCTTGTTCAGCACGCAGTCGGTGCCGCCGTCGTTCCATTTTTCCACAACCAGCCTGGCAATGTTCATGCCGGTGGCGGTCACATAGTAGTTGCTGCGGCCCTGGCGCAGGTTGATCTCAAACACGCGGTAGTCGCCGGGGGTGCCGCTGTACTTGATGTCAAAGTTGGAAAAACCGGTGTAATGGCAGGCCTCCAGCATCTTGCGGATGTTCTCCACCAGCGGCAGGGAGGTCGTGTCCTCACTGACGATGGCGGCATGGTTGCCCAGGCCGTGGGGGGTGTGCTCCTCGACCATCGTATGGCCAAGGCACATGGCACGGACCTTACCGTTCTTGTCGGAGAACGCCGTCAGCACGCGCATGTGGTCGTCGCCGCCCGGCACCATCTTCTGCAGGACCATGCGGTCCGGGTAGCCGCTGGCATAGATCGTTTTGACGATCTCGGTGGCCTCGGCGGGGGTGGCGGCGGTGTAGACCTTCTTCATCGTGTCAAACGGATGCTTCCAGTAATCAACGCTGGACGACGGCTTGACGATGATGGGGTAGGCAAAGCCCAATTTATCCTCGGTCAGCTCGGCGGCATCGACAGGTGCAGTCAGGATTTTCGAGTCGGGGTAGGGGATGCCGAACTTCTCGCAGACCTCGTAGAACTCGGCCTTTTTCTGGATGGAGCCGTACAGGTCGGCGGCAGGGCCGGGGGCGATATACTCGGTCAGCTCGGCCTTGCGGCGGATGATCATCGCGGCGTAATCGTCGGTGCAGCCGAACAGATAGAGCCGCTTGCCCTTATGCTGTGCCGCAAACTCGTGCAGAATGCGCAGCATCGTGTCCTCGTTGTCCATATCGGGCACGGTGGTAAAGTGGATGATTTTGGAATACTTGGTCGGAGCCATCGGGTAGCGGCCATAGGCGTAGCTCTCGACGCCGTAAGCCTCATGGAACGCCCGGGCAAAGTTGTAGCAGTTCAGGTCTGCACCAAGGAATACAGGGATAATGTCGGACATGGGAAAGTACATCTCCAATTTTTCAAATTAGGCTTCCCCTGAGGGGGAAGCTGTCCGCGCAGCGGACGGATGAGGGGCAGCCTTGCGGCGGCAATCCGTTTGCGGGCAATTAGTGCAAACTCGCCCCTCATCCGGCCTCGGGCGGGGCCTCGGCCACCTTCCCCCTGAGGGGGAAGGCTCATAAGATTCACGCATCAAACTTCTCAAAGAACTGCTCATGCCACGTCAGGAAGGTGTAGGCAGTCCAGATCTTGCGGCGCTCGTGCTTGGGGTCGGCCAGCATGGCGACGAGCTTGTCCTGGTCGAAGTACTCCGCCGCTACATCGCTCATGAAGCTCTTGCGCACCTTGGCGGAAAACGCCGGGTCCTCGAGCCACTTGGCAATCGGCACGGGGAAGCCCTTCTTCGTGCGGTTGGCCCAGGCGTCGGGCAGGGTCTTGTTGGCGGCGGTGCGCAGCACGGCCTTCGTGTCGCCGCGCAGCTTGTAGCTGTCGGGGTAGGTCTGGGCCTCGCGCAGGACCTCGCGGTCCAGATAGGGCACGCGCAGCTCAAGGCTGTGTGCCATGCTCATCTTGTCGGCCTTCAGCAGAATGTCCCCGGGCAGCCACAGGTTCAGGTCAAGGTATTGCTTCTTTTCCAGCTCGCTCAAGTCCTTGACGCGGTCATAGATCGGCGCGGCGACCTCGCGGGCCGTGGGGCCGACGCGGTACTTAGGTCTAAGAATGTCGTAGGCATCCTTCTCCTCAAAGACGTGCGCCTGGCCGATGAACCAGTCCTCGGGGCGGCCGCTGCCCTTGATGATGAAGTCGTGCCCCTTGAAGTAGGGCAGGTGCTGGCTGGCATCGCTGGCCAGATGGCGCAGCGGCGCGGGGATGTGCTTGTACTTCTGCATCAGCGGGGTGTCGGCGTACCACTCGTAACCGGCGTAGATCTCGTCCGCGCCCTCGCCGGACAGCACCACCGTGACATGCTGGCGCGCCAGCTGGCACAGGAAGTAGAGCGGCACACTGGACGGGTTGGACTGAGGCTCGTCCATGTGGTACTGGATGTCGGCGAAGGCGTCGAGGCACTGCTCTTTCGTCAGCATCTCGCGGTAGTTCTTGATGCCGAGCTTCTGGCTCAGCTCGCCCGCCTCGGTGGTCTCGTCAAATTTATGCGTGCCGTCGGGGCTTGCAAAGCCGACGGAGAAGGTCTCGTCGGGCATCAGGCAGGCCGTGATATAGCTGGAATCGACACCGCCGGACAGGAACGCGCCCAGCTTGACGTCGCTGATGCGGTGGGCGGCCACGCTCTCCCGCACGCGGGCATCTATTTCATCGGCGGCGGCCTCGTAGGAGAGCGCTGTGGGGTGGCGGAAATCGACATCCCAGTAGCGCTCGATCTGCATCTTGCCGTCCCTGTAGGTGAACCAGTGGGCCGGGGGCAGCTTGTAGGTCCCCTTGAAGAACGTCTCGTTCATGGCGCTGTACTGGAAGGTCAGGTAGGGGCGCAGGGCCTCGGCGTTGACCTCGCGGCGGAAGCCGGGGTGCTCAAGCAGGCTCTTGATCTCGGAGCCGAACAGCAGCTCGCCCGCGTCGGTCTGGGTATAATAGAACGGCTTGATGCCGAAAATATCGCGCGCGCCGTACATCTCGTTCGTTTTCGTGTCCCATACGACGAAGGCAAACATGCCGCGCAGCTTGGCGGCCAGCGCCGTGCCGTACTCCTCATAGCCGTGGATGATGACCTCGGTGTCGCAGTGGGTCTTGAAGATGTGCCCCTTGGCCTGCAGCTCGGTGCGCAGGTCCATGAAGTTGTAAATTTCACCGTTGAACACGCAGACGACGGTGCCATCCTCATTGTACATGGGCTGCTTGCCTGCGGCCAGGTCGATGATGCTCAAACGGCGGAAGCCCAGCGCAATGGCCGTGCGCGGGTCGTCGCCGCTGATATGGTAGCCTTCCATATCGGGGCCGCGGTGGATGATGCGGTCCGCCATTCTGTGCAGGATGGCCTCGCGCTGTTCACGCAGACCGGTAAAGCCAACAAAACCACACATGGTACATTCCCTTTCTCTCTATAGGCGCAATCATAGGATTTTAACTTACATATTTGTATATTGTACCACAGATGAGGGAAAAAGAAAAGTAGACGGGGAAAATATGTGAAGAAAAGTGAAGCGCAAAATGGCTTCCCCCACAGGGGAAGGCCTGACAAACAAAAGCGGCAGGATGCCGAAACATCCTGCCACAGAAATATAACGTTACGCTTCCTCTTCCGTCGTCACCTTATCGGTTTTTCCCTCGCCGTCCAGCGCTTCCTCCAGCGTGTGCCAGGCCAGCACGGCGCACTTGACGCGGGCAGGGACGTGGGCAATGCCCTGCAAAGCGGCTACGTCCTCCAGGTCGTCCAGCTCCTCGGGCGTGATCTTGCCCTTGATCATCTGGAAGTACAGGCTGATGAGGCGGTGCGCGTCCTCGACGGTGCGGCCCTTCACAAGGTCGATCATCAGCGAAGCCGACGCCTGCGAGATGGCGCAGCCGCTGCCGATAAACCCGGCGTCCTCGATTCTGCCGTCCTTCACGCGGAGCTGCAGCGTGATGTCGTCACCGCAGCTGGGGTTGACGCCCTCCAGGCTGTGGGTCGCCCCCTCGACGGGGTGGCGGTTCTCTTTGCTGCGGCTGTTCTCGGTAATGATCTGGGTATACAGTTCGTTCAGGTTCACAGGCCCATCACCTTTCTGACATTTTCAAGATTTTCCAGCAGGGCGTCCACGTCCTCGGGTGTGTTGTAGATCGCCACGCTGGCGCGGCAGCAGCTGCCGATGCCCAGGAACTCCATCAGGGGCTGGGCGCAGTGATGCCCGGCACGCACGGCCACGCCGCCCGCGTCCAGAATCGTCGCTACATCGTGGGGATGTACGTCGTTGACATTGAAGCTGACAACGCCGTAGCGGCCCTCGGCCACAGGCTCACCGTAGACGGTCAGCCACGGCATGGCGCGCATACCGGCCAGCATACGGTCCAGCAGCGCATGCTCATGGGTCTCCATGGCCTCCCAGCCGATGCCCTTCATATAGTCGATGGCGGCGGCAAAGCCGACCTCGCCGCCGACGTTGCGGGTGCCGGCCTCAAACTTGCGGGGGCCGTCGGCCCAGGTCGCGCCGCTTTCATGCACAGCGCCGATCATATCGCCGCCGCTCATGAACGGGGGCATCTTTTCCAGCAGTCCGGCGCGGGCGTACAGCGCACCGACGCCCATGGGGGCGTACAGCTTGTGGGCAGAGCAGGCCGCAAAATCCACGTCCAGCTTCTTGACGTCCACGGGGGTGTGGGGCGCGCTCTGGGCGCAGTCCAGCACGACCACAGCGCCCACGGCGTGGGCACGCTTCACAATTTCTTCCACAGGCGCGCGCAGACCCAGCACGTTCGAGACCATCGCCACGGCGACGACCTTCGTCTTGGGGGTGATTTTTTTGTCCAGTTCCTCGGTGGTCAGGCGGCCGTTCTCGCGGGGATACATATAAACCAGCTTCGCGCCGGTGGCCTTGGCCACGCGCTGCCACGGCACCATGTTGGAGTGGTGCTCGGCCACGGAGATGACGATTTCATCGCCCTCATGCAGAAAATTCATGCCGTAGCTGTAGGCAACGAGGTTCAGGCTCTCCGTCGTGTTCTGGGTGAACACGATCTCGTCGTCCTCTGCGTTAAAGAACTGCGCTACGGTGTGGCGGGCTCCCTCGTGGGCGTCGGTGGCGCGCATGGCCAGCTCGTAAACGCCGCGGTGGGGGTTCGCGTTCTCTTTCGTATAGTAATCGACCACCGCGTTCAGGACCTGCATGGGGTGCTGGGTCGTGGCGGCGCTGTCCAGATAGACAAGGCGATTGCCGTTTTCGTCGGCAGCCAGAATCGGAAAATCAGCCGTCCAGTTCATCATTCAGCCTCCGTGCAACATTTTCACGTACTTCATCCTGCAAAGAATCCAACGGGATCTTATCAATGGCCGGGGCAAAGCGGGCATCCACCATCAGGCGGCGGGCCTGTGCTTCGCTCAGGCCGCGGGAGCGCAGATAGTAGAGCTTGTTCTCGTCGAGACGGCCTACGCTGGCGGCGTGCTGGCCCTCGACCTCCTCCTCACCGCAGAGGATGAGGGGGGCGGTACGGTTGCGGGCGCTGGGGCTGAACAGCAGCACGTCCTCGCTCTCATGGCCGACGCCGCGCTTGGCACCGCGCTGGAAATCGACAGTGCCGCGCAGAATTTTATCGGCACTGCCGGTCAGCACACCGGCGGTGTGCATCTCGCACAGGGTATCCCTGCCGGTGTGGACGGACACGTCGTTGAAGTCCAGCACGTCATTGCTGTGGCCGAAGTAGACGGCATCCAGATCGTACTCGCACTTGTTGTGGTTCAGCAGCGTGCGGGCACCGCAGGCGACGACGGAGCCGCCCAGCTCAATGCGGACCTGCTCCACGCGGGCGGAGGTGCCCTGCTCAATGGCAACGGCGTTCCAGCGGCGGGCACGGTTGCCCAGCAGCTGCACCTGCACCAAAACTACATGCGCACCCTCGGCGGCGCGGATGCGGGTCAGGTTGGCGGAGACGCCGCCCTCGGCATCGCCGCGCACGACCTGCACGACGGTCAGGCTGCTGCCCGCCGCGGCGTCGATGGTCAGATAGGTCAGCGCGTGGGGGTGGTCGGCGTCGAGCGCCGTCTCAAACACGACGGGCGCGCCGGCGGTGCCGGTCACGGCCAGATGGTTGACAAGGTTGGCGTTTGCGGCCAGCCAGGCGTCGGTCTCGGCACCCATGCCGCTGGCGGCAAAGCTGCCGAAGTCAGCCGCGGCGGGGGCCGTCACACCGGCGGGCAGGGCAGGGGACAGCGCCTCGGCCTTAGCCCAGCCCGCGGCGGGCACGGCAGGCAGTGCCGCCGACGCCGGGGCATAATTCACGCCCAGCGGATTCCAGGTGGAAACCGGGAGGCGGTTCATGGTTGTAGTCATAGCAATATCACCTAAATATTATCTATTGCAAATAATAAATAAAAAATAATAAATAATAAATGTGGTGGAGCGCGGTGCTGGCGCACCGCTCGAAATTCCTCTGCCGCCGTAGGGGCGCATTCTATATGCGCCCGCCCTGCCGTTGGCAAGGTGCCACGGGCGGATATGGAATCCGCCCCTACGGTTTTGTTTTCGACCATAGGGAGAAAACTCAACATTCTTTATTATTTCTTATTTATTATTTTTTATTTCTGACGCATTGCGTCAGCCAATGCTTCCCTTCATCTCCAGATGAATCAGGTTGTTCATCTCAACCGCATATTCCAGCGGCAGCTCCTTGGCGATGGGCTCGGCAAAGCCGCCGACGATCAGGGCGCGGGCATCCTCCTCGGTCATGCCGCGGCTCATCAGGTAGAAGATGGCCTCCTCGCTGATGCGCCCGATCTTGGCCTCGTGGCCGACGTCCACGGCATCACAGCGGATGTCCATGGCCGGGATCGTGTCGGAGCGGCTGCGGTCATCCAGCATCAGGGATTCGCAGCTCACGCTGGACTTGCTGCCCTTGGCGTTCGGCAGCACAACGACGGACGAGCGGAAGTTCGACACGCCGCCGTCGCGGGCAATGCTCTTGGTGGAAATATGGCTCGTCGTGTTCGGCGCGGCGTGTACGACCTTGGCACCGGTGTCCAGATCCTGCCCGGCACCGGCAAACGTGATGCCGGTGAACTCCATGCGGGCACCCTCGCCCTGCAGGACGCTCATCGGGTACAGGCAGCCCGTGTGGGAGCCGAACGAGCCGGAGACCCACTCGATCGTGCCGCCTTTTTCCACGCGGGCGCGCTTGGTGTTCAGGTTGTACATGTTTTTGGACCAGTTTTCGATCGTGGAGTAGCGCACGCGCGCACCCTCACCGACGAAAATCTCGACGCAGCCTGCGTGCAGGTTGGCGACGTTGTACTTCGGGGCCGAGCAGCCCTCGATAAAGTGCAGGTATGCGCCCTTGTCCACGATAATCAGGGTGTGCTCGAACTGGCCCGCGCCGGGGGCGTTCAGGCGGAAGTAGGACTGCAGGGGAATGTCCACATGCACGCCCGCCGGGACGTAGACAAAGGAACCGCCGCTCCACACAGCGCCGTGCAGCGCCGCAAACTTGTGGTCCGTGGGGGGCACGCACTTCATGAAGTGCTCCTTCACCATGTCGGCGTAGGGGCCGGTCAGGGCGCTCTCCATATCGGTGTAGACGACGCCCTGCGCTGCGACCTCCTCCTTGACGTTGTGGTAAACGACCTCGGAGTCGTACTGTGCGCCGACGCCCGCCAGGCTCGAACGCTCGGCCTGCGGAATGCCCAGACGCTCAAACGTGTTCTTGATGTCATCGGGCACTTCGCTCCACTTGCCGCGCATCTCGGTGTTGGGGCGCACGTATGTGACGATATTGCGCATGTCCAGCCCCTCCAGGGACGGGCCCCAGTTGGGAATGGACGCCTTGTTGTAAATGTCCAGCGCCTTCAGGCGGAATTCACGCATCCAGTCGGGATCGTGCTTTTCTTTAGAGATCTGCTCCACGATCTCTGCCGTCAGGCCGGAGTTGACCTCAAACGCCGCGTTGACCTTGTCCTTGATGTCGTAGACACTGCGGTCAATCTCGGCGACCTCGGTCTTTTCAGTCTCGAAGGCTCTCATTTGGCTTCGTCCTCCTTCAGCGCGGTGAAGCCCTCCTCAATGATCTCATTGACGAGGCTGCCGTCGCCGGTGCGGACAATGCGGGCGTCGTCCAGCACATGGACGTAATCGACCTGCAGACCCTCCAGGATCTTGGCGTTGTGGGTGATGATGATGAGGGCGTTGTCCGCGTTGTGGTACGCCTTGATGCCGCTGGCAACGGTCTTGACCGCGTCAACGTCGAGGCCGGAGTCGGTCTCATCCAGCAGGGCCAGCGCGGGCTTGAGCATGAGCAGCTGCAAAATCTCAGCCTTCTTCTTCTCACCGCCGGAGAAGCCGACGTTCAGATAGCGGTCCGCGTAGGACGGGTCCATGTTCAGGGCCTCCATCTGGGCGGCCATCTCGCGGCGGAACTTCATGACCTTGACGGGCTTGCCGGTCACAGCACCGGCAGCCGTGCGCAGGAAACTCTCCAGCGTGATGCCGGGGATCTCCTCCGGCGTCTGGAAGGACAGGAACATACCCGCGCGGGCGCGCACGTCGGCGGTCTCGTGGGTGATGTCCTGCCCGCGGAAGATGATCTGACCGCGGGTGACGGTGTAGCGGGGATCGCCCATCAGGGCGCTCATCAGGGTGGACTTGCCGGCACCGTTGTGACCCATCAGTACGTGGGTCTCACCGGCGTTCACCGTCAGGTTCAATCCGTCGAGAAGGACCTTATTTTCCTCACCGACGACGACCTGTAAATCTTTGACTTCCAGCAGCGGGCTGCTCATGGAAAAAACACCTCCAAGTGGTATAACCGGGTTTTTGGGCACAAGTGTCCCCCGGATAGTTTTGCTCTACCGAACTATACTATACTATTTTTATAGGGATTGCAAGAGGGGAACGCAAGAAATTGACACAGAACGATGAAATCGGCCAATTTTCAGCCGATTCGGGGCAAAACAAAAAGGCTCGAAGCGAATGCTTCAAGCCTTGATGGCTGCCCCAGTCCGACTTGAACGGACGACACCCTGATTAACAGTCAGGTGCTCTAACCAACTGAGCTATGGGGCAATATTCAATTTCTGTCGCCGTCAGACGACTTTTATAGTATAGCAACCTCGAGCGCCATTGTCAAGGGGATTTGCGAAAAAAGTTGAAAAAGTTGAAGAAGGCCGCTCTGCCGCGGCGAACTCCGATTTATCAAAACGACAGCCGCATCTGGTGCCACGCGGCATTTCCATGGGTGGATTTGTCCGTCACACCCTCATCCTGAAACCCGAATTTTGCGTAGTAGGGGAGCAACCGCTCCTTGCAGGTCAGCACAAGCCCCTTGCGGCCCTGCTGTCTGGCATCGGCAACGGCCCGGCGGAGCAGCTGCCCCGCGTAGCCGTGCCTGCGGTACTCCGGCAGCGTGTTGACGCCGAAGATCATCTGCCACGCGCCCTGCTCGTTGTGCAGGGCGGCGTCCTCGTACATCACATCCGTCAGGTCCGGCTCGTCCGTGACAAAGCCGTCCACAAAGGCAAGCAGCTTATCCCCCTCATACAGCAGCCAGAAGTGATTGCCGTAATACTGCACTCTGTCGATAAATTCCTTCTCTGTCGCGGCCTCTGCGGGCGGAAAGCATGCCGTCTCCACAGCGGTCAGTGCGGCAATATCCTTCCGGGAAGCGTGCTTTATAACCATGCTCTGTTCCTCCTGGGGGCATAAGCTCTTACCCCTCTGCTATACCACAAAGGCATCGGCCCCCGGGCGTTTCAATACCAGAGATTTCAATGCTTGAGAAAGAACCTGTTTACTTTTGCCCGTAATAAGCGTTGGGGCCGTGCTTTCTCATAAAATGCTTGTCCAGCACATGCTGCGGCGCGGGCAGGGCACTGGGGTCGATGGTCAGGGTCAGGATCGCCATGCGGGCGACCTCCTCGAGCACAACGGCGTGGTATACGGCCTGCGCGGCATCCTTGCCCCAGGTGAAGGGGCCGTGGCTGGCGCAGAGCACACCGGGCACATACAGCGGGTCGATGCCGCGGGCTTTGAACGTCTCGACGATGACCTTGCCGGTGTTCTTCTCGTAATCCTCGTCGATTTCCTCCGGCGTCAGCTCCCGCGTGCAGGGGACAGGGCCGTAAAAGTAATCGGCGTGGGTGGTGCCGAAGGCGGGCAGGTCGCGCCGCGCCTGGGCAAAGGCTACCGCGTGGGTCGAGTGGGTGTGCACGATGCCGCCCAACTGCGGGAAGGCCCGGTACAGCTCTATGTGCGTCGGCGTGTCGGACGAGGGCTTGAGACGGCCCTCGACGCGTTCGCCGGTCTCCAGACTCACGAGCACGATGTCGTCGGCGGTCATCTCATCGTACTCCACGCCCGACGGCTTGATGGCGATCAGGCCGCTTTCGCGGTCGATGGCGGAGACGTTGCCCCATGTAAAGGTGACGAGATCGTGTTTTGGCAGGGCCAGATTGGCTTTCAATACCTGTTCTTTCAGTGCTTTCAGCATAGTGTTTTTCCTTCCTTCCAGTATTACAGGCTCATTTCCGAGCGCTTGATGATATGGTTCTGATAGACCTCGTTCAGCTCAACGAAGTAGCCGCTCCAGCCCCAGACGCGCACGATGAGGTTGCGGTAATTCTCCGGGTGCTTCTGCGCGTCAAGGAGCCTGTCGCGGTTGACGGCGTTGATCTGCATCTGGTGTCCGCCCATGTCCATGAAGCTCTTGACGAACATGGCGCATTTGCGGATGGCGTCCTCATTGCGGAACATGGCGTCGGACAGCTCGACGGTCAGCGGGCCGCCGTTTGCCACGCGCGTCAGATGCGGCTTGGCAAAGGACTTGATGATGGAGATCGGGCCTTCGCAGCGGGCAAAGAGGGACGGCGAGTAGTTGCAGGGCAGCGCCTCATGCGCGCTGCGGCCATCGGGCGAGGCAGGCGCGTCCTTCGAATGCCAGATATAATACATGGCCGAGGCCGTGCCCGCGCGGAAGCAGCCGCCGCGGTCGTTTTTCTTCCCTTCCAGCGCGTCGGCATACCAGTCGAGCAGCTGCACAGCGATGGAATCGA
>OIXA01004579.1_pt1 | contig 13128 bp, 10 predicted proteins | sample 1587721 | NCBI WGS metagenome assembly OIXA01 (sample SAMEA3888900, study PRJEB22519) | human gut metagenome | biome: human gut; feature: human-associated habitat; material: faeces | place: Denmark | collected 2013 | reverse complement strand
TCAAGCTCCTTTTGCTGCTGCGAAAGGGCTTTTTTCATTGCCTGTTCACTGTACTCGTTGGCGGTGCATATACGCTGCCATGAATCAGCCTAAGAACTGCCGCCACAAGGAAATTGCAGACCCTTACCGCTGGAATGCCACCACCATCGGCTATATCCTCGACAGGCAGGAATACCTCGGTCATACTGTGTTGGGCAAATCCATCTGCGAGAACTTCAAGACCAAGCAGCGCAGAGCCGCAACGCCGGACGAGCTGATGATTTTCCCCGATACGCATGAAGCCATCATCGACCAAGACACATGGGATATTGCCAGAAATATACGCTCAAAGAAAAAGCCGAGAGTTGCGAATGGCACCTACTCCCACCGCCTGTCCGGCTTGGTGTACTGTGCCGACTGCGGCGCAAGAATGGGATTCATCAGCCCCGAAGCAAATCATAGCGAAAAGCACTATGATTCAGATTCCGCTTTTCAATGTGGCAATTATCGGAGCAAGAGCGGAGAATGTGTTTCTCACTATGTAAAAACATCGGTTCTGGAAGCAGCAATCTTACAGGCAATTCAGGCAGTAAGCAAATATATCCTTGAAAACGAGGACGAGTTTATTCAGCAGCTCAAAGCCATTTGGAATGAGCAGCAGACCAGAACAGCAAACAACGGCTATGGCCGAAGCGCGGAGCGGCATCATGAATGAAGGGTGATGTCGCTCGAAATTATACGCAATGAAATAAGCGCGGTTCAGCAGGAATTGCTATTGAAGTTGGAAATAAAATCAATCGCCATGCTAGAATATGCACCAAAACAAGATTCCGAGGCCTGCTGAAAACAGGATCATCAGAATTGGCGATGGAGCTGTTTTTCTGATTATTTTACAAATCAGATGTGTTGCTCCGAGCATGGCAAATACTGCGATAGAGCGCAAATCGGGCGCAAATCCGGCCTGTAAATCTGTGAGGCCAAACAGCGTAGACAGCGCCATGCTGAGCGCGGTCGCAAGGATCATCGCTACAACGCACGGACGAACTCCCGATAAAAAGGCGTTGACGGGTGCATATTTCATCAGATTCTTTAGTGCGGATGCAATTAAGAGAATAATCAAAAATGACGGCAACACCACGCCCAGCGTTGCAACAAATGAACCGAGGATTCCGCCCTGTGTTGAGCCGATAAAGGTTGCCATATTCACGGCAAGGGGTCCCGGTGTGGATTCAGATACGGCAATAAAATTCAGAAACTCGTTCTCTGTCAGCCAGCCGTTGGAAAGCACCCTTTCGCGTACCAGCGAAACCATTCCATAGCCGCCGCCGAAAGACAAGGCACCGATCATCAAAAAGTTCAGAAAGAGACGCAGATATATCATGACGTTTTCCCATCTCCTTTCCGGATTTTTCGCAGAAAGAAAACAACAAGCCCGACCGCGCCGCAGATCAGGATGTAAAACACAGAGGAAAACGAAACTGCTGTGATCGAGCAGCAGAGCATGGAAGCCATGACCAACGTGAGAAGCGTCAAGTTTAGTGTGTTTTTGTCAATACTTTTAAGCATTTTCAGCCCTGCGGTAAGGATCAGATAGATCACACATACCTGAATCCCGCGGAATGCGCAGGAAACCCAGCGCAAACTGAGAAACTGATCAAAGAACAGCGAGATACCATAAATTACAAAGAAAGATGGAATGCAGACAGCAAGTGTGGACATGGTTGCACCCGCAAATCCTGCAATTTTGTAACCAATGTAAGTCGCACTGTTGATGGCGACTGGTCCTGGCGTGGATTCGGCTACCGCAACCATGTCCAGAAACTCGCTTTTTTCAAGCCATTTTTTCTTTTCAACGAACTCATTTTCAAGCAGCGCAATCATAGCGTATCCGCCGCCAAAGGTGAACGCACCGATTTTTAAGAATGTGATAAATAAAGAGCAAATTAGTTTCATGCCTGTATATCCTTCCTTCTGCGAATAATACCTACAAGTAAAACACCCAATAGAATCAGGCAGCCAGACAACACCTGCGACACGCGGACACCTGGCATCAGATAGAGACTGTCAGTACGAAGTCCCTCTACAAAGCAGCGTATCACGCCATAGCCAATCATGTAAAACGGAAGCAGATATCCTTTTTTCTGAAATGCGGATAGGAGATCAGCATGACAATCAGCAGCAGTGTATTCAGTGCAGATTCGTAGAAGAACGTCGTCTGATGCCACTGCCCGAGTTCCTCTATGTAAACATCATACGGAAAGAATTGGAGATCTAGATTTGTGATCAGATTTCCGTAAGTCTCCTGATTCACAAAATTCCCCCAACGTCCGATGGCTTGTCCAAGAACAAGGCTGGGAATCAGCGTATCTGCAAGCGACCAGAAGGAAAGTTCTTTGACCTTGCAGTAAATCAGTACAACAGCAACACCGCCGAGGATGCCTCCATAAATGGCAAGCCCGCCCTTATTGATTTGAAAAACGGAGAGAAGGTTATCCTTGTACTGCTCCCACTCAAAAAGCACATAGTATGCTCTGGCACAGAGAATACACACGGGAATCATCCCATCTACGGGTATCTGAAAGATCGGAGAACAAGCAGCGTTGGATTATCGACGAGGAAGCTGCCGCCGTTGTGCGCCGCATCTTCCGCATGGTCAATGACGGCAAGGGCGTGTATCAGATCGCGGATATTCTGTCCGAGGAAAAGGTGCTTTGTCCGTCTGGTTCTATGTCAAGATTTAGTACAAGTTAAAATGAGAAATTTTTCCCCATTTTAACCCGCCAGAAGCTCAGCCTCAGTGTGTGTTCTTTCATATACTCGTTCGAATTCATTTGGTGACATATAGTTACAATGGCTATGAATTCGTTTCGTATTGTAGAAAGCTTCCAGATATTCGAAAATCAAACGGTATAGCTGATATAATTCATGTAAGAATTTAAAGTTTTATGCCATTTTTTTAGATTTTTTTGGTAATATCCGTGCATACATTTTCTTCTCCTATATTATCGCAATTGGCCTGTTTCCTTTATAAAAATTCACCTTTAACTTGAATATTCATTCTACAGAGACTAAAGTCATATAGCGTAAAGACCCATTCGTTAAGATAAAAATGAAAACAGAATCCTCACATAGAATATATTAAACAACAGTGCACTAAAAAGCAATAGACAGAAAGAAATTTTATGGCAGGTCGGATGAAATTCCTGCATCTGACAAAAAGGAAAATGAATAGGATATGAGTAGCTTGCCACGAGGGGGCTTAAAAGTGTAAGGAGATTATTGTAAATGATAAAATAAATATGTACATTTAGTGGAAAATAAAAATGTACAATCAAGGTCAGCATGCTATTGTACTTACGAAGCGCAATCTCAGGATGCTCCAATCGATATCTTACTGCATCTTCCTTAAACTCTTGTGAATACCTTGTACCTATTGCAATAACCATTCTCCTCTCTTGATCTATGACTATCATATAATATTTATTGAAAATGGTCATGTTTATTTTGTACTATTTATATTCTAACATCAAATGGCGAAAGTCTTGAACCAAATCTTTTCAAAGAAAATAATAGCCAAGCTGGGATATACATCCATGCTCGACTATTATCTAATAATCTGTGAAAACTAAAGAACCGCCGTATACGGAACCGTACGTACGGTGGTGTGGGAGGACGGTAAATAAAATAATTATTTACCTCCTACCTGATTATGTTTGTGTATAAGAAAAACTGCCAGTAGCAGTTTTTTTGTAGTTTATAGTTTTTGGAAAATAATAAAAAATTAACCATGCTAAAAATGACCAAAATTCATTTTTTAATTATGAAATTATTGTGACTATTTGATATTGACCATCAGTCATTTTTTTGTATAATATTCTATAGAATAAAAATGTAAAGACAGGGAGATGATTATTGTGGTCAAAGCGGGAAAATGGATAGCAAAACACAGATTTATAATTTTGTTACTGGGGATACTGCTTTTGATTCCGTCATTTATTGGAATGGCGAAGACAAGAATTAACTACGACTTGCTCAGTTACCTTCCGGAATCACTGGAAACAGTAGAAGGACAGGACGTTATGGTGGATGAATATGGTATGGGTGCATTCGCCATGGTTGTTGTAGAGGATACGGACATGAAAGATATCCAGAAGCTGGCAGATCAGTTTAATAAGGTTGATCATGTCGAAAAAGTATTATGGTATGGTGATGTGGCAGATCTTTCACTGCCGGTAGAGATGATTCCATCCGATTTGAGAAAAGCCTTCTACAACGGAGATGCGACACTGATGCTCGCATTATTTGACAATACGACTTCATCTGACGAAGCAATGAATGCAGTCGGTGAGATGCGTAAGATTGCCAGCAAACAGTGTTTTATTGCAGGTATGACAGGTGTTGTAGCCGATATCAAGAATGTAGCAATGAAAGAAGTCCCGATTTATGTTGTAATTGCGGCAATTCTTTCTTTTCTGGTGCTGGAAATTACCGGAGAATCCTTCCTGGTACCGATTTTTTTCCTAATCAGTATAGGTGTAGCGATTGTATATAATCTGGGAAGTAACATTTTCCTTGGCGAGATCTGTTACATTACAAAAGCGCTGACGGCGGTATTGCAACTGGGGGTTACGATGGATTACTCCATTTTCCTGCTGAATAGCTACGAAGAGAACAAGCGCCGTTTCCCGGGAGATAAGAACCGTGCGATGGGACATGCGATTTCTAATACATTCAAATCCATTGTAGGAAGTTCTGTCACCACAGTAGCAGGATTTGTAGCTCTTTGTGTTATGACATTTGCACTTGGTCGTGATCTTGGTATTGTTATGGCAAAAGGTGTTATCATTGGAGTGCTTTGCTGTGTAACAATCCTTCCGGCAATGATTCTTATCTTTGATAAACCGATTGAAAAAACCAAGCATAAACCGCTGATCAAGAGCATGGATAAGGTTTCAGCATTTATCACCAAACATTACAAAGTATGGATCGTTGCTTTCCTGATCTTGCTTATTCCTGCTATTTATGGCAATAATCATACAAAAATTTATTATAATATTGCACAGTCACTTCCACAGTCACTTCCATCAAATGTGGCAAACAGTGAACTGAAAGATGACTTTGATATGAGTACAATGCATATAGTTATGGTAGATAAAGACATGGATGCCAAAGAGAAAAAGGCAATGATGAGTGAAATTGATGATGTCAAAGGTGTAAAATGGACACTTGGACTTAACTCCATCGTTGGATCTTCTATTCCGGAATCGATGATCCCGGATGATGTAAAGAGTATGCTTCAGGGTAAGGATACCGAGTTGATGTTTGTATGTACCAAGTATGAGTCTGCAACTCCGCAGGTCAACAAACAGATCAAACAGATTGATAAGATTGTAAAATCCTATGATAAGTCTGGAATGGTAATCGGTGAAGCACCACTGATGAAAGACCTGCAGGATGTAACAGACATCGATCTGACAAGGGTTAACGTTATTTCAATCGCAGCAATCTTTATTATCATTTTGCTTATATTTAAATCCATCTCGCTTCCGATCATTCTGGTTTCGGTTATCGAGTTTGCGATTACGATTAATATGGCGATTCCGTTCTATCAGGGTAAGAGTCTTCCGTTCGTTGCAAGTATCGTTATCGGAGCAATCCAGCTGGGAGCAACCGTTGATTATGCAATCCTTATGACGACCAGATATCAGAAAGAACGTATGAAAGGCAAGAGTAAGAAAGAATCTGTTGCGATTGCACACAGAATCAGTATGCCATCGATCATTACTAGTGGACTGAGCTTTTTTGCGGCAACATTTGGTGTGACTTGTTATACACAGGTTGATATGATCGGTTCTATCTGTGAACTTCTTTCAAGGGGAGCGATCATCAGTGTGATCGTAGTACTGACTGTCCTTCCGGCAATGTTCCTGATCTTTGATCCGGTCATCTGCAGAACAACTGCTGGATACAGAGTGAAAAAAGATAAAAGTAAAACAGTTGCAGAGCCGACAGCATAGGCTCTGCTGAAAAGGGAGCAGGCTTAACTGATTGAAATCAGCAAAAAGCCTGTTCCTTTTTGCTGTCATACACTTAGAGAAAAATGGCATCTGAAGAAGCTTTTTGTATGTTGAAAATGGGAAGAAATGGCTGTGTACAGGCCTTTCCGGAAAATAGAAGGTTGTTCTTTTGATTAAAATAGTATATACTATCTTAGTGTTACCCCAAAACATTCAAGAAAGGATTACATTTATGAAAATGCAGAAAAAACGAATCGTACAGTGCGGACTTTCTCTGATCTGTGCATTCGGTATCGCGCTGTCGGGGATGTCGGTACATGCAGAAGAGGTGGACAGCCTCGAAGATAAGACCAGTAATCTACAGAGTCAGTTGGAAGGGATCAACCAGGATCTGGTTACGATCAGCAATGAAATCGCTGAGACAGAAGTGAAAATTGAAGAGTCTAATAATGAAGTATTCCGTTTGGAAGCATCGCTCCAGATTTCCCGTAATAACGAGGAAGTACAGTATGCAAACATGAAGACTCGAATTAAGTACATGTATGAAAATGGTTCGGACACACTGCTTTCTATGGTATGTGAAGCAAAAAGTATGGGAGAGTTCCTGAACCGTGTAGACTTTATCCAGAATATTACAAAGTACGATAAGGATATGCTGGAGAATATGGTGAAAGTACGTGAAGGTATTGAAGAGCAGGAGGCTGAACTGAAAAGCAGGCAGCAGGAACTGCTTGACCTGCAAAGCCAGCTGGACAGTGAACAGGCAGCGTTGCAGGCAAAAGCAGAAGAGACTTCGACAGACCTTGCCACGGTAAATGCACAGCTTGAGGCGGCACGTGCGGCACAGAAAAAGCAGGAGGAGGAAGCCCAGAGGAAAGCGGATGAGCAGCTGGCAAAAAAGGCACAGGAAGAGACAAAGCAGGCGTCAGCTTCCACCGGAAGTAATACATCTGCGGGCAATAATTCCGGGAACAGCAGTTCAGCGGGGAATAACAGTTCTTCTGGCAATAATAATCCTTCCAACAACAATTCATCGAATAATACTAGTTCCGATTCTTCCAATTCCGGAAGCGGTGGCTATGTGATCCCATCAGGCGGTCTTACCCCGTCAAAGGGAAGGATCTGGTATAATGGACATACCGAGACTTACTATTCTCAGAAGGTACTTCCGGGAGGAGGGCTTGCGATTCCAGGACGCCATATAGCAAGTGATGGAACAATCAGGGATGCCGATGGTTACATTGTTTTGGCAAGTGATGATTACCCGAGAGGAACAGTTGTAGAGACGTCACTTGGTGCTGGAAAAGTATATGATACCGGAAGTGGATCCGGAAATATAGATCTGTATACAGATTGGTAAAAGAAAAGCGGGGCAGTAAAGGACAAACCTTTTACTGCCCCGCTTTTGAATTTAATGGGATATGTATTTTCAGTGAATCGAAAAGGCACATTTTGCTTTGTACTGGAGAAGTCCGGTTACTGTGCTTCGTAGGTTGCCTTAGCGTCACGTATCAGCTTGTCGAATTTATCTGCATCCCATGCAGCACGTCCTGTAAAGAGTCCATGCAGAAGAAACAGAAAGGTATTTACTCACCGGAAGGATGGGCTCACTACAAAGTTACAGGTGAAGCTGCACCGGAAGAATAAAAATGTTATAATTTGTTTATGGAATGAAGTCCTCTTGTGTGTTACAATACAAGAGGACTTTTGTTTTATAGAGAATAGTTGTCGAACGAAAGGGTGAAAACTATTAAAGAAAGGAAAGTGGAAGAGAAAATTACAGTTCGGATGACAGATACATACCTGTTTGACTTTACGTTATATCATACTTATTCGAAACTGGCAGGTTTTCTGACAAATATTCTGGTAGCAGCGATTGCTTTTATGGGAATCATCATGCTGGTTATGGGAAAGATAAAACCCGTGCAGATTATTTTTTATCTGGCAGCAGCGGTTGTGTTTATTGTGTATACACCATTGCTTCTGAAATACCGTTCTAAAAAGCAGGTAAAAAGAATTGAACGTTACCACGTTCCGAATGAAATGACTTTCAATGATGAAGGTATCCAGGTAGAGTTTGCTGATAAAAAAGAAACTTATGAATGGGAACAGATCCAGAAGGTAGTTACAACACCAAAGACAATTGGATTTTATTATGAGACAGAAAAGGCATTGATTGTACCAAAACCGGATTTTGGGGACAAGTTTGTACCGATTTTGACATTGGCAACAAAAAAACTCGGATCGGCCAGAGTACATCTGAGATAGCCTGTTATGTGGAGGGGAAAATGTTACAGGAAAGACGGAATCATATATTACAGAAAGTAACAGAAAATGGAAAAGTAAGAGTTGCGGATTTGAGCCGTGATCTGTCCGGTTAAGGATGTATACAAGATCATTACGGATTCGCAGATCAGCAAAGAGTATATCCGAAAAGCGGAGCATGAACAGATTCCACTTGTGATAGCCGGAAACCGGGAGCAATAATATGATATATGAGAGAATACAAAAGGGGCGCTTTTTAAAGCGCCCTAATCGATTTATAGCAAAAATAGAAATAAATGGAAAAGAAGAAACGGTCCATGTGAAGAACACAGGGAGGTGCGCGGAACTTCTGGTTCCGGGAGCAGAAGTGTTTGTCCGGAAGTCTGAAAGTGCAGGGCGTAAGACTGGCTGGGACCTGATCAGTGTCAGGAAGGCTGACCGGCTGATCAATATGGATTCCCAGGTGACAAACAAAGTGGTGCAGGAATGGATTGAAGCCGGGAGATGGTTCAAGGACGTGAAGATCGTCAGACCGGAAGTTACCTATAAGAATTCCAGGTTTGACCTGTATGTGGAATATGAAGAGAAAAAAGCGTTTATAGAAGTGAAAGGGGTTACGCTGGAAGAAGAAGGCGTGGTAAAGTTTCCGGATGCACCGAGCGAGCGGGCAGTGAAGCATTTAAAAGAGCTGGAAGAAGCGGTGCGGGATGGGTACGAGGCTTATGTATTCTTTGTGGTCCAGATGAAAGGAGTACGTTATTTTACACCAAACAGACGGACTCACAAAGAATTTGCAGATGTTCTTGCGGAAGCAGCGGAAACCGGGGTTCAGGTGATTGCAAAGGACTGTTTTGTAACGGAGGATTCCATTGCAATTGCGGACGAAGTTCCGGTAGTACTTACCAATCCACAGCTCTATGAAGCACCGGAGCTGCTTGTGGAATGGTACAGAGAGCGGAAACGGGATCTGCCATGGAGACATCATGTAAATGCCTATCGGGTATGGGTGTCTGAAATTATGCTACAGCAGACGAGAGTGGAAGCAGTAAAGCCATTTTTTGAGCGTTTCATGACAGAGCTTCCAACGGTAAAAGATCTAGCCGAGGCACCGGAGGATAAGCTTTTAAAGCTCTGGGAAGGGCTTGGATATTATAACCGGGTACGCAATATGCAAAAAGCAGCGCAGAAGATCGAGGAAGAATACGCAGGAAAATTTCCGGAAAATTATGAGGAGATCAAGGCGCTTCCAGGAATTGGAAATTATACGGCAGGGGCAATTTCTTCTTTTGCCTATGGAATTCCAAAGCCGGCAGTGGACGGAAATGTTCTCCGGGTGGTATCAAGACTGCTGGCGAGCGATGAAGATATTATGAAAGCGTCCGTCAGGACAAAGATAGAAAATGCGATTGAACCGGTGATCCCGGAAGATGCAGCATCGGATTTTAACCAGGGGCTGATCGAACTTGGTGCGATTGTCTGTGTGCCGAATGGGGAGGCAAAGTGTGAAATCTGTCCTCTTACGGGAATCTGTGAAGCGAAAAGGCTGGGAATCCAGAATGAACTGCCGGTGAAGAAAAAGGCAAAAGCGCGCAGGATTGAGGAGAGAACCGTTTTGATTTTTAAGGATGGTGATCATGTGGCAATCCGGAAACGACCGGATAAGGGACTGCTTGCAGGTATGTATGAGTTCCCGAATCTGGACGGAAAGCTTACGATGGACGAAGTAACCGCTTACAGTAAATCTATCGGGCTTGCACCGATCCGTGTGAAAAAACTGCGGAATGCGAAGCATATTTTCAGCCATATTGAATGGCATATGACTGCGTATGAGGTGATCGTGGATGAACTGGAGAAGAACTGCAAAGAAGAGATGATCTTTGCACATCCGGAAGAAATACAAAAGGAATATTCCATGCCATCGGCGTTTAGCGCATGGAAGGTGAAATAAAAGAAGGACATTGCTTTTCGATTTTGCGAAATGCGATGTCCTTTCTTTGGATCAAACAAAATAATTATAAGTGTTTAAATCACCTGACGTGCAAGCCGTGGTGACTTTGCACCTTCCTGTGCATAAATTAGTGAGTACATGAAATATGCCATCACACATGCAGCAACTACATCCACTACGGAATGTTGCTTCAGGAACATGGTTGACAGAATGATCAGAATGCTTAAAACAAGAGATCCTTTCTGGATCAGTCTGGAGTGCTGAAGCTTCTCGCAATGGGAAATTGCGATGTAACAACAAATAGAGTTGTATACATGAAGACTTGGAAGCACATTCGTAGGTGTATCCGTCTGATAGATCCGTTTAACCAGCTCGATACAGAAGTTATCACGCGTAAATACTTCCGGTCTCAAGTTCAATCCGTTCGGAAATACCGTGCAGATGATCAGAAAAATGGTCATACCGCTGAACATGATCGCGGAGGCTTTGTAAAATCCCTGTTTATCATTAAAGAACAAATATCCCAGTGTGACTGCAATATAAGCAAACCACAGCAGGTACGGAATGATGAAATATTCACAAAACGGGATGTAGTCATCGAATATCGAATGGATTACAAAATAATTGTCGGTCACATGGCGTTCCAGATAAGTAAACCATGGAAAATAAATAAAAGCATATAGTAATACCCATGCATGGCTGTATGTATGCATCAGTGTCTTTAATTTTTTAAAAATATGACTCATGATAAAAATCAGCTCCTTCGGGTGAAGATGTTTCTTCCTTGTTACTAGAGGTAGTATAACATTAAAAATTTTTCTCGACAACAGACTTCATAAAACATTCATATTTTTTTCTATTCTCTATTTTACGGAGAAACCTTCAAAGATATACATATCATATTTATTCCGTGCAGTTTTATAAACTTTTTGATTGCGGAGTGTCCAGACTGCCATCGGAATACGGTACAGATAGTGGTTCAGCCAGACGGAAGGATTGCCGGTATCTGCAAGTTTATAAGAAATAAAGTCCGGACGACAAATCAGGTTGGTCAGCAGGAACTGTACACAAAAGCGCGCCAGAAAAGGATTTTCCGGATTCGTGCGAGTCAGGGCAGAAGAAAGCTGTCCACGAAGAACCTGAGGCGCATGCTTGTGAAACCATCGGATTCCAAGGGAGTTGAAAGACTGGATCATATAAGGTCCTTTATAATCCTTTAAAATATCCCATGCGGCAGGACAGAGCTTCATATTGCTGTCCGGAAGCTTCAGTTCAATCAGAAGAGGAACCCGCCCATTGACATAGCGAAGGACATCTGAAAAAAGTGGCATATGCTCCGAAGTTCCGGAAAGATGCAGGTGCTGTAGCGTATCAAACGTGGAATTCTCAACTGTCCCTTCGGCATTGCAGATCCGCTTTAAAGACTCGTCATGGAATACGACTACTTTTCCATCACGGGTGAGATGGATATCAAGTTCGATGGCAAGATTTTGTTTTACTGCCTCACGAAATGCCGGCATAGAATTCTCGGGAATCAGCCGGGAAGAATCATGTAGTCCGCGATGGGCATAATCCCGCTTGAGATAAGGGAGGATTTTGCTTCGGCGGGAAGTATTCGGCATGATCATATATAAATATAAGAAAAAACATACAACAACAGTTAAAAGAATCCAAAACAACAGCATAGAAAAGTCCCCTTCTTTTATGTAATAATTTTCAGTGTCTCAGGTTCGAGAGAGAACGAAACATCCTTCTGGAGATAAATCGGTTCGCCGTCAGAATGTACCGGAAGTGCTATTTTTGAGTGTACTTCTGCTTTTTTACAGCGGAAGATATGTACGCCTGGAAGTCGGGTATGCTTTCCGGAAAACACAGTCGGCAGAATTGCAAGAGCAATAATTTTGGGAACATTTGCAATCACAATAAAGTCCAGCAGATCATCATCCGGTTTGGCATCCGGGCAGAATTTGCATCCACCACCTTCATAAGGAAGATTAAATGCAGAGGCAAAGAAAACCCGTTTAAAATGAAGTCTTTTGGTATCGTCCAGAAGGATTTCCATCTCATCTGGCTGACAGCGGCGCAGACGGTAGAGTGAGCAGGCTGCATAGGCAAGTTTGCCCAGACCGAGCCGGTTAAAAAAGACTTTAACCCTGGAAATACAAAGTTGATGGCAGATAGCTGCATCGTATCCGATTCCGGAACTGACGGCAAAACGGTGAACCTTGTCATGATAGTGCAATACACCAAGATTGATCTTGCGCGTCTGTTCAGAATGAAGTACCAGATCCAGAGCTTTCATGGTATCGGATGGAAGGGCAAGTCCCCGGCCAAAATCATTGCCAGAGCCGATCGGAATGTAACCGAGGGTAACCCGGCTTAAATTCTGCAGACCACAGATTACTTCATCCACACTTCCATCACCACCAAGTACAACGATCGTAACAGGATCCCCGGAGGCGGTAAGCTCGGCGGCAATTTCCGTTGCGTGATGCCGGTGATGTGTAAAATGGATCTGGTAATCTATATGTTCTGCTATCAGCTTTAATTTAATCTTTTCCCATAGTGCAAGTCCCTGACCCGAGCGGGCGTTAGGATTGGCTATAAAATGATACATAAAGTCATCCCTTCACTTCTGTAAATTTAGTTTCATTCTAGCATCGGAATGAGAGGATATTGTCAAAAAAACAATAAAAATGCAAAAATTTATTGAGGCAGAGTGTTAAAAGTGCTATTCTGGTACATGTGTTAAAAAATGAACATAAAATAAATGGAGGTAATACTGTGAAATTTATAAGACAATTCTTGATTATCATATTGATTTCTTTTGCAGGAGAGCTTTTGCATGCAATCCTTCCACTACCGGTTCCTGCAAGTATTTATGGCTTGCTGATCTTGCTGGCAGGGTTGCAGACAAAA